>JADMIO011011124.1_pt1 | contig 38173 bp, 29 predicted proteins | sample 8958161 | NCBI WGS metagenome assembly JADMIO01 (sample SAMN16585339, study PRJNA669376) | soil metagenome | isolation source: Crop rotation soil | place: USA: Cullars Rotation, Alabama | collected 2011 | reverse complement strand
GAGTAGAGAGTAGAGAGTAGAGAGTAGAGAGTAGAGAGTAGAGAGTAGAGAGTAGCGAGTAGAGAGTAGAGAGTAGAGAGTAGAGAGTAGACGGGGCGATGCGCCACGGTCACTACGATCTACTTTCTACTTTCTACTATCTACACTCCGTGCGTCGCGTCGGCACAGCGCCAGCGTCCGCGTCACTCCAGGAAATCGCAGTGCTTCTCCACGTACGCCGCCAGGTCGAGCGAGTGCTGCCGCACGAGCCGCTCGGCGAGCTCGGTGTCGCGCTGCTCGAGCGCCTCGATGATGCGCATGTGGTCGACGATCGAGCGCGACGCGCGGTCGGCCTGCGAGATCGTCAGGCGCCGGATCGCGCGGACGTGGATGAACAGGTTCTCGAGCGTCTGGCCCATCAGGTGCGAGCCCGACAGGCGGATGATCGCCTGGTGGAACGCGATGTTCGCGTCCGAGTACTCGCTGATGTGCTCGGCCGGCGCGGAGGTGCGGAACTCGTCGAACATCTTGCGCAGCCCGGCGATCTCGTCGTCGGACGCGCTCTGCGTCGCGAGCCGCGCCGCCATGCTCTCGATCGCCGCCCACATCTCGATCATCTCGACGATCTGCCGCTTGGTCTTGCGGACGATGAAGATGCCCTTGCGCGGGACCGTGCGCAGCAGGCCCTCCTGCTCGAGCAGCGTCATCGCCTCGCGGATCGGCGTGCGCGACACGCCGAGCGACAGCGCGAGCTGACGCTCGTCGATGCGGACCTCGCCGGGATGCGAGTAGATGTCGGCGTCGACGATCGCCTGCTTGAGCGCCGCGTAAGCCTGGTCGCGCAGGCTCGCGCTCGCGTTGAGCGGGGCGAGCGAAAGCGGGAGCTTCGTCGGGGCGGCGCCGGCGGGCATGTACGGCGTATCTTATATATCAGCGCCCCGTTCGGGGGGCGCCGGGCCGTCGCGCCGGCGCGCGAACGGCCCCGAGCCCGGCGTGGTCAGCCGCGGCGCGGCGTACGGGCCTTGACCTCGGCGATGTGCTCGGCGAGCGCGTCCGCGTCGTAGACGGTGAGCAGGTGCGGCCGGTGGGCGCGCAGATACGCGCCGATGCGGTCCTTTTCCGAGGCGATGCCTGCGACTTCGTCGAGGATCGCCTGATCCCAGTGCCAGTCCAGCTCCATTTCGTCGAACGCCAGGTTGTAGGCGTCGAGCTCGGGGCTCGCCGCGCGCGGGGCGCGGGCCGGGGTCGGGGGTCGGGGGGCGGTTCGGGCGAACATGGCGGTCTCCGGCAGGCGTCGAGGCGCGATGTCGCCACCGTAATCCGGCTTACCCATAATGTATAGCTTAACTTTCTTGTCTCTGGCATAAGCTATGCGTTATGAGAAACGCCACGCTACGCCAGCTCAAGGTCTTCCAGACCGTCGCGCGCCACCTTTCGATCTCGCGCGCCGCCGAGGAGCTGCACCTGACGCAGCCCGCGGTCTCGGCGCAGGTCCGCGAGCTCGAGGGACACGCCGGGCTGCCGCTGTTCGAGCGCCTCGGCCGTCGCATCCACCTGACCGCGGCCGGGCGCGAGCTCGTCGCGCAGAGCGCCGCGATCCTCGCGCAGTTCCGCGAGGCCGAGGACGCGATGGCGAGGCTCAAGGGCGTCGAAGGCGGCACGCTGTCGGTCGCCGTGATCAGCGCCGGCGACTATTTCTTCCCGCGGCTGCTCGCCGCGTTCACGCGCGCGCATCCGGGCGTGCGCATCGACCTCACCGTGCAGAACCGCGAGGGGTTGCTGCGCCGCCTGGCGGACAACCTCTCCGATCTCGCGGTGATGGTGCGGCCGCCCGAGGGCGACGACATGGTCGCCGAGCCGTTCGCGCCGCACGCCTACGTGATCGTCGCGGCGCCGTCGCATCCGCTCGCCGGCGCGAAGCGCATCCCGCTCGCGCGCGTGCTCGACGAGCCGTTCGTCGTGCGCGAGCCGGGCTCGGATACCTGGAACTCGATGCGCGAGGCGTTCGGCGCGCGCTTCGGCGCGGTCAGGGTCGCGATGGAGATCGCCAGCAACGAGACGATCAAGCAATCGGTCGTCGCCGGCTTCGGCCTCGGGTTCCTGTCGTCGCACGCGATCGCGCTCGAGCTCGCGCTGGGCGCGCTGGTCGTGCTCGACGTCGAGGGCTTCCCGGCGATGCGGCACTGGTACGTCGTCCACCACCGCCAGAAGCGCCTGCCGCCGGTCGCGTCGGCGTTCAAGGCCTTCCTCGCGAGCGACGGCGCGCGTCTGATCGACGGCTACATGCATCCTGGCGGAAGCGTCGCGGATGCTGCACTGCCGCATCGTCGCTCATGACGAAAACCCGTCGCGCGCGCGTTGACAGCCGTCTGATATATCAAATACCTTAGCGGGGAACGAAGGTCCGCGCCGGGGGTTGCCGGCGACGGCACTCACCGGAGGAAACCCGGGCCACCGGCCCGGTCCACCCGCCTCACCCCCTGACATGCCGTCCCGGTGCCGCGCCGTCGCTTCGACGGCGACGCGGCCCCGCGCCGACGCCGACCTTGCCGAGGTTCGCATGAACGACCAAGCGCTGAAGACCGCTTCGAAGCCCGCCGCGATCGCGGACGACGGCCAGAAGTCCGCGGGCGCCGCGACCGGCGCGCACGCGCACGAGACCGACGGCTTCCAGCTCGTCATCGACGCGCTGAAGCTCAACGGCATCGACACGATCTTCGGCCTGCCCGGCATCCCGATCACCGACCTCACGCGCAAGCTCCAGCGCAACGGCATGCGCGTGATCAGCTTCCGCCACGAGCAGAGCGCCGGCTACGCGGCGTCGATCGCGGGGTTCCTCACGCAGAAGCCGGGCATCTGCCTCACCGTGTCAGCGCCGGGCTTCCTGAACGGCCTGACCGCGCTCGCGCACGCGACCGTCAACTGCTTCCCGATGATCCTGATCAGCGGGAGCTCCGAGCGCGAGATCGTCGACCTGAGCCAAGGCGACTACGAGGAGATGGACCAGCTCGCGATCGCGAAGCCGCTGTGCAAGGCGGCGTTCCGCGTGCTGCACGCGGAGGACATCGGCGTTGGCGTCGCGCGCGCGATCCGCGCCGCGCTGTCGGGGCGCCCGGGCGGCGTGTACCTCGACCTGCCCGCGAAGCTGTTCCCGCAGACGATCGACGCCGCGCTCGGCGCGAGCACGCTCATCGAGGTCGTCGACCCGGCGCCGCGGCAGATTCCCGCGCCGGAGGCGATCGCGCGCGCGCTCGAGCTCCTCAAGTCCGCGAAGAAGCCGCTGATCATCCTCGGCAAGGGCGCGGCGTACGCGCAGGCCGACGCCGACATCCGGGCGCTGGTCGAGAAGACCGGCATCCCGTACCTGCCGATGTCGATGGCCAAGGGGCTCCTGCCCGACACGCACGAGCAGTGCGCGTCCGCCGCGCGCTCGTTCGTGCTGCCCGAGGCCGACGTCGTGATGCTCGTCGGGGCGCGCCTCAACTGGCTCCTGTCGCACGGCAAGGGCAAGACCTGGGGCGGCGCGAGCGCGAAGGCCTGGGGCGGGCAGAAGTTCGTTCAGGTCGACATCTCGCCGCAGGAAGCCGACAGCAACGTGCGCATCGACGCGCCCGTCGTCGGCGACATCGGCTCGTGCGTGAAGGCGCTGCTCGCGGGCCTCGGCGCGCAGTGGCCGAAGCCGCCCGCCGAGTGGGTCGGCGCGATCGCCGAGCGGCGGCAGAAGAACGTCGCGAAGATGGCGGAGACGCTCGCGAAGAACCCGTCGCCGATGAGCTTCCAGAGCGCGCTCAACGTCGTGCGCGACATCGTGAAGGCGAACCCCGACGCGATCCTCGTCAACGAAGGCGCGAACGCGCTCGACTTCACGCGCTCGATCGTCGACATGTACAAGCCGCGCAAGCGCATCGACGTCGGCACCTGGGGCATCATGGGCATCGGCATGGGCTACTGCGTCGCGGCGGCGGCCGTGACCGGGCAGCAGGTGATCGCGGTCGAGGGCGACAGCGCGTTCGGCTTCTCCGGCATGGAGACCGAGACGATCTGCCGCTACGGCCTGCCGGTGTGCGTCGTGATCATGAACAACAACGGCGTGTACCGCGGCGACGAGACCAACCCGACCGGCGGCGCGGATCCCTCGCCGCTCGTGTTCGTCAAGGACGCGCGCTACGAGAAGCTGATGGAGGCGTTCGGCGGCGTCGGCGCGCACGTTACGACGCCCGACGAGCTGCGCAAGGCGATGGAAGCCGCGATCCGCAGCAAGCGCCCGACGCTGATCAACGCCGTCATCGACGAAGGCGGCGGCACCGAGAGCGGGCGCATCACGAGCCTCAACCCGACCGCCAAGAAAAAGTAACCGAGGGAACGACGAAATGGGCAAGGCACTGGACGGCGTCCGCATCCTCGACTTCACGCACGTGCAGTCGGGGCCGACCTGCACGCAGCTGCTCGCGTGGTTCGGCGCGGACGTGATCAAGATCGAGCGCGCGGGCGAGGGCGACATCACGCGCGGGCAGCTGCGCGACATCCCGGGCGTGGACAGCCTCTACTTCACGATGCTGAACCACAACAAGCGCTCGATCACCGTCGACGCGAAGAACCCGAAGGGCAAGGCGGTCATCGAGAAGCTGATCGAGCATTGCGACGTGCTGGTCGAGAACTTCGCGCCCGGCGCGCTCGACCGCATGGGCTTCACGTGGGAGCGCATCCAGCAGCTCAACCCGAGGATGATCGTGGCGTCGGTGAAGGGGTTCGGGCCGGGGCCGTACGAGGACTGCAAGGTCTACGAGAACGTCGCGCAATGCGCGGGCGGCGCCGCGTCGACGACCGGCTTCGACGACGGCCCGCCGCTCGTCACCGGCGCGCAAATCGGCGACTCGGGCACCGGCCTGCACCTCGCGCTGGGCATTGTCGCGGCGCTCTACCAGCGCAAGACCACCGGCCGCGGGCAGAAGGTGCTGGCGGCGATGCAGGACGGCGTGCTCAACCTGTGCCGCGTGAAGCTGCGCGACCAGCAGCGCCTCGACCGCACGCACGTGATGGAGGAATACCCGCAGTACCCGAACGGCAAGTTCCTTGACGCCGTGCCGCGCGCGGGCAACGCGTCGGGCGGCGGGCAGCCGGGCTGGATCCTGAAGTGCAAGGGGTGGGAGACCGATCCCAACGCGTACATCTACTTCATCACGCAGGCGCCGGTCTGGAAGGACATCTGCGAGGTGATCGGCCGTCCCGAGTGGCTGACCGACCCGCGCTACGCGACGCCGAAGGCGCGCCTGCCGCACCTGATGGAGATCTTCGGCGAGATCGAGAAGTGGACGATGACCAAGACCAAGTTCGAGGCCATGGACATCCTCAACAAGCGCGACATCCCGTGCGGCCCGATCCTGTCGATGAAGGAGATCGCGGAGGAGCCGTCGCTGCGCGCCACCGGCACCGTCGTCGAGGTCGACCACCCGACGCGCGGCAAGTACCTGACGGTCGGCAACCCGATCAAGATGTCCGACAGCCCGACCGAGGTCGTGCGCTCGCCGCTGCTCGGCGAGCACACCGCCGAGGTGATGCGCGAGCTGGGCTACGACGAGAGCGCGATCGAGTCGCTGCGCGCCGAGAACGTGATCTGACCGACTTCGAGGACGACGCCATGACGCACGACAAGAACGCGGTCCGCAAGGTGCTCGACCACGCGAAGGCCGAGGGCCGCACGTCGCTGACCGCGCCCGAAGGCAAGCTGGTGTGCGACGCCTACGGCATCGCGGTGCCGAAGGAAGGCGTCGCGGGCTCGGCCGCCGAGGCGGCGAAGCTCGCGTCGGGGATGGGCTTCCCGGTCGTGATGAAGATCGTCTCGCCGCAGATCCTGCACAAGACCGAGGCCGGCGGCGTGATCGTCGGCGTCAAGAGCGCGGCGGACGCGGAGGCCGCGTACGACAAGATCGTCGCGAACGCGAAGCAGTACGACGCCAAGGCGCAGATCCTCGGCGTGCAGGTCCAGCAGATGCTGGGCGGCGGCCAGGAGGTGATCGTCGGGGCGGTGACCGACCCGTCGTTCGGCAAGCTCGTCGCGTTCGGGCTCGGCGGCGTGCTCGTCGAGGTCATGAAGGACATCACGTTCAGGCTCGCGCCCGCGACGCGCGAGGACGCGCTGTCGATGCTCGACGGCATCCAGGCGGCCGAGATGCTGAAGGGCGTGCGCGGCGCCGAGGCCGTGAACCGCGACGCGCTGGCGTCGCTGATCCACGCGGTGTCGCAGCTGATCGCCGACTTCCCCGAGATCGCCGAGATGGACCTGAACCCGGTGTTCGCGACCGCGAAGGGCGCTACGGCCGCCGACGTGCGCATCGTGTGCGACTGGAATCCCGCGCCCGCGCGCTTCCGGCCCAGGCACGAGGACATCGTGCGCGACATGAACCGGATCATGAAGCCGGACGCGGTCGCGGTGATCGGCGCGTCGGGCGAGACCGGCAAGATCGGCAACTCGGTCATGAAGAACCTGATCAACGGCGGCTACCAGGGGAAGATCTACCCGATCAACCCGTCGGCCGACGAGATCATGGGGCTCAAGGCGTACAAGAGCGTCAAGGACGTGCCGGGCACGGTGGACGTCGCGGTGTTCGCGATTCCCGCGAAGTTCGTCGCGGCCGCGCTGGTCGAATGCGGCGAGAAGAAGATCCCGGGCGCGGTGCTGATCCCGTCGGGCTTCGCGGAGACCGGCAACGTCGAGGGCCAGAAGGAGATCCAGGACATCGGGCGCAAGTACGGCGTACGCCTCATGGGCCCGAACATCTACGGCTTCTACTACACGTGGAAGAATCTCTGCGCGACCTTCTGCACGGCCTACGACGTCAAGGGCCACGCGGCGCTGTCGTCGCAGTCGGGCGGCATCGGGATGGCCATCATCGGCTTCTCGCGCTCGGCCAAGATGGGCGTGTCGGCGATCGTCGGGCTGGGCAACAAGTCGGACATCGACGAGGACGACCTGCTCACGTTCTTCGAGCAGGACGACAACACGCACATCATCGCGCAGCACTGCGAGGACCTGAAGGACGGGCGCGCGTTCGCCGAGGTCGCGAAGCGCGTGTCGAAGAAGAAGCCGATCGTGATGCTCAAGGCCGGCCGCACCAGCATGGGCGCGCGCGCGGCGAGCTCGCACACCGGCGCGCTCGCCGGCAACGACAAGATCTACGACGACGTGCTGCGCCAGTCGGGCGTGATCCGCGCGAAGGCGCTGCGCGAGATGCTCGAGTACGCGCGCGCCATCCCGAAGCTGCCGACGCCCAAGGGCGAGAACGTCGTGATCATCACCGGCGCGGGCGGCTCGGGCGTGCTCCTGTCCGACGCGTGCGTCGACAACGGGCTCAAGCTGATGGCGATGCCCGCGGACCTCGACACGGCGTTCCGCAAGTTCATCCCGCCGTTCGGCGCGGCGGGCAACCCGGTCGACATCACCGGCGGCGAGCCGCCCAAGACCTACCAGAACACGATCCGCCTCGGCCTCGAGGACCCGCGCATCCATTCGCTGATCCTCGGCTACTGGCACACGATCGTGACGCCGCCGATGGTGTTCGCGAAGCTGGTGGCCGAGGTCGTCGAGGAGTTCAAGCAGAAGGGCATCCAGAAGCCGGTCGTCGCGTCGCTCGCGGGCGACGTCGAGGTCGAGGAGGCGGCCGAGTACCTGTTCGACCACGGCATCCCGGCGTATCCGTACTCGACCGAGATGCCGGTCATGGTGCTCGGCGCGAAGTACAAGTGGGCCCGCGGCGCGGGACTGATCTAGGCGCGCCGGGCGCGGCCGGTCCACGCCCGGAACGCCCGAAGCGTTACGTTGTCGCACCTACCGCCGGCAGCGCGGCCCCGCAAGAGCGCGCGCCGGCGGCCAACGACTCAACCCTAGGAGGAGTCATGAAGCGCACTGCCCTCAACCTCACCGCCGTCGCCGGCGCGCTCGCGGCCGTCGTCGCCGTCACGCCCGCGCTCGCGGCGTGGGAGCCCACCAAGCCCGTCGAGTTCGTCGTTCCCGCCGGCACCGGCGGCGGCGCCGACCAGATGGCGCGCTTCCTGCAAGGCGTGGTGGCCAAGCACAACCTGATGAAGCAGCCGTTCGTCGTCGTCAACAAGTCGGGCGGCGCCGGCGCGGAAGGCTTCCTCGACGTCAAGAACGCGAAGGGCGACCCGCACAAGGTCGTCATCACGCTGTCGAACCTGTTCACGACGCCGCTCGCGACCGGCGTGCCGTTCAGCTGGAAGGACCTGACGCCGGTGTCGATGCTCGCGCTCGACGAGTTCGTGCTGTGGGTCAATGCCGAGTCGCCGTACAAGACGACGCAGGAGTACGTCGCCGCGCTCAAGGCCGGCGACAACGGCAAGTTCAAGATGGCCGGCACGGGCAGCAAGCAGGAGGACCAGATCATCACGGTCGCGCTCGAGAAGGCGGTCGGCAAGAAGATGACCTACGTGCCGTTCAAGGGCGGCGGCGACGTCGCCGTGCAGCTCGTCGGCAAGCACGTCGACTCGACCGTCAACAACCCGATCGAGGCGATCGCGCACTGGCGCTCGGGCGCGCTGCGCCCGCTCTGCGTGTTCGACAGCAAGCCGATGCCGTACCCGGCGAAGGTCACGTCGACGCAGTCGTGGCAGGACGTGCCGACCTGCAAGTCGCAGGGGCTCGACGTCGAGTACGTGATGCTGCGCGGCATCTTCATGCCCGCGGGCGTGACGCAGGAGCAGGTCGATTTCTACGTCGACCTGTTCAAGAAGGTGCGCGCGCTGCCCGAGTGGAAGAAGTACACCGAGGACGCCGCGTTCAACGACACGTTCATGGCCGGCAAGGAGTACGCCGACTGGGTCGGCAAGGCCGAGGGCGCGCACAAGTCGCTGATGCAGGAAGCCGGGTTCCTGGCGAAGTAGCCGATGACGCCGAGCACGCAGGACGGGGCCGCCGAGCGCGGCCTCGAGACGCGCTGGGTCGAGCTGGTCGTCGCGCTCCTCATCTGCGCCGGCGGCGCGCTGGTCATCACGGACAGCGTGCGCATCGGCGCGAAGTGGGGCAGCGACGGCCCGCAGGGCGGCTACTTCCCGTTCCTGACCGGCACCTGCCTGCTCGCGTCGGGCCTGTGGATCGCGGCCGGCACGCTCTACCGCTGGCGCAAGCTCGCCGGTCAGACGTTCGTGACGCGCGAGCAGCTCACGCCGGTGCTGTCGATGCTGCTGCCGACGATCGCGTACGTCGTGCTCGTGCGCTTCATCGGCATCTACGTCGCCTCGGCGATCTTCATCGGCGCGTTCATGGTGTGGAAGGGCCGCTACCGGGCCCTCGCGACGCTGTCCGTCGCGATCGGCGTGCCGGTCGCGATGTTCCTGCTGTTCGAGATCTGGTTCCTGGTCGCGCTGCCCAAGGGACCGCTCGAGCGGATGCTCGGGTACTGAAGATCAACCCCGGGACCCGCGACGTTCCACGAACGATCGCGGGTCCTGACGACGAGGGGAATCGGTGGAGGACATCGGCAACCTGATGCAGGGCTTCGCGGTCGCCCTGACATGGAAGAACCTGCTGTTCATGCTGGTCGGCATCCTGCTCGGCGTGCTGATCGGCGTGCTGCCGGGCCTCGGCGGCGCGAACGGCGTCGCGATCCTGTTGCCGCTCACGTTCACGATGCCGCCGACGTCGGCGATCATCATGCTGTCCTGCATCTACTGGGGCGCGCTGTTCGGCGGGGCGATCACGTCGATCCTGTTCAACATCCCCGGCGAGCCCTGGTCGGTCGCGACGACGTTCGACGGCTACCCGATGGCGCAGCAGGGGCGCGCGGGCGAGGCGATGACGGCGGCGTTCACGTCGTCGTTCGTCGGCGCGCTGGTCGCGGTGCTCGTGATCACGTTCCTCGCGCCGCTCGTCGCTCGCTTCGCGCTCAAGTTCGGACCGCCCGAGTACTTCTCGGTGCAGTTCCTGACGTTCTGCAGCTTCATCGGCATGAGCCGCGAGCCGCCCGCGAAGACGATCGCGGCGATGATGATCGGCTTCGCGCTCGCGGCGGTCGGGCTCGACACGGTGACCGGGCAGCTGCGGATGACGTTCGGCCACACCGAGCTGCTGCAGGGCTTCGACTTCCTGATCGCGGTCATCGGCCTGTTCGGCCTGGGCGAGATCCTGCTCACGATGGAGGAGGGGCTCGCGTTCAAGGGCACGAAGGGCAAGATCGACGCGAAGGTCGTGTGGGAGACGTGGAAGAAGCTGCCGCGCTACTGGATGACGTCGCTCCGCGCGTGCCTGATCGGCTGCTGGATGGGCATCACGCCCGGCGGCGCGACGCCCGCGTCGTTCATGAGCTACGGCATGGCGCGGCGCATGTCCAAGCAGAAGGACACGTTCGGCAAGGGCAACATCGAGGGCGTCGTCGCGCCCGAGACCGCGGCGCACGCGGCCGGCACGAGCGCGCTGTTGCCGATGCTGACGCTCGGCATCCCGGGGTCGCCGACGGCGGCCGTGCTGCTCGGCGGCCTCCTGATCTGGGGCCTGCAGCCGGGCCCGCTGCTGTTCGTCGAGAAGAAGGAGTTCGTCTGGGGCCTGATCGCCAGCATGTACCTCGGCAACATCGTCGGCCTGCTGATCGTGCTGACGACGGTCCCGTGGTGGGCGGCGATCCTGCGCATCCCGTTCTCGATCATCGCGCCGGTGATCGTCGTGATCTGCGCGGTGGGCGCGTACACGGTCCACAACAACATGTTCGACGTCTACATGATGGTGCTGTTCGGCGTCGTCGGCTATTTCTTCAAGAAGCTGCGCTACCCGCTCGCGCCGCTCGTGCTGGCGCTGGTGCTGGGCGACATGGCCGAGACGGCGTTCAGGCAATCGATGCTCCTGTCGGGCGGCAACGTCGGCATCTTCTGGTCCAACGGGCTCGTCGGCTCGATCATGACGCTCGCGCTCGTGCTGCTGCTCTGGCCGCTGGTCGCGATGACGATCGACGCGCTGAAGCGGCGCGGCGGCGGCGGCGGCACCGGCACGGCGCCGTCGACGGCGTGACGCGCAGGCCGACGGAGGCATCGGTGATGGGCGCCGCGGTCGTCGACACGTCGCGCCTGGCGTCGCGGCGCGGGTCGCGGAACACGCCCAAGGGGCGCGTCGTCGATCCCGCCGCGCTCGAGGAGGTGCGCGCGCTGCTCGGCGACGCGCCGCGGCGCGCCGACCTGCTGATCGAGTTCCTGCACAGGATCCAGGACGCGCACGGCTGCCTCGCTGCGCCGCACCTCGTCGCGCTCGCGGCCGAGCTCAAGCTCGCGATGGCCGAGGTCTACGAGGTCGCGACGTTCTACCACCATTTCGACGTCGTGAAGGAAGGCGACGCGCGCCCGCCGTCGATCACGGTGCGCGTGTGCGAGACGCTGTCGTGCCGGATGGCGGGCTCGGCGTCGCTGATCGCGTCGCTCGAGCGACTGGGCATGCGCGACGTTCGCGTGATCGGCGCGCCCTGCGTCGGGCGCTGCGAAAGCGCGCCGGTCGCGGTCGTCGGGCGCAATCCGGTCGTGCGCGCGACCGTCGAGGCGGTGCGCGATGCCGTCGAAGCGAAGCGCGTCGAGGCGTCGCCCGCGCAGGCGATCGACTACGCGGCGTACCGGCGCGACGGCGGCTACCGCACGCTCGTCGAGTGCGTGTCGGGCAAGCGTACGCCGGAGTCCGTGATCGCCGAGCTCGAGGGCTCGGCATTGCGCGGCCTCGGCGGCGCCGGATTCCCGGCGGGCCGCAAGTGGAAGATCGTGCGCGCGGAGCCCGCGCCCCGGCTGATGGCGGTGAACATCGACGAAGGCGAGCCGGGCACGTTCAAGGACCGCTGGTACCTCGAGCGCGATCCGCACCGGTTCCTCGAGGGGCTGTTGATCGCCGCGTGGGCGGTCGGCATCGACGCCGCCTACGTGTACCTGCGCGACGAATACGCCGCGTGCCGCGCGCTGCTCGAGCGCGAGATCGCGGCGCTGAAGGCCGACCCGCCGTGCGCGCTGCCGCCGATCGAGCTTCGGCGCGGCGCGGGCGCGTACATCTGCGGCGAGGAGTCCGCGATGATCGAGTCGATCGAGGGCAAGCGCGGCATGCCGCGGCTGCGGCCGCCTTACGTCGCGCAGGTCGGACTGTTCGGCCGCCCGACGCTCGAGCACAACATGGAGACGCTGTACTGGGTGCGCGACATCGTCGAGAAGGGCGGGGCGTGGTTCGCGGGCCACGGGCGCCACGGCCGCAAGGGGCTGCGCTCGTTCTCGGTCTCGGGGCGCGTGCGAAAGCCCGGCGTGCACCTCGCGCCGGCGGGCATCACGGCGCGCGAGCTCATCGACGAATTCTGCGGCGGCATGCTCGACGGCCACACGTTCTACGGCTACCTGCCCGGCGGCGCGTCGGGCGGCATCCTGCCCGCGTCGATGGGCGATCTCCCGCTCGATTTCGACACGCTCCAGCCGCACGGCTGCTTCATCGGCAGCGCGGCGGTGATCGTGCTGTCGCAGCACGACCGCGCGCGCGACGCGGCGCTCAACCTCATGCGCTTCTTCGCCGACGAGTCGTGCGGACAGTGCACGCCGTGCCGCGTCGGCACCGAGAAGGCGGTGCTGCTGATGGAAAGGGCGCGCTGGGACACGCCGCTGCTCGCCGAGCTGTCGGCGGCGATGGCCGACGCGTCGATCTGCGGCCTCGGCCAGGCGGCGCCCAATCCGATCGCGTGCGTGGTCAGGTACTTCCCGCACGAGCTCGAGGCGTAGACTTTCCGCGATGAACGCGCCGCACGAAGCCCTGCTCGCGCAAGCGGCCGTCACGTTCAAGCTGAACGGCGACGAGGTCGGGGCGCGCGCGGGCGAGACGATCCTCGAGGTCGCCGACCGCCTCGGCGTCGAGATCCCGCGGCTGTGCTACAAGCCCGGCCTGCGACCGGACGGCAACTGCCGCTCGTGCATGGTCGAGATCAAGGGCGAGCGCGTGCTTGCGCCGTCGTGCTGCCGCGCGCCCGCGGCGGGCATGGAGGTGACGACCGACAGCCCGCGTGCGCTCGCCGCGCAGAAGATGATCGTCGAGCTGCTCGCGGCCGACGTGCCGGACCGCGTCTACAAGCTCGACTCGGAGCTCGACGCGTGGAAGCGCAAGCTCGGGATCGTCGCGCGGCGCTTCCCGATGCGCGCGCAGCCGGCGTCCGACCTGTCGCATCCGGCGATGGCGGTCAACCTCGACGCGTGCATCCAGTGCACGCGCTGCGTGCGCGCGTGCCGCGAGGTGCAGGTCAACGACGTGATCGGCTACGCGCACCGCGCGCACCACTCGGCGATCGTGTTCGACCTCGACGACCCGATGGGCGGCTCGACCTGCGTCGCCTGCGGCGAATGCGTGCAGGCCTGCCCGACCGGCGCGCTCGCGCCCGCGAACGACGCGTACCTCAAGCCGGTCGACCGCAAGGTCGGCTCGGTGTGCCCGTACTGCGGCGTCGGCTGCCAGCTCACCTACCACGTCGCCGGCAACGACATCGTGCGCGTGGAAGGGCGCGACGGTCCCGCGAACCACGAGCGGCTGTGCGTGAAGGGCCGCTTCGGCTTCGATTACGTTCGCCACCCGCAGCGGCTCACGGTGCCGCTGATCCGGCGCGAGGGCGTGCCGAAGGATCCGCACGCGGCGCTCGACCCGGCGAATCCGCTCGCGGCGTTCCGCGAGGCGACCTGGGACGAGGCGATGGCGCGCGCGAGCGGCGCGTTCGTGCGCATCCGCGACGCGCAGGGGCCGCGCGCGCTCGCGGGCTTCGGCTCGGCGAAAGGCAGCAACGAGGAGGCGTACCTGTTCCAGAAGCTCGTGCGCACGGGCTTCGGAACGAACAACGTCGACCACTGCACGCGGCTGTGCCACGCGTCGAGCGTCGCGGCGCTGCTCGAGGGCATCGGGTCGGGCGCGGTGTCGAATCCGGTGATGGACGTGCTGAAGGCCGAGGTCGTGCTGCTGATCGGCGCGAACCCGGTCGTGAACCATCCGGTCGCCGCGACGTGGATCAAGAACGCCGCGAAGGCCGGGACGAAGCTGATCCTCGCCGACCCGCGCCGCTCGGAGCTCGCGCGCCACGCGTGGCGCTACCTGCCGTTCAAGCCCGACACCGACGTCGCGCTGCTCAACGCGATGATGCACACGATCGTCGAGGAGGGGCTGGTCGACCGCGCGTTCGTCGCCGACCGCACGAGCGGCTACGAGGAGCTGGCGCGCAACGTCGCGGCGTTCAGCCCCGAGACGATGGCGGAGGTGTGCGGCATTCCCGCGGAGACCATCCGCGAGGTCGCGCGCGCGTTCGCGACGTCGAAGGGCTCGATGATCCTGTGGGGCATGGGGATCTCGCAGCACATCCACGGCACCGACAACGCGCGCTGCCTGATCGCGCTCGCGATGCTGACCGGCCAGGTCGGCAAGCCCGGCTCGGGGCTGCATCCGCTGCGCGGGCAGAACAACGTGCAGGGCGCGTCCGACGCGGGCCTGATCCCGATGATGCTTCCCGACTACCAGCGCGTCGACAACGCCGGGCTCCGCGCGAGCATCGAGAAGCTGTGGGGCGCGGAGCTCGATCCCAAGGCGGGCCTCACCGTCGTCGAGATCCTGAACGCGGTCGACCGCGGCGAGATTCGCGGGATGTACGTGATGGGCGAGAACCCCGCGATGTCCGATCCCGACGCGCACCACGCGCGCGAGGCGCTCGCGAAGCTCGAGATGCTGTGCGTGCAGGACATCTTCCTGACGGAGACCTGCTACCTCGCCGACGTGATCCTGCCGGCGTCGGCGTTCCCCGAGAAGACGGGCACGTTCACCAACACGGACCGCATGGTGCAGCTCGGCCGCCAGGCGCTCGCGCCGCCCGGGCAGGCGCGGCAGGACCTGGCGATCATCGTCGACATGGCGCAGCGCCTCGGCCTCGACTGGCGCTACGGCCATCCGCGCGAGGTGTTCGACGAGATGCGCCAGGCGATGGCGTCGATCGCCGGCATCACGTGGGAGCGGCTCGAGCGCGAGAGCTCGGTCACCTACCCGTGCGAGCGCGAAGGCGATCCGGGGGAGCCGGTCGTGTTCGTCGAGCGCTTCCCGACCGCGACGGGCAAGGCGCGCCTCGTGCCCGCCAAGCTGATCCGCGCGGACGAGCAGCCCGACGCCGAGTACCCGTGGGTGCTAATCACCGGCCGGCAGCTCGAGCACTGGCATACGGGCAGCATGACGCGGCGCGCCGAGGTGCTCGACGCGATCGAGCCCGCGCCGGTCGCGTCGGTGCATCCGGCCGATCTCGCCGCGCTCGGTCTTAAGCCCGGCGACGCGATCACCGTCGCGACGCGTCGCGGCGAGGTCGCGCTGTACGCGCGCGCCGACGACGGCATGCCGCGCCACGCGGTGTTCCTGCCGTTCTGCTACTACGAGGCGGCGGCGAACCTGCTCACCAATCCCGCGCTCGATCCGTTCGGCAAGATCCCCGAGTTCAAGTACTGCGCGGTGCGCGTGACCGCGGGCGGGACGCCGGAGGCGGTGTTCGGCTACGACGAACCGGGAAGACCGGGGTCGGATTCGAATCTGACCCCGGTCTAGCGGCTTTTAACCGAGCGCCTTCCACCACATCCACGCGCCGAGCACGAACAGCATCAGCGCGAACGCGCGCTTGAGACGCGCGACCGGCCACTGGTGGGCGACCTTCGCGCCGAGCGGCGCGAGCAGGATGCTGCCCGCGGCGACGAACGCGAGCGCCGGCAGGTTCACGTAGCCGATCGAGTACGCGGGCAGGTCGGCGTGGCGCCACCCGGCGATGACGTAACCGACCGTGGCGGCGACGGCCACCGGCCAGCCGATCGCGGCCGACGTCGCGACGGCCGTGTGCACCTTGACGTTGCAGCGCGCCATGAACGGCACCGCGAGGAACGCGCCGCCGGTCCCGACCATGCCCGCGACGAGCCCGATGAGCGCGCCCATCGCGAACAGCGCGAGGCGACCCGGCAGCTCGCGGGTCGGATGCGGCACGACGTTGCGCAGCATCTGCCACGACGTGAGCCACGTGAAGCTGCCGAAGATTGCGGCCATCGGGCGCATCGGCAGCGCGCTCGCGACCTGCGCGCCGACGAGCGAGCCGATGACCAGCCCCGGCGCCATCGCGACGACGATCGGCCACGCCACCGCGCCGCGCTTGTGGTGCGCGCGCGCGGACGCGAACGCGGTGAACACGATAGACGCGGCGGACGTTCCGATCGCGAGCGGCAGCAGGTGGTCGCTGCGCACGCCTTCGTGCGTGAACACCTCGACCAGCACCGGGACGATCGTAAACCCGCCCCCGATGCCGAGCAGCCCCGCCAGGAAGCCGACGAACGCGCCGAGCGCCAGGAAGATCGGGATCAGCGCGAGGTTCACACGGCCTTCGGCTTCGCCTTGGCCAACTTCAGCACGGCCTCCCATTCGCCGTCGGTCACCGGCGTGATCGACAGGCGGTTGCCGCGCTGGAGCGTGGTCATCTTCTCCAGCGCCCTCGTCGCGCGCATCTCGGCGATCGGGACGAGCCGCGTCTTCTCGACGAACGTGACGTCGACGCACATCCAGCGCGGCGCGTCGCGCGTCGCCTTCGCGTCGTAGTAATCGCTCGTCGGGTCGAATTGCGTCGGGTCCGGCTTCGCGCGCGACGCAATCTTCACGATGCCCGCGATGCCGGGCTCGGGGCAGCTCGAGTGGTAGAAGAACGCGCGATCGCCGACCCGCATCGCGTCGCGCATGAAGTTGCGCGCGGTGTAGTTGCGCACGCCGGTCCACGGCGCGGTCTTGCGCGGGAGCTTCGCGAGGTCGTCGATCGACATCTCGTCGGGCTCGGATTTCATCAGCCAGTAGGGCATGAGGCGGTGATGGGCGATAGGCTGTGGGCGATAGGGATGTCGAGATGCGCGCGCTTGGCGAGACATCCTATCGCCTATCGCCCATCGCCGATCGCCGCAAACGAGGACGGCGCCCTAGGGCGCCGTCCTCGTTTGCATGGGTCCCCGCAAGTGCCGTCTGGCCGCGTCCTGAACCTGGGTTCAGGGTGGCCGCCTGCCGGAGCCATCAGGCGCTTCCGCGTGGGAGCGCACACCGGCTCGCTTGAAGCACGGCAGCCTCGCCGTTAGGCATTGGTTCAAGGAACTTAAGGCCAGGTGTCGAACACCGCAGGGATAGAGGGAACCGTCAGATCAGCTTTTCCTGACCGGCGAGCAGCTGGTCGATCGCCGATTGCATCGACTGGATTCTACGCTGCGCTCGCGCATCGTCAATCGGCATCGGGGAAGTCGCCGTGTCGGCGGAGCGCGCACGCAACAGGTCGTGCGCCAAGTTGACCGCGGCCATGACGGCGATGCGGTCGATCGCGGCGACCTTGCCGTGGTCGCGGATCTCGCGCATGCGCTTGTCGAGCAGCGCGACGGCCTGCAGCAGTTCCGCGCGCTCGGACTCCTTGCACGCGAACTTGTACTCGCGACCGAGGATCGTCACGTCGAGCTGCAGCGTCTTGTCGGCGGCCTTCGCGCTCATTCGGCGGGCATCCTCGCGAGCAACGCGTCGAGACGCGTCGCGGCGGCGCGCATGCGCTCGTCGAGCACGCGCTCGTGGGCTTGCGCCTGCGCGAGCTTCGCGCGGAGGTCCTCGTTCGCCGCCCGCAGCGCGCGCGTGTGCGCGATCAGGGCGCCGAGCTTCTGCTCGAGGAGCGCGAGGTCGTGGTCCATCGGGCTATGGTGAGCGAAAACGGAAGCGAGCGTCAACCGCGCCCGTCGGTCGCGTCCGGCGCCCCGCCGGTGGCCAGCGGGACGTAACGGACGCCGAGCACCTCGAGCTCGTCCGACCCGGCGGGGGCGCGCAGCGGGACGACGTCGCCCTCGCGGGCTTTGGTCAGCGCGCGCGCGATCGGCGAGATCCACGACACGTAGCCTTTCGCGGTGTCCGTCTCGTCGATGCCGACGATGCTGATCGTGTGCTTCGCGCCGTCGCGCGTCGCGTAGTCGACCGTCGCGCCGAAGTACACCTGGTCGACGCCGTCGCGCGCGCGCGCCTCCGGATCGACGACCTCGGCCGCGTCGAGGCGCCGGACCAGGAACCGGATGCGCCGGTCGATCTCCCGCAGCCGCTTCTTGCCGTACAGGTAGTCGCCGTTCTCGGAGCGGTCGCCGTTCGACGCCGCCCACGCCACGGTCGCGACCAGCGACGGGCGCTCGGTGCCGACGAGCGTGTCGAGCTCGGCCTTGAGACGCGCGAACCCGCCCGGGGTCATGTAGTTGCGCGTGCCGATCGGCAGCGGCGGTCCGGCCTCGACGTCGTCGTCGTCGTCGATCGCCGCATCGTCCTCGCGCGTGAAAGCCTTGTTCATGCGAGGGAAATTCTACTCCTGCCTACGCGCGCGCCCGGGCGATCGCCGCGCAGAGCTGGGCGACGCCGTCGACGAAGCGCGGCCCGGGCCGGTGGAGCAGGTCGGCGTCGACGACGGCGAGGCCGGCGTCGCGCGCCGCCGGCAGCTCGGGCCAGCGGCGCCAGTCGTCGAGCCAGCGCGGGCGCCGCGCGCCGTCGGTGCCCGCGACGATGAGCGCGGGCCGCTGCGCGAGGACCTCCTCGACGTTCACGACCGGCGCGGGAATGGGCAGCGAGCCGAACACGTTCACGCCGCCGCACAGCGTGATCGCCTGCGTGATCGTGTGGCCCGCGCCGATCGTGTACAGCGGCGCGTCCGAGAGCTGGTAGAACACGCGCAACGGCGCGCCCGGCCGCACGCCGCGCGCGAGCGTCGCCACGCGCGCGCGAAACGCTCGCGCCGACGCCCCGGCCGCGGCGGACGTGCCCGCGAGCGCGCCGAGCTTCTCGACGTCGCCGGCGATCGCGTCGATCGTCCGCGGCGCGGTCGTGAACACCGCGATCCCGCGATCGCGCAGCCGCGCGACCTGCGCGGGCGCGGTCCACGGCCAGGTCACGACCAAGTCGGGCGCGAGCGCGAGGATCGCCTCGACGTCGATCGCGTTCGCATCGCCGACCACCGGGAGCGCGCGCGCCTCGCGCGGCAGGTCGGTGCGCGCGCCGACCGCGACGAGCGCCGACGCGGCGCCCGCGGACGCCACGAGCTCGGCGGCGTGCGGCGCGAGCGTGACGATGCGCCGCGCGGGCGACGCGAGCTCGACCACGACGCCGGTGTCGTCGACGACGCGAGCCGCCTCGGCGCTCGCGGCGAGCGCGATCGCGACGAGCGCGGCGATCAGGGCGCCCACCGCACGCCCGCGAACACTTGCGCGCCGCCGGTCGCGTAGCCGGCCGCGAGCTCGTAGTCCTTGTCCAGCACGTTGTCGCCGCGCACGAACAGCGTCACGCCCTTGCCGGCCTTCCACTCCGCCGCGAGGTTGACGACCGCGTACCCGCCCATCCTGCGCGTGTTCGCGGCGTCGTCGTAGCGCGCCGACGACGCGACGACCTCGGCGACGAGCACGACCGGCCCGACGCGGTGCTGCGCGGAGACCGCGCCGTGCGAGCGCGCGCGCCGCGGCAGCAGGCGGCCGGTGGCGTCGTCGGTCGGCGATTGCAGGTCGACCGAGCCCTTGAGCGTGGTGTCGCCGAGCGCGGCGTCGGCGGAGAGCGTGACGCCTTTGAGGGTGGCGCGGTCGACGTTCTGCGGCGCGCACGCGAAGGTCGCGTCGCACTGGAACACGATCAGCGACTTCACGCGGTTGTGCCACGCCACGGCGCGCGCGTCGATGCGCGCCGCGCCGGCGTTCCCGGACCACGCGAGCCCCGCCTCGACGTTGCGCGACGTCTCGGGCACGAGGTCCGGATTCGAGAACCCCGGGTAGTAGAGGTCGTTGAACGACGGCGCCTTGAACGCGGTGCCGCCGCTCGCGGTGACGCGCCAGCCGGGCGCGAAGCGCCAGCCCCAGGCGAGCGTGCCGGTCGTGCGGCCGCCGTACTGCGAGGAATGGTCGTGGCGCAGGTTCGCCTGCAGCGCGTGCTCGCCGCGCACGAGGCGGTAGACGGCGATGCCCGCGTCGGTGTCGCGCGCGGTCACCGCGAACCCGGCGTTGTCGTCGAGGCGCTCCTCGCGGCGCTCGTACGCGAGGGCGAGCTCGCCTTGCGCGAGCGTGACGTCGTGCTGCCATCTGAGCTGCGCGTCGCGCGTGCGGAACGTCGAGTCGCCGAACGAGAGCTTCGACACCGAGTCGTCGACGCTCTGCCCGGCCGCGAGCGTCCAGCGCCACGCCGGCGTGATCCGGTTGCGGCTGTCGACCTGCCACGACTCCACGGTCGTGATCGTGCGGTCGTCGAAGCCTCCGCCGCTGCCGTCGAACGCCGCGTCGAGCCGGTTGCGGAAATACTGCGCGCCGAGCGCCTGCTCCTTTGCCCACTCGACGCTCGCCGACGCGCTCACGCTCGCGGATTCGTACGGATCGCGGTCGGCGTCGTAGCCGAAGGTCGCCGGATCCCGAAGCGCGTTGAACCCGTCGCTGCGGCGTCCGCCGAGCTGGACCGCGTAGCGCAACGGTCCCGCGGTTCCCGACACGCCCGCGCTCGCGACCGCGGTCGCATAGCGGCCGTAGCCGGCGCTCGCGTTGGACGCGAACGCCGCGCCGCCGCGCCGGGTGAACACCTGGATGACGCCGCCGACCGCGTCGGCGCCGTAGAGCGACGACGCGGGGCCGCGCAGGATCTCGATGCGCTCGATCTGGTCGAGCGGGATCGCCTCGAGCGACGCCGCGCCGACCGACGACGACTCGATGCGCATGCCGTCGAGCAGCACGAGCGTCTGCTGCCGGTTCGCGCCGCGGATGAACACGCCCGACGTCGAGCCGGGGCTGCCGTTGGTCGTGATCTCGAGGCCCGGCTGCCGCGCGAGCAGCGTCGCGAGGCTGTCGGCGCCCGCGCGCGCGATCTCCTCGGGGCCGATCACCGTGACGTCGGCGACGAGGTCGTCGATCGATTGCGGCCCGCGCGCCGCGGTGACGACGACCGGATCGATCGCCGCGGCTTTCGGGACAGGTTGGGCGAGCGCGAGCGGGGACGCGAACGACAGGACGATCAGCGCGGCGCGCGAGGTTGCGCCGGAGGACGTGCGGGGGGCAGCCATGGGCAGGGCTCCGCGTGGGCCGCGCGCATCCCCGCACGGGCCGGGTCGGACGCGTGCGCGGTCGCGCACGGTCGCAGGCCGGTCTCCGGGCTCGTCATGCGGGCCGCCGAGGCCTTCCCGCCGCGTTCGCGGCAGTGGCGTCGAGGCGGCGGCCCTGTAGGACTCACCGTTGCGGGGGCAGCCGCGGAATCCGCGCCGCCGTGAACCCTGCCCGGCGCGCCACCGCGTTCCCGTTTCACCCGCCGCTTCGAATGCCGCGGCGGACACCTGCGACGCGATGGTAGCGCATAGAATGGGCCGATGCTCCGAAGGCTCGCCGTCGCCATGCTCGTGGCGTGGGTCGCCGGGTGCGCGTCGCTGCCGCCGCTCGACGGCCGCACCGACTCGCGCGCGGCCACCGATACGGCGGCGACGCGCCTCGGCCGCGGCGTCGCGACGTCGGTCGCGTCGCATCCGGGACGCTCGGGCATCCATCCGCTGTCGACGCCGAGCGAGGCGTTCGCCGCGCGCGTGTTCCTCGCGGATGCCGCCGAGCGCTCGCTCGACGTCCAGTACTACCTGTGGCACGACGATGAAACCGGCACGCTGCTGCTCGAGGCGCTGTGGCGCGCGGCCGCGCGCGGCGTGCGCGTGCGCCTGCTGCTCGACGACATCAACACGTCGGGCCAGGACGCGCGACTCGCGGCGCTCGACGCGGATCCCAACGTCGAGGTGCGCCTGTACAACCCGTTCGTCCACCGCCGCACGCGGGCGCTCGACTTCGTGGTCGACTTCGACCGCGCGAATCGCCGCATGCACAACAAGTCGTTCACGGCGGACAACCAGGTCGCGATCGTCGGCGGGCGCAACGTCGGCAACGAGTACTACGGAGCGGGCGAGGGCGTCGAGTTCACCGACCTCGACGTCGTCGCGATCGGTCCGGTCGTGCGCGACGTGTCGGACGCGTTCGACCTCTACTGGAACAGCCCGTCGGCGTATCCAATCGCGTCGCTCGTCCCCGCGCCCGCGGACGGCCGCGCGCTGCTCGAGGGCGCGTTCGCCGCGACGCGCGCGGATCCCGACGCCTCCGCCTACCTGGCGGCGCTGCGCGACTCGCCGCAGGTGCGCGAGCTGGTCGGCGGGAGATTGCCGTACGAGTGGAGCGACGCGCGCGTGGTGCGCGACGAGCCCGGCAAGACGCTCGACACCACCGAGGACCGCTCGCTGCTGCTGCTCGCGACGCTGCTGCCCGCGATCGGCGAGCCGCGCACCTCGTTCGACCTCGTGTCGCCGTACTTCGTGCCCGGCGAGCGCGGAACCGAGGTCCTGGTGTCGCTCGCGACGCGCGGCGTGCGCGTGCGCATCCTCACCAACTCGCTCGCCGCCACCGACGTCGGGCCGGTGCACGCCGGCTACGCGAAGCGCCGCGAGGCGCTGCTGCGCGCGGGCGTGCGCCTGTACGAATTCAAGCCGCTCGCGGCGCCGCCGGCGACCGGCGCGAAGAAAGGCATCGCCGGAAGCCGCGCGGGAAGCCTCCACGCGAAGACGTTCGCGATCGACGGCGCGCGCCTGTTTGTCGGGTCGTTCAATTTCGATCCGCGCTCGGCGCGGCTCAACACCGAGCTCGGCCTCGTGATCGACAGCCCGGCGCTCGCGCGTCGCCTGGTCGAGCGGCTCGACGCCAACCTGTCCGCGGTCGCGTGGGAAGTGCGCCTGCGCGACGACGGCGCGCTCGAATGGATCGACCGCGGCGAGGGCGGCGAGGTCCGGTTGGCCGACGAACCGCAGACGAGCGCGCTGCGGCGCGCGTGGATCCGCGCGCTGTCGGCGCTCCCGATCGACGCGCTGCTCTGACCGTTCCGTCGCCGCGGGCGGCGTTCCGTCGGCCCGCATGCGCCCGCCGCCCCGCTGGGCTATACTCCGCCCCCTTCCGCACTTCCCGCGCGCCCTCCGGTGACTCCGGGCCCCGGCGCCCACCGCGTGACACGCAAGCTCTACATCCGGACCTTCGGATGCCAGATGAACGAGTACGACTCGGCCCGCATGGCCGACGTGCTCGCCCATAGCGACGGCCTCACGCCGACCGACCGCGTCGACGACGCCGACGTCATCCTGTTCAACACCTGCTCGGTGCGCGAGAAGGCGCAGGAGCGCGTGTTCCACGACCTCGGCCGCGTGCGCGCGCTCAAGGAGGCGCGTCCGCACGTCATCATCGGCGTCGGCGGCTGCGTCGCGTCGCAGGAAGGCGGCGCGATCGTGGCGCGCGCGCCGTACGTCGACGTCGTGTTCGGGCCGCAGACGCTGCACCGGTTGCCCGCGCTGATCCGCGCGCGGCGCGCCACCGGCGCGCCGCAGGTCGACACGAGCTTCCCGGAGATCGAGAAGTTCGACGCGCTGCCGCCGCCGCGCGTCGACGGCGCGGTGGCGTTCGTGTCGGTCATGGAAGGCTGCAGCAAGTACTGCGCGTTCTGCGTCGTGCCGTACACGCGCGGCGAGGAGACGAGCCGTCCGCTCGACGACGTGCTGACGGAGGTCGCCGACCTCGCGCTGCAGGGCGTGCGCGAGGTGACGCTGCTCGGCCAGAACGTCAACGCGTACCGCGGCGCGCGCGACGACAGCGACGCGATCGCCGACTTCGCGACGCTCGTCGAGCACGTCGCCGAGGTGCCGGGGATCGAGCGCATACGCTACACGACCTCGCATCCCAAGGAGATGACGCCGCGGCTGGTCGACGCGTACCGCAACGTCGGGAAGCTCGTCTCGCAGCTCCACCTCCCGGTGCAGTCGGGCTCCGACCGCGTGCTGGCCGCGATGAAGCGCGGCTACACGGCGCTCGAGTACAAGTCGGTCGTGCGAAAGCTTCGCGCCGCGCGCCCGGGGCTGTCGCTGTCGACCGACTTCATCGTCGGGTTCCCGGGCGAGACCGAGGACGACTTCGAGCGCACGATGAAGCTCGTCGCCGACGTCGGCTTCGACGGCGCGTTCTCGTTCGTGTATTCGCCGCGGCCGGGCACGCCTGCCGCGGAGCTGCCCGACCCGGTGCCGCCCGACGTGGCGCAGGCGCGCCTCGCGCGGCTGCAGGCCGCGATCGACGCGCAATACCGCGCCGCGTCCGAGGCGATGGTCGGGAGCCGCCAGCGCGTGCTCGTCACCGGACCTTCCGCCAAGGACGCGCGCGAGCTCGCCGCGCGCACCGACAACAACCGTGTCGTCAACTTCGCCGGCGATCCCGCCCTCGCCGGCCGCTACGTCGACGTCGTCGTGTCCGCCGCGCTCTCGCACTCGCTGCGCGGCGAGCTCTGCGCGTGACGTCCCAAGCCCCACGAGGTAAGCCCATGACCAAGCCCACCGCTCCCGCCGTCCTCGCGCTGTCGCTCGCGTTCGCGCTCGCCGGTTGCGCGACCGCGCCCGCGCCGTCCTCGACCGCCGCCGAGAGCGCGCGCGCGACCGCCGACGTCGCGCGCGTCGCCGGCGTCGCCGCCGCCGCCGCCGTCGGCGCGCAGGCCGCGACGCAGCAGACGCCCGGCGCCGCCAACGGCGCATCGCGTCCGCAAGGCGCGCCCGCCGCCGCCGCCGCGGCGGCCGCCGCTGCCGCCGCTGCCGCTGCCTCGCAGACGCGCCCGTTCGCCGAGGTCGTCAAGGACGCGAAGGAATCGAAGGGCTACTTCACGCTCTGGCAGAAGGACGAGAAGGTCTGGATCGAGATCGAGCCCGACCAGTTCGACAAGCCGATGTTCTTCTCGGCCAACCTCGCGAGCGGGCTCGGCGAGAACTTCCTGTTCGGCGGCCTCATGGGCCGGTCGAACGTCGTCGAGTTCCGCAAGGTCGGCAACAACGTGCAGCTCGTCGCGCGCAACGAGCGCTACTTCGCGCAGCCCAAGACGCCCGAGGCGCTCGCCGTCGCGGAGGCGTTCTCGGACAGCCTGGTCGCCGCCGCGCCGGTCGCCTCGCAGCCGCATCCGGAGCGCAAGTCGGTGCTGGTCGAGCTCAACACGCTGCTGTTCTCCGACATCCCGGGCGCGTACGCCACGCTCGATCGCGTGTACCGCCAGGCGTACAGCTTCGACGCGCGCAACACGTCGATCACGCGCACGCGCGCCACGCCCGACGCGGTCGGCATCACCGTCAACGCGCATTACGCGCTCGCGCGCCTGTCGCTGCCGCCGCCGGTCGTCTCGCCCGGCGCGCCGGTGCCGTCGATCCCGGCGACGCTGCCGGATCCGCGCAGCCTGTTCCTCGGCTACCAGTACAACCTGACCAAGCTGCCCGACGAGCCGATGCGCCCGCGCGTCGCGGATTCGCGCGTGGGCTACTTCCTCGTGTCGCGCTTCGACTACTCGAGCGACACCAAGCTCACGCCCAACGTCAACTACGTGAAGCGCTGGCGCCTCGAGAAGAAGGATCCGGCCGCCGCGCTCTCGGAGCCCAAGCAGCCGATCGTGTTCTGGATCGACCGCAACGTGCCGACGCGCTACCGCGACACGATCGTCGCGGGCGTGCTCGAGTGGAACAAGGCGTTCGAGCGCATCGGCTTCAAGGACGCGGTGCAGGCCAAGGTGCAGCCGGACGACGCCGACTTCGACACGCTCGACGCGCGCCACGCCTCGATCCGCTGGATGACCTCGGCGCGGCCGATCTTCGGCGGCATCGGACCGTCGCAGTCGGATCCGCGCACCGGCGAGATCCTCGACGCCGACATCGGCATCGACCCGGTCCGCCTGCGCTTCTCGCGCTACCGGCTGGCCGACGCATCGAGCGCGGCGGCCGGCGCCCACGGCATCGCCGAGGGGCTGATGCCCGAGAACGCGATGGTGTGCCGCATCGCGGATTTCCTCGCCGAGGAGCGCGGCTTCGCGATGGACCTGCTCGCGGCGCGCGGCGTCATCGATCCGGACGGCCCCGCGGCCGAGGAGTTCGTGCTCTCGGACCTCAAGGAGGTCGTGATGCACGAGGTGGGCCACGCGCTCGGCCTCACGCACAACTTCCGCGCGTCGACGATCTACACGCAGGCGCAGCTCAACGACCGCGAGTTCACGAAGAAGAACGGGGTGTCGGGCTCGGTGATGGAGTACACGCCGATCAACCTCGCGCTGCGCACCGAGCAGCAGGGCGAGTACTCGATGTCGACGCTCGGCCCCTACGACTACTGGGCGATCGAGTACGCGTACAAGGAGATCCCGGCGCAGGACGAGAAGGCCGAGCTCTCCCGGATCGCCGGCCGCAGCAACGAGCCGACGCTCGCGTACGCGTACGACGACGAGACCAACCAGGCGATCGACCCCGACGCGACCGCCGGCGACCTCGGCAGCGATCCGCTGTCGTACGCCGCGCGCCGCCTGACGCTCGCGAAAGAGCTGTGGGAGCGCTGGGAAGCGCGGCCGCTCAAGGCGGGCGAGTCGTACGCGGCGCTTCGCCGCAACATCTCGCGCGGCATCACGCAGGTTCGCGAGAGCGGGCTGCTCGCGGCGCGCTACATCGGCGGCATCAGCGTGCTGCGCGACGCGGCGGGATCGGGCCGCACGCCGATGAACCCGGTCGCGATGGCCAAGCAGCGCGACGCGCTCAAGCTCATCGAGTCGGGCGTGTTCAGCGCCGACAGCTTCCGCTTCAGGCCGGAGTTCCTGCGCAGCCTCTCGGTCGACTTCCTCGACCGCGGCGACACCTACGACGTCGGCCTCGCGCCGACCGGCTTCGACTACTCGCTGCCCACGCAGGTGCTCGTCGCGCAGAAGACCGTGCTCGACCGCGTGATGAGCGAGACGGTCGCGCAGCGCCTGCTCGACGCCGAGGGGAAGGTCGACCGGCCCGGCGACGCGCTGCAGCTCGCCGAGGTCTACACGACGCTGCACCGCGCGATCTGGAGCGAGCTTCGGACCGGCAGGGACATCCCGCTGATGCGGCGCAACCTGCAGCGCGAGCACGCGGCGAAGCTCGCGCAGGCGCTGCTGCGTCCGTCGGGCTCGATGCCGGCCGACGCGAAGGCGCTGATGCGCGCCGACGCCAAGGTGCTGCGCGGCGAGATCGCGACGGCGTCGTCGCGGCCGGGATGGTCGCCCGCGGCGTCGGCTCACCTGGCCGAGAGCCTCGGCATGCTCGACGAGGCGCTCAAGGCGCCGCTCGTGCGCTCCACGATCTAAAGCCGAAGCGACCCCACGATGGCGACGCGCAGGACGCAGGCCACGGTGACGCTGTCGCCGCCCGACAATCGCGCGCTCGCGAACCTGGTCGGCCCGCTCGACGTCAACCTGCGCCAGATCGAGGCGGCGTGCGACGTCGCGATCACGCACCGCGGCGGCACGTTCACGATCGCCGGCGCGCCCGACCGCGCGGCGCAGGCGAAGGCCGCGCTCGAGCGCTTCTACGCGACCGCCGAGAAGCCGCTGTCGGTCGACGACATCCAGCTCGGCCTGGTCGAGATCGCGACGCGCGGGCCGCGCACGGTGGCCGAGGACGACGACGCGCCGGCGCTGCGCACGCGACGCGCCGACCTGCACGGGCGCACGCCCAACCAGATCGCGTACCTCAACGCGATCCAGTCGCACGACATCACGTTCGGCATCGGCCCGGCCGGCACCGGCAAGACCTACCTCGCCGTGGCCTGCGCGGTCGACGCGCTCGAGCGCGACGCGGTCAAGCGCCTGGTGCTCGTGCGCCCGGCCGTCGAGGCCGGCGAGCGGCTGGGCTTCCTGCCCGGCGACCTCGCGCAGAAGGTCGACCCGTACCTGCGCCCGCTGTACGACGCGCTCTACGACCTGATGGGCTTCGACAAGGTCGCCAAGCTGTTCGAGCGCCAGACGATCGAGGTCGCGCCGCTGGCGTACATGCGCGGGCGCACGCTCAACCACAGCTTCATCATCCTCGACGAGGCGCAGAACACCACGCCCGAGCAGATGAAGATGTTCCTGACGCGCATCGGCTTCGGCACGCGCGCGGTGATCACCGGCGACGTGACGCAGATCGACCTCGCGCGCGGCAGCAAGAGCGGGCTCATCGAGGCCGAGCGCGTGCTGAAGGACGTGCGGGGGCTCGGCTTCTGCCGCTTCACGAGCGCGGACGTCGTGCGTCACCCGCTGGTCCAGAAGATCATCGATGCGTACGAGCGCGACACGCCCTGACCCGCGCCCGGCGCGGCCACGCGCGCCGCGCTTCGCCCTCGACGTGCAGTACGCGGTGCCGCGCAAGGGCCTGCCCGCGCCGGCGACGCTGCGGCACTGGGCCGGGGCGGCCGTCGAGCGGGACGTGGCCGCGACGCTGCGGTTCGTCGGGGCCGCCGAGGGGCGCGCGCTCAACGCGCGCTACCGCGGCAAGGACCGCGCGACCAACGTCCTGACCTTCGTGTACGATGACGGCGTAGCGCTCGCGGGGGACGTCGTGCTGTGCGTGCCGGTGCTCAAGCACGAGGCGAAAGCGGGCGGAAAGTCGTTACGCGCGCACTGCGCGCACCTCGTCGTGCACGGGATGCTGCACCTGCAGGGCCACGATCACGCGACGCCGCGCGAAGCGGGGCGCATGGAGGCGCGCGAGCGCCGGCTGCTCGCGGCGCTCGGCTACGACGACCCCTACGCGGCCGCGGGCTGACGGTGGCGACCCAGGACAGCGACGACCGCGACGAGCCGCGCCCGACGCTGCTCGAGCGCCTCTCGGCGCTGCTGACGCGCGAGCCCGAGGACCGCGGCGAGCTTCTCGACCTTTTGCGCGGCGCGTTCGAGCGCCGCCTGCTCGACGCCGACGCGCTGTCGATGATCGAGGGCGTGCTCAACGTCTCCGAGATGACCGTGCGCGACGTGATGATCCCGCGCTCGCAGATGGACTGCGTGTCGATCGACGACGAGCCCGACGCGTTCATCCCGCTGGTCATCGACACCAAGCACTCGCGCTTCCCGGTGATCGGCGAGAGCAAGGACGACGTCGTCGGCATCCTGCTCGCGAAGGAGCTGCTCAACTATTACCGAAACCCCGAGGGCTTCACGCTGCGCGACACGCTGCGGCCCGCGGTGTTCGTGCCCGAGTCGAAGCGCCTCAACGTGCTGCTGCGCGAGTTCCGCAGCAACCGCAACCACATCGCGATCGTCGTCGACGAGTACGGCGGCGTCTCGGGGCTGGTCACGATCGAGGACGTGCTCGAGCAGATCGTCGGCGACATCGAGGACGAGTACGACTTCGACGAGACCGAGGACAACATCATCGCCGAGGGCGCGGGTCGCTTCCGCGTCAAGGCGCAGACCGAGATCGCGGACTTCAACGGCCGCTTCGGCAGCCACCTGTCCGACGACGCCGTCGACACGGTCGGCGGGCTCGTCGTCCACGCGTTCGGCCGGCTGCCCAAGCGCGGCGACACCGTGACGATCGGCGAGTACCGCTTCCGCGTCGTGCGCGCGGACAGCCGGCGCATCCACACGCTGCAGGTCGAGAAGTCCGCGCCGCCGCCGGTCGCGGCGCCGGCGGCGTAGTCCGCGCGCCGTGCTCCGCGCCGCCCTCGCCGCGCTCGCCGGCGCGCTGACCGTCTTCGGCTATGCGCCGTTCGGCGTGGCGCTCGCGCCGATCGCGACGCTCGCCGTGCTGTTCGCGCTGTGGCGCGACTCCCCCACGCCGCGCGCGGCGGCCGCGCTGGGCTTCGCGTTCGGCGCGGGATTGTTCGGCGCCGGCGTGTCGTGGATCTCGATCGCGCTCGAGCGCTTCGGCGGCATGCCCGCGCCGCTCGCGCTGCTCGGCATCGCCGGGTTCTGCGCGTACCTCGCGCTTTGGCCGGCGCTGGCCGGTTGGACCGTCGCGCGGCTCGCGCCGGCCGCGAGCGCCGCGCGGCTCGTCGCCGCCGCGGGCGCGTGGACGCTCGCCGAGTGGCTGCGCGGCTTCGTCCTGTCCGGCTTTCCGTGGCTGTCGGTCGGGCACGCGGAGCTCCCGGGCAGCTCGCTCGCCGGCTACGCGCCGGTCGGCGGCTTGTTCGCGGTGTCGCTCGCGGTGGCCGCCTGCGCGGCCCTTCTGGCCGGGCTGGTCGACGCCGCCGCGCGCGGCGCGCGCGGGCGCGCGGTCGGGGCCGCGGGCGCGATCGCGGTGGTCTTCATCGTCGGCGCGTTGCTGGATGCCGTCGCGTGGACGCGGCCGCACGGCGAGCCGGTCGCCGTGTCGCTGGTGCAGGGCAACGTCGCGCAGGAAGAGAAGTTCGACCCCGAGCTCCGCGACCGCGCGTTCCGCATCTACGCCGAGCTCGTCGCCTCGACCAAGGGCACGATCGTCGTGCTGCCCGAAAGCGCGTTCCCGGTGTTCTCGCACCAGGTGCCGCAGGCCACGATCGAGGCGCTCGCCTCGACCATGGAGCGGCGCGGCGGCGACGTGCTGCTCGGCATGTTCGTCGCGCGTCCGCCCGAAGGCGACGAGACGCAGCCGCGCATCCACAACAGCGTCGTGTCGCTCGGGGCGTCGCCCACCCAGCTCTACCGCAAGCGCCACCTCGTGCCGTTCGGCGAGACGATCCCCGCGAAGCCGCTGGTCGGATGGGTGATCGAGCGCGTGCTCGCGATCCCGCTGTCCGACCAGACGCCCGGCCCGCCCGACCAGGCGCCGTTCGCGGTCGCGGACCAGCGCCTGCTGGTGAACATCTGCTACGAGGACGCGTTCGGCGCCGAGCTCGCCGCGTGGTCGCGCGACGCGACGATGCTCGTCAACGTGACCAACGACGCGTGGTACGGCCGCTCGGTCGCCGCGTGGCAGCACAACCAGATCGCCGCGATGCGCGCGAAGGAGACCGGCAAGCCGATGCTCCGCGCGACCAACACGGGCATCACCAGCGTGATCGACCCGGACGGCGCGGTGCGCGTGCAGCTGCCGTGGTTCCGCCGCGGCGTGCTCGAGACCACCGTCGCCGGCCGTACCGGCGAGACGCCGTTCGTCGCGCTGGGCAACCTGCCCGTCGCAACGGCCTCGCTCCTGCTGGCCGTCCTCGCTTATGTTCTCGGCCGGAAGAGAGGGCCCGCATGACCGCCACCCTGCGCATCGAAGGCCTGTCGAAGACCTACCCCAACGGCGTGCGCGCGCTCGACGGCGTCACGCTCGCGATCCCGCCCGGGATGTACGGGCTGCTCGGACCCAACGGCGCCGGGAAGTCGACGCTGATGCGCACGCTCGCGACGCTGCAGGACGCGGACGGCGGGAGCGCGACGCTCGGCGAGCTCGACGTGCTGCGCGACAAGGACGCGGTGCGCAGGATCCTGGGCTACCTGCCTCAGGATTTCGGCGTGTACCCGAAGGTCTCGGCGCTCGACATGCTCGACCACCTCGCGCGGCTCAAGGGCCTCGACGAGCGCGGCGTGCGGCGCGACACCGTCGAGGCGCTCCTGAAGCAGGTCAACCTGTGGGACGTGCGCAAGAAGGCGCTCGGCGGCTACTCGGGCGGCATGCGCCAGCGCTTCGGCATCGCGCAGGCGCTGCTCGGCGACCCGCGCCTCGTGATCGTCGACGAGCCGACCGCGGGCCTCGACCCCGAGGAGCGCGTCCGCTTCCACAACCTGCTCGCCGACATCGGGGACGACGTCATCGTCATCCTGTCGACGCACATCGTGTCCGACGTCTCCGACCTCTGCGCGCGGATGGCGATCATCCACCGCGGGCGCGTGCTGATCGAAGGCGAGCCGGCGACGCTCACGCGCTCGATCGAGGGGCGCGTGTGGCAGAAGGCGATCGCGCGCCACGAACTCGACGCCGCGCGCGCCGCGTATCCGGTGATCTCGACGCGCCTCCTCGCGGGCCGCACGCTCGTGCACGTGGCCGGCGACGCGCCGCCCGACGCGGGCTTCGTGCCGGTCGAGGCGACGCTCGAGGACGTGTACTTCGCGGCGATCGCGGGCCGCCATCCGGACCTGCCGTCGCTGCCGACCGAGGCGCCCGCCGCCGCGGCCGCGTGATGCGCGCGTTCCTCGCCATCGCGCTGTTCGAGGTCCGCACGCGCCTCAAGCGCCTGTCGACGTGGGTGTACTTCCTCGTGTTCGCCGCGCTCACGACGATGTGGGTCGCCGCGGCGGGCGGCGTGATCCCCGGCGCGATCATCGCGTTCGGCAGCGGCAAGGTGTGGATCAACTCGCCGTTCGCGATCGCGCAGACGATCGTGTTCATGGGGCTCGCCGCGCTCACGGTCGTCGGCGCCGTCATGGGGCGAGCGATCCAGCAGGACGCCGAGTACCGCACCGAGTCGTTCTTCCATGCCGCGCCGATCTCGAAGCTCGCCTACCTCGGCGGGCGCTTCGCCGGCGCCGCCGTCGTGCTCCTGGTGATCCTGTCGTCGATCGCGATCGGCCACCTCGTCGGCCTCGCGCTCCCCGGCATCGATCCCGACCGACTCGGCCCCGTGCGGCTGTGGCCGTACGTCGTGCCCTACCTCACGATCCTGCTGCCGAACATCGTCGTGCTCGGCGGGTTGTTCTTCTGCCTCGGCGCGCTGACGCGGCGGATGCTGCCGGTGTACGTCGGCAGCATCGTGCTGCTGGTGGGCTGGCTCGCCGCGAACGCGCTGATCCGCACGATGGAGAACAAGGCGATCGCGTCGATGATCGACCCGTTCGGCAGCGTCGCGATGTCGCGGCTGACCGAGTACTGGTCGATCGCCGAGCGCAACGAGTGGATCGTCCCGCTCGAGGGGCTGCTGCTCGCGAACCGCGCGCTGTGGCTGGGCATCGCGGCGCTGGCGATCGCGATCACGTACTGGCGCTACCGCTTCGCCGTGCCGCAGCAGGGCGGGCGGCGGCGCAAGGCCGACGCCGCGGCCTCCCGCGCGTCCCTCGACCCGGCGGGTCCGGCGGTCGACCGCGCGATCCCGCCCCCGACGGCGACGCCGTCGCCGCCGCGCCCGTGGCGCCTGTTGCCGCGCATGACGTGGATGTATTTCCGCGAGACGGTGAAGAACGTCTACTTCGGCGTGATCGCGCTCGCGGGCGTGCTGTTCTTCGTCACGTCGAGCACGACGGCCGGCGCGATCTTCGGGACGACGACGTGGCCGGTGACCTGGCAGATGCTCGAGCTCGTCTCGGGCACGTTCGGCATCTTCATGGTCGCGATCATCGCGTTCTACGCCGGCGAGCTCACCTGGCGCGAGCGCGAGAGCCGCCTCGACCAGATCCACGACGCGCTGCCGCTGCCGACCTGGCTCCCGTTCGTCGCGAAGCTCCTCGCGCTGATGCTCGTGCCGGTCGTGCTGCAGGCGGTGCTGATGCTGGCGGGCATGGGGGTGCAGACCGCGAAGGGCTACACGAACTACGAGCCCGGCCTGTACCTGCGCACGTTGTTCGGGATCGAGCTCGTCGACTACTGGCTGGTCTGCGCGCTCGCAATGACGGTGCACGCGGTGGTCGACCAGAAGTACGTCGGCCATTTCGCGATGATCGTGTACTTCATCGCGCTCGCCGCGATGGACCTCGTCGGGCTGCAGCACATCCTCTACAAGTACGGCGTCAGCGGCGGCTACGTGTACTCGGACATGAACGGGTTCGGCCCCTTCCCGCTGCGCTACCGCTCGATGCAGCTGTACTGGACCGCCGCCGCGGTGCTGCTCGCGGTCGGGGGCTACCTCGCGTGGGTGCGCGGCACGACGAGCGACTGGCGCGGCCGGCTCGCCGTCGCGCGCGCGCGCTTCACGCGCCCGGTCGCGGCGCTGACCGGCGTCGCCGCGGTCGCGATGGCATCGCTGGGCGGCTGGGTGTACTGGAACACCAACGTGCTCAACCCGTACGTGACGACGCACGACCTCGAGCGCCGCCAGGCCGACTACGAGAAGAAGTACAAGGCGAGCGCCGCCGACGCCCAGCCCAAGATCACGGCGGTCAAGGTCGCGGTCGACCTGTATCCGTCCGAGCAGCGCGTGCGCATGCGCGGGACCTACGCGCTGGAGAACCGTGCGGGCCGCCCGGTCGAGGTCGTCCACCTCGGGTTCCTGTCGGGCTCGATCCTGAAGGTGCACGAGCTGGCGTTCGCCGTCCCGGCCATGCTCGAGGTCGACGACATGGACATCGGCGTCAAGAGCTACCGGCTCGCGACGCCGCTCGCGCCCGGCGCGCGTACCGAGCTCGCGTTCGACGTCGAGATCGCGCAGCGCGGCTTCCGCAACGCCGGCGCGTACACCGACGTCGTCGCGAACGGCTCGTTCGTCAACGGCGCGACGCTGCTGCCGATCCTGGGCTACCAGGAGCGCGCCGAGCTCGCGACCGACCGCGACCGCAAGAAGTTCGGCCTCGCGCCCAAGGAGCGCATGCGGCCGCGCGAGGACCCCGACGCGCGCAACGAGAACCAGATCACGACCGACGCCGACTTCATCGCCTTCGAGGCCGTCGTCGGCACCGAGGAGGGCCAGCTCGCGATCGCGCCCGGCTACCTCGAGCGCGACTGGAGCGACGGCGCGCGCCACTACTTCGCGTACAAGATGGACGCGCCGATCCTGAACTTCTACGCGTTCCAGTCGGGCAAGTACGCGGTGAAGCGCGACCGCTGGAACGACGTGGCGATCGAGGTCTGGTACCAGCCGGGCCACGAGTACAACCTCGACACGATGGTCGCCGCGGCCAAGGACGGCCTCGACTACTTCACCCGGGCGTTCGGGCCCTACCAGCACCGCCAGTTCCGCATCATCGAGTTCCCGCGTTACCAGACCTTCGCGCAGGCGTTCCCGAACACGATCCCGTACTCCGAGGCGATCGGCTTCATCGCGCGCGTGCGCCCGGACGATCCCGACGACATCGACTACCCGTACTACGTCACCGCGCACGAGCTGGCGCACCAGTGGTGGGTGCACCAGGTCGTGGGGGCGAACGTGCAGGGCGCCACCATGCTGGTCGAGACCCTCGCGCAGTACTCGGCGCTGATGGTGATGAAGCGCAAGGTCGGCGAGGCGCAGATGCAGCGCTTCCTTCGCTACGAGCTCGACCGCTACCTGATCGGCCGCAGCACCGAGCAGAAGAAGGAGCTGCCGCTCGCGCGCGTCGAGAACCAGCCGTACATCCACTACCGCAAGGGCAGCCTCGTCATGTACGCGCTGCAGGATTACCTGGGCGAGGACGCGGTCAACCGCGCGGTGCGCGCGTTCCGCGACGAGTGGGCGTTCAAGGGGCCCCCGTACCCGACCACGCTCGACTTCCTCGCCAAGGTCCGCGCGGTCACGCCGCCCGGCCTCGAGCGCACCGTCGACGACCTGTTCGAGTCGATCACGCTGTTCGACAACCGCGCCGTGACGGCGACCGCGAAGGCCCTCGACGGCGGCCGCTACGACGTGCGCGTCGAGGTCTACGCGAAGAAGCGCAAGGCCGACGAGCTCGGCCGCGAGACCGACGCGCCGCTCGACGACCTGATCGACGTCGGCGTGCTCGACGCCGACGGCAAGGCGATCGTCGTCGAGAAGAAGCGCATCGACCGCGAGAGCGCGACCTTCGCGTTCACGGTCGACCGCAAGCCCGCGCGCGCGGGCATCGACCCGTTCAACAAGCTCATCGACCGGCGTCCGAAGGACAACACGGTCGCGGTGACGATCGGCCCCTAGGCCGGGCGCGACGCGCGCGCCCGTCGCGGGCGGTCCGGCGACCAGCCGAGCCGGCACGCGATGTAGGCCGCGGACGTATACGCGTAGTGCACCTGGTGGAACAGGAGGGCGCGGAACGCGAACCATGCGCCGTTGGCGCGGTAGAACAGCGCGAGCAACGGCCCGTTGAGCGCGATCGCCGCGACGAGCAGCGCGAGCGGGATCCACCAGCTCGACAGCAGCGCGCCGAAGGCCAGCGCCGAGAGCAGGAACGCCCACGCCACCGCGACGCGCGCCCACTCGAGATACGAGATGCGCAGCGCGTCGGGGACGCGATGGTCCGAGAGCAGGCGCAGGTACGGGACCGTGCGCTGCAGGATGTCCGTGCGCACCATGTCGCCGAAGTGCCACGCCTTGAGGTGGCGCGCCTGCAGGTCGGGCTCGAGCCGGATCGTGTAGCCGCGCCGGCGCAATCGCACGCCGAGCTCGATGTCCTCGATCGACGGCTGCGGGTAGCGCTGCGCGTCGAAGCCGCCGACCGCGCGGAAGGCGGCGGCGCGGACGGCGCCGCACCCGGCGAAGAAGGTCTCGCGCTCGCGCCCCGAGCGGACGTGGTGGTGGCGGTGCGCGAGGTTCTTGTACTGCGACAGGAAGTTGGTCGCGGCCGGGAACTCGTCGTAGGTGCCGAACACCGCGCCCGCCTTGCTGCGCACGAACGCGTCCTTGACCACGCGTGCGCCGTCGGGATGCACGACGACGTCGGCGTCGACGAACCACAGCACGTTGCCCTTCGCGAGCGCGGCGCCGGCGTTGCGCGCGCCGGCGGGTCCGAGCCGCCCGCCCGACGGCGCGACGCGCGCGCCCGCCTCCTTCGCGATCCACGCGGTCGAATCGGTCGAGCCGTCGTCGACGACGATCACCTCGAGGATCTCCCGGTCGAGCAAGAGGCCGATCAGCGGCGCGAGCGCGGAATCGAGCGTGCGCTCGGCGTTGTACGCCGGCACGACGACGCTGATCACCGGTTCGAGCGCTTCGGCCATCGGGTCCTCCGCGGACTATGGCCGGATGCTACCGCGACGGGCGACGCGCGCTAAGCCCGCGGGCGACGCACGGTCGGGACGGTAGAATCGATGGTTTCGGCCAGGCGGTCCGGCGTCATGCTCACGTTCCAGCAAGTCATCCTGCGCCTCCAGGAGTATTGGGGCTCGCGCGGCTGCGCGCTCCTGCAGCCCTACGACATGGAGGTCGGCGCCGGGACGTCGCACACCGCCACGTTCCTTCGCGCGCTCGGGCCGGAGCCGTGGCGCGCCGCGTACGTGCAGCCCTCGCGGCGGCCGAAGGACGGGCGCTACGGCGAGAACCCGAACCGCCTGTTCCAGCACCACCAGTTCCAGGTCGTGCTGAAGCCCTCGCCGCCCGACATCCTCGACCTGTACCTGGGCTCGCTCGAGGCGCTGGGCTTCGACCTCAGGAAGAACGACGTGCGCTTCGTCGAGGACGACTGGGAGAACCCGACGCTCGGCGCGTGGGGGCTCGGCTGGGAGGTGTGGCTGAACGGCATGGAGATCACGCAGTTCACCTACTTCCAGCAGGTCGGGAGCCTCGACTGCAACCCGATCACCGGCGAGATCACCTACGGCCTCGAGCGCATGTCGATGTACCTGCAGGACGTCGAGTCGGTGTACGACCTCGACTACACCGACACGATGAAGTACCGCGACGTGTTCTTCCAGAACGAGGTCGAGCAGACGACCTACGCGCTCGATGCGTCCGACGCGGACAAGCTGTTCGGCCAGTTCGCGCTGTTCGAGGGCGAGGCGAAGCGCCTGCTCGAGGCGAAGCTGCCGCTGCCCGGCTACGAGATGATCCTCAAGGCCGCGCACACGTTCAACCTGCTCGACGCGCGCGGCGCGATCTCGGTCACCGAGCGCGCCGCGTACATCGGCCGCATCCGCGCGCTGTCGCGCCTGGTCGCGACCGCCTACGTCGCGTCGCGCGAGGCGCTCGGCTACCCGATGCTCGGCGAGCGCGAGCGCGCGAAGCTGCCCGCTCAGTACGCCAAGGCCGACGCATGAGCGCGCGCACGCTTCTCGTCGAGCTCTTCTGCGAGGAGCTGCCGCCGCGCGCGCTGCGCAAGCTCGGCGACGTGTTCTCCGGGACGCTCGCCGCGGGGCTGCGCGAGCGCGGGTTCCTCGGCGAAGCGTCGACGATCGCGCCGTACGCGACGCCGCGGCGGCTCGCGGTGTCGATCTCGGGCGTCGCCGCTCGCTCGCCCGACCAGCCGTTCAAGCAGAAGGTGCTGCCGGTGTCGGTCGCGTTCGGCGCCGACGGGCAGCCGACGCCCGCGCTGGGCAAGAAGCTCGCGGCGATGGGGCTCGACGCGCGCGCGGTCGCGTCGATGACGCGCGAGAGCGACGGCAAGGCCGAGGCGCTGTTCCATGCCGGCGTGAAGCCCGGCGTGACGCTCGCCGACGGGCTGCAGGCGGCGCTCGACGCCGCGCTCGCCGCGTTGCCGATCCCGAAGGTCATGAGCTACGCCGCGACAGGCTACTGGAACGACCAGAAGTTCGTGCGCCCCGCGCACGGGCTCGTCGCGCTCCACGGCGCCGACGTCGTGCCGGTGCATGCGCTCGGCCTCCAGGCGGGCCGC
>JADMIO010945798.1_pt1 | contig 38179 bp, 29 predicted proteins | sample 8958161 | NCBI WGS metagenome assembly JADMIO01 (sample SAMN16585339, study PRJNA669376) | soil metagenome | isolation source: Crop rotation soil | place: USA: Cullars Rotation, Alabama | collected 2011 | reverse complement strand
GCCGGAACGTCGATCGCGACCGCGAGTCCGTCGACGTCGTTCGCCCGCACCGCGCTGTCGGCCCATCGATCCATCTGATCGTCGGTGACGTCGTGATCGCCGAGAAGATCGCCGTACGACCCGTCGAGCGGAGCCCGCCTCCGCATCGCTTCGTCGAAGATCGCAAAGCAGTGTCCGCCTTCGGCGAGGATCGCGAGGCTGAGCACCGAGTAATACGACGCCTCATCGATGAAACGGCGCCCCTGCCGGTTGACGAGCATCGCCCAACCGCCGGGTTCGATCTGGCCGCGCGCGATCGTTGCGCAAGGGATCAACAGTCCACTGTCACGGCCGCTCACGATCGCGCCGTGCGCGGCGGCCATGGTGATGCCGTCACCTTGCGCACCCGGCGCCGACATCGAAGTCGCATGCTCGCCGGAAGACGGATAGAGGCGACGCAGCATGTCGGGGTTCTGGCCGAAGCCGCCGGTGGTGATGACGATTGCGTCGGCAGTTGCCGTCTCACCACGGGCGACGACGCCGTTGGTCAGCAACCGCTCGACACGGTTGCCCAGCGCGACATCGATCGGGCGGGCCCGCACCGCGCGCTCGAGCACCTGCGCGATCTCTGCTCCTCGTCCCAAGGGTTGATGACCACGCGCAATGGTCTCCATGCCCGATCGCTTGAGGCTCTTCACGGGAAAGTCGACGCCCAACGAGATCAGCCATTCGAGCGCCGCGCCGGCCTCGTCGCAGAGCCGGCGCACGAGCGGCGGATCGACGCGCCATTGGTTGACCTGGACGTAGTAGTCGAACATCGCCTGCGGCGAGTCGTCGAGGATTCCCGCGGCGCGTTGCACGCTCGTACCCGCGGCGAAGAACCATCCCCCGGACAGTGCCGTCGATCCGCCGAGCTTCGTGTCGGCTTCGAGGAGCAGCACACGCGCTCCTCGGTCGTTCGCGGTGATCGCGGCCGACATCCCGGCTGCGCCACCGCCGACGACGATGACGTCATAGTCGGTCATTCAACCGACCATAGCGTTCCCTCGACCAGCGAGACGACGCTGCGGCGAGCACCGATCCGCGCTCGCATGCAAAGATCCGCATGAGCATCGAAGCAACTCTTGGGGGAACAACGATGAGCGACACTCGAATGCATCGCTTGACCGAAGCCGGGCCGGTTCACGACGAGCGCGAGATCGAGGCCGTGCTCGCGGTGTTGCGCTCGGGCCTGCTCGACCTCGGCCCGAACGTCGCCGAGTTCGAGCGGAGAGGAGCCGAGTTGCTGGCGAAATCACACGCCGTGATGGTCAACTCGGGAACCTCGGCGATTTGGTTGGCCGTCGATCTCTTGGGCTGCGAACCCGGCGACGAGGTCATCACTTCTCCGTTGACCTTCTCGAGTGACATCGCTCCGCTCGTGCGCAACGGCATCGTGCCCGCGTTCGTCGATGTCGAGCCCGACACCTACCAGATCGATGTCGACGCCATCGAAGAGATGATCGGCCCCCGCACCAAGGCGATCCTCACGCCCAACCTCGTCGGCAACTGCCCCGACTGGGACCGCATCCGCGCCATCGCCGACGCCCACGACTTGCTGGTCGTCGAGGACTCGTGCGACGTGCTCGACTCGAAGCTACGGGGCACCCGCACCGGCCTGCGCGCCGACATCGTGGTCACGAGCTTTGCCCGGACACATTCGATGACCGCCGCCGGCAACGGCGGGATGATCGCGGTCAACGATCCCGAGTGGTACGACCAGACGCTCGTGCGTCGGCGCTGGGGCCGCCGCTCCGAGACCTATCTGTTCGGCAGCCGCAAAGGGTCGGACGATCGATTCGGTCCGCTGCAAGACGGCACGCCCTACGACTTGATGTTCGTGTTCGACGACATGGGCTACAACTTCGAACCGTCCGAGATCATGGCCGCCTACGGCCTGGTGCAGATGGACAAGCTGCCCGAGTTCAACGCGCGTCGGCAACGGACGAAGCGCGCGCTCGACGAGGCGCTTGCCCCTCACGCCGACAAGGTCGTCCCGCCCCGCACCACCGAAGGCGCCGATACGACATGGATGCGCTACCCGTTCATGTTGAACGAAGGCATCGACCGCACTGCCGCACAGGAGTTCTTCCTCGAGCGCAACATCGCGACCCGCATGGTCTGGACCGGCAACATCCTGCGTCAGCCCGGTTTCGCCAACATCGCGCACCGCCAACCGGCGGCCGGTCTGCCCAACTGCGACGCGGTCATGGACCGCGCCCTCACCCTGCCGTCGCATCACGGTCTGACGAGCGACGACGTCGGACATCTCGTCGACTCGGTGAGCACCTGGCTCGGTTCGTTGTGACGCGACTCGAGAACAAGCGCGTCATCGTCACCGGTGCCGCGCGCGGCATCGGCGAGGAGATCGCCCGTCACGCCATCGCCGAAGGGGCAAGGGTGGCGCTGGTCGACGTCCGCGACGAGCAGGGCGACGCGGTCGCAACATCACTCGGTGAGCGTGCGCGGTATGTGCATCTCGACATCGCGCAAGAGCGAGATTGGACCGCCGCCCTGCCACAGATCACCGACCATCTCGGTGGTCTCGACGGGCTCGTCAACAACGCCGCGATCTTGCACATGGGCTCGCTCGACGAGATCCCGCTCGACGAGGCGCGCCGTGTGATCGACGTGAACCTGTTCGGCACGTTTCTCGGCATCCGTGTGTGCGCGCCGCTGCTGCGCGAGGCGGGAGGCGGATCGATCGTCAACATCGGCTCGATCGACGGCATCCACGGCATGAACAGCATCGTGATCTACTCCGCGAGCAAGTGGGGCGTGCGCGGTCTCAGCAAGTCGGCCGCCATCGAGCTCGGCCGGCACTCGATCCGCGTCAACACGATCAACCCGGCGCTCGGCAGCCCCGAGATGTTCGCGCCGTTCAGCCCGCGTCTCGACTGGGAGCGCTATCAGCGCACTGCGCCACCGCCCAAGCTCTATCGCGATGGCCAGCCCTACGAGATCACCACCGCCGATACGGCGAAGATGGCGATGTTCCTCTTGTCCGACGACAGCATCGGGTGCACCGGCGCCGATTTCGCGGTCGATGCCGGGTTCACCGCCGGTCTCTACTGCGACGGGCTGCCCGGCTTCTGACCGTCGTCTCGCCGCCCACGCGGCGACGTCAACTGTTGATCGCGCGGCGCACGATCGACTTCTGATCCGAGTGATCGAGCGCGTACCCACTCGAACGCACGGTGTACAGCTGCAATCCCGCCGGCTCGAGCCGGCGGCGCAGCCGCAGAATCGTCACGTCGAGTTGATTCATCGATGACCGCGGGTCAGACCAGCCCGCTCGAAGCAACACCTCGCGCGACACGACGCTTCCGAAGCGTTCGAGCAGCACGCCGGTGAGCCGGTATTCGATCGGCGTCAGATCGAGCCACCCAGAACCGACATGCAGTCGGCCGCTGTCGTCGAGTGTCGGACGGGTCCGAGCGGCGCGCCGTTTCAACACCGCGACACGAGCGTGCACCTCGATCGGATCGGCGGGCGTCCGCACCCAGTCCTCGAGGTCGTCCTCGTTGATGGGTGGATCGACGTCGTCACGGACGAGGAGCAGGCGAGGCTGGCCCGCGCGGCGAAGTCCATCGAGCCAATCGGATTCGCCCGGCCACGCCACCAGCGCGACATCGACCTCCACCCGGCCGCCACTGCGCCGATCGGTCGTCTTCATCGTCCGTCCTCCACGAGCGAGTTCAGGGTCAGTCTATAAAGAAATCCTTAGGTCTATGTTTCCGCAATGTTTCCAGATGGTTCGCACGAGCTTCGATTTCGAGCTCAGCTGCCGGCCCTCGATCGCACTGCGGGGAGGTCGCGTACGAGGATGATGTTGCGCCGGCTCTCGATCCAGCCGAGTGAGCGCAGCGAACGCAGCGCCTTGACGACCGCCTCGCGAGAGAGTCCCGTCCAATTGCCCAAGTCCGATTGACTGATCGGTGAGTCGATGACGATTCCTTCGTCGCTGTTCGTACCGAAGCGTCCCGCCAATTCGACGAGCCGTGCGCACACACGGCCCAGGGCATCGACGGTCCCGAACTCGAGATGGCGGCGCGTTGCACCGCGGAGGCGACCGGCGAGCAACTGAAGGAGCGCCCCCTGAACTTGAGGGTGACGCTGCAGGTAGTCGGCGAACTGCGCCAGCGGTACCGAGAGAACGTCGACCGCGCTGATCGCGATCGCGGAGGCGGAACGATTGCCACCGTCGATCGCGGACAACTCACCGAGCAGTGACCCTGCGCTGAACACGTCGATCACCAGTTCGCGGCCGTCCTGTGCGGTCACGACGATCGAGACGTCACCCCGCTCGATCACGATGACATCGTGCGCGAGATCACCTTCGAAGAACAGCGTAGAACCAGCGGGAAATCGACGGCGCACGGCCAGCGCGCGCAACGCGGTCGCGTCGTGCTCGGTGAGCCGGTCGAGGAAGGCGGCGTCGACGCTGATCTGATCGTCCATCCGCCGCGTTCCCTCCCCGCGCCACCGCCGAACTCGGTGAGGCTAGTTGCGGTCGGCCATGTTGGAGACGGCACGCGTCAGACCGATGTGGCTGAGGCGATCTGCGACACGGGGCAACTCACGCACCATGTCGTCGAACTCCTTCGACGACAGCACCCAGACCGTGGTCGTGGTGCGCGCCTCGACGGTCGCCGTCGCCGGCGTCCGTGGTCCCGTCAGCAGCGCGATCTCGCCGACGCAGTCGCCGGCGTGCAACGTGGCGACCACGCGTTCATCGCGGACCACTTCGAGCTCGCCGTCGAGCACGATGGCGAACTGTCGACCCGCATCCCCCTGCGTGCTGAGGCGGCGTTCGGCCTCGACCGTGACCGTGGTGCCCAAGCGTCGGAGGACCGACCGTTCTCTCCGTCCGCAACCTTCGAACAATGAGATCTGCAGAAAGCGCTCCATGATCGTTCCCCCAATGCTGTCGGTGACGGTCCGATCATCGGCGACGAAGGTCGAGCGCGCTGGGTCCGCGTCTTCATCACGATGAGTATTCGTACGCACCGCGGCGGGGTGCGTGCGGCACCCGATCGGGTGGGCCGAATCAACAACCTATGCACAAGGCCACTCGATCGGTCACTCATCTCGTCTCACTCGTCCGCCGATAGGTCCCCGTGGCTCTGGCGTCGCATGCTCCGAACCCGGTGAGGATCGCCGCCGCCGCGCTGTGCGCCGGCATTCCACTCGGCGCCCTCAATCTCATCGCGTCGGCCGAGGTGCGCGCTCACGCGCATTGGCTCGGCGTCATCGCGCTCGACGTTCTCTTGATGGTCGCGGCTGCGATCTTGTTGGCGCTGCCCTGGCGACGCTGGCCCGATCGCGCGTTGGTCGCTGTCGCCGCATTGGGTTCCTTGATCACCGTTCTGACCGACGTGACCTACGGCTACAGCAGTACCAATGCGCCGATCAACGGCATCACCGTGTACATCGCGGTCGTCGGCCTCTGGCTCGGCTGGACGCAGACTCCCGAAGACGCACTGATCGCCGGCTTCGTGGTCACCGCTCCCCTGCTCGCCTACTCCGTCGCCGTCGCCGGTCAGCACCAGAGCACACCCGTGTTCGGGCTCGCCGTCATCTGTCAGATCTCCGCCGCGGTGGTCGCATGGGGACGAGCCAACGAACGCGTCAGCTTGACTCGGATGCGAACGCTCGTCGATGCGACGTCCCGGCTCGACCCGACGATCGCACCACGCGACGTCTCGGCCATCGTCGCTGAATGCGCGCGCCACGCGCTCGGCGCCGACCACGCGCGGGTCGTCGTTCGACAACGGGACGATGAAGAGCTCGATCTCGCGGTACGGCACGCCGATTCGCCCCGACGAAACCGTCAGCGATCGTTCACGATTCCGATCAACGACATTGCTGACATCGACGCCATCGTGGTGTCGTTCGACCGACGCGTCAGCGACGATGTCATCGAGCCGGCAATCGCGCTGCTGTCGGGACTTCTGACGCAATACCTGCGGGAGCAGTCGACGGTGAGCACTCGTCTTCGCAGCGATCCACTCACGATGCTCGGGAACCGGCTGGCCGCCGACGACGCACTCGAAGCGCTCCAGCACGGCGACTGCGTCGTGCTCCTCGACATCGATCACTTCAAGAACGTCAACGACCTCCTCGGACACGCCGGAGGCGACGCCGTGATCCGCCTCGTCGGCGCGTTCCTTCGCACCCAACTTCGCTCTACCGACATCGTGTGCCGATACGGCGGCGACGAGTTCCTTCTGGTGTTGCCGGGGGTTCAACGCCCGGAATCGATCATCGAGGCCCTCATGCGCCGATGGGCCGACTCCGAGCCGGTCGTGTCGTTGTCGTGCGGCGCTGCGGTGGCCCGACCGGATGAAACCAGCAGCTCCGTCGTCGAGCGGGCAGATCAAGCGCTCTACGGCGCGAAGCGTGCCGGCCGATCGCGATTCGTGATCAGCGACGCGTCGGCACCGGATGGCGGGTCGCCCGACAGCGCCGGCGTATCGCTCAGACCGGACGCGATCCCTTGATCGACACGAGGTGCATGATCCGGCGCTCGGAGTAGTCGGAGACCGCGATGTGCTGCGTGCAGCGATTGTCGTAGAAGACGAGATCGCCGGCGCGCCACCGCACGCGGCACTGCACCGCCACGTTGTGCGCCTGGGAGAACAAGTGGTCGAGGATCGTCTCGCTCTCCTTGCGCGAAACGCCGACGATGCGAGAGGTCGACGCCGCGTCGACGTAGAGCACCTTGCGGCCGGTTTCGGGGTGGGTGCGAACAACCGGGTGCTCGACCGGCGGGAGTCGGCGCTGCATCTCCGCGACGTCGAAGTTGCTGTTCCCCTTCTCGACGGCCATGTACAAGGTGGTCGATACATCGTGCACCGCCGTCAAGCCATCGACATAGCGCTTCATGGGCTCGCTGAGGTTGTCGTAGGCGTCGTACATGTTGGCGAAGCAGGTGTCGCCACCCGAGGACGGCATCATCACCGCGTTGAGGAACGTGGCGTCAGTCGGTTCGGCGAGGAACGGGCTGTCGCTGTGCCAGCGGTCGGAGCCGTTTCCCTTTGGCTTCACCATGTCGAGCACGTTGATCTCGGGCGGGCCACCGTGCGCAGTCGGCACTGCGGTGTAGTGCATCTCACCGAACTGCTTCGCGAAGGCAACATGTTGGTCGGGGTCGAGGAACTGCGAGCGAAACACGAGCACCAGATGGGTCAAGAGTGCGCGGCGGATCTCGGCGAACATCGACTCGTCGAGCGGCTCACGCAGGTCGACACCTGAGACTTCGGCGCCGATGCTCGGCGTCATCTTCGAGATCTCCAGTGTGTTCATCGCACCATCGGTTTCGGATCTGATTGCACGTTCACCCTACGCGCTCGACGCAACTGGAGCTGCGTAGTGCGTTCGGCCCAGCAGACCCGCGGTCACGGCGACAGAGGCTGAATCGCGTGCAGTGTCGGCCGATTGGGCGTGGTGGTTCAAACTGCACACCCCACCGAGGCGGGCGCCGTCCGATTGGCGGTGTCGGCGCGAGAGACGGCGTTGATGTCGTTGGCGTCGGTGTGGCTGACCGTCGGCTTGTTGGTGGACGGGTACGCGCACGAGCACTTGTTGTCGGGTGGGGAGTCGTTTCTCACGCCTTGGCATGCGTTGTTCTACAGCGGCTTTGCCGCCACCACCGTGGTGTTCGGCCGGCTCGTGCATCGCCGGCTCGACGGTGGCCCGCTTTGGGATGCGGTGCCGACCGGTCATCGCATCGGGATCGTCGGGCTGGGCGTGTTCGCATTGGGCGGAGTGGGTGACGCGTGGTGGCACACCCGTTTCGGTTTCGAAAAAGGCACCGAGGCGCTGTACAGCCCGACCCATCTGTTGTTGTTCGTGGGCTTGATCGCCATCGTGTCTTGCCCCTATCGAACGCTGACACAGGCCCGCCACTCGATCGCGCCGTCTTGGTTCGAGTTCGCGCCGGCCGCGTTGTCGATGGTGCTCGCGCTGTCGATCGTGGCGTTCTTCTCGCCGTGGGCGTTCTATCCGAACGACTGGTACCGCGTCACCTACGACGCCGCGACCAACGCCGGTGACACCGAGATCAATGCCGCGCTGGGCGCCGAGTTGACAACCACCTTGATTCTCGTGGGCGGCGCATTGTTCGTGTTGCGGCATTGGCGACCGCCCCACGGCGCCTTCGCCGTGCTGTTCTCCTCGACGACCGCCCTGTTCGCGCTGGCGTTCGGCGGCACCGCGATCGGCGTCATCGCGGCCTTTCTCAGCGGTGTCACGATGGACGTCATCCTCGCGCCGACCCGCACCGCCATCGAGACGTGGTCGACAGCGAGGATCTACGCCGCCACCGGATGCGCAGCCGCGGTGTTGTGGCTGACGTTGCACTTGTTGCTGTCCGCCACGGGCGACCTCGAGTGGTCCGCACCACTGGCCGCGGGCACCCCGCTGCTGTGCACACTCGCCGCGCTGGGTCTCACCGCGATCGCCAACCCCACGACCGGAGCGGTCAGCTCTCCTCGCTGATTCGTCGTGCCGCTAGCCGACAAAGCCGTCGATGGTTCGGAGAAGATCATCGATGTCGATCGGCTTCGTGAGAAACGCTTCCGCACCAGATTCGAGGAGCCGTTGGATGGTGCGCTGGTTGGCGTCGGCGCTGATCACGATCACCGGGATCGAACTGGTCGACGGTTCGACGCGCAACCGACGCAACACTTCCTCACCGTCGATGTCGGGGAGCGCGAGGTCCAACAAAACCACCGCCGGCGGGTTCTGGCCGGCCATTTCGAGCCCCGATAGCCCCGTCTTCGCCAGCAGCAATTGGAGATGTGGCCGGCGCTGGAGGACCCGCTCGACGAGCCGCCGGTTCGAGGCGTCGTCCTCGATGTACAGCACCGTTCGCGCGTCGTGGGTCATGATCGGAAGCCCCCCGGCACATTAGCCCGGCGCAAGCCGATCAATCACCCGTTCGGGTGGACGGGGCAACTCAGGACTGACGGGGGAGGCCGAAGCTGATGCGGGTACCCCCGCCGGGAGTCTCGCCGATCTCGAGGGTGCCACCGTGCGCCGCGACGATGCCGCGACAAATGGCAAGTCCCAGGCCACTCGAGCCCGTGTTGCCGCTGCGAAAAGGCCGAAGCGCTTCGCCGCGTCTCGCCGGCGCGATTCCCGGACCGTCATCACTCACGACGACGAGCACTCGGGACGGCGATGTGGTTGCCGACACGCGAAGCGTGGTCGCTGGCGGGCAGTGCCGCGCCGCGTTGTCGAACAGGTTCGCCATGACTGCGTCGATCTGCGCGTAGTCGACAAGCACCGCTGGCAGTTCGATGGGGAAATCGAGCATCACCGCGTGCTGTTCCAAGACCCGAGACATTCGGGCAAGACAGGCGGTCGTGAGCTCGACGAAGTCGACCGAGGTCCGTTCGAGCCCCAACGCGCCCGCCTCGATTCGGCTCATGCTCAGAAGATTCCCGACGAAGCGATCGAGGCGTTCGGATTCGGCGATGACCAGATCGAGCAGCTCGTCCCGCGCATCGCGATCGAACGCCACTCCGGCGCGAAGATCAGTCGTCACCGCATGAATCGTCGCGAGCGGCGTGCGCAGGTCGTGGGATACCGAACGCAGCAGCGCCTTGCGTTGCTCGTCGGTGCGCTCCAGTCCGGCCAGTCGAGCAGCAACCAGTCCGCTCACGACGAACGCGACGACACTGAACACGGCGAGCGCAACAGTGTCTTCTGGCAATGCGACTCGAGGTGACCCGATCGGGGGGATCAGCAGGCTGAACGCGAGTGTCGCGGCACCGGCGACGACGAATCCCGCGATCCGACCACCGATGATTGCCGCGATGACGACGGGCACGACGAGCGCGAGTGCGGGTGTTGCCCGCGTCATGTGTTCGTGGAATGGGCCAAGCGTGCCCGCGATCACCGCTACGCCGGCGAGCCCCACTCCGGTACCCACCGCGGCGACCGAGCTCATCGCTGGCTCCGGCGGTGCACTGCAATCTGGACCATGGCGTCACCACTCACCTCGCGCGACACGGAGGAAGGATCGCCGCCGCGTTGGCGTCGGTGAGATTCCCTCGTGGATCGTCGCCACAATTGCATCGATGCGCTCGGATGCGAGCTTGGCGCCATGGAGGTCCGAAGCATCGAATACGTCGACGGCTCGCCCCGTGTCGGACGTCGAGATGCGGGCACTGTGGATGCGTGCGCCTCCGTCCGCGATCGCCGCGGTGATGGCGTGCAACAGACCGGGCCGATCATCGGACTCGACCGTGAGCACCGTGTACCACGGCGAGGCCTGGTTGTCGGCCCGCACTTGCGCGTCTGCGATGCCGTCGGTCTCGGTCGTCGGCGCGTTGAGGTAGATGTCGATGCGCAGACGGAAGTGTTCGGCGTCGATGGGCGTTGCGTTGTCGCGCAACCGGAACGAGGACAGCGCCATGCCGTCGGGCCACGTCGCCGCCGTGGCGCTGATGATGTCGGCCGACAATGACTCGAGTGACCCGGTGACCGCAGCCAACAGGCCCGGCCGGTCACGGCAAACGACGTCGACCCGCATGTCGTCCGACATGGCGAAGACGCGGAGGTCTGCATCAGGCGGTGCGGGATAGATCGCCTTCGCTTGACGCGCAAGTGTCTCGGGTGGCGCCGAGAGCAGCCAGGCCATCGGGCCGGTGTTGATGCGACGCTGTGCGAGCAGATCGTCACCGACCAGTGCGAGAGCTTGGTCTCGGCGGTGCTGGAGGATGTCGCCGAGTTCGGGAGTACCCGACTCATAGGTCGCGAGCAGCTTGTCGAGCATCATCCAGAGTTGCGCCATGCGTTGGCGATCGATCTCCTCGAACTCGAAGTAGCTCGACGTCAGGACATACAGCGATGCCGCTCCCTCGCGATGGCGCAGTCGAATCGCGAGCTGTTCGATCGATGCCTCGGTGAACGCGTCGATCCGCCGTGACGCCGCCAGCATCAGACCATGCTCACCGACGAGCAAGTCGATCTCGGTGTGCGCGTCCCGGGGAAGATCCAAACGTTGCGAGATCCGGTGCGCGACGTCACGGGCAACGTCGACATCGCCCGATGTGAGGTCCATGACGAGCGCGGCGAGCACCAACCATTCGGGATGATGAATGTGGCGCGTGATGGCTTCGGGCGCATCATCGAGGAACTGGTGAACCGCGTCGACGAGTTCCCACTGGAGTTCTCCGTTGGGGTCGTAGAGATATGGATCGGCCCGACGCGTCGCAATGGCACCCGCGAGTTCGGGGAGCGCGCGTTCGAGCACACCGGTGGTGTAGAGAAAGCGCCACGCTCGCGGTCCGCCGCTGCGCAACAGTTCGAAGAGGGCGTCGGAGCTCTCACGATCCCATGTGAACGCGCGATCCGACAGCTGCGTCAGCCATTCGAGCAACGATCGGTCGGGTTGCGCGTGGTCGACCTCGGGCGCGGCGCGCAACGCCATCACGAGACCGAGGTCTTGTGGTGGGGTCCCGATCAACGCGACCACGCCGTCGCGGAGCTGCAACCAGCCGCCGTCGGGTGGTGTGGCGTCGGCCTCGATCGCCTCGCCGCGACGATGCAGCCGGGTGTAGCGCACCTTCAGCACGGGTGGGGTCACCAGCGTGGTCACGAGCACGACGACGAGGAGAGCTGCGTAGAGATCGTTCGACAACACGCCCTCGGTGAGGCCGATGCCGGCGAAGATCAAGCCGACCTCGCCTCGGGGGATCATGCCCAATCCGATGAGCAGTCGATCACCGGCGCTGGCTGTTGCGAAGCGCCCCGCCGCGATCTTGCCAATGACACCGACCGCCACCAGACACCCTGCGAGCCCGAGCACAGACGGCCGCTTGAACTCTGAGATCTCGGAATCGATGCCGATGCGCACGAAGAAGAGCGGCACGAGAATGTGGATCAACGACGAGAGGTCACGCCGCACCCGATCGGCCTGTCGAGTGCGACCGAGCGCGAGGCCCGCCACGAACGCGCCGACGATCGGCGCCAGTTTGGATTCGTTCGCGAGCACCGAGATCAGCAACGTGAACGCGATCGCCAACGCGAAGATCGTGCCACCACCACGAGCGAATCGATGAACGGTCCCGAAGATCCGCGGCGCGGCCACGATGCAGATCGCGCCGACACCGACGAGGAAGAGCACCGCGACACCGGCGACGTCGACGATCGTTCCGACACTCACCGATCCCTCGGAGACGATGCGCACAACGACGGTGAGGATCACGAGCCCGAGCACGTCGTCGGCGACGGCCGCGCCGAGAACAGTGCGCGCTTCCGACGTTGCGAGCGCGCGCATGTCGCCGAAGACTCGTGCGGTGATGCCGACGCTCGTCGCGGTCAACGCGGCCCCGACGAAGAGTGCAGTGTCACCGTCCTTGCCGAACGCGAGCATGACCCCCGCCCCCATCGCGAATGGCATCGCCACGCCCGCGAACGCCACCTGCAACGAGCTTCGCCCCACCGCGACCAGTTCGGCGAGGTCCATCTCCATGCCGACTTCGAGCAACAACACGATGACGCCGAGCTCAGCCAAGAAGTGCAGCACTTCGCCATCACCAACGAGGTTGAGCGCAGACGGACCAATGGCGATGCCGGCGAGGATCTCGCCCACGACGGCCGGGATCCCGAGTCGCTCGGCGAGTTCGGCGGCGGCCTTCGCCGCCACGAGAACGACGAGGAGGTCGAGCAAGACATCGGGCACCGACATCGTGGAGGCCGTCTCTGCCGCCAAAAGACCGAACATCGCTGCCATCTAAGCCTGCGTTCGATATCAGGTATGTGGCGTGACTGTGAACTAAGTGTTAACGCCCGGTCCTATCCCTATTACACCGTTGAACAGCCGTCATCTCGCGTCAGCCAAAGCAAGATTGAGTTCACAAAGTGGAACCAAGCTGTTCACAAATGCGGAACAGGCGAGAAACCCTGCGTTCCTATCGTCAGCGCCGATTCAGAGTCCCGTCCCAGTCTGACGGGCCGAGCGCGCAAGGGAGACCAAATGCAGGGCGATGCACAGGAGCGACAGGGAAGGGGCAAGGCGTGAAACTCAGACGGAAGATCCTGCTGGGAACGATCGCGGTGGCGGGGCTGCTCAGTATCGCTGGTCCGGCGTTCGCGCAAGAGGAGACGCCAGAGCCCGTGGCGTTGCTCGGCACGCAGGTCAATCTGCTGTGGGTCGTCATCGGTGCGGTGCTCGTCGTCTTCATGCAGGCGGGCTTCGCGCTCGTCGAGACGGGCTTTTGCCGGGCCAAGCACGCGGCACACGTCGTATCGACGAACTTCGCCATCTTCGGGCTCGGCTTCGTCGGATTCTTCATCCTCGGTTATGGCCTGATGTTCGGTGGCTACTCGTTACCGCTGATCGGTCTCGACAACGCGCCGGGTGAGAACTTCATCGGGTCGGGCCACTGGGTATTCCTTTGGAAGGGTGGCTTCGGCCTCACTGACTTGAATGGCCCCGGCGGCGCGGCACTCGCCGGCTTCTTCCTGTACATGGTGGCGTTCATGGACACGGTCGCCACGATTCCGACCGGCGCGATGGCCGAACGTTGGCAATGGAAGAACTTCGTCCTGTGGGGCTTCTTCTGTGGGGCGATCTACTACCCGCTGTTCGGTGCGTGGACGTGGGGCGGCGGCTGGCTGTCGCAACTGGGCAACAGCGCGCACCTCGGTGTCGGCTACGTCGACTTCGCCGGCTCGGGTGTGGTGCACACCATGGGCGGCGTCGCCGCGCTCGCCGGCGCGAAAGTGATCGGCCCCCGCATCGGCAAGTTCAAGGACGGCAAGGCGCGGGCGCTCCCCGGCCACCACATCCCGATGGCGATGTTGGGCACGTTCATCCTCTTGTTCGGCTGGTTCGGCTTCAATGCCGCATCGACGTTCGCGGTGACCGACGTGCAGTTCGCTGTGGTCGCAACGAACACTGCGGTCGCCGGCGCGTTCGGTGCGGTCGTCTCGATGCTCTTCGTGATGTGGCGAACGGGCAAGCCCGATCCCGGCATGATGGCCAATGGCATGCTCGCCGGCCTCGTCGCCATCACTGCTCCGTGTGCGTTCGTCGACCCCATCTCGTCAGCGATCATCGGTTCGGTTGCTGGTGTCCTCGTCGTCCTTGCGATCAGCTTCGTCGAGAACGTCCTCAAACTGGACGATCCCGTCGGCGCCATCGCGGTCCACGGCGTGAACGGCAGCTTCGGTGTGCTTGCGGTCGGCTTGTTCGCCAACGGAAAGTACGGAGCCGGCTGGAACGTGACGACCGAAGGCAAGGGCGCCGAGCTCTCGGGTGTGACCGGCATCTTCCACAACTTCGGTGACGGCATCGGCCAGCTCGCGGCACAGGCCATCGCTCTCGCCGTCTTGTGGACGGTCATGATGGGCCTCGCGTTCGTGTTCTTCAAGCTTTCGAATCTGATCACGCCGATCCGGTCGAAGGAAGAAGACGAACTGGTCGGCCTCGATCTGCCCGAGATGGGCGTGCTCGCCTATCCCGAGTTCAGCGGTCACGGAGGGTTCAACTGAGTCGCTGCCGTTCGGGTACAGCGACAGCGGGATCGGGGCTCAGCGATGGGCCCCGATCCCGTTTTGCGTTCCGTTCCCTGTCGCTTCCGCTTAGGACGTCACGCAGACAATGATTCCTTCGACGATTCATCGGCCCACTGCAAGGCGTAGCCCCGGGTTCGATACGTCGTGATCTTGAGCCCGACGGGGCGAATTCGATCGCGTAGCCGGCGCAGACGCAGTTCGAATTGATTGCGGTTGGATTGCGCATCAGCCCACATGTCGACGACCGCAGTGCGCGATACGACTTTGTCGAAGTTGGCGACGAGCAGGCGCATCATTGCGGTCTCGATCGGCGTCAAGGCGACCCAACGCTCGGCCACTGCGAGATGACCGTTGTCGTCGATCGACGGGAGCACGCGCCGAGCGACCCGACGCTCCAGGGCCTGGACTCTGGCATTCACTTCGCGCGGATCAGCGGGCACGCGAATCCAGTCCTGAAGTTCGTCGATGCAGATCGGCGGAATGGCGTCGTCGGTCAGCATCAAGAGACGCGGCACGCCCGCGGCGCGCAGATTCTCCACCAACTGCCTGTCACGTGGCCATTCGACGAGCACGACGGTCCCGTCGTTGCGAGCGTTTGTGAGGTACATCGGAGGACCGACGGAGTGATATCAGTCGACCGGCTCGTCCTGAACCTCGAGCATGACCGCGTTACTGCTCAGCAAGTGCACCCGCAGGCCCAGCGGCACCACCGCCCGATCGAGTCGCGTGAGCAACGACCGCACCGCCGGAGGTCCGGGTGGCGCTTCGCCGCGCTGCACGGCCTCAGCGACGAGGCCGCGCGAAACGGGACGACCCGCAAGACGAATCAGGAGCCCGGCGGCAACGGCCTGCCTCGGCGTGAGCGCGACCACTCGCGCGCCGCGGTGCAACGATCGGTGCGAGACCCGTAGACCAAGTGCCCGCGACGTCGCCCTCGACAGAAGCGCCTCGGCTCGAGCGTTCGCTTCGTCGCTTCCGAGTTCGGCGCGGGTCCAGTCCTCGAGCTCGTACGTACGAGGCGGGGGCGCTGCGTCTACCGCGACCAGCAACAGTCGCGGACGGTGAACTCGCCCGAGTGCGGCTCGCGCTCGGTGGTCTTCGGGCCAACGCAGCAGGGCGACGTCGTCGTGTCGGGCATCCAGGAATTTCGAAGCGCGTTCGCGCTGACTTGATCGCGGCGCTGCCATCGATCGCATGTTTTCAGTCCTCTCGTGGTGGTCATCGCTCGATTCCCGGCCGCAAGGGCCGGGGCCTACAAGGCATGGACAAGCGGAGGACCACGCAGGAAGAGGAGGCTTTCGGAGTGACTGGCCGGCAGGCACCAGCGTTCGTGTTGCTTGCCGCCGTAGCGGCGCCGCGCCAACGCGCACAGCCCGATCACGTTGAGCAACCGAAGGACGGTTGCCACCCAGGAGCGCACCACACCGGTCGTGACACGGCGCAGAACGGTGCGCGCCGGCGCGGTTGCGAGCGCCAACCGCTCGGTAGCGAGAACGAAGTGCGTCTCTGTTGAGTTCGGCGCGGTCGTCGGGTCGTCGGCCCGACTGGCGATCGACAACGACAACGGACTGACGACGATCAACGCGACGACGAGCGCGACCACCTCGGCCAGGCCGCCGCTCGTCGAGTTGCGGTGTGGCTCACGCATCGTACGACACCGAGTCATCCGATGACGCGACGACATCGACCGAGACGCCGAGGACGAATCCTCGACCTCGTCCGCGGAAGACGTCGAGGCGCAGCGGCTTCAGCCGCCGGCGTAGGCGATACACGAGGTCGTCGAGCGATCGGGCGGCCGGCGGGCCGATGGGCCAAACCGTGCGCTCGAGGTCACGGCGCGACACGAGTCGTCCCTCCGATCGCAACAGCGACTTCACCAGTGAGCTCTCGTGTGGTGACAGCGCGATCGTCCCGACGCTGTTGCGCAACACGACACCGTCGACGAGTTCGGGCTTGTAGAGACGACGCGCGAGACCCTGCAGGCGGATCGACACATCGCGTTCGTCGGCCGGCAGGCGGATCCAGTCCTCTGTTTCGGCGACCACCGGGACTATCGAGTCGGGCTCGACCAGCAGGAGGCACGGCACGCCGTCGTGCCGGAGTTGATCTCGCCGATCACGCTCGCGGGGCCAGTGCACCATCGCGATCGACTCGAGCACAATTGCCGGGTGACCATGCGAGGAGGAAGCGAGCGCGTGTTCCATCACGCACCGGCCGAAACCCGAGAGCGTGCTCCCGAAATCGTCACGATTCGTCGGCTTTCAACTTCACAAGGGGTTCACCTCGTGTCGAAGGGCGCGACCTTCGTCGCCACAACCTCGCCCAACGGCGACGATAACGATGAAGCGTCACGACTCTCACGCGGCCCCGTTAAGAGCGCATTACCGGTGCATGAATGGAATCTGTTGCCGACAGAGCTTGACGTACTCGGTTCACGCCTGTACTTTCCCTATAGGTTAATTTACTGATTGGTAAAGTACTTGGTCGCCGCCACCACCGCTGCCGACGCTCAGCTCGACGAGACGTTCGCCGCCCTCGCCAGCTCGACCCGACGTGCGATTCTCAGCCGGCTCGCACGCGGTGAGGCGAGCGTCAATGAACTCGCCGAGCCATTCGACATGACCCTGCCGGCGATCTCGAAGCACTTGAAGGTGCTCGAACGGGCGGGCTTGATCGTGAAGAGCCAACGCGCGCAATACCGCCCGTGCACGCTCGATCCAACGCCCTTGCATGCGGTCACTGCGTGGGCCGACCAGTGTCGCTCGATGTGGGAGTCGCGATTCGACCAGATGGACGCCTACCTCGAGCGACTCCAGCCTTCGAAGAGGCGGCGACGAACATGAACGACTCGGCTGCTCGTAATCGCGTGCGCATCGAGAGAGTGGTCGACGCGCCGGTCGAGCGCGTCTGGCAACTGTGGACCGATCCCGAATCGTTCGCCGCGTGGTACGGCCCCGGCAATGCGATCGTCACGGTCATCGAGATGGATGTTCGAGTCGGAGGACGACGTCACATCGGCATGACCGTCGAATCGCCCAACGGAACGATGCGCATGTGGTTCATCGGTGAGCACCTCGCCGTGCGCGAGAACGAGCTACTTGCCTACTCCGAGTCGATGGCGGACGAGCACGGCAACGCATTGCCGCCGGCCGCCCTCGGCATGCCCCACCATCCCGCCTCGACGACCATCACCGTCGAACTCGAACGATTGCCCGATGGCACGCGGATGGTCCTGACTCACCAAGGCATCGACGAAGATTCGCCGGGCGCGATCGGTTGGGCCATGGCGCTCGACAAGCTCGATGCATTCTTGCGCTCGGACCCGCACGGCCACCGCGGTTGACGTAAACCCACTATTCAGCAATCTCTCAAGTGAGCTACTGCTGACACGAGGGAGGGCTGGGCGAACTACCTCGGCCGGCTTGCGACAGTCGCCGAAGGACGAGAACCAGGCCCTGATCCGCTCGAAGAGGCGAGAGTCCCCACTGCGCGCGAGCTCGGTCTCGGCTGACTTCTCGAGCCGCACTGCGAGCCGGCCGCGTCTGCGCGCTACGTCCAACCAAGAGTCAACGCATCGTCGCTCTGCTCGTTGGCCGCGTCAGCGAACGCGTGCATCGCACGATCGACTGATCGTTGTGTGCTCGCCGGCATGCGGGCGACGATGCGCGCGATCTCGGCACGGCGACGGTCGTGCACTCGACGTACCAGCGATTCGCCGCGGACGCTGAGACTGAGTGTCACTTCACGCCGACTCCCTGTCGAAGTCGTGCGGCGGATCAACTTCTTGGCGACGAGGCGGTCGCACAACCTCGTCGTCGTCGACGCGTGCACACCGAGCTGGGCCGACAACGCGCCGGCGTTCTGAGGCCCTCGCACATGGAGTACGACGAGCGCGCGGAACTGCGGCAGTGTGACATCGGCGTCGATGCTGGCGATCGAGCGCGCCGCGACGGCGACGAGCGCCCTCGACGCAACGAGGATCGACTCGGCCGTGGTCTTCGGGTCGCTGCTCGACGCGCTCACGGTGTGCTCCTTTCGGCGTCGCTCACGCTGCGGGTGGTGGCCAGCGCATTCGCCTGCGCGCGCATCACGTCGACGAGCGCCACGATGCCCACGACCCTGTTCGACGTACCGTCGACGACCGCAATTTGTCGTGTGTCGAACTCGTCCATCAAGACGATGGCGTCGACGAGCCGCTGGCCCGGCATGACCGAGATACGCCGGCCAGTGAGTGCACCGATTGGCGATGTCTGCTGTCCATCGGTGACGGCGCGACGCAGTTTCGACTCGCTGATCAAACCAACGAAACGCCGCTCTGCATCGATGACGGGGAATGAAGAGAACTCGCTCCCGGTCACCTGATCGAGCGCGTCGGCGACGTTCGAGTCCGCGTCGATGGTCACCGGCTCGGAGGTCATCGCCTCGTCGATCCGCAACGTCTCGAGAACATGCGGCATCGGTCGGCCGCGGTGTGGCAGCGAGATGCCATCCTGTGCGAGGAGCGCTTCGTAGACGGGAACCGGACGCCAATGGCGGGCGATCGCATACGCGATCATCGACGCGATCATCAGAGGCAAGATCAGCCCGTAGCTGCCCGTCATCTCGAAGATGATGAGGACCGAAGTGATCGGCGCTCGGATGATGCCGGCGAACACCGCGCCCATGCCGACGAGTGCGAACGCGCCGATCTCGCTTCGCGAGTGGTTGAGCACATTGACGTCGACGACGCCGATGAAGCCGCCCAACGCCGCGCCGATGAACAACGACGGCGCGAAGATGCCGCCGGCACCGCCCGTGCTGTACGAGAACACGGTCGCCACCAACTTCATGGCACACAGGGCCAGCATGACGTTCCACGCGAAGCCGCCCGACAGCAGCCGGTCGAGCACGTCATAACCACCGCCGTTCATGCCGTTGGTGTCGAACGCGTGCAGCGCGGTCACGGCCATCACGCCGGTGACGACGCCGCCGATCGCCGGGCGCGTCCACAGCGGGACGCGCCGTAACGCGGCTGTGCGAGTCCGCAACGCAAGCAGCGAGTCGGTGAACGTGATCGAGACGACGGCGGCGGCGACGCCGAGAACGACGAAGAAGATCAACTCGTCCGCGTGATGCAGCCCATAGCCAGTCGGCACGTCGAACACAGGGTTCGCGCCGAGAATCGATCGCTCGATCGCGGCCGCGACGGCCGCGGCGACGACGACGCCCGCGAGGATCGTCTGATCGAGATCGCCGACGATCTCCTCCATCGTGAACGTGACCGCCGCCAGCGGCGCGTTGAACGCCGCGGCGATTCCGGCGGCGGCGCCCACGGGTACGAGACGCCGCATGTTCTCGCGGGACAGGGCGGCGAGGCGACCGACGGTGCTGGCGATGCCGGTGCAGATCTGCACGGTCGGGCCCTCTCGACCGAGCGACGCGCCCGATCCGATCTGCAGCACGCTGACGACGAACTTTCCGATCGATTGGCGGAGCGGCAAGCGTCCGTCGTGAAGTGCGTACGCAGTCTTCACTTGTGGGATGCCCGAACCGCGCGCGTCGGGGACGACGTACGCGAGCAGCGCACCCGACACCAAGCCGCCGAGTGCGGGCGTCGCAACGCCGAGCACGATCCAGCCGGGCGAAGAGACGGCTAGCGCCCGGTCGACCAACAGTTTTTCGGCCTGCCGTATCGCAAGATGGAACGCAACGGCCGCAAGACCGCACAACGCGCCAGCCACCAACATCACGCCGTACACACGCTCTCGCTCCGACGGCACGTATCGGGACACCCGTCGCAGTAGTGCCAGGTCCCAGCGCCACATGGCCTTCGCAATCTTCGGCTCGCTCTCGCTTTCCACAGCCATCCGCACCGCCGTCGGGATCGTTGCCAATCAATTGCTGTCCAGCAACTATTAGATCTACGCAACGATACTGCCGGAATGCCTCGAGGCACACACCGATTCGGCAGTGGTCCTGGCCACCGGAATCATTGCGTCGTTCGGTGCCTCAAAGTCGGACGGAGCATTGTCGCCGCAGAGGGCGTCGACGCGTCATGGCGTCGGTACTCATCCAAATTGGCTCGTGTCGTCCTCGACGTGGTCGTTCGGGTCAGCCGGCTATCGGGGCGATGTTTGGCGTCGGACGGATGTCGGTCTCGTCGTGGGACGGGCCGTCGACGTTGAGCTTGGGGATGATCCGGTCGAGCCATGTGGGCATCCACCAGTTCTTGTCGCCGAGGAGTTCCATGGTGGCGGGGACGAGGAGCATGCGCACGATGGTGGCGTCGAGGAACACCGCGAGTGCGAAGCCGATGCCGAACAGTTTTCCGGTGCGGTCGTCTTCGAATACGAACGAACCGAAGACGACGACCATGATGGCGGCGGCGGCGGTGATGACTTGCGCGGTCTTGGCGAGGCCGTCGGCGACCGCGCGTGCGGAGTCGCCGGTCTTGTCGTATTCCTCGCGTATGCGTGACAGCAGGAAGACTTCGTAATCCATCGACAGGCCGAAGATGATGGCGAACAGCATCAGCGGGACGATGGCTTCGATCGGCCCGGTGTCGATGCCGATCAAGCTGGCGCCCCAACCCCATTGGAAGATCGCGACGAGCACGCCGTAGGTCGCGCCGATCGACAGGACGTTCATGACGACGGCCTTCAGCGGCACGAGCAGTGATCGGAACACGATCATCAGCAGCAGAAACGACAACGCCAGAACCGCGCCGAAGAACACGGGGATGCGTCCCGCGAGGAAGTTGGTGAAGTCGATGTTGGCCGCGCTGGTCCCGGTCACCTTCACATCGAGTGTGCTGTCGCCGACGGCACCAGGTATGACGTCGTTGCGCAATGTGTTGACCAAATCGGTCGATGCCGCGTCCTGTGGCGCAGTCGTCGGAACCAGGTCGATGAGATACGCCTCGGGAGCGTTTGGGCGGTTGGGGAACGCCGCCGACACTGCGGCCACACCAGGCGTCGCGGCGAGGGACCGCCGCAGCGATTCCACCGCGTCGGCGCTGTCTCCTGCGCCGGGGACCACCGTGATGATGAACGGGCCGTTGAACCCAGCTCCGAAGCCATCGGCGAGCAAGTCATACGCCTGACGCGTGTAGGTGTCTTCGGCGAGGTTGCCCTCGTCTGAGAATCCCAGGCGAAGGCCAAAGACCGGCGCCGCGAGGACCAACAAGAACAAGGTTCCGGTCACGACCCACAGCCACGGCCGGCGTTGGATGTTCCGACTCCAACGGTACGCGAGCGTTTCGCCGACCGGTTTCGGCGCGCGGTGCGGCACCACGTCGCGCAGGGGTCGCAGCGCAAGGCTGACGAGCAGCGTGAGCGTGGCGAATCCCGCGCCGCCCAAGATCAACACCGGGATGCCGATACCGATGCCGAACAGTGCAACGGCGACGAAGCCGGCCGCGATCAGGCCGCGCCAGCGCGTGATTTCGATGCGTTCGCCGGCGAAACCCAACAATGCAGGCAGAAGGAGGATCGACGTGATCATCGTGGTGAGCACCGTGACCGCCACGCCCATGCCCAAACCCGCGACCCAGCCGATCCCGATCAACAAGAGGCCGAGAAGCGACACCACCACGGTGATGCCGGCGAAGATCACGGCGCGTCCGGCGGTGTCCATCGCAGTGATCGTCGCCTCACGAGGCGAACGACCGGCGTGAATCCCCTCGCGGTAACGGGTGACGATGAACAGCGCGTAGTCGATACCGACACCGAGCCCGATCATCACCGCCAAGAAGGTCGTGAAATCCGGGATCTTGACGACATTGCTGAGGCTCACGATCAGGCTCAGCCCCACCCCAACTCCTCCGAGTGCAACTGCGATCGGCAACCCCATCGCCAGCACCGAGCCGAACGCGAGGATCAGCACAATCACCGCGAAGGCGATGCCGATGAACTCGGTCTTCGGTGGTTCGAACACGGCAAGCGTCGTGCCGCCGGGAAACACTTCGAGGCCATCGATCACGGGCGCACCATCGAAGATTGCCTCGCCGAGCGCCGCCGACTCGGTCAGGCCGACATCGGCTGTCAGATTGACCTGCGCATAAGCGAGCTGTCCCGCAAGCGGCCCTTGTCGTGCGACCTGCGACTCGCCCTGAGCTGCATACGGCGAGACGACCGTGGCGCCGGGATGCCGCGGCACGCCGTCTTCATCCGGAAAGCCCGCGTTGACCGTTGCAAAGAGGTTCGTCATCGCCGACGAGACAACGGGGTCATCGACGCCTTGGGCGGCGCGAAACACGATCGTTCCCGATCCGCCGCCCGCCCCGAGCTGAGGGAAGTACCGCTCGAGCACATCGAAACCGTCGGCGCTCTCGGAGTCGGGAACATCAGGCGAGGCGTCATACGCGGCGCCGATCGCTCCTGCGGCGCCCGCGACGATCAACAAAGCAAGGAACCACATTCCGACCGCAGCCCTGCGGTGATCGAACGACCACCCACCGACCCGAGCGAGCAGACTCGTTCGGCGCGGGTCGCGCTGGCCGGTCGAACCGCCGCCCGACAACGAGGCCCTCGAGTCGTGGGTCGGCGCAACGGACGGAGAAGGAGCCGACGACGTCATGGGCCACCCCTTAAGGGTCGTGGCCTCTGAAGACCGGGGGCGTACCCTACCTCGGCTATCGATGTTGGTGTTCATCACCTCGGGTGATTGCCGTCCGAGGCCGTCGAACTAGGCGCTCTTATTCGTGAAGTTTCGCATTGCGAACATCTCCGCCATGCGAGAAGTCGAAGAACAGACGATACGTGTCCTTCATCGGACGACTACTGAACCGGTCATGCCGGGATGTAGCCAGCATGCGACGTGCGCGTCATCAGGATCGAGCAGTCCGCGATCCGCTTCGCGAACAATGTGTCGAAGTTCCTTGACGTCGCGATCGAACTGCCTGGTTGCGTTGGTGATCAAGGTTTGCGGTCGCTGGGTCGCCACACTGCGGTCGACTATCTCGATTTCGCCGGATTGTCCGGGATGGATGACGCAGAAGAACTCGTAGGTGCCGGAGGCGAGGCTGCCAGACAGGCGTAGGTCGAATGTGCCTCCGCCGGTGCGATGACGCCGCTGTTGTAGTACGGCTGTCCCGAGAAGGACGGCAACGCCGCGGTGTGGCAGCAACGTCTGCGCATTGCGTGCTCGACACTGCGAGAGATGTGTCAATGACGCACGGCCCGTTGATGTGTGGCAACGCGTTGCCTTCGCCGAATGGTGGTTGGTTTGCACGGCTCGGTTGGAGCCCGAACGTCACCGAGTGGGGATCCTCGATCGTCGGGTTCGTGAAACGCACCGTGTCTCCGGCGTGGGCTCTGAGGCGCGCCGGATAGAACGCAGCGAACTCCTCGGCGCTGGTGCGACTCAGCCGCCCTGCGCTGACCAGCAGGACTTGCGGGGCGCATCACAAGCACACACCGATGGCCGCAGCGTGCGCGAAACCGCTCGTAGCCGTCGCTCGATCGTCGGTCATCGGGTGGCCTCGTGAACCGCAAAGCTGAACATCATTCCGGCCTGGTTGTGCTCGGCGATGTGGCAGTGCGCCATCCAAACGCCGGGATTCGTGACGTACAGAGGATGTCGACCGTTTGTGCACAACCTTGTCAGTCCCACGGCCGGGCTGCTGTTGCTGGCCGCCTACGCTGCTTTCACGATTGTCCTCGCTTCGTTCTTGCTCGCTCGACGCGACGCGTGAACGGGGGCAGCGACGACAAGCCGTGTGAGCTGGAAACGGCATGCTCGCCGACGGCGCCCGCGATGCCCGGATGCTCGTTGAATCACCGGCGCGTTCAGTCGGTGCGGCGAGCGAGGTATTCGTGCACGAGGCGCACGCAGACGGCGCCTTCCCCTGTGGCAGAGGCGACTCGCTTGACCGAATCGCGACGAACGTCACCGACCGCGAAAACGCCGGGCATGGTGGATTCATACGGCAGGCGATCTTGTTCACGCTCTGACGGTCCGGTCGCGACGTAACCCCAGTCGTCTCGCATCACGTCTGCCGGAAGCCAATCCGTGAACGGTTGCGCACCGATGAGGATGAAGATGGCCGCTGCAGGCACCGTCTCGATGGATTGCGACTGCCCGTGGCGAAGGTCCACTCGTTCGAGGCGACCATCACCAGAGCCGCCGACGACTGCTGTCTCGAACTGCACCACGATGTTGGGCGTCGCGTCGATCTCCGTGATGAGGTACTGAGACATGCTGCTCGCGAGCGAACTGCTCCGCACGAGAATCGTCACTTGGGATGCGAACTTCGACAGGTACAGCGCGGCTTGTCCTGCCGAATTGCCACCACCCACGACGAACACCGGTTGCCCGGTCAGCGTGGCCGCCTCGGAGATCGCCGAGCCGTAGAACACGCCGATTCCGTTGAGTGCTTCGAGTCCCGCGACGTCGAGAGTCCGGTACGAGACGCCGGTCGCAATCACGACGCTGCGGCCGATGACTTCGACCCCGTCGGCGAGTTGCACGATGCGAAGGTCACCGTCGGCCCGGAGGCCGGTGGCGGCGTTGCCATAGATCATCTCGGTGCCGAACAGAATCGCCTGCTCGAACGCGCGGGCGGCGAGCTCGGCACCGCTGATCCCTCGAGGGAAGCCGAGGTAGTTGCGAATCATCGAGCTCGTACCGGCTTGGCCACCCATCGCGATCGGCTCGATGAGGGCGGTGCGCAATCCTTCCGACTCCGCGTAGACGGCGGCGGAAAGGCCCGCCGGTCCGCCGCCCACGACGATCACGTCGTAGACGCCCGAACCAGGACGGGTGCGGGCACCGAGTGCGTTGGCGAGTTCGACATTCGTGGGATTCACGAACGTGCGCCCGTCGCGCAAGGTGACCACCGGTACGTCGGTGGTGCTCACGGCGCAGGACTTCAAGATGGCCGCGCCCGATTCGGAGTCGGATGGATGAAAGGCGAAGGGCATGTCGTGGCGTTGCAGCACGTCGCATATCTCCGATATCCGAGCGGATCGTTGGGGACCGACGATGAGGATGGCTGCGGTTGGTGTGCCTCGTCCTCGCCACCATTCGTCCAACAGCTCGGTGATGCTGCGGTGAAACCGTTCGTCTGGTGATGCTGCCGGTCGCATGACAACGCACTCGGCTCGACGCTGCGCGAATGCGGCGGCGATCGCTTCTCGTTGGGCCCGGTTCTCGTTCCACGCCAGGAGCAACCCTCGTCGGGCGTGCGCATGATGGGAGCGAGCGGCGTCGAGTAGCTCGTTGCTGCCCTCCACTCGGCGGTCGGTGAGCACGAGAGCAAGGTCGGCGGCGTCGTCAGCCAGCGTTCTCAGGTGATCGAGCGCGACACGCGACTCGGTGGTCACAACGATCGTGTAATCACGGGAATATCGAGCCACGAGTTCACGGCCCGCGGGAGCGTCGCCGCCGTCGGGGTCGTTGACCAGGATCACCGGCTTGTTCAGCTTGGTCGTCACCGTTCGTCCTTGGATTGGCGCGGTCAGCGTGCTCGGCTCTCACGCTCTCCGCAAGCCTGCCGGCGCGGCATCGGCGTCAGCGCAGATCTGAGGGGTCGTTCCCGATGTGCCCGCCCACGCCTTAGGCCGAGGGTGGTGGGCAGACACCGATCACGGAGGGAACACCGCCATGCAGAGCACAGTCGAGTTGCAGAGCCGAGTCGAGGAGCCTCAGGACGGATCGGCGCGCGAGGGCCACATCGGTCGAGTCGTGGCCGGATCACTCGCAACCGGTCTCCTCACGGCGTTGTTTCTCGTCGCCGTCCCGTTCGCCGGCGCGACGGAACACGTCATCACCGGGACTGTGCTGTTGGCGTTCGCGCTCGGTTGGGCGATGTTGGCCCTTCTCTCGACGCATCGGACGAACCAGCCGCAACGGTGGGCGACGGTGCCCGCCGCCGCGATGTCGGTGGCCGGCGTCGGCATGCTCACCTTCGCGCCGACGGGTAACCAGCTGGGTTGGGTGTGGCCGCCGGCCGTGATCGCGCTCACGGTCTGGATGATCGTTCGATCCCGTCGTGACCTGCGCAGCCGGACCCGCGTCTGGCTGCTCTACCCCGTGTGCGCGGCCCTGGTGTTGTCGTCCGTCGGCGGCGCGTACGAGACCTACGGTGAGACGGTCGATGGCGGGCGCTACCCGATGCCCGGCAGATTGATCGACGTCGGCGGCCACAAACTGCACATCGACTGCACCGGCGCGGGCGGGCCCACCGCGGTGATCGAGGCCGGCTTGGGCGAGCCGTCGACCATCATGGGTTGGATCGCTCCTGATGTCGCGACGACGACGCGAGTGTGCGTCTACGACCGAGCCGGGCGCGGTTGGAGCGAATCCGTTTCGACTCCTCAGGACGGTGTGCAGGTCGCGTCCGACCTCCACACGCTCTTGGAACGGGCGGGCGAGCCGGGGCCGTATGTGCTCGCGGGCCATTCCGCCGGTGGCATCTATGTCCTCAACTTCGCTGCCCTCTACGAAGAAGAAGTCGCGGGCGTGGTGCTGCTCGACTCGATGCACCCCGAGCAGTACACGAGGATCTCGTCCTGGCCGACCTTCTATGAAGTGTTCCGACGGGCCTCTGCGGTCCTGCCGTCGTTGTCTCGGTTCGGTGTCAGTCGTGTCATCGCTCAAACGTCCTACAACGACCTGCCTCCCGCGGTGCGCGACGTGCATCGGTCGTTCTGGTCGACCCCCCGCCACAACCGCAGCGTCCGCGACGAGTTCTCCGAGATTCGCACCGCAATGGCGCAAGCCAAGTCACTGTCGAGCATCGGCGACCGACCGCTCGTGGTGCTGACCGCTCAGAAGGACGCCTTGGGCGGCTGGATGGCAGCGCAAGACGACCTCGCCGCGCTGTCGACCAACGTCGATCACCGCGTCCTTCCGGACGCGACGCACGCCGGGCTGGTCGAGAACGAGATGTTCGCCGCGCAGTCGAGCCGAGCGATCCGCGACGTCGTCATCGCCGTGCGAACGAGCACCCGCGTCGCCGAATAAGGCCGGGCGCACGCACTCGCGATCTGCAGATCTGAGGGGTGGCTCCTGATTCGTGGGGCCACCCCTTACGACGACAGTGAACCTCGTCAACCAACTCCCTGAGCTTCAGGGCCTCTCAAAGGAGAAAGTCATGCACGGACGTCCCGCTCCAACGACATCCGACCAATCACTCGACAGCCATCCACAACGGTGGCGCATCCTTGCAGTGCTCGTTCTGGCGCTGCTGGTCACCTCGATCGACCACACCATCATCAACGTCGCGCTGCCCCGACTCGTTGGCGACTTGGGCGCAAGCGCGGCCGACCTCCAATGGGTCGTCGCCAGCTACACCGTCGTCTTCGCCGGTCTCCTGTTGAGCGCAGGGAGCTTGGGCGATCGGTTCGGTCGCCGACGCGGGCTCGTAGCCGGACTGACGACGTTCTTGGCCGGCTCGCTCGCCGCCGCCTCGGCGACCTCGACCACCATGCTCATCGCAGCCCGCGGCGTGATGGGAGTCGGCGGCGCGCTCATCATGCCGACGACGCTGTCGATTCTCGTGAACGCGTTCGGTGACCCACGTGAGCGGGCGAAGGCGATCGCGGTGTGGACCGCGGCGAGCGGAGCCGGCATCGCGCTCGGTCCGATCGTCGGTGGCGCGCTGATGCGCAGCTTCTCGTGGTCGTCGGTGTTCTGGGTCAACGTCCCGGTGCTCGTCGTTGCCATCGTCGGGGCATTGCACGTCGTACCCGATTCACGAGATCCGAACGCGACCAGGCTCGATCCAGTAGGCGCGCTGCTGTCCGTGGTGGCGGCCGGCTCGTTCGTCTACGCCATCATCCAGGCCCCCGAATGGGGTTGGGGGTCCGCCACGACGATCACCACGTTTGCGATCGGCGCGGTGTCCGCGCTTGCGTTCGCGGCATGGGAAGCACGACGAGTCGATCCGATGCTCGACCTGCAGCTGTTTCGGAACCGAGGTTTCTCAGTTGCCAGCGTCGCACTGGCAATCCTGTTCTTCGCCATGGCGGGGGCAGTCTTCCTGCAGGCGCAGTACTTGCAGTTCATCCTGAACTACTCACCGCTCACGGCCGGCATCGCGCTCATCCCCGCCGCCATCGGCATCTTCATCGGCACCGGCGCAGGGGCGCACCTCGCGGCAACGCTCGGCGGCCGTGTGGCCGTCGCAACCGGCATCGTGCTCGCCGCGACGGGACTCGTGACCCAGGCGGTCTTGATCGATGGAACGTCGTACGCGCCAACGGGAGTCGGACTGCTGTTCTTCGGCCTCGGCGCAGGCGTCGTCATGCCCTCCGCGACCGACATCATCATGGCCACCCTCCCACCGGCACGAGCCGGCGTGGGCTCTGCCGTGAACGACACCGTCCGCGAGATCGGCGGCGCGCTGGGTGTCGCCGTCATCGGCACCGTCGCCGCGTCGAGCTACACCTCTTCGGTGCAAGCCGACCTCACGCGTTTCCCCGAGCTGACCGACGCTTCGCGTGCTGCGCTGGCCGACAACATTGGTGCGGCCATCGAGATGAGCCACAACATCGGACCGAACGGAGCCGAGATCATCTCGATCGCTCGCACGGCGTTCGTCGACTCCATGAGCGGGGCTCTCTGGGTCTCGGCCGTCGCCGCCATCGGTGCAACCATCCTGGCGCTCGTGTACCTGCCTCGCGAAGCAAGGTCGCACGAGGCCGAGCATTCCCACGGTCTCGCCACTGGCGGACCCGCCGTCCACATCGCCTCTGAACCACAGGCGATCGGTGCCCGTGAGATGTCGTAGGCGCATGGCGGTGCGCCCGTGTGCGAGGAGCACGGGCGCACGAGCGCGAGCTCGGATCGACAGTTCCGCGGCCAACCACCCACCGAGGGCGAGGCGGTACTGTCGAGGAGTGCCGACCTCAGCGAAAGCCTCCGACTTCGTTGGGCGTACGACTGAGCTCGCCACCATTGGTCGCGCCTTCGCTGCCGCCCGGGAGGGCTTGCCATCGGTGATCCTCATCGGCGGCGATGCCGGCATCGGCAAGTCCACGCTCATCAGCGTCGCCGCCGAACGCGCCGGCACCCCGGTGTACCTCGTCAGGTGCCAGCACATCGGCGGCGACGTCATCCCACTCGCTCCCGTTGCTGATCTGCTGCGCCAAATGCGCCGGTCGTCCAGCAAGTCATTGGACGACTCCCCAGCGGTCACTTCGCTGATGCACTGGTTGACCGATTCGAACAGGGCTGCCCTCGTCAGCCGGAGCCCGGGCACCGTGTTCGTCTCGCTCCTCGAACTGATCACCGCACTCGCAGAGCATGGTTCCGTCATGGTCGGCTTCGAGGACCTTCATTGGGCCGACGCGGCGACGTGGGATCTCTTCGAGTATCTGACTCGCAATCTCTCTGATGAACGCGTCGTACTCGTCGGCACCTATCGGGCGAACGAAGTCGCAGGCAACGCGGCGCAACGCCGACGGGTGGCAGAGCTGAGTCGGCTCCCAATCGTCCAACGAATGCAGCTCGCAGGCCTCGACCGCGTCGACGTGACAACGCGCCTGGCAGCGATGCTCGGCCATCCCGCCCCCAGGTCATTGGTCGATGACGTGCTCGCTCGTGGGCAAGGAAACCCGTTCTTCACCGAAGAGCTCGTTGCCGCGCATCTCGCCGGAACAGCGATCCCGATCGTGTTGGCCGATCTGATCTCTGCTGACACTGCCGTTCTGGACGATCAAACGCGCCATGTCCTGAGTGTTGTCGCCGCGATCGGTCACGACGTCAGTCACGACTTGCTGATGAAGGTCGCCGACCTCGACGAGCGCGCTGTCGAAACGGCGGTTCGCGCCGCGGTCGATGCGCAACTCGTCGTCGTCGACCGCTCCACCGATGCGTATCGGTTCCGTCACGCGCTCATCGGCGAAGTGGTGTACGACGAGCTCCTACCATCGGAACGACGGCGTCTCCATCGTCGTATCGCCGACGCGTTGCAGGAGTGCTCGACCCCGGCGTCGATCGGCGCCGACGGCGAACTCGCGTTTCATCTCGATCGAGCCGGCGACCACGCGGCTGCCTTCGTTGCGCTGCTTGCGGCCGCCGACGCGTCGGAGACGGTGGCTCCGGGCGCGGCGCTTCGACTTCTGGACCGTGCGTTGGAGCTCTGGGACGCCGGCGCCTCGCTCGCACCCGATGAACATCGCGGTCATCGTCTGTGGCAGGCCGCCGAGCTCGCGAACGGCACCGTGGACAATTCGCGAGCAGTGGAACTCGCGCGAGCGGCGACGAGCTACGGGCCACCGCCACGTGGAGCCGCGTGGGGGCACGAGCGCCTCGGCCGGTACTTGTGGGCGACCGGGCAACACGCGGAAAGCTCCATTGAGTTCGAACGGGCGGCGACGCTGCTCGCGTCGGATCACCAACGCGCAGAATCGGCGCTGGCGTTGGCGGGGCTCGCACAAGCAGAGCTGATGCTGCGTCAATACGAGTCGTCCGAGCGGCGCTGTCGCAACGTGTTCGAGCTCATCCCCCACGCAGATGCAGACCGACTGGCGTGGGTGATGGCGCGGCGACTGCTGGGCGTCATTCGCAGCGCCGCGGGCGACCCTGACGAGGGTGTCGAACTGTGCCGCGAAGCCGTGGTGGCGGCGCCGAGTGCACAGACTCGCGTCTTCGCCTCGCTGTACCTCGCGAACACGCTCTTGGATGCCACGCGATTCCTCGACGCGGTGAACGTCGCACTCGACGCGGTCGTCGACGCGCAGTTCGCCGGTGTCGACGCCAACTTCGGCGGCTACCTCGACGCGCTCGCCGCAGAAGGACTGGTCCGACTCGGACGGTGGGACGATGCCGACACCGTGCTCTCCCGCCATGTCGGCGCCGACCCGCTTCCCGTGGGCGCCGTGCGGCTGTGCCGGTCGAGGGCCATGCTCGCCGCCCGTCGCGGCGACGGCGATCGCTCCCGTGCACTACTTGCCGACGCAGGTGCCCTCTCCACCGATCCGTTCCATCAAGTCCTCCTCGATTCGGCCATCGCCGAAGTCCACCTTGCGCTCGGCGACTGGAGCCAGGCCGCTCTCGTCGCGGAGCGCGGTTGGGCCTCGAGTGGCACAACCTCACCGCTATGGGCAGGACGATTCGCCATGCTCAGCATCAAGGCCGAAGTCGAACAAGTCCTCGACGCGAAAGCGCAGAACGAAACGGTCGACGTGCCGTCGGTGGTCGCGCGCCTGAGCGAGCGAATCCACGCGGTCGAAGTTGCCGCGCCCAGCTCCGGAACCAGCGCGATCGCCGCTGACATCGAGGCGCATCTCGCGCATGCCGCAGCAATGCTCACTCGTCTCGGCACGCCCGACCCCGACGCATGGGCTCACGCCGCACAGCTCTGGATGCAACAAGGCGACTGTTGGGCGACTGCGACCGCACGGCTGCACGAAGCCGAAGCAGCGTCGACGCTCGGCGATATGGCGCGCGCGGCTGCGACGCTGCGCGAGGCGCAACGCACCGCGACCGAGTTGGGAGCGAGACCGCTCCTCAACGCGATTGCCGCCTTCTCGCAGCGATCCCGACTCAGCCTCGACGAACCTGCGCCAAAGGTGCTCACCAAGCCCTCGATCGACAAGCTCGGTCTGACTGCTCGAGAAGCAGAGGTCCTTGCTCTCGTCGCCATCGGCCGGACGAATCGCCAGATCGGCGACGAGCTCTACGTCTCCGAGAAGACGGCGAGCGTCCACGTTTCCAACATCCTTCGCAAGCTCGGCGTCACCAGCCGCGTCGACGCAGCCGCGATAGCCCAACGCGTCGCCGCTCTATCGTCATCGACGCACTGACGCAGCAAGGGCCAACGCCGAACCGCTTCGCGGCAATACAAATCGCGGGTCAGGGGCGTGCCCGGGGCGGGATTCGAACCCGCAAGCCCTCGCGGACCAAGGGGTTTAAGCCCTCTGCGTCTACCAGTTCCGCCACCCGGGCGCGCCGAACGGCGCGCCCAAACCGTAGTGGTGATTGCGCCCGATCAGGCGGTGCGACGGCGGCGAGCGTTGAGCTCGACCACCGTGCCGAGGAGCACGAGCACCACGCCACCGATCACGAGCGGCATGGCGTTGCTACCGGTACGAGCGAGCACCACGCCCTGCACGGCGGTGCCGACAGCGGCGGTGGTCGCAGGGGGCGCAACCGTCGTGCTCGGCGCGGTCTCGACCACACCTTGCACGCTCACGGGGATCGTCGTGGTCGGTGTCGTCGTCGGCGCCGCGGTGACGATCGGCGCGATGGTCGACGTCGGCGCGGAGGTTGTCGTCGTCGGCAAGCACGGCATCGGCACGGTCACATCGACCGACCGCGTCTGCGCGCCGATCGGGATGACGATCTGGCCGTTTGTGCCCCAGTGTTCATCGGTCGTCGCGCTGGCGGTGTAGGTCTTGCCGTCGGCGGCGACTTCGATGGTGATGTCGAACTCGAAGTCGTTGGCCTTGTTGAACTTGCCGTGGAACGTCTGGCCCGCGATCGTCACGACGACATCGTTGTGCGTGCGATGCTCGTCGCCCTGGTCGGTCTGCCACGACTCGACGTGCACGGTGATGTTCGCACGAGCGGTTCCGTCGATGCACACGGCTTTGGCGGAGATGACCGGGTTGTGCGCACTGGTGACGCCCTGGAAGGCAATGAAGCCCAAAGTGATCACCGCGAGGAACGCTGCGATCTTTGCACGTCGATTCTTGCCAAACACAGAAGCTCCTTGGGGAACGTTGTCGTACGAGGCGATGGATTTCCGGAACCACCCGCCCCCTCGAGGACGGTCGCTTCATGACTCCAGATCGGCCGCAAGTTGTCGGACGAGAGGCCTTACTTCGTATTGCTTAGGGTTGTCGAATCTCCGCATGCTATCCCCCACGCCCATGCCGCGCGGAGGTGCTTTCGACCCATTACATCGCGGGTGAGAATCCTACGAAAGGGTGTGACGGGTCGCCAAAGGCCCTCTCAACAGGCGGCCCGGCAGCGCTCCGGTGTGCTCGTTGTCGCGCATCAGCACCGTCCCATTGACCACGAGCGCGTGCATGCCGGTGGCTTTTTGCTTGAGCCGTTTGGCCCCGCCGGGCAGATCGGCCGCCGAGGTGGGCAGACCCGGCCCGAGGCGCACGGGGTCGAACACGGCGAGATCGGCCCGCAACCCCTCGCGCACGAGGCCGCGATCGGAGAAGCCCCACAGACGTGCCGGATCGAACGTGAGCATGCGCACGGCCTGTTCCCAACTGAACGCGCCGCGTTCGCGCGCCCAGTAGGACAACAGATAGGTCGGGATCGATGCATCGATGATCTGCGACACGTGTGCGCCCGAGTCGGACACGGCGACAACCGACAACGGATGGCGCATCAACTCGAGCACGGCGTCGAGGTCGTGGTTGGCGAACGGTTGCATGAAGTACAACTCGAAGTCGTTCGCGAGCGACTCGTCGATGATGACGTCGACCGGTGTGACGCCGCGTTCGCTCGCGAGCTCCGCGATCGAGCGGTAGGGCGGCAAGTCACGGTCGGCCATGAACATCATGTCCCATACGGGCGGACGCACCTCTGAACCGATGCCGTCGCGATAAGGACCATGCATCGCTTCGTCGACGAGCGCGCGACGCGTGTCAGGGTCGGCGAGCAACGCGCGCTGGCGATCGAGGGGTTGTTCGCGCACGGCATGCCATGCCGGTAAGCGGTCGAACGGCAGATTGACCTTGAAACCCATGATCGACATGAACTGCCGCGCGTGCACCTGCGCGAACATGCGACCACCTTTTGCGACCGTGTCTTCGACGAGACCGATCATCTGTCGCCACACATGGGATGGACCAGCGACTCCCACCACGAACGTCGTCGGTCGCCCGGACTCGATGGCGAGCGCCTGCATGCGGCGGAAGTAGTCCTGGCGCGGTTCGTCGTCGGTGTAGTGCTCTTGCGCCAGTTCGAAGACCCCGGCGCCCAGCTCGCCCATCGTGTTGACGAGCATTCGCACCTCGTCCCACGAGGCCAACCGCGACGCGACCGGCCGGTCGTCGGACGTGGCGTGGTTCAACGAGCGTGAGGTCGAGAAACCGATCGCGCCGGCCTGCATCGCACTGCGCAGCTCGGTCTGCATGGCCGCGAGGTCGTCGTCGTTGGCGGCCTGTTCGAACGACCGCTCGCCCATCACATAGGACCGCAGCGCCGAATGCCCGATGTAGCCCGAGTAGTTGATGCCCTTGGGCAACGCCTCGACCACGTCGAAGTACTGCGAGAACGTCTCCCACCGCCAATCGATGCCGGCTTCCATCGCGGCGCCCGAGATGTCTTCGGCCCGTTCGAGGCTGCGGATGGCGAGATACTTCTCGGAGCTGCGGCACGGTGCGACGGTGAACCCGCAGTTGCCCATGACGACCGTGCTCACGCCGTGCCACGACGAACAGGTGCCGAGCGGATCCCAACAGATCTGCGCATCCATGTGGGTGTGGCCGTCGATGAAGCCCGGCGTGACGAAATGGCCTTCGGCATCGACCTCGTCGATGCCCCGTTCGCGGATGCGCCCGATTGCGGCGATCGTGTCGCCGATGACACCGACGTCGGCGCGATATCCCGGCGCACCCGACCCGTCGATGACGGTGCCGTTGCGGACCACCAAGTCGTACGCCATGTCGCTCCCCTGTCGTCGGTTGGAGGATAGTTGGACCGCTCTGGCGCCCACCCCTCGGGCACTCGCGCCCTTCGCGGGCCCGCTCACGCGGCAACCGAACCCGGCTCGAGGACGGACCACAGCGCATGACGGAGCTCGTCGGCCGCACTGCCGCGCAACGAGTTGACGACCACCACGCCCTCGATCATGTCGGCCAGCACCGCCGGCCAGGGGCGTTGCCGCAGCCGGACCGCGACCGTCGAAGAGCCGGCCGCCCGGCGCGTGAGCGAGCGTTGCACCCCCTGCAATCGGGGCGGACTGCGGAACAGTGGCATCTCGAGACCACGGCTGAGCACCACGCTGCGCATGGCGCGAGCGGTCTGTGCGAAACGGATCGATGTGGCTTCCATTGCCGACATCATGCGCCCGCGGTGTGACAATCACGCTTCGCGCGGAGTCGGCTACACGCGGTGGGGCTCCGATCGTCGTTCGACGTCGAGCGATTCGAAGCGACCGAGCAACGCGACCACTGCCGCAACGGCGAGCATGGCGATCGCGGCCGCCGTCACCGTCTGCCGGGCGCCGATGCGATCGACGAGGATGCCCATCGCCATGGCCCCCACCGGTGTTCCCGCGTTGACGGTCATCAGGTAGACCGACATGACCTTCCCCCGCCACGCGTCGTCGACATCGAGCTGGATCACCGAATTGATGGTGGCGTTGGCCGCGATGTGCGACGCCCCCACCGCCAAGAGCGCGATGCCGCCGACGACGATGACCGGGACCGCCGCCAGCAACAACATCGCCGCGCAGTAGCACACGATCGCGTTGCGGACACGCCTGCTCGGCCGCACTCGATCAGATCTCGCCGTGAGGATCGGCGCCACGAGCACCGCACCGGTGCCGATCGCGGCAGCGAGCAGGCTCGTGCGCGCCCCGCTCGAGTGATACACCCGCCGGGCGAACGGCACCACCATCATCGCCAACGGATTGCCGACGAGCCCGAGCACACCGCCGAGCACGATCCCCGTCATCAATCCCCGACTCGATCGCACGTAGCGCAGCGTCGAGCGGAACTCGCGCATCACACGAGGACGCGTCGCGCTCGCCGGCGGCCGGCTCGTCGCGGGCCGGCGCCACAACGTCGTCAACACTGCGGAATACGACACCGTGTTGAACGCGAAGACCCAACCCGGTCCACTCAGCGCGAGGATCACCGCGCCGATGGACGGACCGAATGCGCGCGCCGCGTTGAACGACGCCGAGTTCAACGTCACCGCGTTGGCGAGCTCTTCACGAGGCACCATCTCGGTGACGATCGATTGCCACGACGGCAGGCCGAGACCCGAGATCGTGCCGGCGCCGCCCATCAACGCCACGTAGAGCCACGGCGATCGCAAGCCGCTCGCCCACGCGGCGGCGAGCAGGATCGAAAGGCCCGTCGCCGCGGCTTGTGTGCACAGCAACACCGATCGGCGCGAGTGCCGGTCGGCCAGCGAGCCCGCGAGCGGGCCGACGAACACCGTGGGCAACGTGCTCGCGAGCGTGCCGAAACCGACCCACGTGGCCTTGCCGGTCAACGAGTCGAGCACGATGGGAACCGCCACGGTCTGCGCCATCGTGCCGGTGTTGGACAAGAGCGAACTCAGCCACCACACGCGAAATTCGCGATAGCGGAACACCGACATCGCCCGCCGCTCGGCCGGCGCCCCAACAGCCACGGCGGTACGTTACCGAAGGGCTACCGTGACGGTCGTGTCCGAACACGAGACGGATGACCTCATCGCGCACGCGGCAGCGCCACACGACGAAGCCGCGCGAAACGATGTGCCACGCACCACCGTCGCGCTCAATGCCGCACAACGCGATGTCGTCGAACAACTCGGTGCCCGTCGCGACGGCCGTCCTCAGTTCGACGCCGAGCTCCGTCACGAGCTGCTGCACCAACTCGAATCACAGCTCGGTCCGATCTTGGCCGATCTCGAACCCGACACCACACTGTTCGTGTCGAAGCGCAAGTTGTGGATGGTGCACGGATGCGAAGCGCGCTACCTCGCCAACGATGTGTTCGAATGGTCGGTGCCGGTCGCACGCGGCATCGTCGCCCACAAAGCGATCGAGACGTCGATCCATTGGCGACGCGAGCTGACCCCACTCGTGCTCGTCGACGAGTCGATCGCGCGCCTCGAGGAAGGCACCGACGACTTCGCTCGATGGTTGCAGGGGTGCCGTGAGATCGAGCGCGCCGAGTTGCGCGCCGAAGCCAACGACCACGTCACCAAGTTCCTCGAGTGCTGGCCGCGCTTGTCGCCTCGCTGGCGCCCGGTGGTCGAGAGCCGCGTGCGCTACGACCTGTTCAACGAGCGCGTCACCCTGCAGGGCAAGGTCGATCTGCAACTCGGGCAACCCGAGGGCACCATGGCCGGCAAAGTCCTCGTCGACTTCAAGACCGGTCGTCTCTCGCCGATGCATCTCGAAGATCTCCGCTTCTATGCGTTGATCGAGACGCTGCGCACCGGCACGCCGCCTCGGCGCGTCGCGAGCTACTACCTCGACCAGGGCCGCTTCGTCCCCGAGGACGTCACCGTGCCCCGCCTCGAGTCGACGGTGGCGCGCATCGTCGCCGGCGTCGCCAAGATGGTGGCGCTCGATCACGGCGATCGCGAGCCCGTGAAGGTCACCGGTCCTGCATGCCGGTGGTGCCCGTTGCTCGACGACTGCACCGAGGGTCGCACGGCGCTGGCGATCGCCGCCGACGACGATGCGCGGCCCGACGACTGGGATCCGCTGCGCTGATCGGTGGCAGACTCCGACCATGCCCTACGTGCTGCTCGATGTCGCCGATCGTGTCGCGACGATCACCCTGAACGACCCCGAACGTCGCAACGCGATCAACCTGTCGCTCAACGACGAGCTCATCGCCGCGATCGACGAGATCGAAGGTCGCGACGATGTCGGTGCCGTCGTGGTCACCGGCGCGCCACCGGCGTTCTGTGCGGGCGCCGACCTCGAAGACCTGAAGAACAGTCGCCACCGAGACTCACTGGGCAAGATCTACGCCGGTTTCCTGCGCCTCGCACACACGTCGTT
>JADMIO011482819.1_pt1 | contig 38182 bp, 31 predicted proteins | sample 8958161 | NCBI WGS metagenome assembly JADMIO01 (sample SAMN16585339, study PRJNA669376) | soil metagenome | isolation source: Crop rotation soil | place: USA: Cullars Rotation, Alabama | collected 2011 | reverse complement strand
AGGTGAGCCAGTGTGATTACATTTGCGGCCTAACTGTGGCCAGTCCAGTTACGCTGGAGTCACTAGTATTTAGGTGACACTATAGAAGCGGCCGCGACAACTTGTCCACGTGGAATTCTAAGCTTAGGATCCCAATGTGCTGGAAAGGGCTCGCTCAATGATCGCCGCGCGTTCGGCAGGGAAGCGTTCGGCCATCAATCGAACGATGGCTTCGCGCTGCTGGAACGCCGGCAGAAATGTGGCTGTGTGAGAAGGCGAGCGTCGGCCTTCAAGTAAGCGCGCGGCGCTTCCCCTTGCGCTGCCGTTGCGCGCGGCGGCAATGATTTCGCGGCGCAACTCGGCGTCGCTCAGTTCGCGCGTGCCGCGCAACCGTTCGCTGACCTTCGCCAGTTCCTGCCTGCCGCGCACGCCAAGCTCGCGCAAGGATCTGCCGCGCAGCTTTTTTAGTTGTGCGATGCCGGTTTGCTTCATTCGTTTTTCACCAAGACCCCCGTGCCCGGCGCGCGTCCACACCTTTACCTCGCCTGCTTGATGCATTCAACTAGATGAAATGTCGATTAAAGACGGCTTTCCAAAATCTCGCCGTCTATTTGTTGAGACCGCTGGCCTGTGCCATAATCGCTTCGACCCTACGAATCATGTCCTGAACAAATTTGTTCGCTGGGCTAAAGCCGAGTATACGATGAAGAAGTCTATCAGATTGCTTATCGCCCTTTCGTTGATCTTACCGATTGTCATTCCCTTGCCGGATAGAGGACTGGCGTACAGCCAGAGCAAGGGACAGACGGAGGATGCAGGCAAGTCTGCGGTGCGCCGCGCGACCGGCTGGTTTCGCCGCCCTGCCGAGGCCGGCGATTTTCAGGAAGTCGTCAACCTCCCCAACATGGAAAGGCCGGAAACGCTCGCGAATTACTTGCCGGCAGGCAGAGACTTGCCGGCCCTTTGCCGCGCCCAGAGCCGCGCCTACAACGAGCTAACCGCTGCACTGGAGGGCGAACTTTCGCAGTTTGAGGCGAAGCGACTGAGCGACCTTGATCCCGAAATCCTCCGCCTGCCGCGCCTGTACGAAAGGCTCGGCAACCTCGCCGCCTACAACGGCGACATGGGGCGAGCCATAGCGAAGCTGGAAACCGCTTACCGCCTGTTGAACGATTCGCTAGATTTTTATCCCAACGGCCAGCAGGTCAAACGCTTTCTTGAGGAAGAGATCGGCGTCGCTTGCCTGCGCCAGGGAGAGCTGCAAAATTGCCAGATGAATCATAACGCAGAGATGTGCATCCTGCCGCTCAGCGTACAGGCGCGGCATAAGCTGACGGCGGGTTCCGAGAAGGCCATCGCCTATTTCAAGAAGCATCTCGAAAGTGATCCAAATAACCTGGAGGTGCGCTGGCTGCTGAACCTCGCTTACATGACTTTGGGAAAGTATCCGAACGAGGTGCCGAAAGCGCAGCTCATTCCGCCCGCCGCCTTTGAATCCAAAGAGAGCATCGGGCGTTTCCCGGATGTCGCCGCGTCGGCGGGGATCGAGGTGATCGGCAGCGCCGGCGGCGCGGTGGCCGATGATTTCGATAATGACGGCTTGCTCGACGTGATGCTGTCGGGCGCCGACCCGTGCGAGCCGCTGCATTATTACCACAATAACGGCGATGGCCGGTTCAGCGATTGGACGGCGCGCGCCGGGCTTGCAGACCAGCTTGGCGGCCTCAACTGCGTGCAGACCGATTATAACAATGACGGCTGGCTCGATCTGTTCGTCATGCGCGGCGGCTGGGATTACCCTATGCGCAATTCGCTGCTCAAGAACAACGGCGACGGCACGTTTACCGACGTGACGGCGCAGAGCGGATTGGATGGCGGCGTCTACCGCACCCACACGGCGGTCTGGGCTGATTTCGATAACGACGGCTGGATAGACGTGTTCGTCGGTCATGAATTGGAGCCCAGCCAGCTATTTCGCAACAAAGGCGATGGGACGTTCGAAGACGTTTCTCGCGCTGCCGGCGTCGATCGGGTTGCCTTCACCAAGGGAGCGAACTGGGGAGATTATGACAACGACGGCTACGCGGATCTCTACGTCTCCAACTTTGGCGAAGAGAATTTTCTCTACCACAACAATCGCAATGGCACCTTCACAGAAGTCGGCAAAACCTTGCACGTCGAAAAACCGCTGATGAGCTTTCCGTGCTGGTTCTTCGATTATGACAACGATGGGCTTTTGGACATATTCGTGGCCAGCTTCATGCCGTCGATGACCGAAGTGGTCAGGGGCTTTCTGGGCCTTGCGCCGCAGGCCGAGTCTATGAAGCTCTACCGCAACACCGGCAAGGGCGGGTTTCAGGACGTGACGAAAGCGGTTGGGCTGGATCGCGTTGTGCCGACCATGGGCGCCAATTTCGGCGACCTCGACAACGACGGCTATCTCGATTTCTATCTCGCCACCGGCGCGCCCTCTTACGCCGCACTGATGCCCAATTTCATGTTTCGTAATCACGACGGCAAGCAGTTCGTTGACATCACCAGTTCGACCGGCACCGGCCATTTGCAAAAAGGCCACGGCGTCGCTTTTAGTGATATAAATAACGATGGCAGTCAGGATGTGGTGGCTAATCTGGGCGGCGCGGCGCCGGGGGACAAGTATAACAAGGCGCTGTTTGCCAATCCCGGCCAAGGCAATAACTGGTTATCGGTGAAGCTGGTTGGCGTGAAGAGCAACCGCGCCGCCATCGGCGCGCGCATCAAGGCGGTCGTCGAAGAAGCGCCCGGAAGGCTTGCGGCGCGCTACCTGGTGGTGACGAGCGGTGGGTCGTTCGGCGCGTCGTCGCTTACCCAGTCAATCGGCCTGGGCAAAGCCAGGCTGGTCAAGGAACTGGAGATTTATTGGCCGGCGAGCAACACGCGGCAGCTATTCCGCGATGTCGCCGTCAATCAGGCAATCGAGATCAAAGAGATGGAAAAGAGCTACGCGAAAAGGCAGCGGCCTTCCTTCGCTTTCGGCGCTGCCGACCAGCCGTCGCCACATCAACACCCATCCAAAAACTGAAAAACAGAGAAGCCACGAATGCCGCGAAGCACACGAATGATTGCAAGGTCCGTGATCATTCGTGTGCATTCGTATGCTTCGCGGCATTCGTGGCTTGCGGCTATTTGGTCAGCTCGATGACGCGCACGGTCGAATAAAACGCCAGCCTCGGAAAGCGGCGCAGCACTTTCGCGTCCTGACGATGGCAGGCATGTATGTAGCGGCGCGAGAGCGGCGGGACGACGTCGACCAGATTCGTCGTCGGCAGCAAGAAGGCTTTGGCGCGGTAAGCGGAAAAGCCTCGGGCGTAGTCTTGCAGTTCGCGGTCGGTCAGGGGCCGCTCGAATGGCGATACGTCGGGCGAGCGATAGGGAATCATCCGGCGAATCGTTTTGATGAGCCGCGAATTGCGCACAGGCTCCTGAAAGATCGCCCGCCCGCCCGGTTTCAACACGCGGTGCACTTCGCGCGACGACAGCGCCAGATCGAGGTGATGCAGAATGGCTATACCAAAGACGACATCCACCGATTCCGCCGGCAGGGGAATCTCGTGCGCCGAACCGACGACAAATTCGACGCCGCTGTGGATGCCATTCATCCGCAGGCGGGCGCGCGCGACATCGATCAATTGCGGCGAGATGTCGAGCGATTTGATGCGCGCGCCGCGCCGCGCCAGCGTCAACGTGTGAATGCCGTCGCCGCAGCCGTAATCGAGCACCAGTTTGCCGCGCGCATCGCCGAGCAGGTGATAGGCGTATTCGAGCGGATAGCAAGTCTCTGCCGGCGGGTTCATGTAGCGTTTGAGATCCTCGTCATCGGCGCGCAGGGCGGCTTCATTAATATGCGAGGCTTCAAAGGCGCTGCGTTCGACTTCGGCGCGCTCCCAGGTTTCGATCTGCGATAACATCATCGTCTCCCTTCGGCTGGATGTGTGCAGTAGAGGTGCCCGCGATAGGCGACCTCGGCGTTGGCGCTGCTGACACTGGCGCCGCTCTCGACGTGCTGTATACTGTAGCCCATCTCTTCAAGCAGGCTGACGACGCGACGCACGTTGGCGATTTTATCGTCCACATCGCTGCCGTGAATCTCTATGAACAGGCGCGGACGATGCGCCGCCAGGGTTTTGCGCATGCCGCGCAGCGCGTACCATTCCATGCCTTCAACATCGAGCTTGATTAAATCGGGCGGCGGCAGATGCATGCGCGCCATCGTCGCGTCCAGTGCGGCGACTTCGATCAGGCAAGAGACGGCGTTGTGCTCGCGCGCGACCTGCGTGCGCACCGATTGCGCCGCGCTGCCGCGCGCCGGCTCGGATTTCGGAAAGATGAAGGTGAGCATTTCGGCGCGCTCGCCCAGACCCATGGGCAGGACGCGAACGTGGGCAAAGCTGTTCAAGCGGACGTTGGTCTGTATGCGCTGGTAACTGCGCGGATTCGGCTCGAAGACCACCACATGGCCCGCCGGGCCGACGCGCTGCGCCAGAAAGAGCGTGAAGATGCCTTGATCGCCGCCGACATCATAGACCGTCATGCCCGACCAGTTGATCTGTTCGAGAAAGGCTTCTTCGGCTTCCCACTCGTGGCCGCGCGGCACAAAGGCCGGCAGCCAGCCCATGCCGCCCTGGCGCTTCATGCCGCGCGCCGGGCCGTAACGCACCGTGTAGACATGATGATCGACCAGGGCGAGTTGATTGATTCGCGAAACCAATGCACGCTTGAGGCTCATAACCAATCTCCCGAAATGGATTTCACGCTGATGCTGCGAGTCGCCTGTCGCCCCGTCTGTGGTTCGACCAGCCCGTCATACAGGCTCAACCAATCGTTTTTGACGACAGGCCATTGATACTTTTCACACGCAAGCCGGGCGCGGCGGGCGATTGCCGCCGCCATCTCTTGATCTTCGAGCAGGCGAATCGCGCTCAGCGCCATCGCCTGGTGATCGTTGCATGCGACCAGCAGGCCGGTCTGTTCGTGCGTGATGATGTAAGGAATGCCGCCGGCATTGGTGCTCACCACGGGCAGGCCCGCCGCCATGCATTCGATGAGCGAGCTGGGCATGTTGTCGAGGTCATTGGCATTCAGGTAGATGTCCGCCGCGTCGAGCAGGCCGGGCATATGTTTGTAATCCACTTTACCGATGAATCGCGTGTGTTGCAGGCCGAGTTCGCGCGCCAGGCGTTCGAGTTTGCCGCGCTCGGAGCCGTCCGCCGCGACGGTCAATTGCGCCTGCGGGTAGCGTTGCTGTATGAGCGCGAAGGCGCGCAGCGCGCACGCCACGTTGTAAAGCGGTTCAAGCAATCGCGCGCACAAAAACATCGGGCGAAGCGGGCGGCGCTGGCGAAAGCGAAAACGGTCGATGTCAATGGTGTTGAAGATCGCCTCAGCCGGCAGCCCGAAACCGGCGAAGACCTCGACCAGATAACCGGACGGCACGACGATGCGGTCGGCCCATCGCATGGTGCGGGCGGCGCTTGGCCATCTCGTCAGATGGTCGGCGGCTTCGCCGCTGCGATAGTTGAGGACGGTCGGCTTGCCGTAAAGCTTGCCGACCAGCAGCGCCGGCACCGCCGCCAGCAGGTACGAATAATATGACGCCGAAAAAACATGAATGATGTCGTAACGCCAGGCGCGACCGACGAGCATCAACAGATAAGCCAGCGTCGTCGCCAGTGTGCGAACGTACTTGATCCGCTGCAACCAGCCGAGGCCGCGCGGCAATCGCGGATTGTGCGGCTGGAAAGCCACGCGAACGCCCGGCTCCTGGCCGAGCCGCTCGATGAGCCGCGCCGCCATCAAGGCTTGTCCGCCATAGATGTCGAGCGATGGCGCGGCGATCAGCACATGTGTGCGCGGTTTCGTATTGGGCTTTTCGCTGTTCGTGCTCGGATTCATTGGGGCGGAACTCCAAACCGGAAACAAACCTCTAAGCGACTTCGCGTTGACCGCTATGAATGCGGCCCGCCGCGCGCATCGCGCCAGCCGCCAGCAGCCGGTCGTACAGGTTCTGGGTCGCCGCAAGCTGTGCGGCGACGGAGAATTTTTGTTCAACGACGCGGCGGCCACGCTCGCCCATAATCTGCGCCCGCTCGGTGTTTTCAAGCAGCGCCAGAATGCGCGCGGCCATCTGTTCATCGTCGCCGGCGGGCACAATGTAACCTGATTCACCATCCGTGACGGCCTCGCGAGCGCCGCCGACGTCGGTGACAACCACAGGGCGGGCCGCCGCCAGATATTCGAGTATCGAATTCGAGAAGCCTTCCGCTTTCGAACTCAGCACGCCGACATCGGTGGCGCCCAAGAGTTCGGCGATGCGGTCCGTCCGGCCAATGAAAAAGACGCAATCATTGATGCCGAGTTGCGCGGCCATCTGGGCCATTGCGCCGGTCAATTCGCCTTCACCGGCGATGACGAACCGCGCCGCAGGGAACCGTGCATGAACCTGTCGGGCAGCGCGCAGGAAAGTCGGGTGATCTTTCACCGGGTGGCGAAGATTTGCAACGATAGTTACAAAACGGAGATGCGGCGCGGTTGGCAGCGCAAAAGACGCGAGCGCCGCTGCGCGCTCGAAACCTTCCGGCAGCCTGAGGCGATCCAGATGGATGCCGTTATGAATCGTGACGATCTTGCGGTCGGCAACCCCCTCGACGACGAGTTGCTGGCGCACGGCTTCAGAGTTGGCGACGATGGCGTGCGCGAAGCGATAAGCCTGGCGCTCGACGATCTTCTGCGCAGGCGTGCGCCAGCCGGTGGTTTCGCGCCGCGCCGCGATACGCACGCGGACGCCGGCCAGGCGCGATGCCGCCATGCCGAAGATGTTGCTATAAAAATCGTGCGTTTGAATCACATCGATGCCGAGGCGTTGCAAATGCAGCGCGAAGCGGCGCACCTGCACCAGGGCGTTGCGATCATAAAAGCCGGTCAGCGGATACGCGGGAATCTCTGCCAGTCCCATCTGCTCGACTTCATCAAGCAGCGCGCCCGATTTATCCAGGCAGGCGAGATGAACATGATATTGATTGCTCTCTTTGAGCAGCCGCGCCAGTTGCACGGCTTGGCGCTCGGAGCCGCCCTGATGAAAGCTGCTGATCAATTGCAAGACGTTAGGCTGCAATGGCGTACCTCTCGAATGAAGTAAATGACCAACGCCGGTAAAAATTCAGGCCAGACTGGATCGTGACCAGTGACGAGTTTCTAGTCACGCCTTAGGTGAGAATCAATTCGGCGGGCGTCGGTTGATTGGTCGCGCCGGGTAGGGTTGCGGACTGGCGTTCGCGCCTGAGCCACGATTCCAGAACGTAGCTGTACCATAGTTGATTCGGCGCGATGCGGGCGGCGGAGGCTTTGTCCAACTCGGCAAGCAGGCCATCGGCGCGCAGCCAGCCTTCGCTCTCAAGCAGACTATCGCGGAAGCTGGCGGCGACCCGGTCGCGCCACTTGCCGGCAAGCCAGCGCTCGACGGGGATGCCGAAGCCGCGCTTGCGCCCACGGGCGACGCGCTCGCCGATGTGGCGGCGGGCGATCTCGCGCAATACGGCTTTCAGTTGGCCGTTATGCAAACGCAGTTCGAAGGGCAGCGCGGCGGCAAACTCCCAGAGCCGGGAATCGAGAAACGGCGAGCGCGCTTCGACCGAATGATGCATGGTCGCGCCGTCCACCTTGGGCAAATATTCGCCGGTAAATCGCGTGTCGCGGTCGTAGGCCAGGAACTCTGCGAGCAAGTGGCGCGCCGATTCGATTGACCAGCCGATGGCGTGTTGATCGAGGGCCGCGTCCTGCAAACGCTCGCCGAGCAGGCCACGGCGGCCATACATCTGCAAACCGTCGCGCACACGAGCGACGCCGCCAAGCCCCCCCGTCGCATAATCGAGAAACGACCGGGCGCGGCCCAGCGGCCCGACGCGCGGCAGGTAGTTGCGTAATGCAAGCCACAATCTGATGCTCTGCTCCGGCAGATGCGCCGCCAGGCGCGAGGCCAGCCAGAAATGCTTGTGGCCTTCGTAACCGAGAAAGACATCGTCGCCGCCATCGCCTGTGAGCAGCACTTTTGCCGACGGCGCGACGGCTTGCGATACGCGCAACATTCCCAGCGCCGAAGCACAGGCGAACGGCTCGCCGTAAGCATCACTGAGTTCGGTTACGTCGGGCGCATCATCGGCTGAAACTTCGACGATGCGGTGATTCAACTTGAGCGCCCGCGCCGTGGCGACCGCATCCGTGGTTTCATCGTAAGGGTCGCCGGGCGTGCTGACCGTATAAGCGGTGACCTCTGCGCCGAGCCTGGCGGTCGCCCAGCAGACCAGGCTGGAATCGACGCCGCCGCTGAGCAGCGACCCCACCGGCACATCGGCATAAAGGCGAATCTCGACCGCTTCGAGCAATCGCCGTTCGGTCTCTTCGACGGCCTCGGCAAACGAGATGGAAAGCGGCGGGCGAGCAGCGGGCAGTTGCCAGTAGCTGCGTGTGCTCAGGCCGCCATCGGCAAATTCGACGATTGCGCCGGCAGGAACTTTAACTACATTTTTGTAGATCGACCGGGCATCAGTGACAAAACCGAAATGGAGGAATTCAGCGACCGCGCGTTCATCGATCGGGCCGGCAAAGCCGCCGTCGCGCAAGGCCCGCGCGGTTGAGGCAAACGCCAGTTGCCCGTCGCGCAGGCTGTAGAGCAAAGGCTTGACGCCCAGGCGGTCGCGCACCAGATAAAACTTCCGCGCCGCGTCGTCCCACAGGCCGAAGGCGAACATGCCGCGCAATCGGCTCACCAATGAATCAAGCCCCCACTCGCGGTAGCCGTGCAGCAGAACTTCGGAATCCGTATGGCTGGTGAAGTGATAGCCGCGCGCTGTGAGATCCGTGCGCAGTTCACGGAAGTTATAAATCTCGCCGTTGAAGACGACGCCGGTTTGCCCGTCCGAGGTGAGCATCGGTTGGCGCCCGGCATCGCTCAGATCGATGATGGCCAGGCGGCGATGGCCGAGCGTCGCTCGCGGCCAGCTCTCCAAGCCTTCGCCGTCAGGCCCGCGCCGCGCGAGCGATGCGAGCATGCGCCGCGCCGCCGCTTCGCGCGTCGATGGATTGCCGCCGCCGATGATGCCCGCGATTCCGCACATACTTGTTGTGCGTGACAAGTGACGAGTGACAAGTGATAAGACCAAGCGGAACAACCTAGCTGATTGCTTTGTTGTTTATGATCTCGTTAGTCCTCTTGTCACTTGTCACTCGTCACTTGTCACGCTTTGGTTAAGGCCGGAGCGCCGAGCGTCAGGCGATTGAGGGTCAGTTTCTTGGCGCCCGCGAAGGCCGGTTCCGGCTGGTGATCGATGAAGGCGCGATGCCATAGCTCCAGCATCAGCAGGCTCCACAGGTGGCGCGAGTTGTCGCGCCGCCCGCTCAGATGCTCATTGAGAATCGCGCTGACCGTGCGCTGGTCGAAGTAGCCGCGCTGGCGCGTGCGGCTGTCGTTCAACGTGTCGCTGACCATTTCGCGCAGGTCTTCCTTGAACCATTTCTGCATCGGCACGCCGAACCCTTGCTTCGGGCGATGGATGATTTCGTCGGGAATCATGCCGCGCATGGCCTTCTTCAAAATGCTCTTCGTCTGCGAACCGTGCAGTTTGAAGAGCGCCGGAATCTGTTGCGCAAACTCGATCAGCTTGTGATCCAACAGCGGCTCGCGCGCCTCAATCGAATGCGCCATGCTCATGCGATCCACTTTCGTCATGATGTCGCCCGGCAGATAGGTTTTGCTGTCGAGATAGAGCAGGTGATCGAGGCGTTCGGATGAGCCGGGCGCGGCAAACAGCCGGGTGAATTTTTCGGTGGCGTTGTAACGCGCCAGCCCGCGCTGGAAGTCGTTCGACAGCAATTGCTGCTTCTTGTCTTCATCAAAGCACGAGATGCTATCGATGTAACGCGCCCCCGGTTCAAGCGAGACGTTGCGCAGATAGTTTTTGCCGTAAACGTGACGCGGCAACCAGCGGCTGGCGCGCAGCATCAGGTTGCGGCGGAAGAAACCCGGCACGCGCTCGAACTTTTGCCGCTGCCGGTCTACCAGGTAACGCTCATAGCCGGCAAACAATTCGTCGCCGCCGTCGCCCGACAGCACCACCGTGACGTGTTCGCGCGCCATCTTCGAGACGATGTAAGTCGGCACGCTCGACATATCGGCAAACGGCTCGTCGTGATGCCAGACGATCTCTTCGACTACACGGCAGACATCGGGCGTAACGATGAATTCGTGATGGTCGGTGTTGAAGTGCCGCGCCGCGATGCGCGCATAGTGCAGCTCGTCGTGACTGGATTCCGTGAAGCCGATTGAGAAAGTCTTCACCGGGCGATCCATGGCGCGCGCCATCATCGCCACAACCGTCGACGAATCGATGCCGCCCGACAGGAAAGCGCCCAGCGGCACGTCGCTCATCAGGCGCATGCGCACGCTTTCGGCGATCAACTCGCGCAGCCGCTCAATGTAATATGCTTCGCTTTCGATTTTTTGATCGGGTTCCGGCTCGGGATAGTTGAAATCCCAGTAGCAGCGCGTCACCAGGAAGCCGTCCTTGAAGGTCAGCGTGTGGCCGGGCGGCAGCTTGCGTATGCCGCGAAAAGCGGTCTGCGGGTCGGGCACATAACTGAAGGAGAGGAAATCCGAAATGGCTTCGTGATTGACGGCGCGCGGCACCTCGGGGTGCTGCAACAGGGATTTGATCTCGGAGCCGAAGACCAGGCGATTGCCGGTCAGTGCATAATGCAATGGCTTGACGCCGACGCGGTCGCGGGCCATGAAGAGCTTGCGTTTGCGTCGGTCGTAAATCGCGAAGGCGAACATGCCGCGCAGCCGGCTGACGCACGCCTCGCCCTCTTCTTCGTAGAGGTGAACGATGGTTTCCGTATCGGTGTTGGTCTTGAAGGTGTGGCCGCGATTGATGAGATCGTCGCGCAGTTCGCGGTAGTTGTAGATTTCGCCGTTGAAGACGATCCACACCGTGCCGTCTTCATTCGAGATGGGTTGATGGCCGGTGAACAGATCGATGATCGACAGCCGCCGCATGCCGAGCGCCACGCCGTCTTCGACAAAGAAGCCTTCGTCGTCCGGACCGCGATGTTCGATGACGTTGCACATCTGCGCCAGGACGCGGCGCTGCTCGGCGGGCGCGAGCCTCTCTTCGGGTTCAAAAAATCCAGCGATACCGCACATAGCCGAACCTTCCGCTTATCTCTTGAGCATGATGATCGTGTCGCCGCGCTGGGTTAGCGCGAGGGCGCGAATCCACGGATTGAATTTCAGCTTCTTGATCAGCCAGCGCTTCAAGCGGCTGTGGCCGAGCGCCGCATCCCGGCTGTCCATCAAATCGAGCAGCGCATAAAACTGCGCAAATCCCGCCTGGCGGCCAAGCCCGCACAACTCTGCATAGGTGAACCAGTGAACCGCCGGCAGTTGCGTGTAGTTGGCCAGGCGCGGGTCGTAGTGCAGGTGATGATGGACGAAGCTTTCTTTGAGCAGCGGGGGCAGCCAGTTGAAAAAGCGAAATAGAAATTCGCCGTTGTCGCCGGTGATCGAGAAGCGATAACGATTGGTCGTCGTGATGAAGGCGATGCCGCCGGGGGCCAGCACGCGGTACATCTCGTCGAGGCTGCGCGTCGGCGAGACGACGTGTTCGAGAACGCTGTCGCAAAAGACGATGTGCTGCGAGCCGTCGGCAACCGGGATGCGTTCGGCAGCGCCTTCGACGACCTGCGCCGCATCGCCCAGATACTGGCGCGCCGATTCGACAAACAGCGGCACGGGTTCGACGCCGATGACCTTGAACTGGCGTTCGACCAGATGCTTGACGGTTTGCGGGCGCGGCCCGCAGCCGAGCACGACGATGTTGCGGGCGCGGTCAAGATCGATCAGGCGGCCCAGCCGCGCGAGCAAACGTTCGAGACGCGGCGTGTCGTCGGCTTGCGCGTCGAGCGTCGCCGTGAATTTTTTGAGCGCCAGGCGGTCCAGTCCGGGATAACCATCGGCGAGCCGCCGCCCCGCATAGAGATCGTCCGCCGCCGGCGCGTCGGCTGACAGCGGCTTGTCGGATAATTGGGTCAGGCTTTGCGACATAGCTAGATATTTGTCCTCAAACCCAGTAAAGGACGAATGCCGACGATTCTTCAGGCGCGGCGGCTGCGCCGAAGGCGCGGCCTCACGCGCCGCGCGCCGCTGACCAGAGCGCCCCGTCTCCGGCAGCGCTGCTGGCGGTCGGCTCGCTCGCCGCTGCCCCGCTCACGGCTTCGCCCACATGTATGCGTCTGAGCGATGCGGTGTAGGCGACCAGATAGTAGAGATACCAGGAATACTCCGCCGACTGAAAGAAGCTGCAAACAGCGTAAGAGATGATCACTGCTTGCAGGCCGACGCTGATGTAATAGGTCTCGCGCTCGGTCGCGCTCCAGGCGGCGCGGCGGGCGTAGAGATCGCGCTCGACGCGTTTGAGCTTGCCGAGCGGCGCGAAGATCAACACCAGATAGGCGGCAAACCCGACCAGGCCGAGCTCGGCGGCGACCTCTATGTAAGAGTTATGCGCGACCAGTTGGCGAATCGAATAGATGCCGTAGTTGCCGACGCCGACGCCGATGAGCGGATGATGGACGATGACATCCAGGCCGCGCGCCAGCAACTGCTGACGCTCTTGCGCTGAATTCGTCTTGTCTTCGCTGTTGTGCAGAATCGTGAAGATGCGGTCGCCATAGCCGCTCGGCATCGAGACGACGAAAGCCCCGGCGATCAGCAGGCTGGCGAGAACGGTCACCAGACGTTTGCCGCGCCCGGCTTTCCACATCAACACGCCGCCGATGGCGACCAGCCCGAGAAAGCCGCCGCGCGAAAACGAGACGACCACCGCAAAGGCGAGCAGCGCCGCCATGAGAAAGAAGGCGATGCGCTTGATGCCGCGACTGGTCAGGCCAAAGACGACCGCAAACGGCATGATCAGGTTGACGGTCATCGCCAGCTCGTTGGGGTTGGAAAAGAAAGTGCCGTAACCGGCGATGCGCACCAGTTCGCCCGAATTGTTGAGCGCCGTAGCGCCGCGAAAATAATTCAGCACCGCGCTTGCGGCGACAAAGACGCCGCAGAAGATCAGCAGCTTCATGAAGCTGCGCAAGCGCGCCCGCGTGTCGATCAGATTCAGCATCAGCACGAAGATGGTGACGACCTTGAAGAACGAATCGCTGAGCGTCTCGATGCTGGTCTTGGGCGACACGGCGAGCGGCGTAAAGGCGATGGCGAGCAAGAGGATGACCACGAGCATCTTCATTTCCAGCGGCCAAACGGTCATCGGCTTGCCGCGCGACATCTGCGAGCCTATGTAAGCGAGGATGGTGAAGATGGCGACGATCTTGACGATTTGAAAAGTCTCGAAGGCGCCCGGCACCAGATCGTTCGGGCGGATGTAGAGCATCATCGTGAAGAGGAAAAGCCCGCCGAAGGCAACCCCGCTCGAACCGCTTTTCGCGGCCTTCTCGTCCGTCTGAGCCGCCGCCCGGTGGTCGGCTGTGGTCGCCGCCTGCGCCGGGTTTTGCGCCGCGCGCATCTCGGCTGCGGCGCTCGATTCGCGCCCTTGAAACAGCACGCCCGCTTTGTCCTTGCCGGTAAACATCGTTTTGCTCTCGGCTATGGCGCTTCGGTCGCCGACGACAATCCGAGGCGGCGCGAGCCGGAGTGATAGACGCGCCGCAATTCGGATTTCTCTTCGTCGGTCACCGCACCGACCAGATAGGCAACGATCACGAAGACCGCGCCGAATGTAGCCGAGCATACAATCAGGGTGACGAGCGCGCGCGCGTCGCCGAGCGCCGCTTTGACGAAGTAGGTCGCCGCTGCCGCAAGGCTCGATGCCGCGACGGTGCGCAGGATCGGCAGCAGTTGCGAGAGATGCGCCGCGCGCACGCCGAGCCGCCGCGCCACCTTGACCATCATCACGCCGGTGTCGAACAACTGCGCGGCAATCGTTGCCGCAATCGCGCCCTTCAAGCCGGCGCTGTGAATCCCTAAGTAAAGCGCCGTCCCGGTCACAGGGATCATCACCAGCGATAGCTTCAGGCGATAAAATTTCAGATCGTCAAACGAGCGCAAAAACGCCGTGTAGACGCAGAAGTACATGGGCAGGAGCATCAGGTTGATGGCGAAGATGTCGGCGCTCGCGGCGTACTCTTTGGTGAACAGCAGGGTGATGATTTCGCGCCGCAGCACGAACATCAACACGTAAGTCGGCGTGTAAAAAAACGCCAGCTTGCGCATGGCGCTGCCCCACAGGTTGATGACGCTTTCGCGGTCGCCCGCCGCTTGCAATCGCGCCACTTCGGGCAGCAGGATGCTGACCACCGATTCGTAGAGAATCCCGAGCAGCGGCAGCTCGAAACAGCCGACCGCATAAATCGCAAACATCGCCGGTTCGAAATAATGCGAGACGAAGTAATTGTGCATGTCGGCTTGCAGCCCGTAAGCCAGCGCCCCACAGCCGAACGGCAAGGCATTGGCGAACTGCGCCTTGAACAACTGCGGGTCGAAGGCGCGCCAGAACTGGCCGTAACGCTTGTGTAGATAAGTGAAGAGAATCGCGCACAGCACCGCGCCCTGCACGACCGCCGCAATGACGATGGCTTGAATCGTGCCGAAGACGAGGCCGGCGGCGATGAGCAGCGCGCTCTTGGTGAATTGAATGACCACCGTGAAGGTCGATGCCGAACGCACATCGCCGTCGGCGATAGTGACGACTTCGAGCAGCGATCCCATCAGCCAGAACAGAATCGCCGCGCCGACCAGCGGCACATAAGGCACCAGATCGTTCGTCTTGAAGACGTGCGTGATCCATTGCGGATAAATTGCAAAGAGCAGCGCCGTCAAGCCGCCGAGCATGGCATAAAAGATCAGCACGTTCATGACCACGTGCGGCTTGCGATCCGGATGGCGCGGCAGGAAGTAATAGATGCTGATGCTGACCTGCAATCCGAGCAGCGTCATCATGGTGGTGATGACCTGGAACGCCTGTTTGTAAAGCCCGAAGTCGGACTGGCCGAGGACGCGCACCAGCACCAGCGGCAGCGGCAAGGTCAAGGCATAGCCCGCCACTTTGGCGACGGCCAACACCGCCGCGCGCTTGCTTAACGCGCCCCTGGCTCCTTTGGGTTTATCCGAGTTCATACTGGCGATTGATCGTTGCGGTCTGACCGCGCGCGCGCAGCAAGGTGGCTTTGACTTCCGAAAAGCCGCTCGTGCTTTGAATGAAGTGGGGAAGATCGTATTCGGCGTGGATGCGTTTGAGCGCCAGGGGATTGCTGCGCTCGTCGTTCAAGCCGCACTCGACGGTGACCGCACAGCCATACCCGGCGCGTTCGACCTGGCGCATCACCGCGTCGTTGTAATTGCCATTGGGATAACAGAACAGGTCGATGTGGCGGCCCGTTTCGGCGGCGATGCGCCGGCGCGATTCGACCAGTTCGCGGGCGACGTGTTCCAGGCTGATGTTCGGCAGAATCGGATGGGTCGCCGTGTGCGAACCGATATCGATGCCGGCATCGCTCATCTCGCGGATCTGTTCCCAGGTCACCGAAGCGTATTCGGGCGGCGGCGCGGTCGGCAACTCGACGCCAAAGGCCGCCGCCATGCGCGCGATGGCCGCCTCCTTCTCGTCATCGGGAATCGCTTTCAACAGCGAATTCACTTTGTCAGCGGAACAGAAGACCGAATCCGTGCGCTCGAATTCGACGCAAAACTCATGCTCGTGCAGGTTTCCCTCGATGCTGCGGGCGTCGGCGCGCGCCACCAGATAGCGCAGCTTGTCTGTCCATAACCATTTCTTCTGATCGACGAACTCGGTGACCACAAACATCGTCGCCGGCAGGTTGCGGCGGCGCAGCAGCGGAAAGGCGATCTCGTAAGCGTCGCTGTAGCCGTCATCAATTGTAATGGCGGCTATATTTGCCGGAAGCCCCCGCCCGGCCTTCAGCCGCTCGGCGATGAACGACAACGGCACCACGCGGTAGTGGCGGGTCAGGTAATCGAGCTGTTCGGCGAAGGCGCGCGCCGCCGTCTTCAAGTCCGTGTTGCTGTGCGTGAAACGATGGTAGGTGACGATCAACGCCTTGCCGCGATTGGCAAGGCGGAAGGGCGCGAAAAAACCCGTCGCCTGCATGAAATTGAGTATCTGCTGTTTCATCGGAAGGGGTCTCAGGTTTTATAGTCGAGCCGCCGGCGACCGGCAAGAGTTTTTCCGTTTGCGATCAGCGAGAGCATCTCAGGCTATTTCATGCGATTCAGCACGACGCCGAGCAGGTCATCGGCGGTAAACGGCGAAATAGCCCGCGCCATATCGGCAGTCGTGATTGCGCCTGACTGCACGACCATCAAGGTGGTGTCGGTAAACTTGGCCAGCAGACTGACATCGCCCATCTCCAGCAGCGGCGACGAATCGAAGAGAACGAAATCGTGATCGGCGTCAAACTGTTGCAGCATCTTCCAGAAGCCCGGCGCCGCCAGTAGCTCCACCGGATTGTCGACGCGCTTGCGGCAGGGCAGCACGTTGAAGCCGAATGGCTGCACGCGCATGGCCGCCGCGCCGGCGGGCAGCCGTCCATTGAAGGCTTCTACGAGGCCGATGTCTGTGGTCAAGCCGAGCCGTTCGAGCACCGCCGGCTGCAACAGATCGCAATCAACGACCAGCACACGCTGGCGGGCGCGGGCCAGCGCGCAGGCCAGGTTCAAGGTCACCGTCGTGCGCCCTTCGCCGTGATTGGCCGAGGCGACCAGCACGCGCTTGAAGCCGCGCTGGGCGGCGCGCGAGATCAAGGTCAGCGCCAGCTTGTTGAATTGTTCGGTGCTGCTGCGGTCATTGCCAAAGAAGGCCGACAGGTGCGGATCGATGCGGCTGAAATCGATGGTCGCTTCGCGCGTCGGCTGGGCCGCCGAGCGGCGGGCGAGCGCCCCTGCGGGCTCGGGCCGCGCGCCTTTTTCGAAGAGCGACCCGGTGCCGAGCGAATAACGCAGGAAGCTGAAGCGCGACGACTGGCCGGCGCGCACCGGCTTGCCCTCATGACTGTCTTCAAAGTCGCGCTCAACCTCGGGCTCAAAGTCGCGTTCGAAGCCGAGGCCGTCGTCTACTCCGGCGCGCTCAAAGCCGCGCGGATTGCGAATCGCCCGTTCGTCTTCAACGTCAATCGCATCGAGCTGTTCAACTTCGTCATCCGCGACATTGCGCTCGACGACTTCGTTTTCGGCTCTCAACAATGCTTCGTAAACTTTTCCCATCGCCTCAACCTTTCGCTCTCTACTTGCTGCCGAGTATGTGGAAGATGTGTGTGAAATTCAATATAAAAGCCAGAATCGGAATTGCTGCCGCGCCGATCAAGAGAAACCGCAAGCGCTGCGCGAATTGCCTGCGCCCGGCCATCTGGCGCTCGGCGGCGGTGCAGGTGTCAGGCAGCAAGGCGACCACCGGCACGCCGAGAAAGTATTTGATGTCACGCTCGTCGTGAATCCTGGTGAAGCGCGGCAATTCGGCGATGACGGCAGCCACCAGAGCGGCTCCCAGAGCCATTGCCAGGGCAAACATCATGAGCTTGGCGCGGCCCGGCGCGGCGGGCTGCTGCGGCAGATTCGGCTCGTCGACGATTTGAAAGAACGGCGCGGCGGGGCCTGCCGGCGACGGTTGAAAAACGCTCAGGGCTTCCTGGCGCTTGAGCAATTGCGTGTAGCGTTCCTTCAAGCCTTCGGTTGTGTAATCGCCCGGCGAACTATCGCCTGTGAAGACCGGCGCGGAAGAAACGACCGGCGCGGCGCTCGTCGGCACGCCGCCGACGCTGGCTGCGGCCTGTTGCTTGCGCCCTATCTCGCGCTCGACGATTTCCAGTTCCGTCTCCATGCGCGACAACTCGGTTTGCATCTGGCGAAGTTGCTGGGCTTCCGGAGTGGCTTGATTGGCGCGCGGGGCGTCACTGCCGGCGCGCGTTTCAAGGATGCGCTGCTCGACTTCGGCGAGTTGTTCGCGGGCGGTGACGAGCTTGGGATACTTGTCTGTGTACTGCTCCAGGTAATGCTTGATCTCCGCTTCGAGCTCGGCTTTGCGCCTGAGCAGCGCGCCCATCGAACTGTTGCTGCGATCATCGGTCGGCACAGCGGTGCGGACGATCTCCTGCTGCTGGACGATGGCTTTCTTCTGATTGGCGATCTGCTGCTGCAAGGCGTACTGGCGGTCGTGGAGTTGTTCGACCGAAGCGGCGATGGCGTTGCGCTCCGAGCGTGCGCGGTCGGCGTAGCTCGCGGCGCGGCTGGCCGCCGAGGCGGAAGCGGCGCGCGCGGCGCGGGCCTGGTGGCTTCCCGCCAGTTGCGCTTCGAGATCGGCAATCTCGCTGCGAATCTGCCGCGTTTCTTCGGTGGCTTGATGTTCGAGCGTGGCGTTCGCCTGATTGAAGATGCCGAGCAGATCCGCGACCACCTGCTGCGCCACTTTCGGGTCCTGATCACGGTAAGCCAGGGTAAAGGATTCGGGGAAGTTCGAATCGCTGCGGTACTTGGTTTCCAGCTTAATGGCGTTGGTCAGATCGCTGGTGGCGCGATCCATGTTGGTCACCGGAGCGAACAGATGATAGCGGGTGATCAAGCCTTCGAGATTGGCGCGGCTGGTGATCTGTTCGGTGACCGCGGCGATCTGCGCGCTGTTGGCCTGGCGGTCATAAATCTGCCCGGAGACGACAACGCGGGTGCGCGATTCGTAAAGGTGCGGCACATTGATGACGACGACGAAGGCCGCCACCAGCACAATGACGGTCACAAAGGCGATCAACATCGCGCGCCGCCGCAGGATGTCGAAGATGTCGGTTAAATTGCGCGGTCTGAAACTTCCCATGCTTGCCTCTCGAATCAGCAAAGTCGGAACGTGTGCCGTGCGGCCAGACGCCCTCTCATTCAGGGGAAATTGGCAATTTGACCGAATTTCCACAAAGCCTTGCCCTTTTCATACGGAACTTTCCGGCAGCCGATAAAGGGCGATTAAGCAGAATGATTAGCCGCAGGCGTGAACGCGCAGGGATGAATCGGCAGAGATTGCTTCAGGCGGACGAGGAGCAAGCGCCTTCATTGATACCGTGATGATTAGTGTTCAATCTGTGTCTTTGCCGCGCTCGATGCCGAGCGTCACCTCGATGGCCAAGCGCACGGCTTCGACGATGGTTTCGCGCGCCAGGCTTGCCACCTCTGGATACTTGTTCAACGTCTGCTCGTGCATATAAGGCAGGTGGATGAAGCCGCCAATCGTCGGCAACCGCTCGGTGGCAAGCAGATGCATGACGCTGTAGAAGAGCCGGTTGCACAGATAGGTTCCCGCCGTGTCGGAAATCGCCGCCGGAATCCGCGCCCGCAACAACCGATCCGTGATGGCGCGAATCGGCAGCGTCGACCAGTAGCCGACCGGCCCGCCCTCGACGATAGGCTCGCCCGCCGGCTGATTGCCAACGTTGTCGGCGATGCGATAATCGTCGACGTTGATGGCGACGCGCTCCGGCGTGATGCGATAGCGCGCCACGGCCAGCCCGAGCATGATGACCGCGTCCGGACGCATGAGGCGCAAGCGCCCGCTGGCCATCTCAATAGCCCGAAAGCGATCAACCGGCAACTGCAAAACCGTGAGCCTTGCGCCGGGAAACTCGACGCCGGTCATTGCCAGCAAAGCTTCCAGCGACGGGTTGACACTCTCGCCGTCGAACGGCTCGAAGGCGGTCAGGAGAATTGTTTTTTCAGTAACCTTCATCACTTTTTCTTCGACAGTTTGGCCCACACCGAATCACGTTCGAGCCGCCGCAGGATTTCGACGGCGCGCAACAGGTTCTCTTTGGACTGTGACCAGTCGGGGTAGGTCTGCGTGTCGAGCGCGACTTCGACCTCGACCAGCGTCGCATGCAGTAAGTCGCGCAGACGGGAAAGATCGTCGTTCATCTCTTCGGCCTCCCGTATACGGATGACCACATGATAACACTAAGCCGGCGGTCTTGCGGATGTCGTCAGGTAGATGCCGGCGAGGATCAGCGCGCCGCCGATGAAGGTCGCAAGCGGCGGGCGCTGGCCGAAGATGGCAAAGGCGAGCAGCCCGGCAATCACCGGCTCGCCCAAAAAGGTCAGCGAAATCGCCGACGGACGCACGTGACGCAAGGCCCAGTTGAAGACCGTATGGCCGAGAATCGTCGGCACCACCGCCAGGGCGATGAAATACGCCCATTCGACCGGGCGGTAAGGCGCAAGCGGGCTGCGGCTGACCAACGCCCACAACAACAACAGGAGCGAGCAGACTGCGTACAGCGGCGTTGCATAACCGAGCAGACTCATGCGGGCGCGGGCTTTGCGCCCGACGATGAAGTAACCGACGACCGCCAGCGCGCCGACGACCGCCAGCCCGTCGCCAAGCAGCGCGTTGCTCGACTGGCTTTGTTGCGTAGCCGCCAGCGCGTCGCTGCTGATCACCAGCATGCCGGCCAGCCCGAGCAGCGTGCCGGCCAGCGCGCGAGCGCGCGGCCTTTCGTCGAGGAAGACCATCGAAGCGATCACAACAAACAGCGGATGGCTGTTGACGAGCACCACCGACGTGGCGATTGGAATATATTTGAGCGAGGTGATCCAAGCGCCGAAATGGATGGCGAGACAGAGGCCGCCGAGCACAAGCAGCAGCAGGTCGCGGCGCGTGAAAGCCATCAATTCGCGCCGCTTGAGCCAGACGGCCGCCGGCATCAACAGGGCGGTGGCAATCGCCATGCGATAAAAAGCGATGACGATGGCCGGGACCTGCGCAAGCCCCGCGATGAAGATGGATGACGAGGCGAGCGCGAAGACCGCAAAGAACATCGCCGCGCCGACGGCGGTCGTTTGCGGCTCGCGGCTGGCTGGCTTTTCGATGGTTTTCATCCTGCTCAATCAGACCGCCTGAGAAAAGAACATAAGATTAGCCGCCGCCGTCACCGCCGGCACAGAGGATTTTAAAGAGCTTTGAGGTGACGGCAAAATTCTCATTGTTCTCTCTATGACTGCGGCGACTGCGGCGGCTAACTCCTCATCAACCAGCGGGAACAAAATCGCCGCCGCGCCGTTCAATCCTTTTGCTCATGGAACCGCTCCCCGTTATAGCACGCGCCGCCCGCAATCGAGAAGCCGCGAGGGGCGCTGCTTGCGAAGCGCGGCGCGAGGTGTTAATTAATCTTACTGGCGCGCCGCTCGCACGTGCCGACGATTATTGATAAAGATATGACCGAGAAAGGACATGACCGATTGATGCGAACCCCTCACGTCTTCATTCTGCTCGCGGCCCTCGTCGCGAGCGCCTGTCAGCCCGGCAATAGCGGCAACAAGAATGCGATCAATGGCAACAACAACGCGGCTCCCCGCGTCGTCACGCCGAGCAAGCCGCTGGTGTCGGCCAGCGCGGTTGATCCCAATTTCAAAGCCTGCAACCTCTATTATCCGCTGGTCCCCGGCTCGCGCCGGCGCTACGTCATCAGTTATTCAAGCGGCATCAGCGCCGATGCCGTGGCGGTCGTCGACCCTTGGGAAGAGAACGGCCGCAAGGGTTTCAAAGAACTGCTCCAGATCGTCGACAACACGGGCGGCTATCAGATCAAACAACTGATCGAGCGGCATTATGTCTGCGACGGCGACAAGGTGCAGCTCCTTTACGAAAAGACCGACAGCGATGTCGAAGGCAACAAGACGATCACCGAGTTTTTATACCGCGATAACGCTTACGCCATGATCGAGCCGGCCTCGCTGAAACCGGGAGCGACGTGGTCCTATACGCTCAAAACCAAGCTCCAGCCGGCTGGCCAACCGGCCACCGAATCCGATGTGCCGACCGCCGTCAATTTCACAGTGGTCGATGAGCAGGAACTCCAACTGCCGACCGGCAAGGTAAAAGCCTTGAAGGTCTTTCGTAAAGTTGGCGAAGCCGAGATCTATGATTACTTCGCGCCGGGCCTCGGCTTCGTCAAGCGCACCAGCAAAGAAGGCACCGGCTGGGAGTTGAAAGAGTACAGCGGGTTGAAGCCGGTTGAAAATTCCGGCAAGTAAACCGTGCGGCCCGACACGGCCTTGAATGATTTGTAATGCGGATGACTTTTATCAATCCTGAAGCTTTCGGCACGCCGCGCGGCTATGCGAACGGCGTGCTCGTCGAAGGCGGCAGGCTGCTGTTCATCGCCGGACAGATTGCCTGGGACGGCGAACAGCGCCTGCTTAGCCAGGATTTCAGCGAGCAGTTCGCGCAGGCGCTCCGCAACGTCATCGCCGTCGTGCGGGCTGCCGGCGGCGAGCCCGCCAACATCGCGCAGATGCGCGTTTACGTCACCGACAAGCAAGCCTACAAGTCGAACCTCAAGCAGATCGGCACCGTCTATCGCGAGCTGATGGGGCGACACTACCCGGCGATGGCGCTGGTCGAAGTCGCGGCGCTGGTCGAAGACCTCGCCAAAGTCGAGATCGAAGCGGTCGCCTGTCTGCCTGCCGACGGCGTGCCGCCGGCGACGACGATCACGGGGGAGACAAGGTGAGCAGCGAAGCGAGCGGCATCTCTGCAAACAGCTTTCTCTACGACGAGCGCGACGGTGTGGCGACGATTACATTCAATCGGCCCGAGCGGTTGAACTCGCTGACTTTTGCCGTTTACCGCGAGTTGAGCGAAACGCTGATTGCCCTGCGCGCGCGCGCCGGCGTGCGCGTCGTCGTCATCACCGGCCAGGGGCGCGGCTTCTGCTCGGGCGGCGATGTCGAAGAGATCATCGGCGAATTGTTCAAGCGCGACATGCAGGGCTTGTTGGAATTCACGCGGCTGACTTGCGATTTGATACGCAACATCCGCCGCTTGCCGAAGCCGGTGATTGCCGCCTTGAACGGCACGGTGGCCGGCGCTGGCGCAGTCATCGCGCTGGCCGCCGATCTGCGCATCGCCGCGGAATCGGCGAAGATCGCTTTTCTATTCGTCAAAGTGGGGCTGGCGGGCGCCGACATGGGCGCGGCGTTTCTGCTGCCTAGAGTCGTCGGCCTGAGCAAAGCGACGGAGATGCTTTATAGCGGCGATTTTCTGAGCGCCCAGCAAGCCGCTGAGATCGGCCTTTACAACCGGGTCGTGCCGGCGGAAATGTTCGAAGCCGAGACGCGCGCCTGGGCCGTACGCCTCGCCGCCGGCCCCGCCTTTGCTCTCGGCATGACGAAAGCGGCGCTGAATCGCGAACTGCACATGAGCCTGGAAGCGGCTCTGGAAGCCGAAGCCGAGGCGCAGGCCATCTGCATGCTCAACCCCGACTTCCGCGCAGCCTTTGAAGCGTTTCGCGACAAACGCGCGCCGGTGTTTAACAACAGAGATGATGAATGATGAGTGATGCATGATGAAGGGCGGACGGGAGCCGGATTATCTAAATAATCCCACGCCGTTTCCTCTGTAGTTCATCATCCATTATTCCGCATTCATCATTTCCCCTGGAGGCCTGATGCCTTTTGGCTTGCCTGATCGAGAGGACGAGCAGCGGTTGACTTATGGCGGCTACCTGAAGGTGCGCGAGTTGATCGGCTTGCAGCAGTTGCGCTCCGACCCTTTGCAGCACGACGAAACGCTGTTCATCATCATTCATCAGGTGTATGAACTCTGGTTCAAGCAATTGCTGCACGAACTCGACACGATCATCGAGCGCTTGAACAACGGTGAAACGCTCGTTGCGCATCGGCTGCTCAGGCGCTGCATAGAGATTGAGCGCCTGCTGATCAACCAGGTCGCCGTGCTGGAAACCATGACGCCGACCGATTTCCTCGCCTTTCGCGATCACCTGCGGCCCGCCAGCGGTTTTCAATCTTTCCAGTTTCGCGAGATCGAATACGTTTCGGGGCTGAAAGACGAGCGTTTCCTGAAGGGCTATGATCCGGGCAGCGAAGAATACCGGCAATTGGCCGCCCGCCTGGCGCAGCCGTCGGTGCTCGATGCGTTTTATGGATTGCTGCGGCGGTGCGGCTTCGATCTTCCGGCTGATAGCCTCACGGCGAGCGACGAAAACCCGGATGCGCACACACGCCGCGTCGCCGCGCTGCTGCGCATCTACGAAAACCCCGAGAAGAAGGATTACAGCCTGTTTTTGCTGGCCGAAAGCTTGATCGAATATGACGAGATGTTTGCCCTGTGGCGCTTGCGCCATGTGAAGATGGTCGAGCGCATGATCGGTACCAAGAGCGGCACAGGCGGCAGCGAAGGCGCGGCCTACTTGCGCAAAACCGTCGAGCGCCAGTTTTTCCCTGAGCTGTGGGAAGTGCGCAATCATCTCGGCGCGAAGAGTGATGTCTAATCCATGAAGCACGCGAAGCACACGAAAGCGATGCGGTCTGATTTTCAGGGCCTCTGACTGTCGCCGGCCTTTGCGCCCTGCGTGGATGAATGAAGGAGAAACAAATGGACGAATTGCTTGAATGGCGAAAAGAGTTCCCGATCCTCGACAACACGGTTTACATGATCTCGCATTCGCTCGGCGCGATGCCGCGCCGCACGCGCGAGCGGCTGAACGAGTATGCGGACCAGTGGGCGACGCGCGGCATACGCGCATGGGAAGAAGGCTGGTGGGAGATGCCGCGCGGGGTCGGCGATCTGGTCGGCAAGATCATCGGCGCGCCAGCCGGCGAGGTCGTCATGCACCAGAACGTCTCGGTCTGCCAGTCGCTCATCCATTCCTGCTTCGACTTCACTGGCAAACGCAACAAGATCGTCACCGAAGCCCTCAACTTCCCGTCGAATCTTTACATCTTTCACGCTCTCGAACGGCGCGGCGCGCGCGTCGTCACGGTGCCTTCAGATGATGGCATGACGGTGCCGCTTGAACGCTTGCTTGCGGCCATTGACGAAGAGACGCTGCTGGTCAGCGTGTCGCACGTCATCTTCAAGAGCGCCTTCATTCAAGACCTCAAAGCGATCACTGAGAAAGCGCACTCGGTCGGCGCGCTGGTGGTTGCAGACATCTACCAATCCGCCGGCACTGTGCCGCTCGACGTGCGCGAAGTCGGTTTGGATTTCGCGACCGGCGGCTCGGTCAAGTGGCTGTGCGGCGGGCCGGGCGCGGGCTATCTCTACGTCCGGCGCGAACTGTGGCCGACATTACAACCGGCGATGACCGGCTGGCTGGCACACCGGCATCCCTTCGCCTTCGAAGTCGGGCCGCAGGATTATGCCGACGACGTTTATCGTTTTCTGCACGGCTCGCCGAACGTGCCGGGGATGTACGCGGCGATGTCGGGTTACGAGATCATCAACGCGGTCGGCGTCGAGCGGATCAGAGAGAAATCCGTTCGCCAGACGACGCGCTTGATCGAGCTTGCTGAGGAAGCCGGCTTTACGGTGCGTTGTCCGAAAGACGCCGATCAGCGCGGCGGCACCGTGGTGATCGACGCGCCGCACGGCCATGCGGTGACCAAGGAATTGCTGCGCCGCGACTTTTTGATCGATTACCGCCCCGGCGCAGGCATCCGCGTCGCGCCGCATTTTTACACCAAAGACGAAGAGCTTGGATTAATCGTCGAAGAGATCAAAAAGATTCTGGAGAGCAAAGCCTACGAGCCGCACAGCGCCGGCACCGCGCATTAACTCGGTTTGCGCCGGACGTGCGGCGGACCTTTATCTTGTTGGGCGACCCAACAATGAGATGGCGCTGAGCCAGTGAACCGCACGCTTCGTTTTCCGGTCGCTTGAATTTGGCTACCGGCTGGCTGCATAGGCCAGCCGGTTTGTCCGACCGATTAACTGTCTGCGCCCACCGACCGCCAACCCTCGTGTATTGCTGGTGATTGACAATCGCCTCGGCTGCGATAGAATTGCCGCGCCCATCTCAACCGACAGCGAGGCAAACGCGCATGACCATTCGGCAAACTCTTCGGCGAAAGCTCATCGCCGCAATGACGACAGCTTCTCTGTTTGTAATCAATCTCACAGTGTTCGGACAGGCGGCCATGACCGGCTATTCGGCACAGGCGGCCCGCGCCGAGCGCGACACCGAAGCGCGCTTCGCGCGTCTGCCGTCGCCCGACGAAGCGCGCAAGCATCATCGCTTTTTGACCAGCGAGCCGCACCCGGCAGGCTCGCCGCGCAACAACGAACTGGCCCGTCACATCGCTCAGGTGTGGCAGCAGCAAGGTTGGGAAGACGTCCGCGTGCATCGTTACGATGTCTTGAGCTCTTATCCGAAAGAAGTCGCGGTCGAGATGGTCGCGCCCGTCGCCTTCAAAGCCTCGCTGCGCGAAGACGCCTACGCGGTTGACCCGGACACCAGCAACCCGCGCGTGCGCTCGGGGTATCTCGGCCTTTCGGCGTCGGGCGACATCACCGCGCCGCTGGTCTACGCGCACAGCGGCAACCCGGAAGATTACCAATTGCTGCGCCGGCGCGGCATCGACGTGCGCGGCAAAATCGTCATCGTGCGCTACTCGAATCCTTATTCTTATCGCGGCTTCAAAGCCTTGACGGCTGAACGCGAAGGCGCGGCGGCGCTGATCATCTATTCCGACCCTGCCGAAGACGGCGAAGGGCGCGGCAAGGTGTATCCCGAAGGCCCCTGGGGGCCGGCGAGCCACATTCAGCGCGGCGCGATCACCTATGACTTCATCGTGCCGGGCGACCCGCTGACGCCCGGCTGGGCGGCGACCCCCGACGCCCGGCGCATCGATATCAAAGAGGCGCGCTCGGTGCCGAAGATCATCGCCGTGCCCATGTCCTGGAAGGATGCCCGCCCGCTGCTCGAAAACATGAACGGCGAAGAAGCGCCGCGCGACTGGCAGGGCGGCTTGCCAATCAAATACCGCTTGACCGGCGCGGTGCGCGTTCACGTCAAAGCCGACATGGACACCAGCGTGATGCCGAACTATGTCGTCGAAGCGCGGCTGCGCGGCGCGGAGTTTCCCGACGAATGGATCGTCTGCGGCAATCATCGCGATGCCTGGGAATTCGGCGGCGTCGATCCGTCGAGCGGCACAGCCTCGATGCTGGAGATGACGCGGGCCTTGGGCGAACTGAAGCGCCAGGGCTTGCGCCCGCGCCGCACGCTGGTCGTCTGTAGCTGGGACGGCGAAGAAGTGGCGCTGACCGGGTCGACCGAATGGGGCGAGCAGTTCGCCGATGAATTGCAACAGAAGGCCGTCGCTTATCTGAACGTCGATTCGTCCGCCTCGGGGCCGAACTTTCAGCCGAGCGCGGTGGCTTCGCTGGCCCCCCTGCTCGTCGACCTGAGCCGCGCGGTGCGCGCTCCGTCGGGCAAATCGCTTTACGAAGAGTGGCGCGCGTCTGCGCGTGAAAGTAAGAAAACTAACATCAGCGATGCGCAACTGGTTGACGTGCGCATCGGCTCGGGGTCGGATCATACGGTCTTTCTGAATCACCTGGGCGTGCCGGTCGTCGGCCTGGAATTTGACGGGCCGTATGGGGTTTACCATTCCATGTATGACGATTTCTACTGGATGAACCATTTCGGCGATCCCGGCTATCGCTATCACACGCTGATGAGCGTCGTCTGGGGGACGCTCGCGCTACGGCTGGCAAACGCCGACCTGCTGCCGTTTGATTTCGCCGCTTACGGGCGCAGCATCGGTGAATTCGTCGCCGAGTTGCAAGGCAAACCGGGCGTCAAAGAACGACTCGACTTGCAGGCCGTCATGCGGCGCACGAGCGAGTTTGCCACTGAAGGGACACGGCTGACGCGCGCCGTCGAGAGCGCCCTGGCCGCAAATCAACTCGACCGGCAGGCGGCGGCGCGCGTCAATCAATCCATACGCCAGGTCGAGCAGAACTGGCTGAACCCGGACGGCATTCCGAATCGTCCCTGGTTCAAGCATCTGCTGTACGCGGCGCGCTACACTTACGCGCATCTGGAGTTGCCGGGTCTGACCGAAGCGGTCGAGTCGGGTGACTGGACAGTGGCCGCCGAACAGGCCCGTCTGCTCGAAGCCGCGCTCGTAAAAAACACCGCCTTGCTGCGCCAGGCGCACGATGAATTGAGCAAAGCGAAGTAACTTACCGTGTGCGGCTATAGGACATAAGCGCCCATCTCGCGTGACATGATTTGAGTCATCATGGTCGCTTGCCGCGCACCAATGCCACGGCGCTCAAACGCGCTTATCGCCGGCCAAAACCGCCATCCTGCCGCTTGCCATTGCGCTTATTCGATTCACCTTTTTGAGCTATGGCCGCGCATTCCCCGGCTTTCCTTCTTGCGGCGCGCGCGTTACTGCTTTCCTGAAGATCTTAAATGACCGTATTGATCACCGGCATGATTTTTGTTTGTTCAATCGATCATGCCAATGAATGAATCAGCCATGCGCCCGGTCGCATCTGCGGAATGTCGGGGCCATGATTATCGCGGCGCGCGCTGCCGCCGCAGTTGATATGGGCAATCGTTTGTTTCCGGTTATGACCGCAATCGCTAGGCGAGGACGCTTTTATGAAAATCGAAAAGACCATGAGTCTGGCTGGGGCGAACATTTATCATTCTGCGCCGGTGCTCGTAATGACCTTGAATCTGGAGGAACTGGCCGGCAAAGAGACGCACGAAGTGACGGGCTTTATGGATCAATTGCTGACTCTGCTGCCCGGCATCAAACAGCACCATTGCGCAAACGGAGAACCGGATAGCGCCAACGAGCCGACGCGGATTGGCTTCGGCGACATCACGGCGCGCGTCGCGCTGAGCCTGGCAACGCTGGCCGCCGTTCCCGTGCATTATGCCAGCGCGCGCTACGGCGAAGGGCCGGCGCGCTGCCAAATCGTCATTGAGTTTGCCCATGAAGAGGCCATGCGATTTTTATTACAGACCGCCGTCGATCTGGTTAATGCGTTGAGCCGGGGCGAAAAGCCGCCGCTGCGAGAAAGACTCGGCGAAGCGCGCGACCTCATTGCCGGCGGCGGTCGCAGAAGGGCGTGGCCGCAGGCGTCGACTGCCAGCGCCAGGGGCGCAGGGCGCGACGATTGAAGACCTGCGCGGAGCATGATCATGAATTTTGACATTGGCCCGGCCTGGGAAAAAATCAACGCAATCATCAACGGCGCAATCGCCACGTTGCCGAACCTCATTCTGGCAATTGTGGTCTTCGCCTTCGCGCTCATGTTGTCGCGCTGGGCCAAGCGGCTGATCATCCGCTTCTATGGCAAACGCCAGCGGCATCAGAATCTCGGCATCGTGCTGGGGAGGCTGACTCAGTGGCTGGTCATCTCGTTCACCTTGCTGGTCACGCTCTCCATCGTCCTGCCGTCGTTTCATGCGCGCGACCTGATACAGATTCTCGGCATCAGCGGCGTCGCCATCGGCTTTGCCTTCCGCGACATCTTGCAGAACTTTCTCGCCGGCATTCTGCTGCTGCTCGCGCAACCGTTCAAGCTCGGCGATGAAATTTCGGTCAGCAACTACGAAGGCGTGGTGCAGGAGATTCAGACGCGGGCGACGTTGATTAAGACTTATGATGGTTATCTCGTCGTCATCCCGAACGCCACGATCTACACGCAGAGCGTCAAAATCTTTAATGCCTACGATGTGCGGCGCACGGCGATAGACATCGGCATTGGCTATGGCGACGACATCGATGAAGCGCGCCGCCTGATCGTCGAAGCCCTGAGCGAAGTCGAAGGCGTTTTGTCTGACCCGCCGCCGTCTGTAGTTGCTACCACATTCGCTGACAGCAGCGTGACCTTGCGGGCGCGCTGGTGGACAGGGAGCCGCCGCGCCGACATGATGCGCGTCAGAGACCGTGTGATACCGGCTGTACGGCGCAAGCTCGGCGAAAACGGCATTGACCTTCCATACCCGACGCAGCAGGTGCTCTTTCACGATCAAACTGAAGAGACCGACGGCGACCGCGCCCGTCAGCGCGAAGGCTGGCCCGCCGGAAAACAAGCCGCGCCGCGCCCGCGCTCAATTGCCCAGGCGATCATGCGAGTCACCGAGGCGATGCCAAAAACCAATGGTTCGCCCGGCCCGGCGCGCGCTGCCGGCGGCAAGATTCGCGGCGACAGCGCCTAGCGTTGTCATCCGGCAACCCTGCGAACGCTTAGCGAAGAGTTGGCTCAAGTGGCGCTTGGCGACCTGCGGAATTGCGACGCCCGCGATCAGGCGGGCGCGCGGCTTCCGAGATCGCAGCAAAATAGAACCAGCAGAAGAGAGAAGAAGACCAATGACCAGAAAGATAGGAACGGCAACTTGTTTCGTATTGTTCGTTACATTCACTCTGTTGATGGCGGCGTGCGCGGATTCGAGCAATTCGAATACGCACAGCAATGTCAACGCCGGCAACGCCAACAGCGGCGCGGTGAGCAGCGCCCCGAGCAGCAGCGACCGCGAATTCATGATGAAGGCCGCGATTGGCGGCATGGAAGAAGTCGAGCTTGGCCGGCTGGCGACGCAAAAGGCCGCCAGCCCGGATGTGAAGCAGTTCGGCCAGCGCATGGTCGATGATCATTCGAAGGCCAACAGCGAATTGATGGGGCTGGCGGCGCGCAAAGCGGTCAGCTTGCCGACCGCGCTAGACAAGCAACACCAGGACGATGTCGATAAGTTATCGAAGCTGTCGGGCGCAGCCTTTGACCGCGAGTACATGAGCATGATGGTGAAAGATCACCAGGAAGATGTGGCGGAGTTCGAGCGCGAGGCGGCGAGCGGCGCGGACACGGATGTCAAGCAATGGGCCGAGCGCACGTTGCCGACCTTGCGCCAGCACCTGCAAATGGCCCAGGAAACCGCCGGCAAGGTCGGCGCAGCGGGCGGCAGCGTGGCTCCGGCAGCGAGCGGCGCAGGCAACCATAACGCCGCCCCGGCGCGCAATGCCAACAGCAACGCCAATCGGCGACCTTAATTGAATCGCCGGGGGCAGTAAGGAAAGCTGCCCCCGGCGGCTGGCGTGCTTGTTGTAAAGATCAAGCGGCTTGCAAAGACAGGCGCGGCGACTTCACTTCGATTCGTCTTTGACGAACTTGAGCGACGCCGAGTTCATGCAATAACGCAGCCCCGTGGGGCGCGGGCCGTCGTCAAAGACGTGGCCGAGGTGTGCGGCGCAGCGGCTGCACAGCACTTCGTCGCGCACCATGCCGTAGCTGGTGTCGCGCTTGGTTTCGACGTTGTCTTCGTCAATCGGTTTATAAAAACTCGGCCAGCCGGTGCCGGAATCGAACTTGGCGTCGGAACTGAAAAGCTCCAGGCCGCAGCAGACGCAGACATATTTGCCTTTTTCGTGATTGTTCCAATACTGGCCGGTGAAGGCGCGTTCGGTGCCGTGGTGGCGAGTCACTTCGAACTGCTCCGGCGTCAGTTCCTTGCGCCACTCTTCATCGGTCTTGACTACCTTTTCGATCATCTTCCGTCCTTTCTTCTGTGAATGGGTCGCCCCTTGATTAATCGCCTGAGCGCGCGATTTAATTCCCGCGACGGTCAGCGCCGCCAGTAATCCGAGCAACCCCGCAGTGACAACTAGCTTCATCGTTACACCTCTCAATTGATTGCTCCCTCGTGCCTATAAAATATTGGCCGCCGCGCGCCGCGATTGCAAGCGATGGAAATATGGGATTATCAACGGGGTTTACCTAGCAGGCTTTGAAACCAATGTGAAGCGAGAGTCAGGTGGCTGCGTATGGGCCAAAGTAAAGCAGTTGTTCGTAATCGACGAGGCCGACTTGCAAGTGATCAAGGAAGCCGATGCGGCCAACGACATTAACCGGAAAATTCTCCGGCTCGGCGAAATACACGATTGCTTCCCATTCCATATCGTTGATGGTCAAGGTAATCTCGTGGCCATAAGCGATGAAAGAACCGGCGGCAGTTCGGATGGTCTCTCGGATACCAGATTCCAACTCGAAGCCCAGGACAGTTGCATAACGGGGTTGAAGAATGCAGAACTTGCTGCCCGTGTCGACTTTGGCTGCAACCGCAATCGGCGTTGACGAAGTGCCAGAAAGAAAGATTTCAATGGTAATCTCGTCGTATTCGCTGTAATCCAGGCGGTCAGTGAAACCAATTATCCAGGCGCTCATAACCATCCCATCCAGACGGTCTTTGATTCATCATCGACGAATTTGACATAAGGGAAGCAAATCCCTTGAGCGCGCGCTCTAGCGATGATGGCCGCCACTTCATTGCCGTCGGCTGTATGCCCTACGAGATGGCCTTCACCTAGTACCACCCACTGATTAATGTATTCCTGACCGTGATGCAGCAGCCACTCGCGCTCTTTGGAAAAATCAACTTTGCCCGTGGCCGCTCTGCGTACTTGTGGAAATGCTTTCACCGTCATAAACCAACCTCCGTGAGTGGTCAACACGGTCATTATGCAAGCAACGGCTCTGCAACTGCAATCGCGACCCGGTGTTTGCGCTGAAGGGTGGCGCTTTACTTGCACGCACGGGCGGTGCTAGACTCGCCCCGGTCATTCCTCTAGTCACCACAGACTGGTTGGAGAACACGGGCGCGCGTTTCCGGTCATCTCACAATGGCAGACCGCAGCAAGCAAAGCGAAGGAACACACGAATTCTATTCAGCGACCGGCAGCGCCACGCCGCAGCCGATGGCCTCGGGGGCATTGCTGAAAGCCCGCTACCGCATCGAACGCGAACTCGGGCGCGGCGGCATCGGCGTCGTCTACCTGGGCCGCGACGAACGGCTGCACTCGATGCCCGTGGTCATCAAGTTCCTGCTCGACGGTTCGAGTCAAAGCGCCTGGCTGGCGAAGAAATTCATGCAGGAAGCCGAAGCCCTGACGCGCATCAACCATCCCGGCGTCGTCCGCGTCATCGACCGCGACCGCGCCGAAGACGGCAAGCCGTTTTTCGTGATGGAATTCATCAAGGGCAAGCCGCTGCGCTCGGCGATGAACGCCGAAGGCATGGACTTTGAATACGTCGCCGCGCTCATACGCCAGATCGGCGCGGCCCTGAGCGCTGCGCACCGCGAAGGCGTCTTTCACCGCGACCTGAAGCCGGAAAACATCATGCTCGAAACCCTGTCGAGCGGCGACGAGCAGATCAAGCTGATCGATTTTGGCATCGCCAAAGTCCGCGACTCGCAGGCCGGCGCGACGACCGAAAACGGGCTCATCGCCGGCTCGCTCAATTACATCGCGCCCGAACAATTGACGGGCGAGGCGGTCGGCCCGGCAAGCGACATCTACGCGCTGGCCATCGTGGTTTACGAGATGGTCACCGGGCGGCGTCCGTTTAATCCCGATTCGCCGAACACCGCCGTCGCGGTGCACCAGTTGATGTTGATGCAGCAGGGCGAGCAGATCGTCCCGCCGAAACGTTTGCGACCGAGCCTGCCGGAATCTGCACAGACCATCATCCTGAACGCCCTGGCATGGGAAGTCAGCCGGCGACCGCAGGACGCGCGAATATTCAGTGATCAACTGGCCAATGCCTTGACCGACGCGAGCCCCGCGCTTGCGCCGACCGTGCTCGGCGCGACGCAGGCCGTCGGCGAGCGCCCGTCGCTTGCCATGCCATCGCCGCAAACCCTGCCGCACGCGGCAAGAGAAACCCGGCCCGACGTTGCCGCGCCGCGCGTGGCCGAGCCGCAAAAGTCGCGGCTGCCGGTCGCCAAGCTCGCCGCCTTGGCCGGAGTCGCGCTGATCCTGCTGGCCATCATCGGCGTGCTGGCAGGCAAACTTTTCTGGTCGAAAAGCGGCGCGCCCGGCTCAACGAATCATTCGTCGTCCGCCGCCGCTTCTGATGCTGCTGCGGATATGACGGGAGAGCGCGTCTTGAATTATGCGATCCTCATGCAGAAAGACCCGCGCCGCTATCCCGGCAGCAAACCGTTCCGGCTTCCCGGCGAAGTCGTCTTTTCGCCCGGCGACCGCGTGCGTCTGATGTTCAGCAGCCCGCAAGCCGGCGCGCTCTACCTGATCAACGAGAGCCCGACGCCGGCAGTCGGCGCAAGCAATTTCAACATTCTGTTCCCGTCGCCGACCAGCAACCAGGGCGCGGCCCGTCTTGCCGCAGGCCAACAGGTGCAGATTCCCGAGCGCGGCGACGGCTTTATCCTGGACGCCGAAGAAGGCACGGAAAAACTCTGGCTCGTCTGGTCGGCGACGCCAATCGATGAACTCGAGGCGCTGAAACGCTGGGCCAACCCACAAGACAAAGGCGAGATTAAAGACGCCAATCAAGTCACCTTGCTGCGCGAATTCCTCACCCGTCACGCGACGCCCGCGCCTGAATTGCAGAGAGATGAAGAGACGAAACAGACGACGCTCAGAGCGCGCGCCGATCTGTTTGTGAAACTCATCAAGCTCGAACACCACTAAACGGCTGCCGGACGATTCGCATCGCCGGTCGGCATTATCGGGAGATCAGTCATGCCTATGGAGCAGAGCGCGACTCGCACGCATCGATGGTTTGGCTCGACGCCATTGCGCGCCATGCTGGTTTTGTGGCTGGCGCTCGGCGGCGCGCTTGCGGCGATGGGGCAAGCGCCTTCGTCAAAGCCTGAACTCGTTTTGCAGACAGGGCACACAGGCCCAGTTAACGCCATTGCCCTGAGCAGCGACGGGCGCATACTGATTTCGGCAAGCGATGACAATACGCTGAAGATATGGGACACGACGACGGGCAACGTCCTGCGGACGCTATACAGTCACGCGCAGGCGGTGCTTGCCGCCGTCATTAGTCCCGACGGTCGCCTGCTCGCCTCGGGCGGCGAGGACATGAGCGTGCGCGTATGGAATGTGGCGACCGGCGAAGCGCGCGTCTTCGGCCAGCACAGCAGCCCGGTCAAGGAACTGGCCTTCAGCGCTGATGGCCAGCAACTGGTTTCGCTCGGCAGCTATGAAGCGAAAGTGTGGGACGTGGCGAGCGGGCGCGAGATTCGCTCGACGAGATTCGGCGACGATAAAGAGATCGCCCGCGCCCAGATGACTAGCGGACCGGGGAGCCGTTACGATCAGACCGCCACCGCGCTGACTTCGGACGGGCGGCTTGCCGCAGTCGGCGGCGGCCTGACCTACAAGAGCGGCGTGCTCGGCGTCGGCGGCGGCCTGCGACAGAAACCGATTCGCATCATTGAAACGGCGAGCGGGCGCGAGGTCGAATCGTTCAAGTTGAAAGGCGACATTCCCATGCCCAACGATTTGAGCTTCAGCCCCGACGGTCGTCTGCTAGCCGCCAAGTTCAGCGAACGGAGCGCGGCGCGGAATCAGATGCTGAAAAGCTCTATCGACGTTTTCGACGTGACGACCGGGCGCGAAGTCAAATCCTTGCCAGCCGGCGATGCGGGCGGCACGGGCGGCATCGCCTTCAGCCCCGATGGCCGGCTGCTGGCCTCGCGCATCAGCGTCGAGGCGATGGACCCGGCGAAATTTGCCGGCTCGACCTCGCCCGGCGCGCTGCCTTCGGGGTCGATCAGGCTGCTCGACGTGGCGAGCTGGCAGGAAGTCCGCGAGTTGAAAAAGACCGGCATCGAAATGGACCTGGCGCACGGCTTGATGGCGACGCCGCTGCGCTTCAGCAGCGACGGCAAGATGATCGCCGCCAGTCTGGCTGCCGGCATCGCCCTGTTTGATTCATCAAGCGGCAACCCGCTGCGCGTGCTGCAAACGACCGAGAAGAGCAGCGCCATCAGCGCGGCGCCGGGTTCGCAGGCATCCCGTGACGAGATGATGCGACAGGCGGGCGTTGACCCGGATCAGCTTCGCCAGATGCGCGAGATGACGGCGGGCATTCTCGGCCCGAATTCGCCGCTCGGCGAAGCCGCCGAGGCCGCCATCGGCACCGGCTCGACAGTGAATTTCAGCCCGGACGGCAAGCTCTTGTCCGCCGCCGGCAGCACGACGCTCTGGGACGTGACCGCAGGCATGCCGCGCAGCAAGCCGCAAACCTACGATGACGCGGTGAGCCGGCTGCTGCCCGGCAGGTCGGCTACCAGTCCCGATGGCAAATTCGTCGCCAGCGTCAACCTGCAAAGCTCCGGCATTGCCGTCAAAGATGCGGCGAGCGGGCAGACCTTGCGGCAGATCCCGCTTGGCGCGCAGCGGTCGCAGGTGCCGCCGCAGGTCTCCAGCCTGGCTTTCGGAACGCGCGGCATCGTCGTGCAGTACTGCGACATCAAGACCTCCAGCCACGTCGGCATATTTGGCGGCGGTGGCGGCGGCATGGATTGCCACATCAAAACCTTCGACCCGGCGACCGGCAAAGAATTGCGCGACGTGAAGATGGATAGCGATCAGGGGGGAATGCTCGGTTTCGGCAACGCGTCGACGCTAAGCCCGGACGGGCGTTATCTGGTCGCGCTCTCCGCAGACATGGGCGGCGGCTTCGGCGGCTTTCACCCGAGCCTCCCCGGCCTGGGCCGCAGAGGCGGCGGCGGCATGCCGAAACAGAATTATAAGATCAAGCTCACCGACCTCGACACAGGGCGCAAGGCCTGGGAGGTGAAAGTCGAAGGCGAAAGCATCGCCGCCGCGCCGGGCTTCAACTTCAGCCAGAACGGCGCGGTTTTGGCCGTCACCAGTTATGACAACAAGCAGCCGGTGATTAATCTTTACGACGCGGCATCGGGCCGGCGGCTCGGCACGCTCAACACCGGCGACCGGCGCATCGCGAGAATGAACTTCAGTCCCGACGGCACGCTGCTGGCGACCAGTTACGGCGACGACCGCCAGGCGGCGATGGGCTCGCGAACGCGGAGTAGAGCCGGCCAGTCGGCAGTTAGCGGCGGCGACAATCTGGTGACCGTCTGGGACGTGGCGAGCGGCAAATCGCTTTTTACGCTGACTCACAACGCGCCGGTGAGCGGTGTGACTTTCAACCCGGCCCGCAAGCTGGTCGCCACACAGACACAGGACGGCAATCTGCACCTGTGGGAATTGCCGACCGGCGAGAAACTGCTGACCCTGGTGAATCTCGACGCGCTCAATCAATACGGCGGCGGCAATGACTGGCTGGTCGTCACCCCGGACGGCCTGTTCGACGGCTCGCCCGCCGCATGGCAACAAATTATGTGGCGTTTCTCACAAAATACCTTCGACATCGGGCCGGTCGAAATCTTCTTCAACGATCTTTTCTACCCCGGCTTGCTCAGCGACATCAACGCGGGCAAGCGCCCGCGCGCGCCGCGCGATTTTCAGAAGCTCGACCGCCGACCGCCGAAAGTGAAGCTGACGCTCGCGCAGCCGGCCAGCGGCGACATCGCTTCGCGCACCGTCGCCGTGCGGATAGAGGTCAGCGAAGCGCCCGCCGACGCCGCGCACCCGCAGCCGGGCGGGGCTCGCGACGTGCGCCTGTTCCGCAATGGCTCGCTGGTCAAGGTCTGGCGCGGCGACGTGCTGAAAGGCCAGCCCGCCGCCACGCTCGAAGCGACGCTGCCGATTGTCGCCGGCGCGAATAACTTGACGGCCTATGCCTTCAATCAGGACAACGTCAAGAGCAGCGACGCGTTCCTGTCGCTTACCGGCAATGCGTCGCTCAAGCGCAAAGGCACGGCTTATGTCGTCGCCTTCGGCGTCAACCAGTACGAGAACGCCCAATATAATTTGAAGTATGCCGCCGCCGATGCCACGAGTTTCGCCGATGAGATCAAGGCGCAGCAGATGAAGCTCGGCGAGTTTGCCCGCGTCGAGATCATTTCGCTGCTCGATCAAAGGCGACCAAAGCCAACCTGCTGCTCGCCTTGAAGCGGCTCACGGGCGAGGCCGGGTTGCCGGCGGATGCGCCACAATCGTTATCGAAATTACAGAAGGCGGAACCCGAAGACGCGGTGGTGATTTATTTCGCCGGGCACGGCGCGGCGCGCGGCGCGCGGTTTTATCTGGTGCCGCACGATCTCGGTTACACCGGGTCGCGCACCGCGGTTGACGCCGAAGCGATAGAAAAGATTCTCTCGCACAGCATCTCGGACCTCGAACTCGAAGCGGCGGTCGAGGGACTGGACGCCGGGCAGATATTGCTGGTCATCGATGCGTGCAACAGCGGGCAGGCGCTCGAAGCGGAAGAGAAGCGGCGCGGGCCGATGAATTCGAAAGGGCTGGCGCAGTTGGCTTATGAAAAAGGCATCTACATACTGACGGCGGCGCAGAGTTATCAGGCGGCGCTCGAAGCGGCGCAACTCGGGCATGGCTATCTTTCCAGCACAGTGGGATCCGAAGCTTGGAATTCACGTGACTTGAAGTCGCGGC
>JADMIO011717996.1_pt1 | contig 38204 bp, 48 predicted proteins | sample 8958161 | NCBI WGS metagenome assembly JADMIO01 (sample SAMN16585339, study PRJNA669376) | soil metagenome | isolation source: Crop rotation soil | place: USA: Cullars Rotation, Alabama | collected 2011 | reverse complement strand
CGACGCTCTTCCGATCTGAAAGCGGAAGAACTTTACGACCGTGCGCTGGAAATTGTGCCTAACGAATTGCCTGTCGCGGCGTTGAAAGCCAGCATCTACCAGGCCGAAGGTAATCTGCAGGAAGCCGCCAAATTGCTTGCGCAGGTCAATCCACAAACGAATTCGGATCTGGCTGTTCGAGTGAAGCTGACCCAGGTGAGATTTGAACGAAGTCCTGACGGCATGCAGTGGGTGCAGGGCCGACAAGCTCGATTGCCATTTACCGCCGGGATTGAGAAGGGAAGCAAGCAAGTCGGAATAGCCCTGGCCCATCATGTGGCTGGCGATACTGCGTCAGCAAGAGCGAACGCCGACCAAGCCCGCAATACGCTGGAGGCGCTCGAAAAAGATCAACCAGAAAACGCCTTCATCGCAGCAGCGTTGGCCGTCGCTTACGGCGTTCTCGACCAGAAGGAGCCGGCCCTCCGCGAAGCGCAACGCGCGATGACGCTTTCGCCGAGCAACCAGGATGGGCTGTCAGGTCCGGCGTTCGAAGAAAACCTGGCGCTGGTTGAGATGATAATTGGCCAGAACGATCGGGCGATCGCAAGGCTGACGCGATTGTTACAAATCCCCTACGGTGGCTGGCTCTACAGTCCAGCGCCGGTGACGCCGGCACTTCTCAGGCTCGATCCGATTTGGGATCCATTGCGCGCGCATCCGGCTTTCCAAAAACTTTGCCAGGAAAAATAATGGTGAATTGGGAGACGAGTGTCTGTCGCTTGCCTATCCGGGGAGTCATGAAAAAAGCCTCGGCACGACATTGCCAATAAAGTCGACCAGGAAATGGGCGATCATGTTTGCCACTAAATCGCGGCGCCAGAGGTAGAACCCGCTCAAGATCGCTCCGAGCGCCAGCGCGATGATGATGTTGGCCCAGCCCCCGGTCCAATGGCCCACACTGAATATCATTAGTGGAACGGCAGCCGCGAGATAGCGGTTCAGGCCGAGCGCTTCCAAACGTTCAATGGCGTAACCCCGGTAAAAAAGTTCTTCAACCACGCCGGCCCGAATAACGATGAGCGTGACCAGCCACAGCGGCAGCTTCGAAAATGCTTCGCCTACACTGCCGCCTGTGTAGTGAGTGAGCACGACGAGAACGCCGGCCACGAGAAAACAAACCCCCGCCAGAACCAATCCCCACAGCAGCGATTTCCACCATCTCGAAGTTCCGATGCCGATGGAACTAAACGGCAATTTTTCACCCCACCGGATGATGAACAACAGCGCAATAACACAGAGCCAAATGAGCGATTCTTTCCAGAGGGCCGCAGTGAAGGTCTGCGTGGGCCACACGTACGAAACGATCTGCCGGACGATGAGTAAGCCGAACAGCGCAATGAATAATCCCAGCCATGTGACGCGACGAGTCGCTTGCGGTGCATTGGAAATTGCCGTGACTGCCACTTCACGACGCTACTGAGGTTCCTCCGGTAATGGAACTCCAAATGACACGGAGCCGGGGTAATTGAGACAAACTCTTCTTATACCGCAGATGAATCCGGCGTGATTACGAGACGTCTGACTGGCTGACCGTTAACCAGCGCATCGACGATCTCGCGAACGTCGCCGACCGTAACGCGCCCATAGAAAAAGTGATCGGGTTCGACTAAAATCGTGACGCCAGTCTCGCACTGATCGAGGCAGCTCGATGAGCAAACACGTGCAGCCAGCTTCGAGAGCCCACGCGCAGCCACTTCTTCCTTCAGGGCTCTATAGACTTCTTCCGAACCCTTGGATGCGCAGCATCCTTTCGGGTTGTCTGCGGCACGACGATTGATGCAGACAAAGAGATAACGTTCGCGTTGCACGAAAGCTGAGAGTCGAAGAAGTGGGGCCTCACGTCAAAGGCCAAAGAACGAAAGCAAACGATCTGACTCAGCTCGCGCCGCTGCAATAGATCCCGCTGAGCAGTGAGGTCTCAATTTCTTCTACAAACCAATCAGGTATTGGCCGGACCGCGTTTTCCCCGACCGGTCTTCTGCTGCAGCTCTTCGATTTTTTTCGACGCTTCCGCTTTCGTCCAATTTTCGTTAAATTCTTCTCCAGCTTCGCGGCAGAGGGTCTGGAGATACGAACGCTGCGGCCCAGTCATTGCCTCATCTTTTGTCACCCACTCGTCGGGATCTTTCTCCGGGTTGAGCGATGCAGGCGGGACATCGGGCGGCAGGTCGTCAGATTTCATCAATGCAGATTCGTGTCGGCCCGCTGGAATGGATCTGTCCACGTGCAGCTTGCAATAATCTGACTGGACTGCTTCGCTCTCGTTGATGAGCAAATCGTATCTTCTTTGGGCCGCGATTGGGATGATCGGGTATTCGGTGACCGCAATGATGGTGAAGCTCGCGACCCAGAGCGGTCGATTTTCCAGCTACTTTGTTTTGATGATTTCGTCCGCGATGGTGGTGGCGACTTCAACCACAATCACTTTTGTTCGTGGCGACATCAAAGCATTCTCCCGCGAAAATTTTGCCAGCATCGATGGAATATTTGCGATTGGCGCAGGGGTGGCCCTGGTCATTGCGGTTGTGTTTTATTTCCTGGCATTATCCGAAGGTCCAACCAGCGTGGTGGTACCGATCTATGGCATGTTTATCGTGGGAGGCGCACTCCTGGGACTAGTCCTGCTCCATGAACCGCTTACCTTGCGCAAAGCCCTTGGCATTTTCCTAGCCGCCATCAGCGTTTACCTTATCGCAGGTCATCCGGCTTAAAGTTGAGCTAATTACGCAGGCCCGCGCAGCTGACACGGCTGCCGCTACCGCTCCTAACTGGCTTGTCTCTTTTTCCAACCGGCAAGAATATCGCGCTCGCGCTCGGGCGAGATACCCCATTCAAAGCCATATTGTTTCTGCGGGTAGAGGATATTGGGCGGCACAATTTTCTGATATGTGGTCCAGGCGTCCTTCGCGGTTTCTTTCAATGGCCTGTTGGTAAATCCGGCAGCGCACGCCTTTGCTGGTGAAATTCGTTCGAAACCGGGACGGTCCGGATTCCAATACGGCATGTTATCGAATGTCTTCACGTGTTGCTCGCGTAGATAATCGCCGGCCACCCAAACCGGCTTCCCTCTTCCATCGATACCGCTGCCACTTCCGCTCAGAAACGTTTTGAAAACGACCGGTTCGCTCACCGTGTTGTAAATGCCGACGCGCGATTTTTCCGCGCAGTCGATGATCCAGTTGGCAACGTCGCGGACATCGATGTATTGGACAAAGGCATCGTCGCCTGTGCCCGGCGCGACAAACTCCTGATCCTTCGCAAGACGGGATAGCCAGTAGTGATAGGAAAGGCTTTCGTCACGCGGACCCGTGATGGCGCACGGCCGGCAGATTCCAACGTGGTCGCCTAACAAGTCAGTGAGCGCTTTTTCCGATCTGGCCTTATTTCCCCCGTAACCGGGTCGCCCGGTGCGGGTCGGCGCAGTTTCATCCATGCCGATCTTTGAGTAGTCGGCATAAGCGGCGATGCTGGAAACGAAATGGTAATAATCGGTTCGCTTCGCGAGCAGATTGGCCATTGGAACAACCACCGCAGGATCGTTGGCCCAGACATCGATCACAACGTCCCAGCGCCGGTCGTTAGTTAGCCCGCCAAGATCGCCCTTTTCTCTGTCGCCTCGAATTTTCTCCACGTTAGGGAAAAGATCCGCGTTACTCTTGCCGCGATTGAACAAGGTGATGACATGGCCGCGCTCCAACGCACGTTCAACGATTGGCGGCCCGAGAAAGCCGTTCCCGCCAAGGATGAGAATTTTCTTTGTCGGGATCTTCTCGGCGAATATTCGCGGAAGATGAGTCGCCACTACTGTGAACGCTCCCAGCCTGAGCAGCGCGCGCCTGGTCAACATCAAGATTTAGAGATCGCGCGAAGCCTTTCAGTTCAAACTTTTGAAGAGCGCGGCAAATGTATTGGTTGGTCCCGCACCCTGGAGAGCAGTCTGCTATCGCACCGGCGCAGATCGACCGGCAATCGACAAACTACCGTCAGCGGCGATAGCTAAACACGGCGAAGGGAGACGTTCGTTGATTTGACGACCGCGAAGACTTTGTCGCCAGGCATGAGGTTCATTTTTTGCACCGAGCGCGTGGTGATAATGGATGCGATTTCGCCGATGTTCGTCTCGATGATTATTTCACTGATAACTTTGTCGGACACAATGCTTTTAACTGTTCCCGGGATTTGGTTTCGAATACTTTCTTCCATAGATTGCGAAGATAGCGCCAACCAAACAGATGTCATTGGTCAGTGGGGACGTTTCGACGAGCACGTGCCTGCGCAGGTTCCCTTGCGCAAATTGCCGCATACTGATAGAACGGCGGCTTAAATGAAATTGGCCCGAACATGCATTGTTCTCATCGCACTTATCACCGCGCGTAGTTTGTCAGGACAAGCAACCCCGCACTCCACACAATCGGAAATCGATTCAGCGAATCGGCTTTTTGAGGCAGGGAAGTTTTCCGACGCCGGTAAACTTTATTTGCGGATCGTGACTGGGAATCCAAAAGCGTATTCTGCCATCGTTCAGTTAGGCCGGATTGGACTCCTTTCCAACAAGCTCGACGATGCGCAGAAATGGTTCGAGAAGGCCATAGCCCTGAATCCAAATGACGCTGATCCAAAAGTGATGCTGGCGGAGGCGTTTTATCGCAGGGACGACTTTCAAAACGCTGCAACCGTGCTCAGCGGCGTCGATGTGCGTAGTAATAAATTGGTTCGTGAACAGTATCCGACGTTGAATGTTGCGAAGCTGCAGAGTTTTAAGGGTCAGACGCCGTATGAACTGAAAGGCAATGGGGCTAGCATGCGTTTGAAGTTTCTAAAGACCGATCCGCTCCCATTGATCAATGTGCGCATCAACGGCGGCAAAGAAGTGACCTTCTTTATCGATACGGGTGGCTCGGAAGTCACACTCGACACCGAATTGGCAAAGGAGCTTGGCGTTCCGCAGCTTGGTGCTGTGCAAGGCACCTTCTCTGGCGGTCAACACGCTGAGGTACTGCAGGGGCGGATCGACTCGCTGACCATCGGCGACTGGACTATCAATAACGTGCCAGTGGCAATGCTTCCCTTGCGCCAACTTTCCGAAGGATTCGGCGTGAAACAAATCGATGGAATTATCGGAACCACGCTCTTTTACCATTTTTTGACGACCATGGATTACCCGGGCGGGGAACTGGTGCTGCGCCGGAAAGACGCCAAGAACCTCCGGGAATTCAAAAAGTCGCCAGGCAACAAAGTTGCTGTGCCTATCTGGATGGCCAGCGATCATTTCATGGTAGGCTGGGGCCGCGTGGAAAGCCTTCCGCCGGCGCTACTGTTCGTTGACTCAGGGCTAATGGGTGCGGGAGCTAAACTCGCCGAGTCGGTGATCAAGGAAGCTGGAATCAAGCTCGATGAAAGCAAAGCTGAAGAAGGTGCCGGCGGGGGCGGCACATTAAAGATCGTACCATACACCGTTCACCAGCTTTCCTTCGGAGACATAAAGGAAGAAAACGTCCCCGGCCTCTACGACGGGCCGTTCCCGTGGGAAAACATGTTTGGATTTCATCTCGCCGGCATGATAGGTCACGATTTTCTAAAGCCTTATGCGGTGACTTTTGATTTTCAGAATATGCAGATTTTTCTGCAACGATGAATGCGCAAGTCCTGAGCTTGCCTAACGAGTTACGGCGAAAAATGTATTATTGCGCAGGTTGCGCGTTACAAGTCCGGCGCGTTGAACGTGTCGCCCTGGCTGAGATCACCGGTATCGTAGCCGCGACGAAACCAACGTGCACGTTGTTCCGAAGTGCCATGCGTAAATGAATCGGGCACAACGTACCCGCGGGACCGGTATTGAAGCCTGTCGTCGCCAACGGCGGCCGCAGCACGCATCGCTTCTTCGATATCCCCGGCTTCAACAACACGTTTGATCCGGTCGGCGTATCGGGCCCAAACGCCCGCCAGAAAATCCGCCTGTAATTCGAGCCGAATCGAAAGCTGATTGTACTCCGCTTCACTGACTCGTCCGCGCATCGCTTCTATGCGATCGGTGATACCAAGCAGATTCTGCACGTGATGTCCAACTTCGTGTGCAATCACGTAGGCTTCTGCAAAATCGCCTCCTGCGCCGAGCTTTTGCTGAAGTAATCGGTAGAAACCGAGATCGATGTAAACGCGTCGATCCTCAGGGCAATAAAACGGACCGGTGGCGCCACTGGCGAAGCCGCAGCCGGACCGAATCTGGTCTGTGAAAAGCACAAGCTTTGGCTCCTGATACCCCCGACCCATTTGGCGGAAGATCGCATGCCACGCGTCTTCGGTATCGGCCAGAACAACGCCTACGAATTTCGACGCGTCATCGTGAACTCCTTGAGTGTCGACCTGGTCAGGTTGCGAAAACTGAGATCCCTGCTTCGAATCGAAAAGCGCCTGAGGATCGCCCCCAAGTAGCAGATAAACGATGACCAAAACCAGCGTGCCGATTCCTCCGCCCATGACAAGACGTCGGCCACCGCCGGACCCGCGAACATCTTCAACGTTCTCGCTTTCTCTTCGTCCCTGCCAGAGCATCTGTTGTGTATCGTGACCGATTCAGTTGATTTTACAATCCGAGAAGTTTGCGAGCACAGGTTGTCGCAGCCTGCATCGGGGGCCAGGAATCAAGTGGCCGATTGTAGCAATGGGCAATCCGCCGGAACAACCAGCCGGATCGCTCGCGGTACAACCTCATATCGAACGCTTGAAAACGACATTGGTTCGCCATCGAGATTGACCGGAATGGCTTCTTCCGGATAAACCTCGACCCACGGCGTTTGCTGGTAGGAGATGTATTCGCCATGGGGCGACAACTCTTGCAGCTCACGCGCGGCAGCGAGTAATGCCATCGGTGGGATTTGACGAACCACCAATACGTCTAGCAAACCATCATCGATGCGCGCACGCGGAGCGACTTGAATACCACCGGCCTGACGCCCGTTGCAGACAATCGCCACAGGGCCGCGGGCACTTATTTCACCATCTGGTAAGGTAAGCTTTCCACGATAATGATGGACGTTCGTCGCCAGGATGGCACCCATCACCGTATACGCTGCGTGGCCGAGCAGACGTTTGAGTTCAGGCGGTGTGGTCGCCGTTATCTCAGCACCGAACCCAACGCTAGCCGCGTTCAGGAACCAATGTTCATTGGCTTTACCCACGTCAATCGATACCGGGTGCCCTTGTAGACAGAGACCCAGCGCCTGTTCCGGATCGCGCGGAATGTTGCATCCGGTAGCAAAATCATTTGCGGTTCCTAACGGGATAATTCCCAAAGCAGGTCTGCTGCACTTCGGCAAATCCATTAGACCATGCAGCACTTCGTTCAACGTGCCGTCTCCACCCGCTGTAATCAGCAAATCCGAGACATCTCTTTTCGCAACAAAGCGCGTGGCGTCGCCCGGTTTCTTTGTTACTTGAATCTTGATCCGATGCCGGGCTGCGCGTTGGCGCAAGTTCCCGGTGCGCAAGGCATCGCTGCCCTTCGCTTTGCCGTTGAGAATCAAATGAACTTGCTTTGTGTTTACCCTCTTAGGCATTTGCCGTTTTGACTCCTGAATTTGTGTCGCGCCGAAGAAATGTAACCGCAAAGAGAAGCCCGCGCTCGTCGTTCATCCACGCAAAGAATCGGTGTGGCGAATTGCAAAGTCCGCGCCATCATTGACAAGCGAGATATACGCAGAGCGCACCTTTCAGATGTCCAGACACCGGCACTCGTTTCTTTACCGACACTCGTTAAGCATGGTCGCTGTGGCACTCCTGATGGTTTGGATCGTTGGGTATCGGATGCTGGATCCGAAAACTCATCTCGGCGCATTTTTTGGGAACGCCATTGCCGACTGGAGCGGCTCGGTGGTCATCATTCTCGGAACAAAATTTTTGTATGAGGTCAGTTCTCCCGAGAGCCGGCCTGTAAAAGGAAAAGAACGTTCGCCATGGCGGGATTTTCTGCACCGGCATTCGCTTTGATATTCATCGTGATCACCGGGGTCGGTTGGGCCTTTCTGTTTGCCCGGATGAATCCCGAGGGAAAATGGGGCCAGGTGGCCGGCAACATCCTTTCTGAATGGGTGCAGATGGCCGGCCTGGTTTTTCTAACAAAGCGACTCGTCGAGATCGGCTCCAAAGAAAGTCGCCGCTAAGAGCTGCGCGCCACAGTTTACAGCCGCAGCACCGGCAGTTCTAAGATGACGCGCGCGGCGCGGGCACGAATCGACGGCCTCTGCCGTGAGACAACTTACACCTGGCAGATCGCTTCGGGGATTAGCGCCAGTGACGATGAGGACGCCAATAGCCGTGCCGGACATAAAACCGGTTCGCACGGAAAACCCCGAATCGCGGACCGAAGTAACGAACCCTCGGATACACGACAACCGGCGGAGGAGGAACGTAGACCGGACGCGGCGGTGGCGGCGCGTAACTATAACTTGGCGCTGGGGCTGTGCGTGGTTCAATGACTTCAGTCCCGGCGTTCGAAAGTTCAGCAGACCCAAACCCGAATGCGGAGACCATTAAAATTGTAAAAGCTTTCTTCACCATGACGCGTATCCCTTCTGTTGTTTCGCGGATTGAACCCGACGATCGCTCCGAAGTTGCTGAAGACTCCGCTATGTTGGTGAATCGAGCAGCCCATGATTTTGGCTATTCAAGAATCTTGCTTCAAACAGCCCTGCCACGGTAGCATCGGCAAAACTCACATATAAAAGCCTATGAACTACAGTCTTGGAACAATTCTCGCCGTTATCGCCATCATCTTGGTTTTAGCCACTTACCTTACCACCGCGCCGCTTGTGCCGGTCGCAGTAATCCTTCTCGGTTTAGCGATTATTTTCGGAGGGAACCCAATCCGCCGAGTCTAAATTCGCAGCGGGAAAAGACGGCGTGATGCGAAAGAAAAATCCGGACATCAGCGCTCGTTCCCGAGTACTGGTGCTGGTGGATGAATCTAACGTCGGAAGTTCCGTGCGCACCGCGGGACGTGGACTGGATTGGCTAAAGCTCCGCAACTTTCTAGTCGGCCCGGAGACTGGACGTGATCTTATCGAGATGGTGGTGTACGCCGGCTTGCCGCCGGCAATTCCAACGTGGCAGGATGAGCGCGATAAAAAAAACAAATTCGTCCATTGGCTCCGCTCCAACGGTTTCCTGGTTGTGACTAAAGATGGGGCGCCCGCCGAAGAAGGTCATTACAAGGCGAATGTGGACGTGATGATGGCGATCGACGCGCTTGAACTTTCCATCGAGATACGGCCGGACGTCGTGATTCTAGTGACTGGCGACGCTGATTTCGCTTATCTGGCAATCAAGTTACGCCGACACGGAATCCGTGTGGAAGTCGCATCGGTGGCTGCAAACCTCGGGAATATGCTGCGATCTGCCGCTAACCAGGTGATCGATCTGGCACCGCTTTTTCGAACCTTCGAAATCGCCAAAGCGCAGGAGGCGCCGGCGCAGTCGCAGCCTCGAACCCAGCCTTCTTCAGGCGGACGCACACGCCGGCCTCGGTTTCGGTCGATTTCAACTTCATAGGCGTTCAACTCGCTCGCTTTTTCGTTGAAACGACAACGTGACGAGGCGGCATGATTGGATAAGTCTTACGCTTATGGGAAACAGCAAAGGCAGAGACAACGCGAAGAAGCGCGACAGACGACGAAAGAAGACCGAGCGAATTCTGTTGGCAAAAAGAAAGCAGAACAAGGGCGAATCGAAATCGGCCGAGTAGGGCGAACACTGCGCTCTTATCTAGCTGGGAGGATCGCGTTCAGCGTTGCCGCGTGAACGCCATCGTCCAGTTCGTTTCCCAGATCTTGCCCCCGTCAGCGGAAAATGCCTGCTCCCAGTGGCACGCGTCTGGCCCGTTCGACGTCCAAATGAATCGGCTGAAAATATGCCGACCTTCAAACAGTTCCTGCGAGAAGAACTCACCTCGAGCGCCATTGAACCGGCCTACCATTGGGATATCCATTCTCCCGGGATGGCTATCGCTCGCCCAATAGATGCTCCACTCATCATGCACTGGATTATACAGACGCACCGTCACGGCCTGAACACGGCCTGAGGTACGATCCATGGTCAGCTCGTCCATGTTACCGAGCCCCCCGAGAATGTGCCGAACTCTGCCCGTGCCTCCGAATTCTTCCCATTCTGTGCATCCGTTAAGCCGCTCGTTTAGTCGTCGGTGCTGAACGTTCCAAACGCCAATAAGGAAATCGAAATCAGCCCGCCCGTCCTGTTTGCCAGAGTCGTTAGTCATAGATCACTTATCTTTCGAAGTTAAGGACACGAGTCACTTAACCACTCGCTGCGCTGAAACTTGCCCCTTGCTCACGCTCAATCATCCCGACGCACATTTCCTCAATCGCGCATGATCCAGAACGACAAGCTCGACAAGAATCGCCCAGATTGATTCACTACCCATTCGATCTTGTGAATCAAGCGTACAAGAATTGCCAGAGTTGCGAGATGCCGTTTAAACGGGATGAAAACGGGGGAGGCACTAACGCTGACGGAACGCGAAACAGGATCTATTGCAGTCATTGTTATCAAAACGGACAATTTGTTCTGCCTGATATTTCCGTGACTGAGATGCAGGCCCGGGTGCGCGCAAGGATTGTCGAGTTCGGAATGCCCGGCTTTGTCGCAGGAATTTTTGTACGCAAGATTCCAAAACTGGCGCGTTGGAGAACGTAAAGCGGGCGCTACAGAAGATCGCCACGGACGGGATGCGGCTGCAGTTTTTGCACTTCGAGCGTGGCTGGCAATTTTGATACGGTTTATTGATGCATCGCAGACGGCAACGGCTGGCGTTAGCTCCAACCGAATTCCATCATAACGTTTACGTTGTTCTACTTTCGAAAGCCGCGCTGAAGGATTTCTCGATCTTGAAACGCAATCCGGACCGCGATCCATCCAAGCCCGCTGTCTACGTTGGACTGACTGGATTGCCTGTCGATCATCGATTCGAAAATCATAAGAACGGGTACAAATCGGCCCGACTCGTCACGAAGTACGGAGTTCGGTTGTTACCGGAGCTGTTCGAGCATCTAAATCCGATGCCGTACGAACATGCTGTTCAAATGGAAAAAGATCTGGCCGAAGATTTGCGTTCTCAAGGCTACGCCGTTTGCGGCGGTACCTGACTCCCGATCAGCGCCCGGGCTACAAGGCACCGACAAGCGAGGGCAATTCATTCAAACTGTTAATAATGAAGTCGGCTTTCTTTTTGTATTTGTTCGGGTCGACGAAGCGGCGGTCGGGGATCGCGGCAACACGCATATTCGCCGCTTTCGCAGCAGCAACACCCGGAAGTGCATCCTCAACCACAAGGCAAGCCTCGGCAGGAATTCCAAGATGCTTTGCCGCGCATACGTAAATGTCGGGAGCAGGTTTGCCATGTTCCACTTCTTCGCCAGTGACAATGACCTCGAAGAATTTTGTCAGATCATGTCGACCCAGGAATGGCCGCGCTGACGCGCTCACCGAGCTGGTCGCGACGGCGAGACGCAATTTCACTTGCCGCAATTCCTGCAACACTTCTTTCACGTTCGGAAACAGATCGATCCGATTCGCAAAGAACTCCGTCGCGATCTCGCCGCGGCGCTGCATGAGTTTTTCGGTAGGCAGCGAAAGGCCGAATGCTTTCTTGTAAAACTCCACTGCGAGCCGGTAGCTGACACCCACAACCTCCTGATGGTGTTCGCCGCGATACGTTACGCCGTGTTCAGCCAGTAATTGCGCATCGATCTCACTCCACCACGGTTCAGAATCCGCGAGAACGCCGTCGAGATCGAAAATCACAGCGGATACCATACTTCTTGTGGAACGATGAAGCTCAAACTGTAGCGGGGCGCCCGAAGCGGATACCAGCTGCAATTTCCGCGAATCCGATGCGCACGCGCACTGCGACGACGCGGCCTCAACCCCGCGGGCGTTGAGAGCGTACTCCGTTGCGCCTTTCGAATTCGCGGAAGAGAGTGGCAGTTTATGCGGTTGGTCCGAAATGTTGTTGTTATTGCTTGCGCCATCGTTGTGGGCCTAGGGCAAACGGTCGCTGGGGAGTTCGATTCAATTTTGCGATGGCGAAACATTGGACCGTACCGCGGCGGACGAACCCGGGCCATCTGTGGTGTTCCCTCGCAGCCGAATGTCTTCTACATGGCACCCGTCAATGGCGGAGTTTTCAAATCGATCGACTACGGCCGGACATGGAAGCCGATTTTCGATGACCAGCCCACCGCGTCGGTGGGTGCAATAGCCGTTTCAATTTCAAATCCGAACGTAATTTACGTCGGTAGCGGGGAAGGATTGCATCGCCCGGATCTTTCAGTCGGCGACGGGATTTACAAATCAACTGACGCCGGTCAGAAGTGGACACATCTGGGATTGCGGGATGGCCAGCAGATTCCGCAGATCGCTGTCGATCCAAAAAATCCGGATCGCATCTTCGTGGCCGTGGCCGGACATCCCTATGGGCCTAACGAAGAACGCGGCATTTATCGCTCGCTCGATGGGGGCCAAACGTTCGAAAAGGTTCTTTACCGCGATGAGAATGTCGGCGCGAGCGATGTCTTGTTAGATCCGGGTAATCCGCAGATTATTTATGCGGCGCTATGGGAATCACGCGAGGCACCGTGGGAAAACGGAGCGTTCAACGGAGACGGCGGAGGCATTTTCAAATCGATCGATGGCGGCAAAACGTGGCGGCAATTAACTGATGGCCTGCCGGCCAAAGTCGTCCAGGCGAACATTGCCATCGCACCAAGCGCGCCAAATACATTGTTCGCCGCAGTCCGGACGAAAACAATCTCCAAACTTTATCGCTCAGACGACGCCGGCGAAACGTGGAGAGGCACGACCGACGATCCGCGGCCCGGGCTTGGAATTGGGGGTGGCGATCTTCCGGTGGTGCGATTCGATTCCAAGAATCCGCAGATTGTTTACTCGGCGAGCATTGTTTGTTGGAAATCGACGGACAGCGGAAAAACGTGGGAAGGCTGGCGAGGCGCGCCGGGCGGTGACGATTATCAGAATATTTGGATCAATCCGAACAATACCGAGATTGTTTTTCTCGGGTCCGACCAGGGCGCCATCGTCACAGTGAACGGCGGCAAAACCTGGAGCTCGTGGTACAACCAGTCGACCGCACAGTTGTATCATGTTAGCGCGGACAACGCTTTTCCGTATCGGCTTTACAGTGGCCAACAGGAAAGCGGTTCCGTCGGAATCAAAAGCCGCGGCGATCAGGGCGAGATCACATTTCGAGATTGGCAGCCGGTGGCGGCGGAAGAGTACGGTTACGTTGTGGCCGATCCGCTGGATCCCGACATCATTATTGGCGGTAAGTTGACGCGCTTCGATCGGCGCACCGGTCAAGCACAGAATATCCTGCCGGTGCCAGTGCAGACAGAAGGGTTTCGAATGTTGCGGACCGAGCCTGTGGTCTTTTCGTCGCTTGATCCACACTTGTTGTTCTTCGCGGGAAACACCCTTTGGCAAACCATTGATCGTGGGGATCACTGGGAAAAGATCAGCCCGGATTTGTCGCGCCCGAACTACGAGCTGCCGGCCAGCATCGGAAAATACAAAGAAGACGCAACAAAGCAGGCGCATCAACGCGGAGTGATTTACACGGTCGCGCCGTCACCGGTCGAGATACGCCGAATCTGGTGCGGAACTGACGATGGCCTGATTCATCTCACAACAGACGGCGGAAAAAGCTGGGACAACGTGACACCGCCGAACATTTCGGTCTGGCAGAAGATTTCCGTGATCGAAGCCGGGCACTTCGATGTGGAAACCGCTTACGCGGCGGTCAACACCCTGCGAATCGATGATCTGCGGCCACACATTTTTGCGACGCACGACGCCGGCGAAACATGGACGGAGATCGCGAACGGCATACCTGCCGGTGAAATTGTTAACGCCGTTCGCGAAGATCCGGAACGAAAGGGTCTTTTGTTCGCCGGAACAGAAAAAGGCGTCTATGTCTCATTTGATGATGGAGCGAACTGGGAATCCCTACGGTTGAATCTGCCGGCCAGCTCCGTGCGTGATCTGATTATCAAAAACGACGATCTGATCGTGGCTACGCACGGCCGCGGCTTCTGGATCCTCGACAACATTACGCCGCTTCGACAACTCAATAAAGAGGACCGGGATGATCTTCTGTTTAAGCCGCAGAGTGCGCTGCGCGTTCGTGCAAACCTAAACACCGACACGCCATTGCCTCCGGACGAGCCAGCCGGCGAAAACCCGCCCGACGGCGCGATGATCGATTATTCTCTCTCGAAAGATGCGACTGGTCCGGTAACGGTAGAAATCAAAGACGGCAAAGGCCAATTAGTTAGAAGATATTCGAGCACAGATGTGCCGGACCAGGCCAACCCGAAGCGGCTTAGAATTCCGAGCTACTGGATTCGACCGCTGCAATCGGTTTCAACGAAAGCAGGCATGCATCGGTTTTTATGGGACATGCATTACACTCCCGTTCCGAACGTTGAACCGGAGTTTCCGATGCAGGCGACGTATCGCAACACGCCACCTGCTGCGACATCGCCATGGGTAGTGCCGGGTGATTACACCGTCACCCTTACGGCCAACGGCAAAAGTTTCACCCAACCATTAAGGGTCGTAATCGATCCACGAGTTAAAGCATCCACTGCACAGCTTCAGCAACAGTTCGATCTCTCGTGGAAATTGTATCAACTGCGACTCAAGCTGGCTCCGGTCGGCAAGAAATTCGATAACATCGCCACGGAACTGACCAAACTCCGAGCAAAGGCAGCTGAGCGACCTGACGTCACGCAAAAACTCGACGCTTTTGCTGAAACACTAACGAAATTCGGGCCACCGCATCCGCGACCAGGTGCTCCGCCCTCGCTGTTTGTGTTGGATTCGACGAGGCGGCTGTTTGAAGAGATTGAAGGCTCGGACACTGCGCCGACAGCCGTGATCATGACTACTGTCGCGGAGCTCGACACAAAAATCGGTCATATAATGGACGAGTGGAAGCAACTCCTCGAATCTGATCTTCCCGCGTTGAATCACCAGTTAAAGGAAGCCGGACTTCCAGAAATCAAACCCGAGACTGATTAAGACCGCCGCGAGTCGACTCTGTCCGATTGACAAACGCGGCCGCTCTATTGGTTACGGCGTGGCGACTTTTTTATCGAAAGGAGCCATGTATGCCTCATAACCCCTGTCTTTCATTTCTTCGATGGGAACGAAATGGAATGCGGCCGAGTAAACGACGTATCGTTGCCCTGTCGGCGATTTAGGATCGGGAAACACATAGCCAAGATGCGCATTACTGCGCTTGGCGTGCACTTCGGTCCGCTGCATATCGTGCGAGTTGTCCTGGCGTTCCTCTAGCAGATCTTTCGAGATCGGTTTGGAAAACGTCGGAAAGCCAACTCCGCCGTCGAATTTGTCCATCGAATTGAAAAGCGGTTCACCGGTAATTACGTCCACGTAAATACCTGTTTTTTCGTTATTCCAGAATTGGTTTTGAAAAGCGCGTTGGCTGGCACCCTCGCGCACGACCGAATACTCCTCGGCTTTCAGGCGTTGTTTTAAGACCGCGTCGCTCGGAATCGGACGGTTCGGATCGAAAGTGGTAGTCTCCTTCTTTTCTTTCTGTGCGAGAAAGAAGAAATAAAGACCGCCGGCTATTAGTACGATGGCGATGCCGACACCCACGTACAGGCTGATGGCAGATTTTTCCTCGCTGGTAATTCGGCCCCCACGCATCAGATCGCGAAAACTTGATTGAATCAGTTTGAATACGTCCGTCAAGGCAGAACCGAAGTCGGCTGCAATTTTGAATTGGAAGACTGCGGAATCGCCCGTCTTGATTGGGCGTATGAGGCGGGCCACATATCTGTTCGGTCATTGCCATGACAGCGCTCGTCACGACCTATCTTGAAATGCGTTCGCAGGACCAGCTTCGTCCAAAGCGGTGCATTGATAGCCGATTTGTGGTCCGGGAGAAAACAGAACGCGACTGGCGATTCAATCGAGACCTCTACCTTGCCGTCGGCCAGATCTGGTCGTGGAACGACAAGCGCTTCTGGAGCGACGAGCAATGGAAGGAGTATGGCCGTGCACCGGAGCTCCGTAGTTTCGAAGCACGTTACGACCGTTCTCTGGCGGGGTATTACGAACTGCGTGGCGATGATCAAAATGCAATCGAAATCGCGTATTTTGGATTATTACCTGACTTCATCGGTCGCGGGCTGGGCGGAGCGTTATTAACCAGCGCAATCGAAGAGGCGTGGCGAACATCGCCCTCAATCTCGCGCGTCTGGGTTCACACTTGCACGCTGGATCATCCGGGGGCGTTAAGAAATTACCAGGCGCGCGGCATGGTAATTTACAAGCAAGAAACCACCTAAACCATTTCGCTGGTCATGTTCAGGTACAGCGATGAATTCGGTATCCCCGACAAAAGGACCGCACGATTCATCGAAATCGTGCGGTATCTGGTGATTCTAAATGTGGCGTGAAGTTAATCCACAACGACATGATCAATCATTCGCGAATCACCCGTGCTGACATAATAAACCCGCACGTGCGAACCTGGTTTGATTGCGGTTTGAATCACCTGGCCGTTCTTGTCGACAATGTGCCCACGTCCATTAAGAACATAACTACCTGGAACATTGGAACCGTCCTCGCGAACTACCAGGGTTTTGAAGGGCTGATAATTCGCTGCGGTGCCTTCGCCCGTTGTCATTTTCAGGAGCGTTCCGGTTACGGTTACGGCTTGTTCTGTAGCCGCAGTTGTTTGCTTGTTATGTGTAGAACCGGGCTGGGCAAACGCCATCGGCGCAAATAGTGCACCGCAGGCGAGAATAACAATGGTTTTGTTGAACATGATGGCCTCCTTGTTTTTGCTCACTTTTTATGCCTGTTAGACACCCGGCCAAGGCCTGCCGTTCGAGACTCGTTAGACTCTGGATAGTAACGAAACTGTTACTGACGATCCCTCGATTGACCAAGAGCGGCGCGTTTCAAGAAGACACACGGCCGCCGAACGAGTTTTCATTCCAACGGTTGCATTGGCGACACTCAGCCTCGGTATCGGGATCGCCGCGGTATCACAAACGATTTTGAATGAAAACGTGACAACCACTGTCTAACGTCGCCAACATGATGAAATTCATTGCGTTACTAACGGCGGGACTCTTTGCCGCAGGCACGATGTTCGCAGGCGAACATGGCAACTGCACAAAGCAAGTCGGAAACGAAGCGAAAATGGCATGTCAGGTCTCGTTGGCCAGCCTCAATCTGACACCGGAACAGAAGACAAAGATGGATGCAGCCATGGAGGAGCATCATAAGGCCGGCTGCTCAGAGGCAAGCGAGCATAAATACATGCAGGAGGCGAAAACGATCCTGACCAAGGAGCAGTACGTAAAGTTCAAAGCCGAATGCAAGAAGGGCGAAAAAGAGAAGACACAGACCTGATTTCTAAATTCCAATCAAATCCACACAGCGCGCCGAGAGCAATCTCGGCGCGTTCTGCGTACATCCAGGAAGCCAGATTTCAAAAAATGCCGAACAGTGGGTGGAGCTGTTGATAAAAGTTGTAGCCACCTCCGCCGAGAGACTAGGATCAAGCCTAAACAGCTAAACCTCGTTTCTGTGAATCCTCCCCCTTTGCCAGTTCGAAAACGTTTCCCATGGATCCTTTACTGGATCGTTCTGGCGCTCATCGTTCTTTTTGCCGCTGCTCCAATAGGATCGGTCATGACGTGCGCATGGATCGCTAATGCAAATGGCTGCAAAGTAGACGAGGGCTCGGTGCATCCCTGCATCATCAACGGACAGGATTACGGTCAGCTTCTCTACACCCTCGGGGTCCTGGGTTGGCTAATGCTTGTCACAATTCCCGTCGGCGCTTTTGCATTCGCGATCTGGTTAATCGTCCTGATCTTACACCGCGAAAGGTGGAGAAAGCGTTTGGTTGCCGGAGTTCCTCCGCCAGTTCCGCCATCGGTCACCACAGCTTGAGCTGGCCTCAAACCACGCGCGGAAAGCGCGCATAAACTTTTTGCGGCTGACACAGCCGTTGCTACAGGCGAGGATCTGCCCCGATGAAGGACCTGACAACCGGTTCAGTCACCAGGCATTTGCTGCACATGTCCGCGTTCCTGGCAATGAGCATGGTGGTACAAACTCTTTATTTGCTGGCTGATCTTTACTGGGTGGGGCACCTGGGAAAAGAAGCCATCGCGGCAGTGGGAGTTGCGGGGAACATCACGATGATCGTGATGGCGCTCACCCAGATGCTTGGAGTCGGAACAACAACCTTGATCTCCCACGCAGCTGGTAAAAAAGATCAGGCACGCGCGGAGCTGGCCTTTAATCAGTCTTTCGTGATGTCCATCATCATCGCTGTGGCATTAGCCGTTGTGGGATTCATTCTGCGGCCCGCTTATTGTGACTGGCTGAGCGCGGACGCGGAAACAGCCACACTCGCAAAGGCGTATCTGCTCTGGTTTCTTCCTGGATTGTTGCTTCAGTTCCCATTAGTGGCGCTCGGTTCCGCGCTTCGCGCTACAGGAATCATTAAACCCGCCGTTGGGTTCCAAGTGCTCAGTGTGCTGCTGAACATTGTGCTCGCGCCATTGTTGATTTTCGGAATTGGCCCCTGGCCAAAGCTTGGGGTAACCGGCGCAGCCCTGGCCACGTTTGTGTCCATTCTGGTCGCCGACGTATTGATGGTGATTTATTTCGAAAAGAAATACCATTATCTGCGCTTTCGTTTTCCGCTGTTTCGCCCGCAAACCAAAATGTGGGGTGGCCTGTTGCGGATTGGTGTGCCAGCAGGCGCTGAGTTTTTGCTGCTGTTCGTGTACATAATGATTGTCTACGCGATTATTCGCGGTTTCGGCCCGGCGGCACAGGCAGGCTTTGGAATCGGCGCGCGGGTGATGCAGGCGCTTTTCCTGCCTGTGGTGGCACTCAGCTTTGCCGTTTCGCCCGTGGTTGGCCAGAACTTTGGTGGACGCCGTGCGAATCGAGTCCGCCGTTCGGTCTATTCCGCGATCGGCATCGCGTCGTTGATGATGTTGGCGCTTACGCTAGTTGGGTTCTTCCTGCCGGGCACGCTGATTCGCTTTTTCTCGCGCGACCCGCGAGTCATTGCTTTCGGTAGCGAATATCTTCGGATCGTTTCGTTGAATTTTATCGCGGCGGGAATTGTGTTTGTCAGCTCGAGCATCTTCCAGGGAATCGGCAATACACTGCCGCCGTTGTTCAGCTCAATGACGCGCCTCGTCCTGTTCGCCATACCGGCGATATTGATTTCACGGATGCCCGGGTTCGAAATCAGGGAGCTTTGGTTCTTATCCGTCGGCTCAATCCTTTTTCAAATGTGCGTCAATCTTCTGCTGCTTCGACACGAGTTACGAAAACGCCTTAGGTTTGAGGAACCCGAAGAATTTATTCCCGCAAGCGCAACCGCTTCGTAACTTGCGCATCTCCCTTATAGTCGGGCCTGCTTGGTCGCACGCTGCGATCGCGCAAAGAGTTGACGCGCCGAGATGCTGACGAACAGAGCTACGCAAACCCACGCGAACCAATCTCCCGAACGAGCGTAGAACGTGCGATCGGGTAAAACATTCACCTGTCCAGTGACTGACATGAAGCGATCCGGCGCGGTCGCTGCCTGAACAAGGATGCGGCCTCGGTTATCGCTCAGAGTTAACAGTCCATTCCGCGCCGAACGAGCCAACGCGAAACCGTTTTCGACTGCGCGAAGGACGGCCATGCGTGAGTGCAGCCATGCATCCAAATTGAAATCCCAGGCGGGTACCAGCAACAGGTTCGCGCCTTCGCTCGCATAGCGCCTGCTTAACTTGGGAAAATCCATGTCTTTACAAATCTGCAAGCCCCAACGTCCCGATGGTTCGTCGAGAACGACTCGCTTGTCGCCCGGTTGTTCAGGTTCCACGCCAGGGATGAGATGATGTTTGTCGTAGTTCGCTTCGAACTTCCCGCCGGCCGAATAGAAGCGGGAAGAATTGAAGTCGCCGGACGACGTTTTTCGAACGAGGCCCAAAACAATTGCGGCGCCGGTACTGCTTGCAATCGAAGAGTAGAGAGAATCCACTGCTGCAAGCGCATTCTCAGTGATCCGACCGATTTTTTCCGGCAAAACAACGACCTGCGTTCCACTCGGAGTAACGCTGGGGATTTGGGCCGCGTACTCGCCTAGTAACTTCAAGGCTTCCTGTTCGGAACCCAGATAGACGCTCATCGGCACGTCCTTCGCCATCAGCGTCACTGCAACCGGTTGCCCGGGTGGATTCGATCCCACTCGCCAGGTCCCAAAAAGAAGCGCGGCGCAAACCACGAGGCCGGTGGAAATAGCGACGACGCCACGTTGCCGTCGTGTTCCCGCGCCGCTCAACAAAACTGCCACGGCACCAGCAAACAGAAGTACGATGAAGGTGATTCCCCAAATTCCGGTGATCGCAGCAATTTGGATTGCAGGGAGACAATCCATTTGTGTGTAAGCGAGATTGCCCCAAGTCCCATGAGGAGACAGCGTCGCGCTGAGATATTCGTACGTCACCCAGTAAACCGGGAAAGCAATCGCAGCGAGATAAATCGATCCACGCTGGAGCAAGCAGCGCACAAACAGAACTCCCAAACCAAAGACGACGGCCGGAACTACAAAGTAGAGGATCGCGATTCCAGGCGGCAACTCGATGACATGCCGGACATAATTCCATTGATTGATTTCGCCTATCAACCAGGCCACAGCGCCGAGCAGGAAAGCGGTGAGCGCGTGAAGTCGCGGCGCAATCGCGAGTACCGGCACTGGCGCAAACCAAAGCAACCACCAAATCGGATCAAGTCCGGTGCCAAAAAATACGAATGCCGCACTTATCAGGCCTGCGGCGGCAATGAGAAAAACTCTACGGGATCGCATTCAACAATGCCAAGATGTGCCGCGTGATGTTGTTCTGGCAAGCGAGGAATTCAAAATCCCAGAAGCTGTGCTCGCGACCGTCAGAAAAGTTGGGATGCTGATCAGACAGAGCTAAAATCAGTTGTTTCAAATGCTGAAGAAAAGAAGTTCAACACAGCCAAAGAAGGCGGTGCTTGGCCTGTTGTTTTGCTGGCTGCTGCTGGCAAGTCCGATATTCGGCGAGACAATCGCCATCGTGAACGGCACCATTATCGACCCGTCGAAATCGAACCCTGAGTCCACCGGTACACTGCTGATCGAGAACGATCGGATTATTGAAATCGGCGCATCCATGAAGATCCCGACGGATGCACGGATTATCGATGCACGTGGCAAGTACATTTTGCCGGGCTTATGGGACATGCATGCTCACCTGGCAGCGCTTACGCCGATTGGTGTCGCGCCGGAGCATTACGTCGCTTACGGCGTGCTAGGCGTCCGTGACATGGGCGGCTATCTCGACCAGTTGACGGAGCTGAAGGCGGATGTCGCAGCCGGCAAACGCATCGGTCCAGACATTGTCATGGCCGGCCCAACGCTTAATGGTCCGCCGCAGCCGGCGCCCTTTCATCGCGTTGTAGCGACTGCCGCCGAAGCCCGCGTCGCAGTGGACGAGTTGAAGAAAGCTGGAGTGGACTTCATCAAAATTCACCGCCAGACGACGCGCGAGGCATTCTTCGCCATCGCCGACGAAACGAAAAAGCAGCGCCTGACCTTCGCAGGTCACGTGCCCATGGTGATGAGTTGGGTCGAAGCTTCGAACGCGGGCATGCATTCCATCGAGCATATCCAGACAATTTTCGAGAACCTTGAGCCCGATCCGTCCAAGCTCACCACCAAATTTCCTGAGCTGGTCAAACGCCTCGAGGGATCGGAAGGGGACGAGATTTGGGCGACTATGGTCAGAAACGGCACATGGTTCGACCCGACCCTGGTTGGCTACGAGGACTCAATTGACGCCAAGGGTCCGGAGATTGGAAAACTCCGCCGCGCCGCTTTCGGGTCTATGAAGGTGCTCATGCAGCGCGCGGTCAAAGCTCACGTCCGCATGCTCGCCGGCACCGATATTCTGGAACGGCATGGAGATCGTCTTTTGCATGAGCTCGAACTTCTGGTCTCGATAGGCATGTCGCCACAGGAAGCACTCGCAGCAGCTACTGTTAACCCAGCCGTTTCGCTGGATCGGGACGGCCCCGGCCGTATCGCACCAGAGGCGCCCGCCTCACTCCTTATCCTCGATGCCAATCCCCTGGCAAACATCCCCAATCTGCGCAAGCTGTCGGCCGTGGTGCTTCGTGGCAAGGTGCTTGATTCCACGGAGCTCGCGCATCTAAAGGAGTTAAAGCCCTCCTCAGCGCCCGCGAGTACGCCATCCGAATCAGCGTCGCCCGCTTCGAAAACTGCTGCTCATTAGAAAATGCGTAGATAGACTAGTCAATTCAGTGCGACGCAAAGTTGCTGCTTTAAGATGACCAACAACATCAAAACGCGAGAATTTTCGAGTGATGATTACGATGCGGCCCTTGCGCTATGGCAACGAGTCGAGGGCCTTGAGATTGCCGAGGGCGATGATAAGGAAAGTGTTACCTGGTTTCTCGCCCGCAATCCAGGACTCAGCCGAGTGGCAACCGATGGATCGGTGATTGTTGGTGTCGCATTGTGCGGTCAGGACGGACGACGCGGATATATTTATCATCTGGCGATTGATCCCGCCTATCAGACACGTGGACTGGGCAAGCGTTTGATGGATGAATGCCTTGCCGGTTTGCGGCAGGCGGGTCTTAAGCGAGCGCTGATTCTGGTCGCACATGATAATGAGCCCGGCCGAAGATTTTGGCGTCGCCTCGGCTGGGAGGAAGTCCCTGGTCCGATCGTGATGGGCATCGACCTGTAGAAATTCAACGATCTGATGCGAACCGTACTGTCTCTGGCAATCTTACTAAGTGCGACCGGTTCGCTTATTGCGAGTGAATTCTGCATCATCGGCCCTGATCCTAATCAGCACGTGTGAAAGTAGGCGGAAAAGATTTTCGAACGATCTGGCTCAAGCCGAAGGATGAGACGGTCGTAGAACTGATCGATCAACGTTTCTTGCCGCATCGGCTGGTAATCGAAGAAATTCGGACCGTCGACCAGATGGCGGCGGCAATTCGCGAAATGCACGTTCGCGGTGCCGGCTTGATCGGTGCCAGCGCCGGGTACGGAATGTATTTGGCAGCAATCGAGGCTGTTGAGCAGTTTGCCACCACAAGGATGGATGAGCATCTCGCGGCCGCAGCGGAGCGACTCAAGTCAACGAGGCCGACCGCGGTCAACCTTTCATGGGCTGTTGAGCGTCAGCTAAAAACCATTGCAGAAGGGAAAGATTCCAGGGAGAAAATCGCGCTGGCCTTACGCACAGCGAAATCAATCGCGGACGAGGACGCAGAGTACTGCAAGATGATTGGGCAACACGGACTCGATCTGATTCGAGCAATGGCGAACAGAAAATCAGGAGATCCGGTGAATGTTCTCACACATTGCAATGCGGGATGGCTCGCATTTGTTGATTACGGCTCAGCTACCGCACCGATTTACGCCGCACATGACAGCGGATTGCCAGTTCACGTCTGGGTTGCTGAGACGCGTCCAAGAAATCAGGGTTCCAAACTCACCGCGTGGGAACTGGGCCAGCATGGAGTGTCACACACCGTCATTGCAGACAGCGCCGCGGGACATTTGATGCAACGCGGCGCTGTCGATCTGGTGATTGTTGGAACCGATCGGACCACCTTTACGGGAGATGTTGCGAACAAAATCGGGACGTATCTGAAAGCCCTCGCGGCAAAGGAGAACGGTGTTCCATTCTATGTAGCGCTGCCTTCGTCTTCGTTCGATTGGCAATTGCGAGATGGCTTAAAAGAAATTCCGATCGAGCAGCGAAATCCTAATGAGGTGAAACGAGTCGACGGCTGGTTTGAAGGACGCCAGGTTGAGATTAGCGTGGCGCCAGAGGAAAGTTCGGCTGCAAATTATGGATTCGATGTCACACCGGCGCGTTTGGTGACCGGGCTGATCACGGAGCGGGGCGTATGTCAGGCCACTGAGGAAAGTATCCGCGCACTTTTTCCAGATCGGCCATCGTGAGCGATTACATAAAATTTTCGTGCAAATGCATGGGGGACGAAATCACTCTATTCGATGGACTTGCCGAACTGAATTCTTACAGGCGGAAACTTGTGGGCCTCGGTCTAGTTGGTGTCTACAAGAACGGGATTGGATTTGGAAACCTGAGTGTAAGAGATGCTGGGAGCCGAAATTTCTATATCACCGGTTCCGGGACCGGAGCCGTAGAGGAGTTAAGGCTGTCACACTGCGCAAAAGTGCTGGCATGGGATTTCGAACGCAACCGAGTCTGGTATCAGGGCTCTGTGAGGCCCTCATCGGAATCCATGACGCATGCTGCAATTTACGCGTCGGACCCAACTGCAACCGGTATCATTCATTGTCATTCGTCCACGTTATGGGCAGCGATCTTGAACGATGCGCCCACCACTTGTAAGGCCGTTCAATACGGAACGCCTGAAATGGCGCATGAGATCAAGCGGCTCTTCACGCGCAGTAACGCGCAAACCAGAAAGATCATCGCCATGGCTGGACACGAAGGGGGTATTCTGACTTTCGGCACCGATCTTGGCGACGCTTTCGCGGTTCTACTTCGCGAGAGAGCAAGTCATGAATCGTCAAGTTAGCGAATCAGGTTTACCGCTTTCCTGCGAACATGTAACTGGCAATTAGACCGATGATCGAATGGTCAGATGCCATCGGGGGCGCTGGCTGAAGCGAAATAAAAGTATGCGACTCTCGCGCCAGTTCGAAAAAGCCTTGACTTACGTCACCAAAATTCACGGCGGACAACTCCGAAAAAAGACAAAGATCCCTTACATCGCGCATATCCTTGGCGTGGCCGCCATCGCGATGGAATACGGCGCCAATGAAACCGAAGCGATCGCCGCGCTGCTGCATGACGCTGTCGAAGATTGTGGCGGCGCCAAACGTTTGCGCGATATCGAGCAGAAATTTGGCAAACAGGTGGCGGAAATCGTGGAGGGTTGCACGGACACAGATCAAACTCCAAAACCGCCATGGCTGGAACGAAAAGAGGCGTATGTCACTCACGTTCGACACGCGCCGATGCCGACAAAACTCGTGTCGGCTTCAGATAAATTACACAATGTGCGCGCCATTTTGATGGATTACCGCAAGGAAGGAGAAAAGCTTTGGTCTCGGTTTAACGGCGGTAAGCAAGGCGCGCTTTGGTATTACCGAGCGCTGGTGAAAGCCTTCAATGGTACACGTATTCGCCCGCTCGTGCAGGAGCTTGATCGGACACTGACTCAACTCGAATCACTGTCGAACAACGGAGCGCAAGTGAACCAACCACCATCTACAAAGAGGTAAGATGGCTGGTAAAATATATGAGTCCTTCACTGCGATCGCTGGCACTGGTCCTTTCGATGTGCATGCTCGCCAATCATTCAACTACCGCAAAGTCCGGTGACATAGGAGTAACTTTACTCGGTACAGGGACTCCCTTTCCGAATACTGAACAATTTGGTTCAGCCATTCTCATCGAGGTGGCTGGCAAGAAATTCCTGTTCGACTGCGGCCGGGGTGTCGTCATTCGCCTGGCGCAAATTGGCGTTGCCCCAGGAGAGATCAATAGTCTTTTCCTCACCCATCTTCACTCGGACCACGTTGTCGGGATCCCGGATTTGTGGCTAACCGGATGGTTCCTGGGTCGAAATACACCATTGCCAATCTGCGGGCCGCCGGGAACTCGCAGTATGGCGGAGCACCTTGCTCACGCATTCGGTTTTGACATCCGTGTTCGTCAGGACTCACCCGATCCACTGTCGACCAAAGGCGTAGAAATCAATGCAAAGGAAATCGAGCAGGGAGAAATCTACAATGATGGTATGGTCCGAGTCTCCGCCTTCCTCGTCGATCATGGTTCGGTGAAGCCTGCATTTGGGTATCGTATCGATTGCGCGGATCATTCAGTAGTCATCTCTGGAGATACGAAATTTTGCCAAAACCTTGTCGATTTTGCGAAGAACACTGACTGCCTGATCCATTCGGCCTGGAGCGCGGGATGGAAAAACCCGGCGCCGCTGTCGCAGCGTTCAATTGCCTCTGGTGAAGATGCGGGACGGGCGTTCGCGATAGTGAAGCCGAAGCTGGCGATTGTGTATCACTACAAGGATAACGAGGGGCTCGCGGAAGCGGTAAGGGAAAATTACAAAGGTCCTCTGGTGATCGGCAAAGACCTGATGAGAATCAAGGTCGGGAACACAGTCACGTGGAACCAACAACCGGCCGATACGCGAACACCCAGGGATGATGCGATCAATCGCTAACGAGTTCGGTGCTGGCGAAAGCGAAATCCCGAGTTACCATTAACCATGAAATCAAAATACAAGTCCGCATTTTCCTTCTACTTCTTGATCGTCACTTTGATTTTCGCGGTTTCGATTGGAACTGCTCCGGCCCAACCGGGCGGACATCTAGTCGTTCTGAGGTCCGCGAATTTTGGATGGAATTTAGGGTTTAATCTTGAGATTGACGGCAGACCTGCCGGGACATTCGCCCAAGGTAACTACTTCCATGCATGGTTGCCAGCTGGGCCGCATGTCTTAACCGTAAAAAAAGTACCTCGCACAGGCTTTACCGGACCGACTTCCACAACACTGAACGTTCGGCCGGGAGAGACCTATCTTTATACTGCGATGTGGGATTCAGATTTGGTTTATCTGCGCCCGTCCAATGTCTGTTTGACCCCTGGCGCGCTGTGGGAAATGGGCTGGCCGGCAAGGCCCAACTGCGCCTGGCGAACCGAGTAAGAAAAATTCACAAGCCGATGAACGGCGGGCTCGCCAAGGGCGAGTTCGGACGCTAGCGTCAGCCCATGAAGCCGAGATACCGCTCCGCCAACACATTTTTTCTCATTCTTGGTTTTATTTGCGTAAGCTGCATCGGAACCGCCGACGCAGCTCAGCCCGGCGGGCGGTTGATAGTTCTGCGGACCGCGAATTTTGGATGGAACATCGCTCTCAATCTTAAGATTGACGGCAGAACGGTTTCCAATGTTGTGCAGGGACGCCGATTCGATCAGCCTATCGCGGCAGGTCGTCATGTATTGACCGCGTCGGCCGTGCCAAACGCATACTATTCTGAGCCCACATCGACCGTGCTGAACGTTCGTCCCGGGCAAACATACGTGTTCACCGCGACCTGGGACGGGTCGAATCGAGTTGTTCTAGTGCCCTCAAGCCTGCCGGCCGGCCAACCTTACTAAGCAAGAACTGCTATCACCGCGCTTGTCGGTCGTTGCCAGCAGCGCCGGGTGTTTCGAGCGAAATTATCTCGGAACCTCTACTGTACTCTCCCGAACGGACAATCGCGTCTCAGGGAAAGGGTGAAGCGGTAGCTGTAGCAGACGGAGTGGCAGTAGGGGTAGCAGTACCCTCGGGAGTAGGACTAGCGATAGGGGTAGGAGTTGGGGTCGCGGCGTTGCTGCCCCCTCCTTCGTTAGTCTCTTTTTTATAAGTGACGAAAAGCATAGCGCCAGGTACAGGCGCGATTCGCACGTCAGCCGGACCCGCAATGACTACTTCGCTGCCTATTTCAGAGATACTTTGCGCATTGATGCCAGTGCTAAGATCGATTCTAGTGGCGCTAAGAATATTGGCGGCGCCACCGGTCTCCCCGCTCAGGTTTACTCGCACGAAACCGCGTTCTGTACCTCCCTCCTGACTGAAATTTGTTATCCTGAGGAAGCGATCGTCGGGAACCGGGATATTGAGAGGTGAAGTCGTAATGACTTTGGTTTTGAATCCGCCCGCAAAAGCGAAGCCAGCGTACAGAACGAGGACGCCAAACAACAATCGACTAACATGCATTTTGAACGTCATATGCGCGGTGTCGCATGGGCAAATTAGATTCGGACGTCGCTACGTCAACGGCCCGAATCAGATCGACGCTAATTTCATTTAAGATCATTCAACGGAGCAGCGAATATTTATAACCGCGCGGCAAGTTTTCGCCGCAGGCTCCCTCAGCAGGTCATCGGGGCTAAAGATAACACGATGATGGCTCGTAATATCGGTTCTATGTCCTACCGGAAACTTTGCCTGATGAGATAGCATCGCTCCGATAAGGAATGAATCCAAAGCTGATTGGCTTTCTCGGTTTTGAGGGTGTCGCCGCATCGGAGCTCACGTGTGCTGCCGACGTTCTTGCAGCAGCAACTCTGGATGGCGGTTATGGCAGCCGCATTTCTTGTTACCAAGTCTGCATTATTGGTTTCACTTCCGAATCGTTCCGTGCGGAATCGGGGATTACCTTCTGGCCAGATCGCACGCTGGAAAGAGTCTCCAAGCTGGACACGATTGTGATTCCAGGTGGCCAGGGACTCCTGCGATCTTCAATAAATGAACGGATTGCCGATTGGATTCTAGTGCGCGCCAGCGAGACAAGCCGTATCGCTGCGATCGGCGCTGGAATCTACGGCGTGGCGCTCACCGGGTTACTGGATGGCCGCGAAGTTACTACTCACTGGCGTTATGCGAATGACGTGGCACGACGTTTCCTAAACGTGCGTGTGGATCCCAGGAGGCAACTCGTTCGAGATGGCAGGTTCTACACCTCATCCGGTGGCAGCGCAGCTATCGATCTTTCTCTTGCGCTGATCGAACAAGACTACGGACGGCATGTCGCGTCAGTGGTTGCGCAAGAATTTGTAAGTGTGCCGATCAATGGCGATGCAAAACGAAAACTGCCGAATCCAGTGGTGTTTGACAGCCAACCGGCTGATCGATTTTCAGAACTCATCCCGTGGATCATGCGAAACCTCCAGGCGGACCTTTCGACAAATGTACTGGCCCGAAAGGCATGCATGTCTCCGAGCCATTTCAATCGAGCGTTCAAGAGCGTGTTCGGCAATACGCCAGCGGAATTTGTGGAGGCTTTGCGGATCAACGAAGCGAAACGGCGCCTGACTGTGCCAAAACGCACCTTGGATACGATCGCGGCTTCCGTAGGGTTTTCAGATGCCGAAACGTTCCGGCGTGCGTTCGAACGAAGGCTTGGCGAGAAACCGCGAAGCCATCTGAAGAACTTCAATGCGCGCGCTCTGGCGACTCTGGCCAATACAGGGTCTTTGTCGCAAACAAGGCGTGTTGCGAGCACGCACGACGCCATAGCTCTCCCCAGTCCAAGTTAAACCCGATTTGCCTTCAGGGCAGACGCGAGCTTAACAAGGCTTTCTCGGAGCTGCGCTGCTGTCCAGGCTGCAAAACCGAACACGAATGCTGGCTTGAGCTTTGCCTGAATGCAAAAAAATGAAAGGGATGAGGGTCTCACCCCGACATCTAATGTGATACGCCTGATCTTCTCAAATTCTTCCTCTCGCTTCAGCCAGGCAACGATATTCAATCCAGCTTCCGGAACCTGCAATGTGAAATAGTCGCCGAGCAACTTGTTGAATTGATCGATGAAGAAATCTCGACGATCCGAATACAATTTACGCATTCGTTTGATGTGACTAAGAAAGAATCCCTCCGTGATAAATCTCGCCAGCGTCGCCTGGTCGATCGGCGACGAGTGTTGATCCATGGCGCTGCGGATCTTGATAAACGAATCGACGAGCGGCTCTGGTGCAACGATGTAACCCAGACGCAAAGAAGGACACAGAATCTTGCTCATCGTCCCTGCATAAATAACGCGGCCAGAGTGATCGATCCCCTGTAACGAGGGAAGCGGCGGTCCGGTAAATCGGAATTCAGCGTCGTAATCATCTTCAAAAACGAAGGCGTTGTGCGCGCGCGCAAAATCGAGCAACGCCGTCCTGCGCTGGAAACTCATCGTCATGCCGAGAGGAAACTCATGCGAAGGCGTTACGTAGATAAGTTTTGGAAAAGGTTCTCTGCTGGACCGGGAAATTACGATTCCCTGATTGTCGAGCGGCTTGGGAACTATCTTCGCGTCCGCCAAAGTCAAAACTCTTCGGGTCTGCTGATAACATGGATCTTCAATCCAGGCTGGCTCGCCCGGGTTCAGCAATGCCGTTGCACTGATCAGCATGGCTTGCTGCATTCCACCGACAATCACGATTTGTTCGGGATGACACCGCGCCGCCCGGAAATCGCATAAGTAAGCCGCAAGCGCATTGCGCAAATCTGCATCTCCGCGATTCGACGCATACCGCAGCAAATGGGTTCCTTTCTTCGCGAGAACCTGCGCCCGAAGGCGCTCCCACACGCCAATGGGAAATTCGTCTACTGCCGGAATGCTCGGAACTAGCGAAATACCCGCACCAGCGCCTGTCGCTCCGAGATCGAACTGTTTTCCGACCCGCTGGTCAGGAATTGCTTTCACCCGGTCAGAAATGCGGATCCTAGACTCGCCCGCTGATTCTCCGTCCAGTCGGCCGCGGCGCGTTCGCGCCGCAATGAACTTCTCTGCACTCAGGAAGCTCTCAGGCAGAGGGTATGCTACAAACGTTCCAGACTTGGCCTTTGATCGAAGATACCCTTCAGCGTGAAGCTTCGAGAACGCGAGATTGACGGTCAATCGGGAGATGCCCAGATCGGCGGCCAGGGCGCGCGAGGATGGCAGCCGTGAAGCGCCGTCGATAAAGCTGCCTGATCTCAGTTCATCACGAATTTGACGGTACAGCTGCTGGTGAAGCGGTTCGGCGGACGCCCGGTCAAGTCGAATCATCTCGAACGCGATGATCGAACGTCGTCTGCGCTTCTTCAGAACTTCTTTCTTCTTGGACATACCGCTCATCGCTTCCCGTGAGAAATTCGCGCCCTATGGAGTGACAACGCCAGCTTCATCAGGCTTTCTCGAATCTGTGCTGGCGTCCAACCGGCGAAACCGAAGACAAAAGCCGGCTTCGGGGTGGCTCGAACGCAATAAAACGAGAGCGGCGAAGGCTTGACCCCGATCTGAACAGTCACGCTGCTAATCTTCGGGAAATCTTGCTCCTGTTTCAGCCACGCGACCATATTTAGTCCGCCTTCTGGAATCTGCAAAGTGAAACGATCACCCAGCAGTTCGTTGAATTCCTTGATAAAAATGGCTCGTCGCTCGGCGTAGATTTTCCGCATCCGCTTGATGTGACTGAGGAAAAAACCTTCTGTGATAAAACGGGCCAGCGTGGCTTGATCGATTGCAGATGAATGTTGGTCCATGGTGCTGCGAATTTTGACTAACGAATCGATCAATGCCTCTGGCGCAACGACGTACCCCAGCCGCAACGAAGGATAAAGAATCTTGCTCATGGTGCCGGCGTAAATGACTCGGCCGAAACTATCGATTCCCTGCAGGCAAGGGAGCGGCGGTCCGGCAAAGCGGAACTCCGCGTAGAAATCGTCTTCAAAAACAAACGCATCGTAAGCATGTGCAAATTCGAGCAGAGCTTTTCGGCGCTCGAAACTCATGGTCACTCCGAGCGGATACTGATGCGAAGGTGTTACATGAACAATTTTGGGGATTTTTTCCTTTGGTGATCGCGCGATCACAATACCTTCGTCGTCCAGCGGCTTCGGCACCACTTTAGCGCCTGCCAAAATAAACACTCTGCGCGCCTGGTGAAAACCGGGATCTTCGATCCACACTGGTTCCCCGGGATCCAGCAGGGCCATGGCGCTGACTAGCATGGCCTGCTGCATGCCTCCAACGATCAGGATCTGATCCGGATGGCACCGCGCGCCGCGAAAGTCGCACAAGTACGTGGCGATCGCCTTCCGCAAATCGGCATCGCCACGACTCGATGCATGCCGCAGCAGATGAGTGCCCTTTTGTGCGAGCGCCTGCGATCTGAGCCGTTCCCAGATGTCGATGGGAAACTCGTCGACTGCGGGAAGTCCGGGAACCAGGGAAATACCGGCTCCGGCGCCCAGTGCACCGAGATCGAACTGCGTCCCGGCCCGCTGATCTGGAATTGCTTTTACCCGGCCTGAGGTGCGAGCTCGACGTTCAATTGGCTGACGCGCTTTCTGAACACGGCGGGGGATTCTTCCACATGTATTTCCTGCAAATCTGTCAACGACCAGGAAATTTTCAGGCAGCGGATTCGCTACAAACGTTCCCGATTTGGCTTTGGCGCAGAGGTATCCTTCGGCCTGAAGCTTTGAGAACGCAAGATTAACTGTCAACCTTGAGATTCCCAGATCGCTGGCCAGCGCTCGGGAAGATGGAAGGCGAGACGCGGCATCGGCGAAGCTTCCAGATTTAAGTTCATCGCGGATCTGGCGATACAATTGCTCGTGCAACGGCTCGGCTGCGCTCCGGTCGAGCTGGATCATTTCGAACGCGATGACTGAACGTCGCCGGCGTTTCTTTAGAAGCGATTGGCGCCTGGACATGCCGATTTGCCCCTGGATTCCTGCAATTATCTCAATTGCATGCGTATTCCAAAGCGCAACTGGCATTATCGGGTTTGCTCAGCTGGCCATTGCCACACCCATCCTCGCCGAAAGATTGTTGTACTATGTGGAATCTTCCTGGTCCATCTTCGGTGAACCGAAAACCCAAGAAGCTGTTTGTAATTTTAATGCTGCTTTCGGGCTTGATGTTTTGTCCACAGGCGCAAAGTGCTTCTGCAGACATCGCGTATTTCGCAGGCGGCTGTTTTTGGTGCACGGAAGCAATCTTCGAAGAAGCGCCAGGGGTGACGTCGGTTATCTCCGGGTACATGCATGGCGCCGAGACCATCCAGGTGACGTTCAATCCCGCGAAGACCAGTTATCAGAAATTGCTCATTCTGTTTTGGGAGGCTCACGATCCCACCCAAGTCGATCGCCAGGGCGGCGACGTAGGGAAGAGATACCGGTCTGCAATATTTTATGTGAACCATCAGCAGCGCGATGCGGCGCAAAAATTAAAGCCGCAGGTGCAAAAGTTTTATTCTAAACCGATCGCCACCGAAATCACTCAGGCGGGGTCTTTTCGGGCGGCACCTGAAAATCATCAGAACTTTTGCCGAAAAAACCCGAACCATCCCTATGTACAGGAAGTCGTTGAGCCAAAACTCAAGAAACTCGGTTTGAAAAGACCTTGAGAGCAACGCTTCTAAAATGAAATTTTTGTCCCTGCTTTTACTCCTAATTTTGCCCGTGAACTTCGGGTGGGCGGAAGATTCACAAGTCGCTCGGCTGCGGCGCAAGATCGCGTCCACTCCAATAACCCAAAAGGTGATACTGACCGATGACCAGTGGCGGCAGATCCTAACTCCCGGCCAATTCCAAGTCCTTCGTCAAGCGAAGACAGAGGCACCATTCAAGAATGCGTATTGGAGCAATCATGAAAACGGAATGTATTTGTGCGCCGGGTGCGGCAATCGCCTGTTCGGTTCCGAAACGAAATTTAATTCTCACACCGGGTGGCCGAGTTTCTATGCACCGCTTGACAGAGACAAGGTAACCACCGCCATGGACACCAGCCATGGGATGACGCGTGAACAAGTAAAATGTGCGCGCTGCGGATCGCACCTTGGACACCTGTTCAACGACGGTCCGCCGCCAACTTATGTTCGCTACTGCCTGAACTCTGCCGCGCTCAAATTCATGCAAAGCAAAACCGGGCAGTAAAGCAAAGGAAGGCAAAGGAGCACATTAAATGGAGAGGAATTATTTTTGGTACGCGAGTTTCTTCGGCGTGGCGTTCCTTACACTCAGGCTGATCGCGTCGGAGCGTGAGGCGCCGGCACATACGGGGAACGTTCCGACAACCTGGACCAAAAACCACGAACACCTTGCCGACGAACGTGACGGACAACACGATTTTGACTTCGAAATCGGCACGTGGAGGACTCGCCTGTGGCGGCTCGTAGATCCGTTGACCGGATCGAGGAAGTGGGCTGAATACGAAGGGACCAGCGTGGTCCAAAAAATTTGGGATGGCCGCGCTAATCTGGTGGAACTCGAGGTCGATGGCCCGGCTGGTCACATCCAGGGTCTGAATTTGCGTCTTTACAATCCGCAATCTCACCAATGGAGCCTGAATTTTGCGAGTAGCAGAAGCGGCACTCTGAGTCCACCGGCAATTGGCGAGTTCAAGAACGGCCGCGGCGAGTTTTTCTCGCAGGAAACTTTGAACGAGCGAGCTATCCTTGTTCGATTTGTCATATCCGATATCACTCCCGATTCGTCCCGTTTTGAACAGGCATTCTCGGAGGATGGCGGAAAGACATGGGAAGTGAACTGGATCGCGATAGACACGCGGGTAAAAAATGAAACGCACGAAACGCACTGAACTTCGTCGCCTGCCAAAGAGAGGTTCGCACGATGCGCAAACCATCAACACAATTCTGGATGCGGGCTTTCTCGCTCACGTCGGATTCTGTGTCTATGGCCAACCGTACGTTATCCCGACGTTATATGGCAGAGACGGAGAAAAGCTCTACCTGCATGGCTCAGCGGCGAGCCGCATGCTTCAGACTCTCGAAGCCGGTATTCCCAGCTGTATAAATGTGACTCTTGTGGATGGCCTGGTTCTGGCGCGCTCTGCTTTTCATCATTCAATGAATTACCGGTCGGTTGTCGCATTCGGCATTGCCCACAGGATCGATGATCCGGCTGAGAAGACGCGTGCCTTGCGCGTCATTTCCGAACACTTACTCCCAGGACGTTGGGATGACGTACGTAATCCGAGCAAAAAGGAGTTGAAGGCTACATCGGTGTTGGAGTTCTTAATCGAGGAAGCTTCTGCAAAGGTTCGAACAGGGCCGCCTGTCGACGATGAAGAGGATTATAGTCTACCGGTTTGGGCCGGTGTTCTTCCTCTGAGCATCGAAGCAAAATCCGCCATCCGCGATTCTCGACTTACCGACGATATTAAAATGCCCATTTACATCTTGCGATCGCGCCATCATCGGCTGCGAACCTTATGAGGCTGAGAATTTGGCGCGGCATCAGGGGCACCGAAACAGCGGGTAAGATGCTGCTCGAAGATCGTTTGGTGTCTCCTGCATGATTAACGTCATCGTATTGCATTAACGAAATCGTAACTAAACACAGACATGACAACAGAGAATACCAATACCATCCGACTCCACCGAGTTCTCCGCGCTGAGCCGGAGAAAATATATCGCGCGTTCCTTGACCCGGGCGCGATGGTCAAATGGCTTCCACCAAACGGATTCACGGGAAACGTTCACCAGATGGAGGCGAAAGTCGGCGGTGTGCACAAGATGTCGTTCACCAATTTCACTACGGGCACGAGTCACTCGTTCGGTGGAACTTATCTCGAACTCAAGCCACATGAGCGTATTCGGTATACAGACAAGTTCGATGATCCGGGCATGCCTGGAGAAATGCAGACCACGGTAACTTTGAACAAAGTGTCCTGCGGGACGGAGCTGAACATTGTGCAGGAAAACGTGCCCAGTGTGATTCCTGCGGAGGCCTGCTATCTCGGTTGGCAGGAATCACTCACACTTTTGGCCAAGCTCGTAGAGGCGGACATTCCGGATTGAGCTCACGCGTTAAGCATATCTCCCAAACGTGGTGAATGATGAATGAAAGGTATGCGCCACATTTCTTCTACCGGCAGATAGAGACATGACCAGCACTTACCAGCGAATCCCCGGACTCCGTTTCGTTCGCGCTTGCACAATGCTCGTGGCGATTATGAAGCCGGCGTTGTTCGGGCAGTCAGCGCCGTACGAGTCACGCAGCCCGCTTCCGCAGCGTACGTTGTTTGCACCGGGACTTATTTCGACCGGCGATTACGAATCGCATCCGACATTCACGCCTGACGGCCGGGAAATCTATTTCTTGAAAATGGCGCCAAATTTCTCGCGTTGGACCATCTTTGTGTCGCGTTATAAGGACGGCAATTGGTCGCAACCAGAAGTCGCGTCCTTCTCGGGACAATACCAGGACGCAGATCCTTACATCACGGCAGATGGAAAGCACTTTTACTTCATTTCCGATCGTCCTGTGGAAGCAGCAGGCGAACGTCAGTCACATCACGACATCTGGGTCATGGACAAGAGCAGCTCGGGCTGGGACGCGCCGCGTCATTTGCCTGCGCCAGTCAATAGCGACGCAGATTCGTATTATCCGATCGCTCTAAAGAACGGCACTCTCTACTTCGGCTCGGAACGCAAGGAATCAAGGGGTCTCGGTGACATCTATCGTGCCACGCCGCAAAAGGACGGCAGCTACGCTGTAGAAAACCTCGGCTCCCCGATTAATACGATCGGTGGCGAATACGAGGCGTTCGTGACCGACGACGAGCAGTTGCTGATCCTCGCGGCTGCCAAGCGACCCGATTCTTTGGGCGATTACGACCTTTATGTTTCACACAAGCAACCTGACGGGCAATGGAGCGAACCGGTGAATCTCGGACCCGAAATCAATTCATCAGCACGTGAATTGTCACCGAAACTTACTCCCGACGGCAGATATTTGATCTGGATGAGTTGCCGCTTACCCTCATTGTCTGCGAAACCGCAGCGGCGAACAACGGCCGAAGTTTTGAAAGAGTTGCATACGCCTGGCAATGGGCTCGGCGATATCTACCAGATCAACATCTCAGCAGTGCCCGCGTTAAAGCCGCGGACCAAATAGGACCTCACAGTCGTGGGAACTAGGTTCGTCTTCATCGTGACTTTGTTGTCCGCACTTGGTTGCGGAGTCATTGGCGGTGTCTTCTTCGCATTTTCGACATTTGTTATGAAAGCGCTCAACGCACTGCCGCCGCCTCACGGCATCGCCGCGATGAAATCAATTAATGTGGTTGTGTTAAATCCATTGTTCCTTGGCGTGTTTGTCGGAACAGCTGTCGGTTGCATTGTCGTGATCCTGACCTCCATATTGGGCTGGGACAAACCGGGTACTACGGCGGCACTACTTGGTGGAATTTTTTATCTGGTCGGAACATTTCTGGTCACGATGATCTGCAATGTTCCGCGCAATGACGCATTGGCGGCTCTTCATCCATCGGGCCCGGCCTCGGAACAACTTTGGAGCGAATACGTCCGTTGTTGGACGGCATGGAACCATGTCCGGACCATTGCGGCCATTGTGGCATCCGTGCTAATGATGCTTGCAATGTGGCTCTCTTCTTTGCGTCACTCCGCTTAGTGCGTTGCGGGTCAAAAGACCAATTGTTTCCAACGCCGGGTCGGAGGACGTTCATTCAACCTGATTCCCCCACCAGAGGCATACCCAACTGGTCTTGTGAGACTGTGTTAACTGGGCCTTGTGGTTGAAGTGATCACTGCCACTTCTAACCGAACACGATTAGGATAAGAATGGGAACGAGAGCGAGGACGCAACGTGAGAAAAGTTCTTAAACCAATTTTCTACGCGGGCGCGCTGGTTGGCGTGCTCGACATCACAGCAGCCTGCATCGAGGTATACGTCAGCTACGGCTTTGCACCACCGCGGCTGTTAAAAGGCGTAGCTACCGGCTTGCTCGGTCGCGGGGCACTTGAAGGCGGCGTCGGAACGGCAGCCCTCGGGCTGTTAATGCATTTCACAATGGCCCTGACGGTGGCCGCAATTTTTTATGCGCTAAGCCGGCGGTTTCCATTGCCGCAAAAGATTCTGGGAGTCATAGCGGTAGGATTAGTTTATGGAGCTGTGGTTTTTGCAGTTAACAATTACGCGACAGCTCCATTCCTTTCATGGGTTCGCAGTCTCTATCTGCATACACCTATTTCATTCAGGCATCCCATGGGGTGGTCGCAATTTATTATTCATTTATTCTGCGTAGGCCTGCCGATTGCACTGGTGATGCATCGCTTCGAACCGGCCGTACGTCGCGTTCGCTGAATCATCAGGTGGCGATTGGCGATCTCGGTTGACCGCGTTGTCAGCGAAAGTGGTCTTGTCGAAACGCAGCGACTGGACATTGTAAACAAATCCGCGATCGCGAACTTGGCTGACACATTCACTGCAGCCATGAATCCGAAGACAGTTGGTTTGATTGTTTCCGAAGAGATGGCCGTGGCGGATCTGACAGGTCCTGCCGAGGTACTTTCGCGCGCGACGATTGGACGGCGGGAGCAGGCGGACCCGCGCGAATCGCGTTGTTACAAGGTAATGACAATTGGTGCTAGTGCAGAACCTCGGCTCACGGAATGTGGCATTAGCATTAGACCACA
>JADMIO010928608.1_pt1 | contig 38204 bp, 36 predicted proteins | sample 8958161 | NCBI WGS metagenome assembly JADMIO01 (sample SAMN16585339, study PRJNA669376) | soil metagenome | isolation source: Crop rotation soil | place: USA: Cullars Rotation, Alabama | collected 2011 | reverse complement strand
CCGTGAAAACCCATCGGCATAGGATCGCGTGCATGGCGCACCTCCTCACCGTACATGGCATATCCATGATTATACCGGTTATGTCGATGACCGCAAGACATCCGCTCTTGTGACCTCCAGAGTTACTCTTTTGAGTGAAGGATTCAGATTCGTAGGCAGCCCTGAAGCGTATCCCGTGGTACTACACAATATTTCCTGAAAAGTTCTCCATCTCCCCGCAGGAGTATGGGTTGACAGTCATACGCCTGCGACTGTACAAAATACCAACAGGATCGTGGTTTTTTGCTTATTTAGTGGCTTTTTATTCCGTGATTCACAGGGCGTATTCTCAGCACCTTCCCGCCGTGCGAGAGTGGCGGAACTGGCAGACGCGCGAGACTTAGGATCTCGTGGGTAACCGTGGGGGTTCAAGTCCCCCCTCTCGCACCAGATTACGATCCATCAAGCGAGCAACCACTGTGCGCCGAAAAAATGTGAGGCTTGGGTTCACTTCATGAAAATGGAAATGACTGAACTGGGACCGATGAAGCGGGCTCTCAAAATCGAGGTGCCTGCGGAGGAAGTCGCCGAACGTTTTTCAAAAGCCTATAAAGAACTCAACCGTCAAGTCCATGTTCCCGGTTTCCGTCCAGGCAAAGCTCCTATGGCGTTACTTGAAAAGCGCTATGCCAAAGCCGTGGAAGAAGATGTCGTCAGGAACCTCGTGCCGGACTTCTACGACCGCGCCGTCCGCCAGGCCGGTATTTCTCCGGTGCTGGTCGAAATTCCGCCGCTCGAACGGGTAAAAATCAAGCGAGATTCGCCGTTCACCTTTACGGCAACCGTTGAAATCAAGCCCAAAATCGAGCTGCGTGATTACAAAGCCCCGAATCCGATCTCCTTGAAGCCCGACAAGCGCACCGTCACCGAGGAACAGGTCGCCAAAGGGATGGACGTGCTTCGCGAACAACACGCACGGCTCGAGGCGGCGCCAGCCGGACATGAGGCCGTCGCTGGAGACTTCGTCGTCGTTTCTCTCGCCGGTCACTTGGACGGACAACCCTTGGAAGGAACAAAAAAGGAAGGTCATCTTCACAAAGTGGGATCCAAAGCCACTTTGCTGGGACTGGAAATCGATGCGCATCTGCTCGGCAAGAAAGAGGGAGAAACGGTTGAGATATCTCAACCGTACCCCTCCAGCCATCCGGATCCGCGCGTCGCCGGTAAAACCGTACAGTTCACGCTCAACCTGACGGCTCTCAAGGTCAAGAAACTCCCCGACCTCGATGACGAATTCGCGAAGGATTGCGGCGCCTACTCATCGCTGGTCGAATTGACCGACAAACTGAAAAGCGAAATGGAACGTGCGCTCAAGCGCGAGATTGAAGATAGTTACAAGGATACAATCGTGAAACGATTGCTCGAAACGCATCATTTCGATCTTCCGGAAACACTCGTCGAGCGAGAATTGGAAGCAATCATTCGGCAACACATGCAACAACGTCAACGCCGAGGAGAGGGAGCCGGAACTCCCGAAACAGGCGATCTCACCCAACTTCGCCAGCAGAACCGGGACGAGGCGATGCGACGGGTCAAGGTCGGCTTGATTCTCGAAGCCGTCGCCGAGAAGGAACATCTCACCGTCACCCAGGACGATCTGAACAACGAAGTGCATCGTCTTGCAAGCGAACTCAAAATCGCTCACGCAGACCTCGTCAAAATGATTCAGGCGGGAGGGCAGGACTCTATAGAGGAGTTGCGAGCACGGATCCTGGCGGAGAAATCCCTGGATTTTGTATACCGCAACGCCGTGATTCAGGGATAACCCTTCGGCGGCTCGGACGTTCGATGTTTTTTATTTCTGGAAAGGAAGCACTCGCATGCTAGTTCCCATTGTCGTCGAACAAACCAACCGCGGTGAACGAGCCTACGATATCTACTCACGGCTGCTGAAGGACCGCATAATCTTTCTCGGCGCTCCGATCGATGATGTCTTTGCCAATTTGGTTATTGCGCAACTGTTGTTCCTGGAAGCGGAGGATCCGGAAAAAGATATCAATCTCTACGTGAATTCACCCGGCGGAAGCGTGACGGCAGGCCTCGGCATCTATGACACCATGCAATACGTCAAGCCGCCCATCAATACGATTTGCCTCGGCCAGGCGGCCAGCATGGGGGCACTGCTCTTGGCGGCCGGGACGAAAGGCAAGCGATTCGCCCTTCCCAACGCACGTGTCATGATCCATCAGCCGCTGGGAGGCTTTCAGGGTCAAGCCACCGAGATCGACATTCATGCCCGGGAGATTCTCAAGATTCGCGAACGTCTTAATGAAATTCTGGCGAAACATACAGGTCAACCGATCGAAAAGATCAGCCATGACACGGAGCGCGATTACTTCATGTCGGGCGAAGAAGCGAAACGTTACGGCCTGATCGATGAAGTGATCACGCGCGCGCCGAAGATGCTCAAGGCAGTGGGCGGTTCCGACGGCGGGAAAGACGCGGCGAAGGACAAGTAACACAGGAGGATGCATGGCCAAGCAGGAGAAGGTGGATCGACATCTCCGATGCTCGTTCTGCGGGAAAAGTCGTGATGAGGTCCGCAAACTGATCGCCGGTCCCACCGTCTATATTTGCGACGAATGCGTCAATCTGTGCAACGACATCATCGCGGAGGACTGGGAAGAGGCCAAAGAGGAAATTTCGTCGAAGCTTAAGAAACCGTCCGAAATCAAACATCATCTCGACCAGTACGTCGTCGGCCAGGAGCGGGCAAAAAGAATTCTTTCTGTGGCCGTTCACAACCATTACAAGCGAATTTCATCTAAAGAAAAAGACGTCGATGATGTCGAACTTCAAAAGGGCAATATCCTCATGGTCGGTCCCACGGGGACCGGCAAGACCTTGCTTGCACAGACTCTCGCCAAGTATTTGGACGTTCCGTTCACACTCGCGGACGCCACGACATTGACTGAAGCAGGATATGTCGGAGAGGATGTCGAAAATATCATACTGAAATTGCTCCAGGCTGCAGATTACGATGTCGAACGGGCCGAGCGGGGCATCGTATATATCGATGAAATCGACAAGATCAGCCGCAAGAGCGACAGTCCTTCGATTACTCGGGACGTATCGGGGGAAGGAGTCCAACAGGCGCTGCTCAAGTTGATCGAAGGCACGGTCGCCAATGTCCCTCCCCAGGGCGGACGCAAGCATCCTCATCAGGAATTCATTCAGGTCAATACGAGCAACATCCTGTTTATTTGTGGTGGCGCCTTTGTGGGACTGGAGCAGATCATCGAACAACGGCTCAATCGAAAGGCAATGGGATTCGGAGCTGAAATTCGCAGCCGGGGCGAGATCCGTCTGGGCGAGTTATTCGAGCAGGTGCAGCCGGAAGACTTTCTCAAATACGGCCTGATCCCGGAATTCGTCGGCCGCCTTCCTGTCGTCGCCACGCTCGACGAACTGGATGAACGGGCACTGATCCGAATTTTGACGGAACCCAAGAATGCGCTGACCAAACAATACGAGAAGCTCCTCTCCTTCGAAAAGATCAAGCTCAAATTTACCGAAGGAGCGCTCGGGGCGGTCGCCAGGAAAGCCTTTACACAAAAAACGGGAGCGCGAGGTCTTCGTGCCATTCTCGAAGAGGTCATGCTCGACGTCATGTACGACGCGCCTTCACAGAAACAGATCAAAGAAGTCCTCATTACCGAAGATGCAATCCTGGGCAAACATGCCCCAATCCGTATCTTCGAACAGGAGAAAGATGCAAAGACGGCCTAGGGTCCTGTGCGTAGACCTTTGACCTAATACCGCCGCCACAACCTCGCCTCCCGCTATCTCCGCATCCCTCTTCATTCCGATGGTCCCTGATAGGTCTGCGGTTTTCCTCGACAGGCAGAAAACGTGCGCTATACTGGCGATGGGGATTACTGAGAAGGAGAGTCGTGAAATACCAGGTGGTTTCAAGTCTCCGGCACAAGGGGAAGACGATCGAAATAGATGCCGCGCGAGAGATCGTTACTCTCTTAGGAATCAACGGGGAGGCGATGGGAAATCTCTCGTGGGATTTCGTCATCGATCAAATCCTCGCCTACCGCAAACCGCCTACCGCCAGAGAATCACGAACAGAACCACGAATAAGCCTATCTTTTCGGGTAAAGTACAGGACTCCTGAGGGCCAGCAATATGAGAGCCGGGCCGGCGGCATCGGCGGCGGCGGACTGTTCATCGAAAGTACAACACCTTTGCCGGTGGGCACTAAGCTGGCTATGGAATTTTCGCTACCAGAACGACCCAATGAATGGTTGCAGGCCAAAGGTCTTGTCGCGTGGGTCTGCCCGAAAGCGGATCAATACACGTTTAGTCCCGGTATGGGGGTGCGGTTCACCGATATTGCACCTGATATTCGCAACCGCGTGCTGGCACTTGTCAAATCCATCCAGCACGTGGGCCAGCCAGCCGCCTGAACGCGGTTCTACCATTGCGATGGTCAAGCAAAAGGATTGATCGATGAAATTTCCCGTAATCACGACTCAAGGTCATGAAGGAAAACTGTTCGAGATCGATACAAGTCAGGAGGTCATTTCCCTCATCGGCCAGAAAGGAACCCTCCTCGGAACGGTGTCGTGGCAAGAAATCATCGAACGCATCCTGTCCAGCGACGAAGACACACGATTTACCCATGCCCGCGCGCATCCGAGAGCTCCCTTAGCCGTCAAAGTCAGATATACGACTCCGGAGGGAAAGCAGTTCGACAGTCTAACCGGTGGAATCGGTGGCGGCGGACTGTTCATCGAAAGCAGCACGCCCCTGGCGCCGGGAACTGAACTCGCCGTCGAGTTTGCCCTTCCGGATCGTCCCTGGGAAAAGCACAAAGCGAAGGCCAAAGTCGCCTGGACCAGGAACAAGCCCGAACGCTTTCTTCTCTTTCCTGGAATGGGTGTTCAATTCACGGAGATCGACGAGCAAGCCCGGAAGGAACTCGTGGAGTTGGTGACCGCGCTTAATCGCACACGCATTACAACCTAGCATCCAACCGCGACCATAGTCGCACACTCTCATTGACGTCCGTTTCGGCGGCCCGCTTCAATGCGGAGCGCGTACCTTCATCCTGTGCTGTTCGCAACCGATAGGCCGCCTCGGCCCTTACGGCCGGATCCGGATCCAGCCTCAATCGTTCACGAAGCAATGGAATAGCCTCGGGTACGTTCGTTTCTCCTAGCACCGCCACTGCCGCTTGCCGAACATCCGCATCAGGATCCTTCACGGCCTTTTCTAAAAACACCAGCCATCGAGAGGAGTCGATCTCAAGAAGCGACAAGATCGCCCCTTTTCTAGTCCGTGCATCTGTCGAGACAAATACTTCTGCGATCGCACTTAACAGTTCTGGCGCGGGATCCAATTCACCGATCGCCTCAGCGGCGTGACGGCGAACCGCTTCATGTGAATCTTTCAGGGCTCCAATCAAGACCGGAATGGCCGTCTTCGTCACTGACGTCCCGAGCCGGCCGGCTGCCTTCGCTGCCGCGCTGCGCACAAGCGCAGATTCATCCGCCATGAGACTCGTCACCGCCGAAATCGTCGCGGCGTCACCGATCTTTCCCAGGCACTCCACGGCAGCCCTCCTGATTTCCGGATTGCTATCACGAAGTAACGAAAGCAAAACTGAGACGGTTTGTTCGGTGGACGACGGAGATGTGCGTACACATCCTGTGACGGAGACCATGCTCGCGAGAGCCACAAGGCACGCGACACGGAGCAGGCCAGACACACTGAGAAATGCGCAGAGCTGCTGACAGAAACGCCCTGTACTCACGCAGGTTTTGGTGGATCTTCCTGGACAGCGGGTAATTCTTTTGCGGCCTCAATCGATTGCTGCAACTCCTTTTGCGCAGCGTCCATTTCGGCTTGAATGGTGCGCATTTCCGGGTCGACCGAACTGCGCACATCGGCAACAGCCTGCTTGAACGTGCGCAACGCATCTCCCAATCCCTCACCGAGGGATTGCATATCAGCCGGCGATACACCGGACGACTGAGCCGTTTTTGCCTTCATCGCAGCCTGTTGGGCTTGCACGCGAGCGACCGCATCTTTATTCACGACGGCCGAAGGACGCTTGGCAGACACCGGCTTTTGCTGAGCGCTCAGGGGAAGAGGGGGATACTGCGCTCGCATCATAGGAGATGGCATGGCTGCCCGTTCCTCCATGGTCGGCGGTCGCTGACCGGGATCGACGCCGGGGGAAGGTATCGGGGAGATGGTTGGGGAAGCGGCCGATTTCGGAGAAGCCGGTTGAGGACCCATATTATACAAAGAGGCGGCTGTGGTTCCCGGAGTCAACTCCGGTCCAGGAGTATAAGGGGCCGTTGGCTTTGGAGCCACAGACGGTTGGGCTGGTGGTTGGCTCTGACTCGATGGTTGTGGCGCCGATGACGTCTGTTGAGTGCTTTCAGCCTGAATCGCTTCAGGGGCAGGAATATCGTGAACTTCCTTTTTGAATCCCTTCAGAGCCTTTCCGACACCCTCACCGATTTGGGGCAGTTTGCCGGCTCCGAAAATGATGAGCACGATGGCCAGGATGATGATAAGTTCGGAAATACCCATTGTGCCGAACATACAGCGTTCCTTTTTCGCTTGGGACGATCTAATCTGAAAGTCACTTTATAGGCCAGCGGGAGCCACTGTCAAGGAATGGAACCTCACATCAGAGTAACGGGAGTAGGTGTTCCTGCAGAGGAAGCCCAAATACCACAGCCTCGTCTTCTGACAGATAGACGTCCAATTCACTTCTGATACCAAATTCGCCCGAAAGATAGATCCCCGGTTCAATAGAGAAACAGGTCCGTGGCAGCAGCCTTCGACTGTCTTGTGTTTCTAAACCGTCGATGTTGGCCCCGTTGCCATGGACCTCTTCGCCGATGGAATGTCCGGTGCGGTGAAGAAACTGCTCCCCGTACCCGCCGGCTGTGATAACCCGCCTGCAGGCTTCATCCACTTCCCACCCGAACGGGCGGACGCGTGCCTTCATCTGCGCCTGCACAAATGTCAATGCTGCATCGCGCCCCTGTCTGACCAGATCAAAGATCTGTCTGTGCTTGTCCGGCACAGCTCGTCCGGTAAAGGTCGTCCATGTAATATCCGCGTAAACCGACCCGGCCTCCGCTCGCTTTGCCCAGAGATCGATCAGCACCAGATCGTCCTGTCTGATATCGAAGGACCCAGACACCTGGGGTCCATAATGAGGATCGGCACTATGCGCATTGACAGCCGCGATCGGCGGGCTCGATGTCACCATCCCTGCATCACGGATCCGCGCCAGAATGAATTGCTGAAGGTCATGCTCTGTCAGCGGCCTCTCGTGAAGAACCATCCCGCGCACGTATTCGAAGGCCTCATCGACAATTCGCCGTAAGGCCGCCGCGGCAAACTGATGGGAGTTGAGCTGTCGATCGGTCCAAACGGCTTCAAACATCTGAATCAAATCGGCAGAACTTATGACGTCCACCTGGCAACTTCTCACCAGTTCAATCGTCCCGGCATCGACGCGCGACACATAGGGCACCGCATTTAATGGAGAATATTGCATAGCAATGCGATCTGCGTTCGACAACATCTTGGAAAGAAGCCTCCGCTGTTCTTCCCAGGACACATAGAGTTCCATTTCTCCCGGTAATTCATGCAATATGTGCGGTTCAATGCGATGCTGCACCTTAACCGGCGCTCCTTCGGATGGAATCCAGTAGTACCAGCGTCTGGTCACATGGGTAGTTGGGTCGAGAAGGAGAATGCGATAGCTGAGTGGATCGCTTCCCCGAAAATCATAAAATAACCATCCGTCAAGGCTGCCGACCTCACGAAGAGCCTGCTGAATGGCTTTCACCCGCTCCTGATGAACTTGGCTTTTCATTGATCGCATCTTATCGTCGCATCTTCGGGCCGTCAACGAATGCGATGATGGTTCATGGCCGTGATACAATGCACGGCATGCTGCCAGATTCGGTATCCGAGTCTTCTTCCCCGTATCGAGTCACCCTGTTTTTCGGTCCGGACCAGGCGACGGGTACGGCACCGACCTGTACCTGCGTCTTCAACGTCAAGAAGCGCAGCTGGAAAGGCGGGGTTCAGGTCGCCGTGGAGCTGACAGAGAACCAAATTGCATCCAGCCGCGCCGTCATCGGTTTCAATCAGTGGCTGGCGGATGCGTTGCTGACTGTGCCGTCTGAAGATCGTCAGACGCAGGTAGCCCGTGCTTCTGAACTGTTCATTCAAGCTCTTTGCTGGTGCAAGCTCGACCTGGCGTTACAAACGGGAATCGCGCAGGAGAACCAATGCCTCGCTGCTGACCTCCTCACAGACAGTGCCTTTCACGAAACCGTGCACGGACGACGTGATTTCATCACCTCTTATGTGGCCGCGGAACTGGATCTTACGCCACGGAGCCTACGTCCTTGAAAGAACTGCTCAAGGCAAGAGTGCAGAGCCGGGGGTTTGCAATCAGAGGTGAATTTGCTATAACCCACGTGAGCTTAAATCCTGGTGGGTGTTCTCGCCGCCCCGTCGCCGCTCAGTTCATCCAGTTGAGGAAGGAGGATTCTCCGTGAATCTCTATTTGGCCTTATGTAAATCTGCGTTCATATTTTTTTCGTTTAGGTTAGTTGCACTGATCCTCACTATCGCACTGTGTACTATGATTATGTTGCCGCAGGCCTGGAGTGAGGAACCGGCGCCGACCGGTACCGTGACCGGCACCTCCGAAGGAGGGAACTCATCGAGCGCGGCCATGGGCGCCGCAGCCGGTCTCTCCACGTTGCTGTACTTGCCTCTCAAGGTGGCATTTGCAATCGGTGGAGGGATCGTCGGGGGCCTGGCCTACGTATTTTCTGGCGGCAACGAACATGCGGCAAAAAGTATTTGGACGACCAGTGCGTACGGCACATACATTATTACCCCCGACCATTTACGCGGCGACAGACCTATCCGCTTTTTAGGTGTTGCTGATGCGAGCGACGCGCCTCCGCCGACATCATCGCCAGCGGCGGAGCCTGTTCGCTGACACCCATGAAGCCGCTCATCGGCGTGACACCAGATTTCAACGCCGGTGACCGCAAGGAATGGGGCGGGAGCGAGCCTACTTACTTCCTGCGCGCGCGATACATCCGAGCCGTCGAAGAACTCGGTGGCATTCCTCTCGTGCTTCCCCTCGTATCGGATCCGCGCGCCCGCCGTCGCCTTCTCGCCGGCGTTGACGGTTTATTGCTGACCGGAAGCGGCCCCGATCTTCCACCGGCTCTGTACAGAGAACGCCAACAATACAAATTTCAGGTCATGAGTCAGCGACGTTTGACGTTCGAATTGGAAATGGCCACGCTCGCGGATGCGGCGGACATTCCGGTTCTCGGCATTTGCGGTGGTATGCAAGCCATGAATGTCGCATTGGGCGGCAGCCTTTTCCAGGACATTGCGTCGCAACTGATCAAGCCGTTGCAGCATCGCCAGCCAACCCACGCCACCAATTTAAGCCATGCGGTAACCGTCACGCCCGGCAGTCTCTTGCGTCGAATCGTGCGGACAGCCAGCCTGCGGGTCAACAGTTCACATCATCAATCAGTGAAAGATGTGGCTCCCTCGCTCGTTGCAAGCGCGACCGCCTCCGACGGAATCGTGGAGGCAGTCGAATCACCGGCCCGTAGGTTTTTTCTCGGTATCCAGTGGCATCCTGAATTTCTCTTCGACCGGCACCCGCTGCACCGCCGATTGTTTGAGGCATTCCTGCGTGCGGCACGCCGGCGGAATTAAAAACTCTCTACGCGGGCCTGACTTCTACCCATTCCTGCTATACTTGACGTCATATGGACCATGAAGCGATCGACATCCCGACGACTCCTGCCTCTCAGGCGAGAGGTTCGATGATCCATCGACTCTTTCGCATCAAACCCATCGAACAGATCCTTGCCGATGCGGACGAGCCAGTCCATCGACTGAAAAAGACCCTGACCGCCTGGGACCTCACGTGTCTCGGAATCGGTGCAATCATCGGAACTGGCATCTTCGTCCTGATCGGAACGGCCATCGTCGGAGACGCGCACCGTCCGGGGGCGGGACCGGGAATCATTTTATCCTTTATCCTCTCGGGACTGACTTGTGCATTCGCAGCCTTGTGTTATGCAGAAATGTCCGCCATGATTCCCGTCGCTGGAAGCGCTTACACGTATTCGTATGCGACTCTCGGAGAGCTGCTGGCCTGGCTGACGGGATGGAATCTTATTCTTGAATACGGCGTCGCCTGCGTGGCGGTCGCAATCGGTTGGTCCGGATATTTCAACAATCTCCTCAAGCTTGCCGGCATTGAACTTCCTCATTGGGCCACTCATCCACCCGGAGGGGCGGAGGGCGGAATCGCCAATTTCCCCGCAGCGATCATTGTCTTGTTGGTAACCGTCATTCTGGTTGTGGGCATTAAAGAAAGCGCGCGTGCGACAGGATTTGTGGTGCTTGTCAAACTCGCCGTCATTCTGTTTTTTATCGGCATCGGCAGTACCTCGGTCAATCCCGACAATTGGTCGCCATTCATGCCCCAGGGGTTCGCCGGCGTCGGCGCCGCTGCGGCAATCGTGTTTTTTGCCTATATCGGTTTTGATGCTGTCTCAACGGCAGCAGAAGAGGCCAGAAACCCCAAGCGGGATGTCCCGATCGGCATCATCGGCTCGCTGAGCCTCTGCACACTCTTATACATTGCGGTGGCAGCGGTGCTGACGGGATTGGTTCCGGCAAATCATATCGATATCCACGCGCCCGTCGCGGAAGCACTGAGTCTCGCGGGATTCAAATGGGGTGCCGCGGTTGTCGCGATTGGTGCCGTGGCAGGCATTACCAGCGTATTGGTCGTTATGATGCTGGGGCAGATTCGAGTGTTTTTTGCCATGTCCCGTGACCGATTGCTCGGCCCGTGGCTTTCCTCGGTTCATCCCCGATTCGGCACGCCGCATCGCGCCACAATTCTTACGGGCATCGCCGTCGCCATTCTGTCCGGCTTGATCCCTATTGGAGAGGCGGCTGACATGACGAATATCGGAACATTCTTCGCCTTTGTGCTGGTATGTTTAGCAGTGATTATCCTGCGCTATACCAAGCCCGACCAACCCAGACCCTTCCGGCTTCCCTTTATGCCTGTGATCCCCGTTCTCGGAACTGCGGCCTGCCTGGGACTCATGTGGCAATTACCACAACTGACGTGGATCAGATTCGGAGTCTGGACCGTAATTGGCATCTTAGTCTATGCGAGCTATGGCCTCAAGCAAAGCAAGCTCGCAAGCCTGCCTGTAGACCGTCTCGGCATTCCAGTCAAATAATGATCAACCGGACGTTTCGCTTTTCGATGGGGAAGAAGGAGATGCAGGAGAACTGGCCTGAGTCGGCAACGTTCCGGAACCGGGCGGAGTGACTGGCTTGGGAGGAGCCGCAGGTTTGGGAGGGGCAGGTTTCTCCGGCTTAATGCCGCCTTCCCAGGATGGACCGGAATACATTTCCGGAGACAGTCCCTTCGCTTTCCACTTGTCCTCGAAGTCGGCCGCCGCCTTGTTGGGCGTCTCGCCCATCCCCACCACTGCATTCCACGGATAGACTTTGGGCCCGATCTGACAATTGGTGTTGGTCCTCTTTAAATACAATGCGATCGGATTTCCCCGATACGGTCCCAGGAAGATATGTACGCTACCAACGTACTCGATCAGGTTGGCCATGCCGGTCTCCAGGGAGGGGCATGATGCCATAAGAACAGAGAAGCAGGCAAGTTGGCGCAGCACAAATGCTAACTGGCTGGCTGGGTGGCAAGAATCCGGTCGGCCAATATCGTCACGGCGATGTGACGGGAGACGGGGCGGGGCGTTTACGAACGAGGAACACACCAACAACCAGGACCATGATGACCATGACATTCAATCCGACGTCCATGAGGTACTGATAGAACTGAGTATCGCTCATGCTCGGCAAATGAGAGAGTTCCGCGCTTGCAGTCAGGACGCGCCTCGTGCAGGCGATAATGCCGACGGCCAGGTACGGTTCTAAGTCAAGGACCTCGGTCTGGAGAAACCGAATGACGGTTCGAAATAATTCGAGCAGAATGATGACAAGCAACAGATCGTTCAGCAGTTTCAAACCGGCGGGCAGGAGTCCTAGGTGGCCCGCCTTTGTGACGAAGACATACCAGGCATGGGCGAAAATCAGCATGCCCAGAACTAAGAGACTGAAGCCGGCGGTCAAATAGCCGAGCCGGTCAAGCCATTCCATCACCCCACACCAGCGCTTCATGACTTCTTTGCGGTCTTGCATGACGGCTATCAATCCTTACGCACTGCCGGAAGAGGCGTTTTGTTCCGGGTCGGATCCTCTCAGCCGGCCATGTTTCAGTTCGCGCATGGACGTAACGGTAAGTGAATGGCCGCAGCAGCGAATTTCTTTGAAACCGGCCCCCCCATCTATGATCATCACGCGAAGTCCGCAAGAATCCGGATACAGTTTCTTTTCATCCAGGACAACTGCGACGGGCAACACACCTTTCTTTCTGCCAACCGAGAAGCCGACGTCGGAAACGATGTCTTCTTCCGTTAACTCGTGATCGCAACAGACAATCTTCTCGAAACCTTCTCCCCCCCCCATCACCTTGATCAGTAAACCGCAGGAATCAGGATGACGCTTCCGTTCATCGATAAGATCCCCCTTTTTCAGCGCCATCGAGCCTTTTCTCCTACCTAGAACGTCTTTATATCACTTTTGCCGTAGATACTCTTTCCAGCTTTGCCCCGGCCTGCAGAAGATTCTGCAAGAGAGCCTGATGACTCCGACAACCTGCTATGATCTTTGCCTCGGAAAGCAACGCCGGCTTATACGGGGTGATGAACCGTTGTTTGACCCGCTGAATTCGATCGACTGACTCATCAAGCCGTTTCTCGGAAATGGAGCCGGATGCCACGGCTTTTTCGACAGCTTCGAATGCCGCAATCTCGCGATCACAATCTTTGCAGATCAGGAGCACGTCACATCCCGCATGGAATGCTCGCACGGCCGCTTCTCCCGTCCCGTAATGATCCACAATCGCATGCATCTCGAGATCGTCCGTTAAGACCACCCCGTCATACGTAAGTTCCTGGCGTAATAGCTTCGTTATGATGACGGGAGACAGAGTCGCAGGGAGTTGCTCGTCCAATGCCCGGTAGAGCACATGGGCCGTCATCATTGTGGCTACGCCTGCCGACGCTGCCCGGCGAAAGGGAGGAAACTCCACTGCTTCCAGCCGGTCGCGCGACGCATCAACCACCGGTAGCTCCTTATGAGAATCCGCATTGGTATCGCCATGGCCCGGGAAATGCTTTCCGCAGGCGACGACCTTGTGGTCTTGTAAGCCGGCAGCCGTGGCCAACGCCAATTCGCTCACAAGCTCCGGAGAGGTTCCGAACGCTCGATCACCGATGACCGGGTTGTTCGGATTGCTGTTGACATCAAGCACTGGCGCCATATTCATGTTGATGCCGACAGCGCGGAGTTCCTTGGCGGTCGTCGCCGCAGCGGCATAGGCCAATTCGGTCGAATTGCACCGGCCCAATACTTCGCACGGAGGAAATATCGTGAAGCCCTTGGGCAGGCGGCTGACTCGGCCTCCCTCCTGATCGATCGAAATCAGGAGCGGAGACCTAGGGCTGTGGCGCTGAAGATCATTGGTCAAATCCACGATCTGTTCGATCGATTCGAGATTGCGAGAAAAAAGAATCACGCCGCCGGGCTGATACTCCTTCAAAAAGGCCGCGAGGTCCGCCGTCACAGACGTGCCCATGAAGCCGACCATGAAGAGCTGACCGATCTTTTCGCGCTGAGTAAGCTGCACCCGCACCACGCTACAAGCTCCGATCTATGAGGTACTGAATTAACAACCTGGTTCCAATCCCGGTCGGGCCTTTGGCAATGTAGGCTCTCTCACGCTCGCTCCAATCCGTGCTGGCGATATCCAGATGAACCCAGGGACAGTCGCCCACAAACTTGCTCAGGAATAATGCCGCGGTGATCATCCCTCCCCCGCGTCCGCCGATGTTGCGCATGTCTGCTACGTCGCTGCGTAGTTGTTCGAAGTATTCCTCCCACAACGGCATCTCCCAAACCCGCTCACCTGTTTTGAGGCCCGACTTTCGAATCTGATCCTTAAGCCTCGGCTCGGTCCCGAACATGCCGATTGCGAATTGGCCGAGTGCGACGACGCAAGCTCCCGTCAGTGTGGCAATGTCGATTAAGGCCGCAGGCTTGAAGCGTTGCGCGTATGCCAGGCCATCGGACAGAATCAATCGACCTTCTGCATCGGTATTTTGGACTTCGACCGTCTTGCCTGAGAGCGTCTTGACGACGTCACCAGGTTTCATCGCCCGGCCTCCGGGCATGTTTTCCGCCACCGGCAAAATACTGATAAGGCGCAAGGGGAGCTTGAGCCGAGCCGCGGCCCTGATAGACGCCAGCACTTCGGCACCCCCCGTCATGTCTGCTTTCATGTGTTCCATGTTTTCCGCCGGCTTCAGCGAAATACCGCCCGTATCGAACGTGATCGTCTTGCCCACGAAGACGACGGGTCGTTCATCGCGCTTCTTCGCTCCGTTATATTCCAGGATGATGAATTTCGGAGGCTCATGACTTCCGCGGGCGACTCCCAGAAGCGCGCCCATGCCAAGCTGCTCCATATCCTTCTTCTCGAGAATCTTGAGCGTGATCTTTTCTTCTTTAGCAATGGTCCTGGCTTCGTCGGCGATGCGCGCGGGTGTCATCACGTTGGACGGATGATTGCAGAGGTCTCGAACAAAGATGGTTGCTTCTGCTGCGGCGATTCCACGCCTGACCCCCTCGGTCAACTGACGGCTCTGACTTTTCTGGGGCGCGAGCAGCGTCAATGCCGCAATATCTTTTCCGGCCGAGTTCTCGCTGCGGTAGACCGTGAATTGGTACCCGCCCAGCATCGCGCCTTCAACCATGGCTTGCGCTGTTTCGATCGACGACTGGCCTTTCGGCATGATGCTGGGGAACATGACCGTGAAAGAATCCGCTTTCGATTGACGAACCCGCTTGGCGGCATATCCCATCGCCTGTCGCATGGAGTCGAGCGTGAGGTCCTGTTTCTTGCCAAGGCCGACCAGGAGCAGCCGTTTGGCGGGAATCTTCGCATGGGTGTGGTACAGCAGCGTTTCGTTCGCTTTGCCTTCGAATTCTTTCGACTGAAGAATCTCGCGCAGGGATCCTGCGAGAATACTGTCCAGCACGGCTCCGTCCTGCCTCGCGAGGGCTTGACCTTCACAGTGCAGTAACACCAGGACGTCAGCCGGTTCTGATTCGGCTCGTCCGATCTTCACATCCACCTGCATGAGTTTCATTCATCGCTCCTTTTCTACACGCCGCGCATGTCCGGTGCCCAGATCAACTTATGGAGTTGAAGCTGGAATCGAACCGGTAAGCGATCCGAAAGCACCCATTCTGCCAATTTCCGAGGCTCAAGGCCGCCAAATACGGGACTCATCAAGACGGTGCATTTGCGAGTCAAATCGTATTCTTCAATGACGTGTTTCGACCAGTCGTAATCTCGACGATCGGACAACACAAACTTGGCTTCGTCTTTCCCTGACAATCTAGCGAGATTCGGCCAATGCATGCGATCCGTCATGCCACTGCCGGGACATTTCACGTCGAGAATCACATGGGCCCGCGGATCTACAGGGGCAATATCCATGGCACCGCTAGTTTCGATCAGTACCCGGTAGCCCGCATCGCACAACCTGGCAATGAACGGAATGGAGCCAGGTTGAGCAAGCGGCTCGCCCCCCGTGATTTCAACAAGGCTGCACTCAAAAGACCGCACCTTATCGAGCAGCTCATCGACAGAGAACTCGCATCCTCCATGAAAGGCATATTCCGTATCGCACCAGACACAGCGGAGTGGACAACCGGTCAATCGCACAAAGACGCATGGTTCACCCGAGAAACTCGATTCGCCCTGAATGCTATGAAAAATCTCTGTGACACGCATGACTGAATTGTTTTGTTGAGCCGAATCAGCGCCAGCGCTCGACCGGCCAGCCCTTTCGTGCAGCAATGCTCTCCATCCCGCGAATGGGATTGACGACCGTCGGATGTCCCACGGCCTCTAAAATTTCAAGGTCGCCCGGACTGTCGCCATACGCAAAACATGATTCCAAATCCAGATCGAGCTCGGTTGCCAGTCGTTGAATCAAGTGCCTCTTTCCGACGCCATACGGCAGTGGAGACATCAACCGGCCGGTATAGACACCGTCTCTCTGCTCGAGGACGGCAGCAACGCAGCGATCGACACACAAGGCACTCGCGATTGGCTGAACGAGAAAGTCCAGGGAACCTGTGATAAGCATCACCGGATGACCGGATTGCCGGTGCATCTCCAATTTCCTCATGCCATCCGCCGAAACGACGGGACAGAGTTCTTCGCGGCAGAACTCTTCTCCTAATGGTTCGATGACTTGCGCCGGCTTCCCTTCAAGATAGAGTTTTCGCTCACGGAGTGGTTGAAGCGAGAACTGCGGCGTATGCTGGATGAGCCACCAGATGCTGGCACGGAGTTCCTGCCAGCCTACCACCTTCCGCCTCCAGAGCGCCCGGAAAAAACGCACTTCACTCGCCTCACCCGGCAATAAGGTATTGTCCAGATCAAAAAATGCAGCGACTTTGGACTCTGTTCGTAATGACGATCGTGTTCCCAACGGCATCATTGAAATTGGATCCTGAAGTCGGGTGTGTATCAGCGTGCGCGGAACCGGTTCACAGCATGCGGGCAGATTCTACCGAACGTTCCCTTCATTGACAAGAATTTTGGCCTACTTCTATAATGCCGCTCCCTCTCAGCGGTTGTGATTCCAGGCGTTCACGAGTTGACAGGCGGCTTTCCCGACCCTCGAGATCAGACCCTCACGGAATGGCGCCGTTGTTTTCGACATGGTCTTGGGCCGAAGTGGTGGAATGGCAGACACGCACGTTTGAGGGGCGTGTGGCGCAAGCCGTGCGGGTTCAAGTCCCGCCTTCGGCACCAACTCTTCCTTCATCGTTTTTCTGTTACACGACGTCCGTTACACTTGGAAGCGGCAAAATATTTGCCCTGAAAAGGGTGAGATGCTAGAGTGAATCCGGACGACTGTCGAGTGGTTCAATCCGTCGTGCAATTGCCACGATCACCGGGAGACGAGACGACTCGATGCCATCCATTCTTATCGTCGACGATGAAGAACAAATCCGGCAGTTGATTCGAACGACCTTCGAGGAGGCAGGATACCGCGTCGCAGAAGCCAGCAACGGGAAAGAGGCACTCGCTCAATATCGTATCGCTCCGACAGATCTCGTTGTGACGGATATCTTGATGCCGGATCAGGACGGGTTGGAGTGTATTTCGACCCTTCGACGCGAATCGCCCAACGTGAAGATCATCGCCATTACCGGTGGAAGCGACATCATCGGGGTTCTGGGATTCCTGGACGTGGCAAAAATGCTTGGAGCTCACCGCACATTGCAAAAGCCTTTCGAGATGAAGGCGCTGTTGGATGCCGCCGATTCTGCGCTGCAATCCTGAGCACTCCCGATTCTTCAATTCTTACGTTGACACCTCAGGGCAAGGCCTCTCAGACTTCCGCTCATTTCACAGAGGAGCCATAGGTTGATGGCAATGCTCTGGACGCCACGGGTCAATGCCCCTCTGGGAAGTGCGGTCGTTGCCGTAGGCGCGTGGTTGGCATGGGACCAGCTTTCTCCGCTCGGAACGGCACTCTTGTTTATTTCGTTAACGGGATTTTTGATTTGGCAAGGCACGAGCATCGGGATCATCTGGGCCTGGTCCACCTTGTTTCTGGGGCTCGAAAGCCTGGTCTGGCCGATTCTCGTGATGGCACGAATCCGGTCGGCTACCACAGAGCCGTCCGACGAGCAGATGAGCCTGATACTGTCGGCGCTGTTAATGGGGCTTTTCTCTGCCGTGTTCTGGCTGACCTTTTCCTATGGCCTCTTCAAGCGCGCAAGAATGAGCGGTATAACTTCTGCCAATCCCACTGACAAGACGGCATCTAACCGTTCACGGAAGAACGGCTGATCACCACATTTCGACCGGATCCACGTCGACATGAAACTTTACGGTGCCCGGATAGATTTGCTCAAAAGTCCTGATACTTTCCTGTACAGCCTGCACTGCGAGTTCTTGCACTGCCGACTTGATCAGAATCTGCCATCGATATCGGCCTCTCGCCCTCGGCACTGCAGCAGGAACTGGACCCAGGATAGCGTAATCTCCTGAGGCGTTCGCGGTTGATCCCGGCCTGTCCGGTCGTTTCTGGATGTTTGTCACGAGGGACTGACGAAGGCGCGCAGCCCACGCAGTGGCCGCCTGCTGTACCATGCTTGGATCAACACCCGACGTCTGCAGGGCGATCAAGAAAACAAACGGCGGATACCGTAGTGTCATACGGTGAGAAAGTTCTTCAGCAACAAAAATCGACTCGTCGTGTCGAACGATCGCCTGAATCGCATGATGCGAGACAAGGCTGGATTGGACGATCACGCGTCCTCCCTCGCTCGACGGACGCGCCAATGAAACCATATCGCGCAGCAGGCGATACGCCCGCTCAGCCGCGCGGAAATCAGGGAAACTGAAATCTGTATCTGCATGAATTGCTGCGGCCAGCCCTACCGGTGGAATAGCATAGTCACGCAGCACCGCTTGTGTTCCGATGAGAATCTCCCATTCCCGATTCTGAATACGTTTCCAGAGAGCAGCGGCTTGCACGGGCCTTCTCATGGTTTCGCCGTCAGCTCGAATGATGTTCGCTGCGGGAAACAGCCGGCGGATTTCTTCTTCCACTCGCTCTGTGCCTTCTCCAATCGGACAAAGGCGATGGCTCATGCAGAAGACACATGTGCCAGGGATTGCCGCTGTCGATCCGCAATACGAACACGACAGGCCGTTCCGCTCGCGATAGTAGGCAAGTGCCACGCTGCAAGATTGACAACGAGGAATCTGGCCGCAGTCTTTACATATCAGCGCACCTCCATAACCCTTTCTATTGAGAAACAGCAGGACGCCGCTGTGCCTGTCAATTGATTCGGCTACTGACTCAATTAGCAGTGGACTGAGGACGGTTCCCTTCGTTAAGTGACGGAGATCCACCACTTCCACTTTCGGCCAGGTCGCGACCGGTGGCGCCTCGCGAATGATTCTTTCTTGCACTTCCGTTTTTTGCCCAGCAAAGGCCTCCAGATGAGGATGGGCTGAACTGAAGACGACCATCGCCTCCTCTTCTTGAGCTCTGAACCAAGCCACGTCTCGTGCGTGGTAGCGCGGTTCCTGCGGCTCCTTGAGCGCGGTTCCCTCGTCCTGTTCGATCCAAATCATTCCAAGAGCATGAACGGGAAGAAATACCGCCGACCTTGTTCCAATAACGACATGGGAATCGGGACGCCGAACCGTATGCCAAATCGCGGCTCGCTCACGATCCGTCAGATTGGAATGAAAACAAGCGGTTGCGGTAATACCTGCTGCGGCGAGAATCTCTGTCAGCCAGAGGGCTCGATCAGTCTCCCCGACGATTACGAGAACGGTTCGTCCCCGAGACAATGTGCAGTGAATCGCTCGCAGTAGCAGCGCGACCCGGTCAGAAAGCCGTGCTTCCAGAAAAAGCTTTCCCGCTTGATGCTTCTCCAGTGCCGTACCAAGTTGTTCTTCCAATTGGCTAGACACAAAAGGGTTGATGGGTTTCTCCACCATGACAGTAACGGGCGGTTGGCATAACTCCGATTTGTTGATGGCAGCCGGCGTGAGATAATCTTCGACAATCCATCCCTTCATATGGAGTTCTGCGAGCAAGGTCTCCTGTCGCGACCGATTGCGAGTCAAGAGCGTCGAACGTTTGATACCGTTCGGCCTCCGCGACAACCGTTTGAGCAAGGACAGGACATCGAGGGAATTTTGGCCACTGGAACGGGCTTCATGACCGAATTGGGTCAACCTCACCTGGCTGTTTCCCGCGTGATGCCGGCCTGAAGGCGGCATCACGAGTCTGAGACATTGTCCTAACGGCGCTACATAGTATTCGGCAACGCGCTTAGCAAGATCCATTAGACGATGCGGAATTTCACTCAAGCTCTGGTCGGTAACAATGGACTTGATCTCTTTCAGGCGTTTCCGATCCAATCCCGGCGCGAGGGTTTGGCTAAGCGAGATGACGGCACCTTGAACGCTGGATCTACCAAATGGGACAAGAACGCAATGACCGATTCGAAGAACCGGTTTTAAGGAATCTGGAACGAGATAGGTATAAGAATCGGCCAGATGACGAGGAACAACAATGTCCGCGTAGAGATTGGGAGATGTGAACCTCGAACCGGGACATGACTGTTCAGACATGTCGCATTGTAGCAGTAGCGGCAGTTTGGGGAATAGCGAGGAGAAGACCGAGCGTGATTGAAAACACTTTCCACGCTCGGTCAACCGTGAGTGAACCGTTAGCGGGAAGAGACCGGCTGATCGGATTTTTGATCGGCGCCCACTACTTCGCCAACAGGAGCAGGCAACACGACAGAGCCTTGGTCAGCAGGAATCATTGCTGTCTCTGCAGTTGGCGCCTGAGTCACAGTGGGCTGCGATTCCATCGTTGGCGTGGCCGGCTGGGTTCCTTGCGTGAGGTTGCTGACCTTATATCCGCTGTCCTCGGAGACAGATTTCATAGTTCGCTTGGATACATCCGCCCGGTCTTCTGGTTCAGGTGTATATAACACGATGTCTACGCGACGGTTTTTCTGCCGGCCAAGCTCAGTCGCATTACTCACCACCGGTTTGGTATCCCCATACCCAACGGAAGAGAGCCTGGCCGAATCGATGCCGCCCTTCTCCACCAGGTAGCGGAGAACCCCGCTGGCGCGAGCCTTGGAAAGATCCCAGTTCGTTGCATAGCGTGACTTCAACGAGGGACCAATCTCCATCGTATCCGCGTGACCCTCCACACGAATGAGCTGATCGGGGGGAGCGCCTTTCAGATAGCCAATCAGTTCGTTAAGCACCTTATATCCTTCCGGCCTGATTGTGGCTTCGCCCGATTCATATCGGAGCTGTTTCATGAGATCATTCAGCGTGATGGTCGTCATCTGGCGGGAGACCGTCTGAGAAGTGATCTTACCCGATGCGCTTTCATTCGCTGGAGGAGCAGATTCCAGAGGCTGCCGTGATTGTGATTGTTGAGGAGCCGGCATAGATACAGGAACGGGATCTGCCGTTTGGCTTTTCATCCGGAATCGGTCGCCTCTGAGGACGCGGGCCGTCGATTTCGTGATCAAAGCTGCGGCGGTGCGGTCTTGCGTCGATAGGATCTTAATTTCGCCGACCACTCGGGGCGGAAGATTGCCTCCTGAGCGAATGACATCCATCACATCACCGACTCGTAACCCGTCCGCTCTTCCTCTATCCACGTACACCACGTTCCGCTGTGCCACTAATGTCATCCCCATATCCGACTGAAGCTCCACGATCATCCCGCTCGTATCATCGGAAGGTGCCGTATTCGATTCCGGTTCGTTCGGCATGGCGAATTTCATAACAGGATCGCCAGGCGAGATTGCGCCATAAGCTCGAACCGCCTGTACTGTTGTCAGGGCTTTATCCACTTGCACAACCTCGACGATTGCCAGGCGAATCACCAGAAAGCCAAGATACTCTCTTGTCACGGGATGGAAGACCTTGCGCGCTCGCTTGAATATCGTGAAGAGGTCGCCAACTGCCACATCTCCAGGATTGCTCAGCTTGAGATAAAGGGTGTCGCGTTGTCCCAACTCCATGCGATCACCGCTCGTCTGGTTATCCCCCGTGATGACGTTAACCACCCCGTCTTGCGGCAAAGATTTCAAAATCGATCCCGCTGCGAACGTCAGAGCTGGCTCTCCAAACCTGATCTCTTCCAGATCCTCAGCCCAGACGGAATGTCCGACCAGAGCTACTAATAGGACAGCGGTGCAGGAGGCACAGGCCTTATAGATGGTCATAGAGAATCCTTTTTGTTGGAAACCGATGTTGCTAAGAAAAACCATAGCAAATAGTCCCATATTGTCAAGAATATTGCAGACTTGTCACCATTGATCGCGACGGAAGCCCGATGCTAAGCTATCTATACATAGCACATACCGATTGCTTGATCATCGATGCCAAACTCCCAACCTCCCAAATTGACTCGCTCGCGCATTGAAACCCAGATCCACCGACGAAAGAAGGCTAAGGCCCTATCTCCCCTAAAGCTTGAGTGGGATTGCAGTGACTGTGAAGTTCCATCGCATTTCCGAATGGCTTCCGAACACATGAGTCCACGAGCTTCCAAGCTCACGAAGCCAGCCTGATCTTTCAATTCGCCACATCAACTCATCTTTATCAAAGAAGGCGGATGGCCCCAATCTGACCTCGTCATTCACGTCTGAGCGCGAAAGAGAATTTCGTATAGAATGGCCCCTATTACTAGGACTTTCGGCTCGATTCATTCCTAGGCCCTTTGTACGCTTGCTAATGCTGTCATCCACCGTCTAAGATCCCTCACATTCCTTTGCAACTCAAGGTGTTGAAAGGTCTTACCCATGAGCGGCACTGAGTTACTCCTTGAGTACTTGACGAGATATTTTCCGATCTTGCTCTTCGTCTTTATCGCGTTGGGATTCGGCGTTGTGACCTTATTACTCAGCTACCTGGTTCAGCCGAAGTACCCAGAACCGGAAAAGCTTTCCGCATATGAATGCGGTTCAGAGCCTTTTTCGGATGCCAGAATGCCCTTCCCTGTCCGTTATTACATCTTCGCCATGTTGTTCGTCATTTTCGATATCGAAGTCATTTTTCTCTATCCCTGGGCGGTCACTTTCGACAAGCTCGGATTCATCGGTCTGATGGAAATGTTGATCTTTATCGCCCTGTTTCTTGTTGCCTATGCCTATGCATGGCGCAAGGGAGCATTGGAATGGGACTGATTCAACTGGGACGTCAAGAAAAAGACGGAGCGCCGGACGTGATTACCACGACGTTGGAAAAGGCCGTCAATTGGGCTCGCAAGGGATCCCTTTGGCCGATGACGTTCGGTTTGGCCTGTTGCGCCATCGAGATGATCGCGGCCGTCTCTTCGCGTTACGATATGGATCGTTATGGCGCGGGTGTGTTCCGGGCGTCACCCCGTCAGTCGGATCTCATGATTGTCGCTGGAACGGTTTGCCGACGGATGGCGCCGGTGATCCGAAAGATTTATGACCAGATGCCCGAACCCAAGTACGTCATTGCGATGGGATCCTGCGCGACATCGGGAAACATTTACGACAGTTACAGCGTTGTCCAGGGAGTCGATCGGTTTGTACCCGTTGACATTTATGTGCCAGGATGCCCGCCAACGCCGGAAGCACTGTTTGACGGCATTTTAAAACTGCAAGAGCGCATCATGCAGAAGCGGGTCTTCGTAAAACAGCCTGACCAGGTCAAGCCCAGCCTCAAAACTTAGAAGCGCAATGTTGCTGCCGCAGCTGACAAGCCGCATTCAAGAGAATTTCGGCGCCGCCCTCGTCAAGGCCGTGGTATGGCGTGGTGATCTGGCTGTGACGGTCGCACGTGAAAAGTTACATGAAGTCGCGCAGTTTTTACATGATGACCCGGCGATGGATTTCGATTACATCGTTCATGTGAGTTCCGTCGATTGGCCGGATGACGAAGAGCGATTCGAGGTGGTCTATGAGTTCTACTCGATCAGGAAGCGTCACCGGATCAGACTGAAAACGCGCATTCCTGAATCGAACTGCACGGTTGACTCACTGACCGATATCTGGAAAGGCGCGGAGTTCATGGAACGGGAAGTGTACGACATGATGGGAATCCGATTCAGGCATCATCCTGACCTTCGCCGAATTTTGATGCCAGACGACTACACAGAAGGATATCCCCTTCGAAAAGATTTTCCTCTCCGCGGAAAGGGATGGCGCGATACGTTTGAATTTCTCGACGAAACAGTACGGTAAGGTATTCCCGTGGCGTTTGAAGATCAAAGAACGACGGTCTACAAGGTCGATCCGACCCATCCGGAGAGTGAGACTCTTCCCACATTGCGGACGGAAGAGTTGCTGCTCAATATGGGTCCGCAGCATCCGAGTACGCACGGAGTGCTCAAAGTGATCCTTGAATTGGAGGGAGAGCGGCTGGTGAAGTCGACGCCGGTGATGGGATTTCTGCATCGTGGCGTCGAGAAATTGGCGGAGGACGGCACCTATCATCAGTTTATTCCGCATACCGACCGGCTCGATTATGTCTGCGCGATGTACAACAATTTCGCCTATTGTCGCGCAGTCGAAAAACTCATGAGTATCACCGTGCCCGAACGGGCCGAATATCTCCGCACAATTGTCGCTGAGGTGCAACGAATCATCGGCCACCAGTTCTGGCTCGGGACTCAGGCGCTTGACATCGGCGCCATGACCGTCTTTTTCTACTGTTTCCGTGATCGGGAAATTCTGCTCGATTGGTTCGATGAACTGTGCGGAGCCCGTCTGACTACCAGTTGGTACCGCATCGGCGGCGTTGAGCGCGATTTCACCTCCTCGTTGCTTGAGAAATTGAAGCAGTTCCTGGATTATTTCCCGCCCAAGATCGACGAATACATCGTCTTTTTAGAGAAGAACAGGATCTGGCTGGCCCGGACGAAGGGCGTGGGCGTCATTTCGGCAGAGGATGCGGTCAATTTCGGTCTGAGCGGACCGACACTCCGCGGCTCCGGCGTCGATTACGACTTGCGGAAAGCCGAACCGTATTCCGCCTATCCCAAGTGCGAGTTCAACGTACCGCTTGGCAAGAACGGCGACACCTATGATCGATACTGGATTCGGGTCATGGAGCTCTACGAAAGCGTCAAAATCATCCGCCAATGTCTGGAACAGATGGGCGAAGGACCGATCCTCGCGGACGTGCCAAGCGTGACGCTACCGCCTAAGGAACGGGTCTTCACGAATCTGGAATCCATGATCCAGCAATTCAAACTTTTTTCGCAGGGATTCAATGCTCCTCCGGGAGAAATCTACTGCGGAACCGAGGCGCATAAGGGCGAACTCGGATTCTATATTGTGAGCAATGGGGGAGGGAAACCGTACCGCCTCAAGATTCGCGCGCCCTCGTTCATTCACATGGGTGCGTTTAATCATATGTCGCGGGGCTACATGATCGCCGATGCGATCACGCTCTTTGGCACGTACGACATCGTCATGGGAGAATGCGACCGGTAATGCCGGTTCCACTTAAGGGAATCACATGGGACTGAAGCCCGCTACAAATCCGGAAGTTGAAGCCGCGACGATCGAATTGAGCATCGACGGGAAGTCCATCACCGCCAAAGACGGCGTGTCGTTGTACGACGTCATTTCGAGCACCGGCAAGATCATTCCCGCCATGTGCTATCACTATACGTTCGATCCGTTCGGCTCTTGCGGCATGTGCCTCGTCATGCAGGAAGGCAAGAAGGCGCCCGTGCGTTCCTGCACGGCCAAGGCGACGGCCGGCATGATCATCCGAACGGAGGGCGACGATCTGCACCAAGCACGAAAGAAGGCGGTCGAAAAACATCTCTCCGTCCACCCCCTTGATTGTCCGGTCTGCGACGCCGACGGTCATTGTGAATTGCAGGATATGGCCTTTCAGCACGGCGTCACAAATCTGGCCAATGCCAAACAGAAATTTATTCCCGAGGACACCCGCAGCCTCGTGCTCGACTTCAACATGAACCGCTGCATTGCCTGCGCCGAATGCATCAATGTCTGCAAAGACGTGTTGATGATCGATGCGCTGCAGTTTATGAAAAAGGGCGGCTTTAACCAGGTGGTCGCCAAAGGCGATCTCCCTCTCTCATGCGAGTTCTGCGGCGACTGTCTCGCTGTCTGCCCTGTGGGTGCCATTACGAACAAATTTTCGAAGTATCTGTATAAGCCCTGGCAGATGAAGAAGACGATTACGACCTGCAACTACTGCGGCGACGGATGCCAGATACATGTCGAAACCAAGGACACGGAGGTCATTCGCGTCACGTCATCGTTATCGTGGAAAAACAAATGGGGCGAGCGCGCAGATACGTCGAAAGGCCACGGAGGCATCTGCGTCAAAGGACGGTTCGGGTTCGAATACATCGATGCGAAGACCCGCCTGACGCAGCCGCTCTTGCGCAAAGGCAATCAACTCGCTGAGGTGCCTTGGCTGGAGGCGATGCACTCAATCGTCGATCGTTTCGCGGAGATCAAAAAGAAACATGGCCCCGAAGCCATCGCCGGTCTGATTACCGCTCGCTGCACAAACGAGGAGTTGTATCTCTTCCAAAAACTGATCCGCACCGCTTTCGGTTCAAACAATGTGGACAGCAGCGCGCGCTATGGGCACCTGAACTTCGTCCGTGCCTCCAAGCAGGCATTGGGGATCGGACGCACACCCAACGACTGGGAAGATTTGACCAAAGCGAAAACCATTATCCTCATCGGGTCGAATATCACCGAAACCAATCCATTGACAGCCGTGCGGATCAAGGAAGCCATTCGAGTGTACAAGGCGCAGGTAATGGTGTTCGATTCCGCCATTACTAATATCGGCAAACTGGCTTCGCACCCGTTTCTGATCAAACCGGGCACCGAAGGGCTCGTCATCAGCGGGCTGGTGAAGGCCGCGCTCCAACTCGACCTCGTGGACGAGGAAACCGTCAAGAAACATCCTCAGGCATTCGCCGCCCTGAAAGGAGCGCTCGCCATTACGTCGCTCGAAGACCTCGCATCAAAGTCCGGCTTGACCGCCGAGAACCTGAAAGAAACTGCCACCATTTTTGCCGAATCGCCACGATCGATCATGCTTTGCGCCGAGGGAATCGTCCGTCAGCCTGGCGGCTATCAGAACGTCTTGAAGATGATCGATCTCGCCTGGATTACCGGAAAAGTGGGCAGACCCGGCTGCGGCGTGAACACGGTCACCGAAGAACCGAACGAACAGGGAGCTCTGGACATGGGCGTGGCGCCGGAATTTCTTCCCGGACTCGCGTCGTTCGACGATCAGACCGTACGCGACCGTTTGACCTCGCTCTGGCAAACGCCACTTCCCGCTGCCGGAGCGGGCGCGAACCTGATGGAGATTCTGGAGCGTTGCAGAAGCGGCCAGATCCGCGCGCTGTATGTCGTAGGAGAAAATCCTCTGGCAACGTTGCCGGCCTCAGTGGAGGTCAAGTCCGCATTGGACAGACTCGATCTCCTGATCGTTCAGGACCCGTTCCTGACAGATACGGGCCGCTTGGCGCATGCCGTGTTGCCAGCCTGCACCTATGCGGAGAGAGACGGAACGTTTACTAATCTCGAGGGTCGGGTATTACGCGTGCGCCAGGCCATGGACCCAATTGGAGAAAGTGTACCCGATTGGCAGATCATCACGACCCTCGCCAATGGACTGGGCTGTGCATGGAACTATGAATCGGCGAACGACATTCAGGCTGAGATCATGAAAGTGCTTCCCGGTTATTACAATCTCGGACAGCCTCGAAAACTCGTTCCGGCCATAGACCAGTATCTATCCAACGGGTATACGGGAACCGTGGCAGGCCGTTATAAGGCCACGGCATCGGACGGTCAGCGTCCCTTCACCCTGCTCATGGGACAGGTTTTGTATCATTCAGGGAAACTGTCGACTGCCGCACCGGGATTGATCAAAATCTCCCCAAACACTGGCAAGATCAGAATGAACCCGTTGGACATGGAACGGCTGAATTTAAACGATGGAACGAGGGTACGCGTGACATCCGACCGAGGCTCCCTGCAAGCCGCGATTCAACAGGATCCGTCGGTGGCTTCCGGCTGTTGTTTCTTTCCAGAACATTTCAACGAGCCGCCGTTGAAAGATCTCATGCCCGTTCATGTGGATCCCGTCACCGGTGTCCCGTCGTTCAAGCGAACCCGCGTCACGATCGAGGAGGCGTAAGGGACATGACCGTCGGCAAGTTCACAAAGAAGATACTTCAAGCCGCGCTCTTCTATGAAATTTGGGACGCGATGAAGGTGACGTTCAAGCACATGTTCCATAAACCCATTACCTTTCAATATCCGCGGGAACAGCGGACGATCCCCGATGCTCACCGAGGCGCCCTCGGCCTCCTGCGGTACGACGATGGCCGCGAACGGTGCGTCGGATGCGATCTCTGCGAGGCAGCCTGCCCTTCACGCTGTATCAAGGTCATCAGTTCCGAGGATGCGGACCGTCCGTTGCAGCGCTATGCGAGTGAATTCTATATCGACATCACGAAGTGCGTCTTCTGCGGATATTGCGTGGAAGCATGCCCGGTCAATGCACTGGCCATGACGAAGATGTATGAGTTTTCCACCCACGACAAACGTACGCTTCTGTTCGACAAGAAGCGGCTCTACGAAATCGGCGAACGCCACATGGACGACGCGAAGAAATACCTGTATGCCCACAATCAGGAAAAGAACGTTGAAGAGAGCCGTGAATACCGGTATTACTTCCCGCAGTCGGTCCTGAAGTCGACGCAGTCTTCGCCGAAACATTTGAGCTGAACCCGAAGATGATTTCAGTCTTCTTCGCCTATTTTGCATTGATGAGTATTGCTGCGGCCGTTCTCACCGTGGCGTTGAAAAACCCGGTTCACTGCGGGCTTGCACTCTTAGCCCTTCTCCTTCATGTCTCGGGTCTCTTCATCCTGTTGAACGCCGAGTTCCTGTGGGCCGTGCAGGTCATCGTCTATGCCGGAGCGATTTTGGTGCTCTATCTGTTCGTCCTCATGCTCCTGAATCTCAAAACAGAAGAACGGTATTTTCACACTTCCTTTATCTACCTCCTGATCCCGGCGGTACTGGGATCTCTTTACGTACTCGCCTTGCTATTCCGTTCTCCCTTTGGTGGAGCGAAGGGCGACGCTCCAGCCGAGGCCGTGCTTCAGGAGGGCAATACCTTTGCGGTTGGCATCAAAATGTTCAGCGACTATTTGTTGCAGTTCGAAATCGTCGGAGTCTTTCTGTTAGGAGCCATCATCGGCGCCATCGTGCTGGCTAAAACTCCCAAACCAATTGACGCAGGTCGTGAATAGCCGATGATCCCCCTGTCCGCCTATGTCGCCGTCAGCGCTGTCCTCTTCATGACGGGACTGCTCGGGGTGCTCATCCGCCGCAACTTCATCATCGTGTTAATGGCCGTAGAGATTATGTTAAATGCGGCGAATATCAACCTGGTGGCCTTTTCTTACTATCTTGAATCAATGGCCGGCCAGCTCGTCGCACTTTTTGTCATTGCGATCGCCGCAGGAGAAGCCGCCGTGGGTCTCGCAATCATTATCGTGGTGTTTCGAGGAAAAATTTCCACCAACGTGGACGAAATGAATCTGTTGAAGTGGTAGAGGCAACTGACATGGACCTAATCCGCACGCGCCAGGTTTTCATTGCCTGCGGTCTTTGACGTATTGAGGGGCCTCAACGCATCGGAGTAACGTGACTGACCTCCTGATTCAGCTCATCCCCATATTCCCGCTCGTCGGTGTCATTCTTAATGGATTACTCGGCAGCCGCTATTCGCACGAAATGGCTCATCGGCTGGCCTGGGGCTCGGTCGGTCTGTCTTTCCTGTGCACGGTCGGAGTCGTGGCAGATGTCTTACGAACCGGCACGCCCCGCGAGGTTATTGCCTACCAGTGGATCTTCGGCGGAGACCTGACGATCAATCTCGCCTATCTCGTCGATCCCCTCACTTGCGTCATGCTGTTGGTCGTGACGGGAGTCGGTTTCCTGATCCATGTCTATTCGGTGGGGTACATGCACGGAGAAACGGGCTTTACCCGTTTCTTCACCTACATGAATCTGTTCATGGTCTCGATGTTGCTGCTTGTCATGGGCAACAACTATGCGGTCCTGTTCATCGGATGGGAAGGCGTAGGACTATGTTCCTATCTCTTGATCGGCTACTACTATGACAAGGTATCGGCCGCCAAAGCCGCCTCGAAAGCATTCGTCGTGAATCGAATTGGGGATGCGGGATTTCTTCTCGCAATCTTTCTCGTCTTCATTAACTTCAAGACGCTTGACTATACCAAAGTCTTCGGTCAGATCGGCCAGCTTTCGCCCGACATGGCCACTGCCATTGCCCTCTGTCTGCTCATCGGAGCGGTTGGCAAATCGGCGCAACTTCCCCTTTACACATGGTTGCCCGATGCCATGGAAGGTCCTACGCCCGTCAGCGCACTCATCCATGCCGCGACCATGGTAACCGCTGGCGTCTACATGATCGTTCGTAATCATCTCATTTACGATCTTTCACCGACGGCCATGGGGGTTGTCGGTGTAATTGGCGGCAGCACCGCACTTTTCGCGGCGACAATCGGCTTGGTACAGACGGATATCAAGCGAGTCCTTGCCTACTCGACCGTGAGTCAGCTCGGATACATGTTCTTGGGGTGCGGCATCGGCGCGTATACCGCTGCGATCTTCCACCTCATGACGCATGCTTTTTTCAAGGCTCTTTTGTTTTTGTCCGCAGGATCCGTGATCCATGCGCTCTCCGGTGAACAGGACATTCGGAAAATGGGAGGGCTGAGCTCAAAGATTCCGTGGACATACCGACTCTTCTTGATCGGAACGATCGCGATTGCCGGTATTCCCCCTCTTGCCGGGTTTTGGAGCAAGGATGAAATCATGGCCCACGCCTTCACGCATCACCAGTATCTCTTGTACGGAATGGCTGCGATCGGAGCCTTCCTTACGGCGTTCTATATGTTCCGGCTGACCTATTTGACGTTCTATGGCCGTTCACGGATGGACCACCACACAGAAGAGCACGTACACGAATCTCCAATGGTCATGATCGGACCGTTAATGATCTTAGGGCTTTTGTCGCTGGCGGGTGGATTCCTAGGGTTTCCCCCCGAACACGGATGGCTTCATCAATTCCTCGCACCGGTTGCCGGTGCCGGCAGCCAGCATGAGCCGAGTACCGGTCTGATTTTGACATTGATGATGATCGCGACCGGGATTGCGTTCCTCGGCTGGGCTCTTGCCCATTATCTCTACAGCATCAATACCGCCGCTCCGGACCGCTGGGCCGCAAAGGCGGCACCGGTTTATGCGACCCTTCTGAACAAATATTATGTCGATGAATTGTTCGATTGCCTGTTTGTGGAACCAATCAAAAAACTCGGGCTCCTCTTTGATTGGTTAGACCACACGGTGATCGACGGGCTCGTAAGAGCTGTGGGCCAGCTCGCCGAGCTCGGTGCCGCAGGATCGACGTGGGTCGAAAAGCATGTCATCTATGGCGGCCTTAATGTCATCGGTTACGGAAACCATGTGATGGCCAAACAGTGGCGGCAATTACAAAGTGGAATGGTCCACCACTATGCGGCCATTATTGTAGCCGGGTTGTTTCTGCTCGCACTCGTCGTGCAATTCATCGTGCAGCACTGACAAGGTTATGCTCGAAGAGCTCTCTTCCACGTTTCCTATTTTATCCTGCATACTCTTTTTCCCCCTTGTGGGCGCGGCCGTGTTGTGGCTGTTCGACGATGAAGATATGGTTCGAACATCCGCCCTGACGATTTCACTCGTCGAACTGGCGATGACCATCTTTGTGCTCGTTCGCTTCGTTCCGAACTCGGCGGCCATGCAGTTCGTCGAACATGTGCAGTGGATTCCTGCCCTCGGCATCAGCTATCACCTGGCCGTCGACGGCATCAGCGTGCTGTTCGTGGGACTAACCGCGTTTTTGACCGTCCTGGTGGTCATCTATTCCTGGGACACGGTCCGCCATCAAATGAAACTCTACATGATGTCTTTGCTGGCTCTGGAAACAGCCACCATGGGCATTTTCGTTTCACTCGATCTCATCCTGTTCTTCGTGTTTTGGGAACTCATGCTCATTCCCAGTTACTTCCTCATCAAGCTCTGGGGCGGCGGTGCCGAACGGCATTACGCTGCGTTGAAGTATGTGCTGTATACGTTGTTAGGCAGCGTATTCATGTTGGTCGGGATCGCGCTGCTCGATATCAACTATCACCATTGGGCAACGATCCATCATATGGATCAGATGTACTCATTCGACCTGCTGGAGTTGTTGACCGTCCCCATTCCGCTCGGCCAGCAGGTTCTGATCTTCTGGCTTATGTTCCTTGGTTTCGCGTTCAAGGCCCCGGTTTTTCCTTTTCATACCTGGTTACCCGACGCCCTGCTGGAAGGTCCCGTTGGCATGGCGGTCATGTTGGCCGGCGTAAAGCTTGGCACGTTCGGCTTCATACGCTTCAGCATCCCCTTGTTGCCGGATGCTGCAAAGAGCGAGACGGTCGTTATGGTCCTGATGGCGTTGGGGCTATCAGCGATCGTTTATGGAGCAATCCTGGCGTTGGTGCAGCCGGATTTCCGGAAACTGCTGGCTTACAGCAGCATCAGCCACTTGGGATTTGTCGTCATCGGACTCTTCGCTCTGAACTATCAGGGGCTCCAGGGCAGCTTGCTGACCATGATCAATTTGGGCTTCAGTACGGCCGGACTTTTTTTTATCGCAGGATTTCTTTATACACGGCAACAGACGACCCAGCTCTCCGCCTTCGGCGGACTGGCCAAACATACACCCTTGCTCGCGACCTTTTTTTTACTCATCGGTCTGGCATCGATAGGGCTCCCGGGGACAAATGGATTTGTGGGAGAGTTCTTGATTCTTCTCGGAGCGTTCAAAGCTCATTGGGCGTACGGAGGCATTGCCGTAAGCGGGGTTATTCTGGGGGCTGCCTATTTTCTCTGGTACTACGAGCGGGCGATTCTGGGACCGGTCGGAAAAGCCGTCAAGGATTCGATCGGCGATCTTCATTTTCGAGAGACGGTCATCGCGGTCTCACTCTCAGTCATGATCCTCTGGATCGGATTGTACCCTTCTCCCTTTTTCCAGATAATGAACGGCTCCGTACAAGCCCTTGTCGACCGGCTAAACCATGGCGTAGTGGCCACGACTGGGGCACCTTCGAACAGGCGGGCTGACTGATCTATGAGTGAATACACCCTCCTGTATATCCTCTTTGCTCCCTTTGTGGGGGCGATCACTCTGATCTTCGTGTCGAACCGCCAACCGATGCTGGTCCGGGGGATCGCTGCGGGATCGGCTTTCGTGTCGTTAGTGTGTTCGCTCTATCTCTTCTTTGCGTACGACCCGCTCAAAGGCGGTTTTCAATTCGTTCAAAAGCTGGAATGGTCGAGGCAACTCGGGATTGCCTTGCACCTGGGCGTGGACGGCATCGGCACGCCGCTCGTGCTTGCGTCATCCATTCTCTTGTTTGCCGGAATTTTTGTGTCATGGCACATCAAGGACCGGACGAAAGAGTTTTACATTTGGCTCCTCATCCTCGCGGCGGCGACCATCGGGGTCTTCATGTCGCTGGATCTCTTTTTCCTCTATTTCTTTTATGAAATGTCGGTCATCCCGATGTATTTGCTGCTCGGTATGTGGGGGAGCCATACCAAAAAATATCTCGAAATGACCGACACGGAGGGACGTAAGCTCAGAGATTCGGTCGGGTTCATCTTCAACTTTGCCTCGAACAGCAAAGAATACGCGGCGATGAAACTCGTGCTCTTTCTTTCGGCCTTCGCAGTGGTCGCACTGATGGGCATCCTGCTCATCTACAAGTATTCGGGTTTGGATACCTTCGACATTCTCCAATTGCGTGAACATGCGAAGCTCATGAACATCCCCGTCCTGGGCACCACATTGGACAAGATTATCTGGGTCTTGATTTTCTTTGGATTTGCTTCGATCGCGCCCCTCTGGCCTCTGCATTCCTGGTCTCCTGTCGGACATGCGGCAGCACCCGCCGCGACGAGCATGCTGCACGCCGGGGTACTGATGAAGCTGGGCCATTTTTCGATCATTCGGGTCGCATTCGAAATCCTTCCCGACACAACCCGCGAGCTGATGCCGATCGCGGCCGTGCTGTGCATGTTCAGCATCATTTATGGCGGGTTCGTGGCCTTCTATGCCAAGGACACCAAGTATGTCATCGGCTATTCCAGTTCAAGCCATATGGGCTATGTCTTCCTCGGCATGGCCGCTCTGGACTACATCAGCCTGAGCGGGGCCGTGATTTATATGTTCGCCCATGCCTTGGCAACAGGCATGCTCTTCGCGATGGCCGGATGGGTATACGATCAAACCCATTCGCGCGACATTCCCTCGCTCGGCGGATTGTCGAATCGAATGCCGTTCATCGCCGGCTGCTTTGTCATCGCCTGTATGGCCTCCATCGGCATGCCGGGCACCGTGAACTTTATCGCGGAAGTGATGATCATCGTCGGCAGCTGGAACAAATATCCGATCCAGGTCATTGTCGCAGTCGTCGGGATCGTGTTGACTCTGGCTTATCTTTTCAAAATGATGCGTGGTCTGTTCTACGGTCCGATGGATCAGAAATACAGCCATTCACACGATGCAGTCGCGGTAGTCGACCGGCTTCCGCTCCTCATTATGATTGCAGTCAGCATAGGCTTCGGTCTGTTTCCCATGCACCTCTATAACGTGGTCCGATCGGGTGTTGATCCGCTGATCGCCAAGCTGACTCATGTCGTGCCCGTTGCGGAAGAGATATCCACGCCACCGTCGGTCGCGCTGACGACAATGCAGCCTAAAGCAGCATCGGCAGACAGGCACCGGCGATGACCTTTTCGTTGACCTTGTCGCCAACCGATCTTGTCCTCCTGTTGCCGGAAATCATTCTGACCTGTTGGCTTTGCGTCGTGCTGATTGTGGACTTTTCCTTCTCGAGATTACCGAAGGAGCAACTCGCCTACCTGAGCATCTTCGGCTTGATCGCCACGCTCGGTTGTCTGGCATGGTTCGATGTCTCAGGCGTTACTGGGACGCTCTTTGCCAACATGTTCGTGGTCGACCGCATGGCGCTGTTTTTCAAGATGTTCATCGTGGTGGCGACCATTTTGGTTATTCTGGCTTCCATTGAATTCGTGCATCGGTTCACGTTCTTCCGCGGAGAATATTATTTCCTCGTCGTGATGTCGGCACTGGGCATGATGTTCATGGCGTCGGCAAACGATCTCTTGTCGGTGTTCGTGACCTTGGAGTTCTCGACGTTCGGTTTTTACGTCCTGGTGTCTTATCTCCGCGAAGATGTGGCATCGAACGAAGCAGGACTCAAATTTTTCATCTTAGGCGTCTTCGCGGCGGGGCTGCTTGCCTATGGCATCAGCCTTGTCTATGGCGAAACCGGTAAGCTGGTGTTTTCAGATATGCAATCCGCTCCGCCGACGCCAGGACTCATTATCGGATTTCTCCTCATCTTCGGAGCCCTAGGTTTCAAGATTGGCGCGGTTCCGTTTCATTCATGGATTCCGGACACCTACCACGGATCGCCGACGCCGGTCACGGCCTTCCTGTCGATTGCTCCAAAAGGAGCGGCCTTTGCCATCCTGCTTCGCATGTTTTTCGTCGCTCTTGCCACATTTAAGCCGACCTGGGTATTGGTGCTCGTCGCCGCCTCCATCTTGTCGATGACCTATGGCAACATCGTGGCCATCGCACAGAAAAACATGAAACGTTTGCTGGCCTATTCGGGTATCGCCCAGATCGGGAATGTCCTGATAGGCCTCGCCGCCGGCACCAAGATGGGGAATGATGCCATTCTGTTCTATCTTCTGACCTATCTGTTTGCGAATCTCGGAGCGTTCGCTATCGTCATCGCCGTCGGCCAGGCCATCGGTAGCGAAGAGATCGACGACTACAGCGGATTGGGCAGGCGTTCGCCTTTCCTCGCGTTCTCGATGCTGATCTTCCTCCTCTCACTGGCTGGCGTGCCTCCGCTCGCTGGATTCATCGGGAAACTCTACATCTTTGTCGCAGCGATCAAGGAGGGATTGTATACGTTGATCACCGTCGGTTTGATCAACATCGTCATTTCCATGTACTACTATTTGATTGTGGTAAAGAAAATGTACATCGTGGAGCCCCACGATCCTTCACCGCTCGCGATCTCGGGCCCCATGAAAGCTGTAGTCTACGTTGGCCTGGCAGGAACCTTGATCGTCGGTGTGTATCCGCAACCGGTCATCGATTGGGTCGTGGCCGCAACGATGATGTTCTCCAATCTTGCTTCGCCAGCCGCATCTCTTATGCCTAATCCCGCCATTCCTCTGCACGGCAGCTGATGACAGGCCATTTGTTCGACCATCGTCGTCCTATCTGAAATATTGCTTGCAGGGCCTTACGAGCCAGAGTAGAGTTTTGTAGGCCGTCATCGATTCCTTGATCCCTGCCCGTTTCATATTGAGTCATGGATTCAGCCACTCAGGAGCCTCCAACCTCTCTGCCAACTGCATCACACAATCCGACCGAGGTCATTACTGCACCGGCTCGTCGAGAAGACCGGCTCCGATTGCCGCCCTGGATTGCCCGTCTTTCTATTGAGCAGCGTATCTTGGCCGGATTCGGACTTGTCTTCGCCGGGATTGTGGTCATCAGCGCCATTTCCTATCGCAATACATCTGTGGTAGTTCGCAACAGCCAGCTGGATGCTGCCAGTCACGAACTGATGCAGTTACTGGTTTCCATCGGCGAGACGCTTGACGCAGCAGAGAATGGCCACCGCCGATTTCTGGTGACAGGAGACGAGTCCTATCTGAAAGCTCATCGGACTGTCCGTGCGCAAGCACCGGAATATTTTCGCTATCTTGAATCTTTGACCGAAACAGCGCCGGAGCAACGTGCTCGGGTGACGTTACTGGAACAATCCATCAACCGGCAATTAGAAGCTGAAGACAAGGCAATCGCCCAACGTGAGACACACGGTGCCGAAGGCGTGCGTCACCTGGCATTGACCGGAGCGGCGAAGCTTGAACTGTCGGACATCCATCGTCTCATGGGAGAGCTAGAATCTGCGGAGCAACGCCTGTTGCAGGCCCGGGTCGCGGAATCCGCTTCGAGCACGCGCAATACGATCGCACTCCTGGTACTCGGTGCGGTCCTGCAACTTGTACTCCTTGGCTCGGTGTATTACTTGATTCACCACGACATTACAGCAAGACGGCGGATCGCCGCCGAACTGAAACGGAGAGGGGAACTCCTTCAAGCGGCCAACAAGGAGTTGGAGGCCTTCAGTTATTCCGTCTCTCACGACCTGAGAGCACCGCTCCGCCACATAGACGGGTATGCTTCTCTCTTGGCCAAAACAGCGGGGACGTCTTTGAACGAGAAATCGCAGCGATATCTCCAGACTATTTCGGAATCTGCCAAGCAGATGGGACAATTGATCGATGATCTCCTCGTGTTTTCTCGGATGGGACGCCAAGAAATGCTGCAGACAACCGTTAATCTCAATCAGTTGGTCAAAAGCGTCATTCACGATTTGCGTCTTGACTTGCATGCCAAGACGATCTCTTGGACAATTGCCTCGTTGCCCGACGTGTCGGGGGACCCGGCGATGTTGCGCCAGGTCTACATGAACTTGATCTCCAATGCGGTAAAGTTCACGGCGACCAGAACCGAACCGAAGATTGAGGTCGGGATACGGCCAGGAGCACCGGGCGAAGTGGATCTCTTCGTGCGGGACAACGGGGTCGGGTTCGATATGCAGTATGTCAACAAATTATTCGGCGTGTTTCAGCGCCTTCACAGAAATGACGAATTCGAGGGCACCGGCATCGGCCTCGCCAACGTCAGAAGAATCATTCATCGCCATGGCGGTCGGACCTGGGCCGAAGGCGCGCTCGACCAAGGCGCCACATTCTATTTTTCACTCCCGGTTAGAAAGGTTGTGTGATGACCAGTATAAAGCCGATTCTATTGGCCGAAGACAATCCGCGCGATGCGGAATTAGCACTCGCCGCCATGGAGGAACACCACATCGCAGATAAGGTTATCGTCTGCCATGATGGGGCGGAAGTGCTTGATTACCTATATTGCCGCGGCACATACAAGACCCGTCAACAGGGGAATCCTGCCGTCGTCTTTCTGGATCTCAAGATGCCAAAAGTCGATGGTCTCGAAGTCCTGAGGACGATCAAGAACGACGCGGATTTGAAACCTATTCCTGTCGTGATGTTGACATCTTCCCGTGAGGAGCGTGATTTGGCCAAAAGCTATGCCTTGGGTGCCAACGCCTATGTCGTCAAACCAGTCGAGTTTC
>JADMIO011430547.1_pt1 | contig 38206 bp, 29 predicted proteins | sample 8958161 | NCBI WGS metagenome assembly JADMIO01 (sample SAMN16585339, study PRJNA669376) | soil metagenome | isolation source: Crop rotation soil | place: USA: Cullars Rotation, Alabama | collected 2011 | reverse complement strand
CGCGACAACTTGTCCACGTGGAATTCTAAGCTTAGGATCCCAATGTGCTGGAAAGGAGATGGTTGCTGAAATCAGGCTCCGAAAGGATATCGCTCGCACGAAGAGCGTGTCAAAGCGCGCCCAGCAAAATCCGCTGCGCGCCGAGGCAACAACGCGCGTTACGGACGGATGGAATGTTCCAACCACGGCGTGAGCAGGTTCTCCGCTCCGCTCGTGATGATCTGTACGCCGATGCACAACAGGAGGAATGCGCTGAGACGGCTGACCGTGCGCGCGCCGGTCTGGCCGAGGCGCACGAGGATCAGTTCGGCGAAGACGTAAAACACCCAGACCAGCGCCGCGTTGGCGAGCGCCGCCAGGGTCAGTCCGGAAAAGAACGTCCAGATCCCCTCGCCCGCCGGCGGGCGTTCCGATGCGAGTGCGATGGCCACCGCGATCGAGCCGGGACCGGTGGTGATCGGTATCGTCAACGGGAAGAACGCGATGCCGTCGCGCGTGGCGGCCCTCTCGGCGTCGACCTTGTCTTGATCGACGGCAGGATCGGGCTGCATCAACAGCCCCCATGCCGTTGCGGCGACAACCAAGCCGCCGCCGACGCGCAAGGCGCCGAGGCTCACGCCGAAAATATTCAGGACATAGCTGCCGAGCCATAACGACCCCAGCAGAACGAGGGCCGCATTGATCGCCACTTTCCTGGCGAGCACGAGCCGCTGCGCGTGCGTGCGGTCGGTCGTCATGTTGTAGAAGATCAGCGCCGATCCTAGCGGATTGACGATCGAGAACAGCGCGGGGAAGCCGATCAGGAACGCGCCGATGACGGAGCTGATGGGCAACGGTTCAAAATGCATTCTGCCTCCAGCCCCTGCCGGAAAATGATCGCGCGGCGAGAATACCACCTTCGTTGAACGTCAAAGGCAGCGGATCAGCCGGTCAAGTAAGAGGTGGTGCCCAGGAAAGGACTCGAACCTTCACGGCCTCGCGGCCACTGGCACCTGAAGCCAGCGCGTCTACCAATTCCACCACCTGGGCGCTCTTCGAGGACGGCCTGAAGCCAGTCCTAAGAACAGGGCGAGAGCGATACAGCCCCCGCCCCCTCGTTGTCAACGCGCGAAGGGCGCGAAACGGGCGGTTTCGCCCTTTAATTCAAGCTTCAGGGCTCTGTTGCCAGGGGCGCGGGTCTGTGCGAGTTGTCAGGCCTCCGTCTAAGCTCACAGGTGCAAGCCATGCTCGGAAAATTGGTCACGGTCTTCGGGGGATCCGGCTTCATCGGCAGCCATGTGGTGCGCCATCTCGCCGAGCGGGGTTACCGCGTCCGCATCGCGGTGCGCGACACCGAACAGGCCCTCGGCCTGAAACTCGCGGGCAATCTCGGCCAAGTGTCAGCGATCGCCACCACCGTCACCGATCGCGCCAGCGTCGACGCGGCCGTGCGCGACGCGACCGCGGTGATCAATCTCGTCGGCATCCTTTACGAGCGCGGGCGGCGCAGCTTCCAGGCGATCCACGTCGACGCCGCGCGCAACGTCGCCGAAGCCGCCGCGGCCGCGGGCGTGAAATACCTGGTGCACGTGTCGGCGCTCGGCGCGGATGCGAACTCGCCCTCCAAATATGCGCGCAGCAAGGCGGCCGGCGAAGCCGCCGTGCACGGCGCCTTCCCGAAGGCCACGATCCTCAGACCCTCCGTCGTCTTCGGCCCCGGAGACGGCTTCTTCAACATGTTCGGCGAGCTCGCGCAGAAATTGCCGGTGCTGCCGTACTTCACCAACGCCTACCCGCACGCGCCCGAGGGCGGCGGCGCGCGGTTCCAGCCGGTGTACGTGAGCGACGTCGCCGAAGCGATCGCGACCGCGGTATCGAGCGATGCGCACGCCGGGCGTACCTACGAACTGGTGGGTCCGCGCGTTTACGACATGCGCCAGATCCTGACCATCGTGAACCATGAAACCCAGCGCCACCGGCCGATCTGGGGGCTGCCCTATGCGATCGCGCAGATTCAGGCGCTGTTTTTGCAGTTCCTGCCCAAGCCATTGTTGACGCCGGATCAGGTGAAACTGCTCAAACTCGGCAGCGTCGGTTCGGGCCGCGCGCCGGGCCTCGAGGCCTTCGACATAGCGCCGCAGCCGCTGGAGCCGATTGTGCCCACCTACCTGAAGCGCTTCCGCCCGACGCAGCAGAACAAGCGCCTGCGCTTGTCGCCGAAAATCTAAGGCGCGCCGCGGACCCAGCCGTAGGCGAGCACGACGACGCCGGCGCCGATCATTAGCCGGTAGATCACGAACGGCGCGAAGGTGCCGCGCTTGAGCCACGCGCTCAGGATCGCGACCGCGAACAGCGCGAACACGAAGCTGATCGCCCCGGTGAACGCGTCGAGACGCGTCACCGCGAGATGCATGCCGGCATCCCACAGATCCTTGACCAGCACGGCGATGAAAAACGGGATCGCGAGCAGCATCGAGAAGCGCACCGCCTGGTCGCGCTCGTAGCCCAAGAGGCGCGCCATGGTCATGGTGGCGCTCGCGCGGCTCGCCCCCGGCAGCAGCGCGAGCACCTGACAGAGACCGACCAGCAGTGTATCGGCGTAGGTCGCGTGCTCGAGGCGTTTGACCGTCATGCTCATGCGGTCGAAGAACAACAGCAGCAACGCCGCGCCGATGCTGATCCAGCCCACGGCGATCAATGAGCCCAGCGCATCACCGATGTAGTGGTCGGCGACAAAGGCGAGTGCGATGGCGGGGACGCTTGCCACGATCAGCTGGAACGCCAGCCGCGCGCCGGGATCGCGTTTGCCTTTGGCGGCGCGCCACAGGCCGTAGATCATGTCGAACAGGTCGCGCCAGAAGAAGGCCATGAGGGCCAGGAGGATCCCAACCTGGCCGGCGGCGTTGAGGGCCGGGTCGGTTTTCCAGCCGGTGGCCCAGCCGAGCAAGGCGGCCTGTGCGCCGGCGCCGATCGGAAAAATGGCCGCAAGACCCTGAAGCACCGCAAACACAATAACTTGCGTCAGCGCCACACCCTGTACCCCAACCCCTGGAAATATTGTTATACCACTGGGCCGTTGGCGGAAAAACGCCGATGATTAGTTCCTTAAACGGAACTAAATTTGGCCGTTCCGCGACAAAATGGGAGCCATCGCGTTCTTTGCTCTCGGTCATCTGGATATTTCAGGTCAGCTCTATTGACCTATAGCGGTGAATTGGCTGGCTAAGGGCTGGTTCCGCTTGTAAGAACCGCCTCCCGCCGCGGGCTGGTCCGCGGCCGCTCACGTATTCGCAAGGACGTTCAGGCCGATGCCCCGCGACATGCTTCAGTTCACGCGCCTTCCTTCGCATGCGCCCGACAAGCGTCCGGCCGAGAGCCGCCGTCGCGATTTCGATGAGATTTACCAGCCGTGGCCCGACGAGAAAGCCTCCGAGCAGGCCTCGCGCTGCGAGCAGTGCGGGATCCCGTTCTGCCAAGTGCATTGCCCGGTGCAGAACAACATCCCCGATTGGCTAAAGCTGACGGCGGAGGGCCGGCTGCAAGAGGCCTACGAGGTTTCCTCGGCCACCAACAACATGCCGGAGATCTGCGGCCGCATCTGTCCGCAGGATCGGCTGTGCGAAGGCAGCTGCGTGCTCGAACAGAGCCAGCACGGCACCGTCACCATCGGCGCGGTCGAGAAGTACATCACCGACACCGCGTGGGAGCGCGGCTGGGTGAAGCCGGTCACGCCCGAGCGCGAGCTCGGCACGTCGATCGGCATCATCGGCGCAGGCCCTGGCGGCATGGCCGCGGCCGAGGAGCTTCGCAAGCTCGGACATAAAGTCGAGATCTACGATCGCTACGATCGCGCCGGCGGCTTGCTGATCTACGGCATCCCCGGTTTCAAGCTCGAGAAGCACGTGGTGCAGCGGCGCGCCGACCTGCTCGCGCAGGCCGGCATCGTGATCCATCCGAATGTGGAGGTCGGCAAGACGATCCGCTTCTCCGAGCTGCGCGCGCGCCACGACGCGGTGCTGATCGCGACCGGCGTCTACAAGGCGCGCATGCTCGAATGCCCCGGCGTCGGCGCGAACGGCGTGTTCCCGGCGATGGCCTATCTCACCGCCTCGAACCGCAAGGATCTCGGCGATGCGGTGCCCGAATTCGATAACGGTACGCTCGATGCCGCGGGCAAGAACGTGGTCGTGGTCGGCGGCGGCGATACCGCGATGGATTGCGTGCGCACCGCCGTGCGCCAGGGCGCGAAGTCCGTGAAGTGCCTCTACCGGCGCGATCGGGACAACATGCCCGGCTCGCAGCGCGAAGTCGCCAACGCCATCGAAGAAGGTGTGGAATTCCTGTGGCTGTCGGCGCCGGAAGCGGTGCTGCACGACAGCGAGAACCAGGTCACCGGGGTTCGCGCTGTTCGCATGCGCCTCGGCACCCCCGACGCGTCGGGCCGCGCCAAGCCCGAGGAGATCGAAGGCTCGCAGTTTGTCGTGCCCGCCGATATCTGCATCGAGGCGCTGGGCTTCGATCCGGAAGACCTGCCGGTCATGTTCGGCGAGACGGGTCTCGGCGTCACCCGCTGGGGGACGCTCAAGACCGATTTCCGCACCCTGATGACCACAATGGAGGGCGTGTTCGCCGCCGGCGACATCGTGCGCGGCGCTTCGCTCGTGGTGTGGGCGATCCGCGACGGCCGCGACGCCGCCGCGAGCATCCATCGCTATGTGCAAAACGCGCGAAAACCTGAGGCCCAGCCGCTTCGCGCGGCGTCGTAGTCGTTCCTTAGTCATCCTTGGCGCGCAGCGCCGAGGATCCAGAGGTGTCTGGTTTTAGGTTTAAACGAAATAACTCTGGATCCTCGCGCTTCGCGCAAGGATGACAGAAGAAGTTAGGACTGAAGCGATGAACGAGATCACCAAGATCGAATCCGGCGAAGAGTTTGCGCGCAACTACCGCGCCAATGTGGCGAAGCTGACCGCCGCGCATGCCTACAATCCGGCCGATGAGCACGACGCCTGCGGCGTCGGCATGGTCGTCGCCATCGACGGCAAGCCGCGCCGCGCCGTGGTCGAGGCCGGCATCGAAGCGCTGAAGGCGATCTTCCATCGCGGCGCGGTCGACGCTGATGGAAAGACGGGCGACGGCGCCGGCATCCACCTCGAGGTGCCGCAGGATTTCTTCCGCGATCACGTGACCCGCACCGGCCACGTCATGGCCGACACCGAGACCCTGTGCGTCGGCCAGGTGTTTCTGCCCAAGACCGATCTCGGCGCCCAGGAGACCTGCCGCACGATCGTCGAAAGCGAGATGCTGAGCGCGGGCTACTACATCTACGGCTGGCGCCAGGTGCCGGTGGACATCTCGGTGATCGGCGAGAAGGCCAACGCCACGCGCCCCGAGATCGAGCAGATCATGATCGCGAACCGGCGCGGCCTTTCCGGCGACGATCTCGAGCGCAACCTCTATCTCGTGCGCCGGCGCATCGAGAAGCGGGTCCAGGAAGAGCACATCCGCGACTTCTACATCTGCTCGCTGTCGAGCCGCTCGATCATCTACAAGGGCATGTTCCTGGCCGAGCAGCTGACCGCGTTCTATCCGGACCTGCTCGACGAGCGCTTCACGTCGACCTTCGTGATCTATCACCAGCGCTATTCGACCAACACCTTCCCGACCTGGCACCTCGCCCAGCCGTTCCGCATGCTCGCCCACAACGGCGAGATCAACACGCTGCCGGGCAACATCAACTGGATGAAGGCGCACGAGTGCCGCCTCGGCCATCCGCTGTTCGGCGATTCGATCGAAGAGCTGAAGCCGATCATCCAGCCGGGTCAGTCGGATTCGGCGACGCTCGACAATGTGTTCGAGCTGCTGTGCCGCGCCGGGCGCTCGGCGCCGATGGCGCGCTGCCTGCTCGTGCCCGAGAGCATCAGCCAGAACGCCGTGATGCCCGAGCCCCATCGCAATCTGTTCGGCTACTGCAACGCCGTCATGGAGCCTTGGGACGGGCCGGGCGCGATGTGCGCGACCGACGGCCGCTGGGTCATCGGCTACATGGACCGCAACGGCCTGAGACCCATGCGCTTCACCGTCACCAACGACGGGCTGCTGCTGGTCGGCTCCGAACAGGGCATGGTGCGGGTCCACAGCCAGGACGTGATCGAGAAGGGCCGCGTCGGCCCCGGCGAAATGATCGGCGTCGACCTCAAGGAAGGGAAGCTGTTCCACGACCGCGAGCTCAAGGACAACCTCGCCGCCAAGCGGCCGTTCGGCCAGTGGATCAAGGAGACCACGTACCTCGACGCCATCGTCTCCAAGGGCGTGAAGCCGGCGCGGGCATCGTTCACCAAGGAAGAGCTGCTGCGCCGCCAGTTCGCGTTCGGCCTGACGCTCGAGGACATGGAGCTGATCCTACAGCCCATGGTCACCGATGCGAAGGAAGCCGTCGGCTCCATGGGCGACGACACGCCGCTCGCGGTGCTGTCGGAGAACTACCGCGGCATGCACCATTTCTTCCGGCAGAACTTTAGCCAGGTCACCAATCCGCCGATCGACAGCCTGCGCGAGAGCCGGGTGATGACGCTGAATACGCGCCTGGGCAACCTCGGCAACATTCTCGATGAATCTCCGGAGCAATGCGAGATCCTGCAGCTCTCGAGCCCGATGCTGACCAACACGCAGTTCGCCGCCATGCGCAAGTACATGGCGAGCGGCGGGACCGATAGCGCCGGCGACATCAACTGCACGTTCGATGCCGACGGCGGCGAGAACGCGCTGCGTCTTGCCGTCCAGCGCATCCAGAACGAGGCCGAAGAAGCCGTGCGCGCCGGCAAGCGCCATGTCGTGCTCACCGACGAAGGCCAGAGCGAGGACCGCGCCGCCATCCCGATGATCCTCGCGGCGGGCGCGGTGCACACGCACCTCATCCGCCAGAAACTGCGCACGTTCTGTTCGCTCAACGTGCGGACCGGCGAATGCCTGGACGTGCATTACTTCGCCGTGCTGATCGGCGTGGGCGCGACCACGGTCAACGCATATTTGTCCGAGGAGGCGATCGCCGACCGCCATCGCCGCGGCCTGTTCGGCGAGCTCAGCCTCGAAGATTGCTTGAAGCGTTATCAAAAGGCGATCGGCGACGGCCTGCTCAAGGTGATGTCCAAGATGGGCATCTCGGTGATCAGCTCGTACCGCGGCGGCTACAATTGCGAAGCCGTCGGCCTGTCGCGCTCGATGGTCGCCGAGTTCTTCCCCGGCATGACCTCGCGCATTTCAGGCATCGGTCTTGCCGGCATCCAGAAGAAGGTGCTCGAGCAGCACGCCAAGGCGTTCCGCGCCGGCGCCGTCACGCTCCCCGTGGGCGGCTTCTACCGGTACCGCGCGAAGTCGGGCGAGGCCCATGGCCATGACGGCCGCTTGATCCACATCCTGCAGACCGCGGTCGAGAAGGACTCGTACGCGACCTACCTCAAGTATTCGGAAGGGGTGCGCAAGCTGCCGCCGATCTGGTTGCGCGACCTGCTCGACTTCCGCAAGTCGACCAAGCCGATCGCGCCGGAACAGGTCGAATCCACGACCGAAATCCGCAAGCGCTTCGTCACGCCCGGCATGTCCTTGGGCGCGCTCGGACCCGAGGCCCACGGCACGCTCAACATCGCGATGAACCGGATCGGCGCGAAGTCGGATTCCGGCGAAGGCGGCGAGGACCGCGCGCGCTATAAGCCCGCGCCCAACGGCGACAACGCCAACTCGGCGATCAAGCAGATCGCATCGGGACGCTTCGGCGTCACCGCCGAGTACCTGAACCAGTGCCGCGAGATCGAAATCAAGGTGGCGCAGGGCGCCAAGCCCGGCGAAGGCGGCCAGTTGCCCGGCTTCAAGGTCACGGTCGAAATCGCAGCGCTGCGCCATGCGACGCCCGGCGTGATGCTGATCTCGCCGCCGCCGCACCACGACATCTACTCGATCGAGGACCTCGCCCAGCTGATCTACGACCTGAAGCAGATCAACCCGAAGGCGCGCGTATGCGTGAAGCTGGTCGCGCGCACCGGCATCGGCACGATCGCCGCCGGCGTCGCCAAGGCCAATGCCGACGTGATCCTGATCTCAGGCCACTCCGGCGGCACCGGCGCGAGCCCGCAGACCTCGATCAAGTTCGTCGGTCTGCCCTGGGAGATGGGGCTGACCGAGGTCCATCAGGTGCTGACGCTGAATCGGCTCAGACACCGCGTCGTGCTGCGCACCGACGGCGGCCTCAAAACCGGCCGCGACATCGTCATCGCCGCCATGATGGGCGCCGAAGAGTACGGCATCGGCACCTCGGCGCTGGTCGCCATGGGCTGCATCATGGTGCGCCAGTGCCACTCGAACACCTGCCCGGTGGGCGTGTGCACGCAGAACCCGGAGCTGCGCAAGAAGTTCACCGGCACCCCGGAGAAGGTCGTCAACCTCTTCAGCTTCATCGCCGAAGAAGTACGCGACATCCTGGCGGGCCTGGGTTTCAAGTCGCTGGACGAGGTGATCGGGCGCACCGATCTCCTGCACCAGGTGAGCCGCGGCGCGGCCCACCTCGACGACCTCGACCTCAATCCGCTGTTGGTGATGCCGGACTCCGGCGGCCTGCCGACACGCAACGCCGTAAAGGGCCGCAACGAAGTGCCGCCGACGCTCGACGAGCAGATGATCATCGACGCCAAGCCGCTGCTCGAGGACGGCGAAAAAATGCAGCTGACCTATAATGTGCGCAACGTGCAGCGCGCGATCGGCACCAAGTTCAGCCACATGATCGTCAAGAAATACGGCATGACCGGACTGCAGCCGGGCCACATGACGGTGCGGCTGCGCGGCAGCTGCGGCCAGTCGCTGGGGGCTTTCGCGGTCCAGGGGCTGAAGATCGAAGTGTGGGGCGACGCCAACGATTACGTCGGCAAAGGCCTGTCCGGCGGGTTCATCGTGATCCGGCCGACCACGTCGTCGACCTTCCGATGGAATGAGAACACGATCATCGGCAACACCGTCCTTTACGGCGCTACCGGCGGCAAGCTGTTCGCCGCGGGACAAGCCGGCGAGCGGTTCTGCGTGCGCAACTCGGGCGCGGTGACGGTGATCGAGGGCTGCGGCTCCAACGCCTGCGAATACATGACCGGCGGCGTCGCGGTGATCCTGGGACGGGTCGGCGCGAACTTCGGCGCCGGCATGACCGGCGGCATGGCCTTCGTTTATGACCGCGAGAACCTGTTCGAACACCGCGTCAACAGGGACAGCGTGATCTTCCAGCGCATCGAGGTCGGGCACTACGAGACGCTGTTGCGTAACCTGGTCATCGAGCACGAGCGCGAGACCTCCTCGCCGTGGGCGCAGCAGTTGCTGGTCAACTGGGACCGCGAAGTGCGCAACTTCTGGCAGGTGGTGCCGAAGGAAATGCTGACGCGCCTCGACGTGCCGGTCACCCGCGACGTCGCCGCCAAGCTGAAGGCCTGATGAGCAAGGCGTTCGTCAAAGAGAGCGACGCCGAAGACGACGACGAGGAAGCCGCTCCGCGCGGGCTTCCCCCGGGCGCCAAGAACTACATGCGCCCCCAGAGCTTCCGCGCGCTGGAGAAAGAACTCCACGAGCTGCTGCGGGTCGAGCGTCCGAAGATCGTGGAGATCGTTTCCTGGGCGGCCGCCAACGGCGACCGCTCGGAGAACGGCGACTATATCTATGGCAAGAAGCGGCTGCGCGAAATTGACCGGCGCGTCCGGTTCCTGACAAAGCGGCTCGAGGGCGCGACCGTGGTCGATCCCGCGTTGCAGAAGAACCGCGCGCAGGTGTTCTTCGGCGCGACCGTGACCTACATCGACCATCACGACGCCGAGCGCACCATCACCATCGTCGGCGTCGACGAAGCCGATATGAGCAACGGTCTGGTGAGCTGGATTTCCCCCGTCGCCAAAGCGCTGCTCAAGGCCCGGGTCGGCGATTCGGTCAAGGTCCGCACCCCGGCCGGCGAAGAAACCATCGACGTGACGGCTATACGCTACGGCGACGGCTGATATGCTGGCCCCTCGTCAATGGGGGGCTTTGCCATGAAATTCAGAACAGCCGTTTCGGTGGTTGCGTTGAGCGTGGGCGTCAGTGTGGGCGCGTCGGCGCAGACGATGCCGATGCCGATGCCGATGCCGCCGGAGATCGCGCCGCCGCGCGACATGCCTTATCCCGGCACCCTCACCTTGTCGGTCGACGGGACCGACCTTAAGCGCCACATCTTCCGCATCAAGGAACGCATCCCGGTCCGCGGCGGCCAAGTCACGCTGCTGTATCCGAAGTGGATTCCGGGCAACCACTCGCCGACGGGCCGCATCGACGCCCTCGCGGGGCTCATGATCAGCGCGAACGGCAAGCGCGTGGAATGGACCCGCGATCCAGTCGACGTCTACGCCTTCCACGTCAATGCGCCCGCGGGCACGACCGCGCTCGATGTCGATTTCGAGTTCCTGACCTCGGCGACCGGCGACGAAGGCCGTGTCGTGATGACGCCCGACATGATGAACGTGCAGTGGTTCGCGCTGTCGCTTTACCCCGCCGGCTACTTCACGCGAGACATTCCGATTACCGCCTCCGTCACGTTGCCCGACGGGTGGAAGTTCGCGACCGCGCTAGAAACCGCCGCGACCAGCGGCGCGACCACAACGTTCAAGACGGTGCCCTACGAGACGCTGCTGGACTCGCCGATGGACGCGGGCCGTTACTCCCGCGTGATCGACCTGGAGGCGCCGGGCCCGGCGCCGGTGCGTCTCGATGTGTTCGCCGACCGTCCGGAGCTGCTCGAAGCCAAACCCGAACACATCGCCGCGCTCAAGGCGCTCGTCGTCCAGGCCTACAAGACCTTCGGCAGCCATCACTACAATCACTACGACTTCCTGTTCTCCCTCTCCGACCGCATGGGCGGTATCGGCGTCGAACACCATCAGTCGAGCGAAGACGGCACCGTGCCCACGTTCTTCACGGAATGGGACAAGAACGCCGATACGCGCGACCTGCTGTCGCACGAGTACACCCATTCCTGGAACGGCAAGTTCCGCCGCCCGGCCGATCTGTGGACGCCGAACTACGATGTGCCGATGCGCAACAGCTTGCTGTGGGTCTACGAAGGGCAGACGCAATACTGGGGCTACGTGCTCGCCGCGCGCGCGGGCCTGCTCACGAAAGAACAGGCGCTCGCCGCCATCGCTGCCACCGCCGCCCAATACGACTACCGCATCGGGCGCGAGTGGAAGACGCTGGAGGACACGACCAACGATCCGATCGTCGCCATGCGCCGCGCGATCCCGTGGCGGAGCTATCAGCGCAGCGAAGATTATTACTCCGAGGGCGAACTGGTGTGGTTGGACGCCGACACACTGATCCGCGAGCTTTCCGGCGGCAAGAAGTCGCTCGACGATTTCGCGCACACGTTCTTCGCCGTCAACGACGGCAGCTTCGTGCCGGTGACGTATACCTTCGACGATGTAGTGCGCGCGTTGAACAGCGTACAGCCCCACGATTGGGCCAAGTTCCTGCATCAGCGTCTCAACAGCCACGGCCCCGGCGCACCGCTCGACGGTGTGGCGCGCGGCGGCTACAAGCTCACCTACACCGACACGCCGACCGGGTACTTCAAGGACTCCGAGACCCGGCGCAAGATCACCGACTTGAGCTATTCGCTCGGCGTGGTGATCGGGCGCGAAGGCAGGCTCACCGATGTACGCTGGGGCGGCCCGGCGCATTCGGCGGGGTTGACGGTCGGCACCCAGATCATCGCGGTCGACGGCACGGCTTTCGATGCCGACAAGCTGAAGTCCGCAATTAAGAGCGGCAAGGACGGCACGACGCCGCTCACCTTGCTCGTCAAGCAGGGCGACATGTACTCGACGGTGCAGATCAATTATCACGACGGTCTGCGCTATCCGCGGTTCGACCGCGTGGACAACACGCCGGACCGCTTGGGCGACATCCTGGCCGCAAAGTAAACCGCGCGCGCAGAGATGGCGCAGCATCTGTGCTACGTCGCGCTGCTCGTGCCGGACTACGACGAAGCGATTGCGTATTACACGCAGACGCTGGGGTTCGACCTCGTCAGCGACACCGCGATTGCCGAGGAACCGGGAAAACGCTGGGTTTCGCTCGCGCCTCCCGGTTCGTCGGAAACCCGCATCCTTCTTGCGCGAGCAACCGCGCCCGAACAGACCGCCCGGATCGGCGATCAATCCGGCGGCCGCGTTTTTCTTTTTCTCCACACCGACGATTTCTGGCGCGACTACAAAGCGTTTTCGGCGCGCGGGGTCGCATTCATGGAGACACCGCGCACGGAGGCTTACGGCACCGTCGCCGTCTTCAAGGACTATCTCGGAAACAAATGGGATCTGCTTGAGCTGAAAGACTCAGCCTGAGGCGACTCAGCCGAACCGCTTGCGGATCAGCGCGAACAGCGCGCGAATGGCCATGCCCTCGCCGCCGACGGGGCGGCCCGGACGTTCGCTCGGGTTCCAGGCGTAGAGATCGAGATGGACCCAAGGCTGCACGCCGTCCTTGGGCTTGACGAATTCCTTGAGGAACAGCGCGGCGGTGATGGCGCCGGCAAAAGGGGAATCGCCCGCATTGTTGATGTCGGCAATCTTGCTGTCGATCATCTTCCGGTAAGGCGCCCACAACGGCAGGCGCCACAGCGGATCACGCGTGTTCTCCGCCGCGGCGATCAGATCGGCCGCGAGCGATTCATCGTCGGTGAACATCGCCGGCAAGTCCGGCCCGAGCGCCGTGCGCGCCGCGCCCGTGAGCGTCGCGCAATCGATCAGAAGCGCCGGCTCCTCGCTGAGCGCCTCGGTGAGCGCGTCGCCGAGCACGAGGCGGCCTTCGGCGTCGGTGTTGCCGATCTCGACCGAGATGCCCTTGCGGGTCTTGAGCACGTCGCCGGGACGGAAGGCGTTGCCGCTGACGGCGTTCTCGACAGCAGGGATCAGCACGCGCAGCCGCACCGGCAGCTTCGCGGCCATGATCATCTGGGCGAGGCCCAGCACGGCGGCCGCGCCGCCCATGTCTTTCTTCATCAGCGCCATCGCGCTCGACGGCTTGAGATCGAGGCCGCCGCTGTCGAAGCACACGCCCTTGCCGACCAGGGTCACTTTGGGCGCGTGAACCTGCCCCCAGCTGAAATCGATCAATCGGGGAGGAGTCGTGCTTGCGCGCCCGACCGCATGGATCATCGGGTAATTGGCGGCGAGGAGTTCGTCGCCGACGGTGACGCGCACGCTCGCGCCGAAGGCTTCCGCCACGCCGCGCGCCGCGCGTTCGAGCGCGTCGGGCAGCATGTCGGCCGCCGGCGTATTGACCAGGTCGCGCGCAAGGCAGATCGCGTTGACGGCGTTCGTCACATAGAGCCGGTCCGCGCCTTCGGGCCACTCGAGGCGCGCGCGCTCCGGAGGAGGCTCGCTCTTGTAGCGGCTGAAGGCGTAGGCGCCGAGCGCCCAGGCGAGCGCGGCCCAGGTCGGGAAATCGCGCGGCTCACCGAAGCTCTCGGTCAGGCGGAAGACGCCTTTGGGCAGCGACTTCGCGAGCCCTCCCATCGCCCACGGATCGTCGCCGCGACCAAGACCGACCACCACGCGCGCGATCTCGCCATGCGGATCGCTCATCACCGCGGTCGCGCCGGCCTCGCCCTTGAAGCCGGTGACGGTGAGCCAATGGCGCACCGGAGCGGTCTGCGCGGCGAGCCAGGGTTCGAGACGGTCGGAGGCGATGGCCGAGATCGGGATGGCGTGGTCGCCCGGCTCGACCAGCAGCGAAAGCGGTGAGGTCATGAAGGCAAAGCTAGCGCGATCAGTTGCGGCTTAGAAGGGCGCGGGTGAAAACGTTGGTTTCGGCCTTCGCGGCGGGCGGTCGAACGGCATCAGCCGAACCCGCGGGCGGAGCCATCAGGCCGTTCTCGATGTAATAGCGATCGGCGCCCTTAAGCACGGGCACCCCGATATCCTGGGCGGCGAGCGTCTTGTCCATCAGCTTGCCGCGCGGATGGCCGGCCTGGAACAAGGGCGCGTTGCGGTCGTGCCAGAGCGCGCGGGCAATGCCGTAGCCGAGCTGCGGGTCCATGTTGGCGCGCGCGACCAGCACCGAGCCGACGTCGATCGTCTCAACCGCGGTCTGGCTTTGGCCGTAGAGGCCGGGCGGGATCACGCCGCGGCTATAGAAGGGAAACACCTGAACGAGCTTCTCGGCGGTGGGGCCTGAGATCGGCACAAGGCGGATGGGCATGCGGCCTGCGAGATCCTCGAGCGCATTGACCGGCGCGCCGCTCACGAGGAACGCGGCGTCGATGTTGCCTTTGGCGAGCGCATCGGAGCTAGCGACGACGTCGATGTTCTTGAGCTGCACCGTGTCCCACTTCACGCCGTAAGCGGAAAGGATCAGCTTCGCGGTGGCCGCGGTGCCCGAATTCTCGGCACCGATGGCGACGCGCTTGCCCTTGAGATCGGCGACCGACTTGATGGTCGAGTTCGCGGGCACCACGATGTGCACATTCTCAGGGTACAGCCGTGCCACCAGGCGCAGGCTGGTGATGGGCTCCTCGTTGCCGAACGCGCCGACACCGCGATAAGCCCAGGATGCGACATCGGCCTGCGACAGCGCGAGGTCGAGGTCGCCGCGCGCAAGCGCGCGGAGGTTATCGGCGGCGTTGCTGGTGGTCTGGGCGACAGCGATCAGCCCGGGCACTCCGCAATTGCCACCGCGTTCACACTCGCGTGAGCCCGGAGGATTGGAGATCGCGTTCGCGATCAAGCCGCCGAAGGGGAAGTCGGTCGCCCCGGTGGGGCCGGCGCCGATGCGGATCACCTTGGTCGCGGTCGGCGCCGTGTCTTGGGCGACAGCCGGCCCAGCGGCCAGCATCAGGACGGGAAGGATCAGGATCGCGGCAGCGGCGCGATCGATCGACAGCAGGGAGAGCAAACGCTGCACCAAGACGCGTTCCTTCCAGAACCCGGATTCCATCCTTGTGAATGGGACGTCTCCGGGATGAGATATCATATCCAGCGCAAATGGGCTCGTTTTCGTTCCATGTCGAATGAGAATCCCGCAACGCTGTGGCGGTCGCTCCACACCATCGACGCCACGACTGTCCTCTACAAACGAGGCGGTCTTCGGGCAGGTTGCATCCGGCGTGAGCGGCTGGGCCGATAGACTGGCGCGGCGCACCGGAGGCCGTAGAATGGCCACAAAGAGGTGATGCCATGCTGGATGTCCGCCAGCTGCCTGTGCTGCAGGACAATTTCGTCTATTTGATCCGCGATCGGGCGCAAGACGCCGTGGCCGTCGTCGATCCTGCCGTAGCGGAGCCTGTGCTCGCCGCCGCGCGAGAGCTCGGCTGGACGATCACCCATATCCTCAACACCCACCATCACGGCGATCACGTCGGCGGAAACATTGCGATCAAAGCCGCGACCGGCTGCACCATCGTCGGCCCCGCCCATGACCGGGATCGGATCCCCGGGATCGACGTGGCGGTCGCCGACGGCGAGACCTATGCCCTGGGTGGCTCGCGGGCCGCGGTGTTCTTTGTCCCCGGCCATACCCGCGGCCATATCGCCTATTGGTTCAAGGACGCCTTCCCCGACGCCGATCCACCGGGGGGCGCGCTTTTCTGCGGCGATACGATGTTTTCCGTGGGTTGCGGGCGGCTGTTCGAGGGCACACCGGGCCAAATGTGGGGCAGCCTGAAGCGCCTGCGGGCCCTGCCCGCCGCGACCCGGATCTACTGTGCCCACGAGTACACAGCGAGCAATATCCGCTTCGCCGTCACGGTCGACCCCACCAACAGCGCGTTGCGCAAGCGCGCGGCCGAGGTGAAGGCGCTGCGTGAGGCAGGCAAGCCGACCGTCCCCTCGACCATCGGCGAGGAGCGGGCCGTGAACCCGTTCCTGCGGGCCGACACCCCGGAGATTGCCGCATCCGTGGGTCTGACCGGCCATGATCCGGTCGAAGTCTTCGCCGAGGTCCGTCGCCGGAAGGATTCGTTTTGATCGACGTTGCCGCTTATTTCGATCGGATCGGTTTCTCGGATCGTCCCGCAATCGACCTGCCGACGCTGAGCGCGATCCACGCGCGCCATGTGCGGACGATCCCGTTCGAGAACCTGGATCCGTTGCTGGGCCGGCCGGTGGCCCTGACCCCGGACGCGCTGACCGCGAAGCTCATCCGGGGTGGCCGCGGCGGCTACTGCTTCGAGCAGAACGGGATCGTGCACGACGTCCTGGACCAGCTCGGCTACCGGGTGACGCCGCTGGCCGGCCGGGTGATCTGGATGGCGCCGCCGGACGCGCCGCGCTCGCCGCTATCGCACCGGATCACCAAGGTGTCGCTGCCCGAAGGCGAATACCTGGTCGATGTCGGCTTCGGCGGACAGAGCCCGACCGCGCCGCTGCGCATCGAGATCGGCCTCGAGCAAGAGACCCCGCACGGGGTCTACCGGATGATCAAGGCGCCGCCCGCCCTCGAGCTGCAGATGAACACCGCGGACGGCTGGCGCGGCATGTACCGTTTCACCCTCGAGACCCAGAGCCCCGCCGATTACGAGGTCGCGAACTGGTTCACGTCGACCCATCCCCGCTCGCGGTTCCGTCAGGTCCTGGTGGGAGCGCGGATCGTCGGCGACACGCGGGTCAATCTGTTGAACCGGTCAGTGACCGTGTGGCGCGGCGGCGAATCTGAGACGTCGACGCTCGAAAGCGCCGATGCCCTGGGCGAATTCCTGAGCGGAACCTACCGCCTCACCCTGCCCGCATCCGCGGATGAAATCTGGGCGAAGCTTCCGCCGTAATCGTTAGACACTCCACTGTCATCCTTGCATCGCGCAAGCGATGCGAGGATCCAGGGGTATTTCGTGTCTGTTTTGAACCTAAGAACTCCTACCTCTGGATCCTCGCGGTTTCGCTGCAAGGATGACAACCGAGCTCAATACATGTGCTGGCCGCCGTTGATCGACAGGGTCGAGCCGGTGATGAAGTCGGCGTCGTCGGCGACCAGGAACATCACGCCGCGGGCGATGTCCTCGGCGCGGCCCAGACGCCCCATCGGGATCTTGGCGATGATCTTCTCGAGCACCGGCGGCGGGACGGCGCGGACCATGTCGGTATCGACGTAGCCGGGCGCGATCGCGTTCACGGTGATGCCTTTGCCCGCGCCTTCTTGCGCCAGCGCCTTGGTGAACCCGTGGATGCCTGATTTGGCCGCGGCGTAGTTGACCTGGCCGTACTGCCCGGCCTGGCCGTTGATCGAGCCGACGTTGACGATGCGCCCGAAGCTGCGCGCGCGCATGCCGTCGATCACGGCGCGGCACATGTTGAAGCAACCGCCGAGGTTGGTGTCGATGACGGCCTCCCACAGGTCGGGGGTCATCTTGTGCATCGTGGTGTCGCGGGTGATGCCGGCGTTGTTCACGAGAACGTCCACGGGGCCAAGTTCTGCCGCGATCTGGGCGACCGCTTTCTGGACCGCAGAAAAATCCGCGACGTCGAACTTGTAGGTCTTGATCCCGGTCTCGGCGGTAAAGGCCTTCGCCGCTTCGTCGTTGCCGCTGTAGTTGGCCGCCACTTTATAGCCGGCTTGCTTAAGCGCGATTGAGATCGCTTTGCCGATTCCGCGCGTTCCGCCGGTGACGACTGCAACTCGAGCTGACATGCGACCCTCCAGGTTGGTGTTCTCAAATCCGCCAAAACCGATCATAAGGCGCACAGCCGCGCGTGCAAGCGAGGCTCCGGGGCTGAATTACGATGACCGATCCACACGATTTACCGCGTTTCCGCGACGAGCTCCGGGCGACGATTCGCCTGGCGAGCCCGCTTGCGGCCGCGTCGTTGGCGCAGATCGGCATGGGCCTGACGGATACCGTCCTGCTCGGCGGGCTGGGGCGCGATGCGCTCGCGGCCGGCGGCCTCGGGGTCAGCATCTTCCAGACCCTCTCGGCGATTCTGCAGGGACTCGTCGTCGGCGTCTCGATTCTCATCGCCCATGCGCGGGGTGAAGGCAAACCGGAGAAGATCGCGCCGATTCTCGGGGCCGGGTACATCGTGGCCACGCTCTCGTCGCTGCCCCTGATCGTGCTGCTGTGGTGGATCGAGCCGGCCTTGCAGGTGATTGGCGAGCCTGAAGCCCTGGCCCATGCGGTCGCGCGCTATGACCGGATCATCGTGCTCGGTGTGCCCGCGTCGTTGTGGCTTGCTGTGCAGCGGTCGTATCTGACGGCGATGAACCGTCCGCGCGTGGTCATGACCGTTTCCATCTGCGCCCTCGTGGCCAACGGCTTCTTGAACTATGGCCTGATGCACGGCGCCTGGGGTTTGCCGGAGATGGGCTACCTCGGCTCGGCGACCGCGACCACGGCGGCGCTGTGGGGCATGTTCGGCGCCACCGCGCTGTGGAGCGGCGCACCCGCCCAAGTGCGCATCGATCGCGCCGCGACGGCACCCGCGGTCTTCGAGCTTGTGCACTTGGGCTGGCCGATCGCGGGCACGCTCGCGGTCGAGATCCTCCTGTTTACCGGCGGCGCGCTGATGGCGGGCGTCCTGGGTCCGACCGCGCTCGCAGCGCACCAGGTCGCGATCAGCGTCGCCTCGACCACGTTCATGGTGCCGATGTCCATCGGCCAAGCGGCGAATGTGCGCGTCGGTTATTTCGCCGGCGCGCGCGTATGGGCGGCGGCGCGACGCGCGGGCCACGCCGCGTTTGCCGTCGGCGTCGGCTTCATGGCGATCGCAGCGCTCGTGCTGCTGGTCTTTCCGCGCCAGATTGCGCCGCTGTTCAATCTCGACCCCGCCAATCCCAACGACGCCGGCGTGATCGCGCTGATCGTGCGTCTCTTGGTGATCACGGCTTTCTTCCAGGTGTTCGACGGCGCGCAGACGATCGCCGCGGGCGCGCTGCGCGGCTACAAGGACACGCGCATGCCGATGGCGCTCGCGGGGTTCGGCTATTGGGCGCTGGGATTCCCCGTGGCCTGGGTGCTCGCGTTCCCGATGGGCCTCGGCGCGGTCGGCATCTGGTGGGGCTTCGCGATCGGGCTCGCGGCAACAGCCCTCGTGCTCGGCTGGCGCTACGAGCGACTGAGCGTAACGTTGATTGCGCAGGCGGCCGCTTAGCCGCTCGCTCGCGCTCGCTGAGTATGTGTGTTTCGCTAGCGCTCCACACACATGGCAATGCCCATGCCGCCGCCGATGCACAGCGTGGCAAGGCCGCGCTTGGCGTCGCGCTTCTGCATTTCGTGCAGCAGCGTCACCAGCACGCGGCAGCCCGAGGCGCCGATCGGATGACCGAGCGCGATCGCACCGCCGTTGACGTTCACCTTCGCCGGATCGAAGCCCAGATCCTTGCACACCGCGAGCGACTGGGCGGCGAACGCTTCGTTGGCTTCGATTAGATCGAGGTCGGCGACTTTCCAGCCCGCCTTCTCGAGCGCGCGGCGCGAGGCCGGCACCGGGCCGATGCCCATGATCGCGGGGTCGACGCCGGCTTGGGCCCAGGAGACGATGCGCGCGAGCGGCTTGATGCCGCGCTTCTTAGCTTCATCGGCGCTCATCACCACGACCGCGGCGGCGCCGTCGTTGAGCCCCGAGGCGTTGCCGGCGGTGACGGTGCCGTCCTTCGAGAAAGCGGGGCGGAGCTTGGCCAGCACGTCCGCGGTCGTTCCGGCGCGCGGATACTCGTCGGTGTCGAACGCCTTCTGTTCTTTCTTCACGGTGATCATCACCGGCACGATTTCGTCCTTGAATTTGCCGGCCTTGATCGCGGCTTCCGCGTTGGCCTGCGAGCGCGCGGCGAATTCGTCCTGAGCGGCGCGCGTGAGCTGCCACTTCTCGGCGATGTTCTCCGCCGTCGTGCCCATGTGGTAATTGTTGAACACGTCCCACAGGCCGTCGTTGATCATGGTGTCGATCATCGTGGCGTTGCCCATCTTCACGCCGTTGCGAAGATGCATGGCATGCGCGGACTGGCTCATGCTCTCCTGGCCGCCTGCGACCACGATGGCGCTGTCGCCGCTGGTGATCGCCATCGCGCCGAGCGCCACGGCTTTCAGCCCCGAGCCGCAGACGTGGTTGATGGTCATCGCCGGGGCTTCCTTGGGGACGCCGGCCTTGAGCGACGCCTGCCGCGCCGGGTTCATGCCGGCGGCCGCGGTCAGCACATTGCCCATCACGACTTCGGAGACATCGGCGGGCGCGACGTTGGCGCGCTTCAGGCTTTCCGCGATCACGACCTGGCCAAGTTCGGCGGCGGAAAGACCGGCGAGCGATCCATTGAAGGCGCCGATGGCGGTGCGGGTAGCGGAAGCGATGACGATGTCGGTCATGGGCGGTTCTCCTTGAGAGGCAGGGGGTCGTTTTAGAACTCGGACCTGCGAGGGGCAAGGCACCCCCGCAGAAGCAGCGTTTTCAGGCTTGTTTCAACCAGGCGAGCAAAGGGGCGTAAACACGCTTGAGTGCGCTGCCGCCGGCCACCATGCCGATGTGCCCGAGATCGACAGTACGCATTTCGGTTCCGGGAATCGCCGCGGCCAAGGCGGCGGCCGAGCGCGGCGGCACGATCCGATCCTGGCTCGGAATGAACGCAAGCGTCGGGCAATTCACCCGCGACGGATCGACCACCGTTCCGCCGATGCGCCAGGCGCCTTTGGCGGGCGTGTTGTCGCCGTACCAGTCGAACAGGCACTCGCGCGCGACGGGACCCGCGAGCGGCACGCCGTCGTTGAGCCAGTCTTCGAGCGCGACAAAGCGGCGCGCGTCGTCGCTGTCCTGATCGAGGGTCGCAAAGCGGCGGAACTTGCGCCCGGTCAAGGTCGGATCGAGCGTCGCGAACAACGCCTGGAGCAGATCGACCGAGGCCGCGCCTTCCGCCGCGATCATCATTTCGAGAAGGGGACGCGAGAGCGCCATGAAGATGCGCGCGGCGTCGCTGTCGGCGTGAAAGTCCCAAGGCGCGGCGAGCAGCGCGAGCGCGCCGACGAGATCAGGGCGCAACACCGCAGGCGCCACGCTCAATGTCCCGCCCATGCAGTAGCCAACGACCTTCGGCGCAGCGCCGCTTCGTCGCGCGACCTCCGCAAGCGCCGGAATGAGCACGCCTTCGACGTAATTGGTGAGCGTGAACCCGCGCTCGGCGCCGGGTTCTCCCCAATCGAGAAGGTAGGTGTGCAGCCCGGCCGCGGCCGCGGCGCGCAGCAGACTGCGATCGCTCGCGAGATCGAGGATGGTGGCGCGATTGATCAGCGACGGCACGAACACGACAGCCGGTCCCTCGCCGCCGTAATCGCGCAAGGCCGCCGCGCCGCGCGTCCAGACCGCCGCCGGCATTTCGAGCGCGCGGGCGAAGTCATGGGTCTGATAGCGGCGGACGCCGTCGACGAAGCGCTGGAGCCGCATCGTCGCGGCGCCGATCACGGCATCGAGGAATTTCGGCGCGTCGAGATACGCGGGCCACGGCCCGTCGATCGCCTCAGGACTTTTTCTTGCCGCCTCGGCCGCGATCAGCTTTGCCGGATCGAACGGCGGGCTTTGCGGACTTTGGTTTTGCGCCGGCTTCGAGAGCGGCAATGCGCCGCTCGAGAGCATCGAGGCGGGCGAGAACGGCGTCAGACCCATCAAGGCCAGCTGCACGATCCAGCCCTCGGTCGCCAGATGCAGCGGCAGCGGCCGCGGGCCCATGCGCTCGGTCATCGCCGGCCGCTCCCGGTGCGGCGAACCCGGCCGCCATGCGCGTCCAGGCATTCGTAAGCGCCGAAAGCTGGTTCGGATCCTTGGCGAGCTTGGCGACGTGCTCCTGCCAGAGTTCGAGATATCGCTGTGCAAGAGCGGCGTAGTCGGGGCCGCCCGGGGCTTTCTCTTCGGTCATGGATAACTCGATAAACCACTGATTTCGGCTGTTCCCGTACCCAGCGCGAGAATGTTACGAGAGACCTTCGCCAGGCGCTTTGACAGGCTGCCATTGTGCATAGCACAATAAAGCCAAATCAACGCGGATTCACCTAGCAGTTCTCGAAAGGGACACAGGCGTCTTTCATGGCAGAACCAGACAGCGCGCGGGCGCCCGTCATCACCATCAAGAAGTACGCTAACCGGCGGCTCTACAACACGGCCACGTCAAGCTACGTCACCCTTGAGCACCTGGCCGAGATGGTCAAGGAAGGCGCCGAGTTCATCGTGACCGACGCCAAGACCGGCGAGGACATCACCCGCAGCGTGCTGACCCAGATCATCGTCGAGCAGGAGGCGAAGGGCCAGAATCTGCTGCCGATCAAGTTCCTGCGGCAGATCATCGGTTTTTACGGTGATTCGCTGGGCGGTCTGTTGCCGCGCTACCTCGAGACCAGCATGGAGGCGTTCTCCCAGAACGAAACGCACATGCGCCGGGTGATGCAAGAAACCTTCAAGGGCCTGTTCCCGGTCCAACGCCTGGAGGAGATGGGCAAACAGAACATGGCGCTGTTCGAGAACGCGATGCGCATGTTTAATCCGTTCGCCTCGACGCGCGGAGCGCCGGCGCAACAGCAGCCGAGCGCGCCGCAAGCCGCGGCCAAGACCGAGGACATCGACGCCCTGCGCGCGCAACTCAACGCCATGCAGGCGCAGCTCGAGCGGCTGGTGAAGGATCGCCCGAAAGACCACGTTTGAGGCGCGCCGGGGCGAAATAGCGATTTGTAGCGTTCTGTGTCACGCCCCGCCGGCCCCTCCCCCCCGGGGGCTTAACAAAGCGGAACAATTTTTTACAATTAACTACAAGTTCTGCCCCCACCGCCCTCTTACAATCCACGGTGATAAAGTCCTAAACCAGACGGTTCGCTGGCCTGAAAGCCTCACCGCCCGGTTGGACAATAACCAGTGGGGGGTGTGGAACATGGACGGCGGAACAATGAAAGCGGCACCGGCCAATAGGGCAAGCGCGATCGACCGTCACGTTGGGGCGCGCATCCGCGAGCGACGCATTATGTTGGGTCTCAGCCAGCAACAAATGGCCGATATGATCGGCGTTACTTATCAGCAGGCCCATAAGTACGAACGCGGCATCAACCGCATTTCGGCCGGGCGGCTGTACGAGATCACGCGGGTCTTGAACGTGCCGATCACCTACTTCTTCGAAGGCCTCGACACCTCCGAAGACGACGCGATGAACCCGCGCCAGCGCATGTGCCTCGAGCTCGCGCGCAACTTCGCCAGCATCTCCAACCAGCGCCACCAAGAGGCTTTGAGCCAGCTCGCGCGTGCGCTCGCCGCGCAACAGTAATTTACAATACGGGGATGGGAGCGGCGGCCGGTGCGCTACAGCCCGGCCGCCCATTCTTCCCGCACGTCCGGGGCCGCTTCGTGAGCGGCCCTTTGTTTTTCGAGGGCAATCTCTTCTGGCGTCGCCAGGCGTTGAAGCGCCCAGACCGCCGCGCCGCGCACCAGCGGCGATTCATCGTCGAGCAAGGTCCGGACCGCGCTGAGCAGCGCGCGATTGCCGCTGTTGCCGATCGCGATCAGCACATTGCGTACAAACCTGTCGCGCCCGGTGCGTTTGACCGGTGAGCCCGCGAACATCTGCCGGAACGCGGCGTCGTCGAGCGCCGCGAGCTGCGCGAGCGAGGTCGGCAGGCCACGCGATTTCAGCTTCGCCTCGCGTCCTGCTTTCGCAAACTTGTTCCACGGGCAGACGGCAAGGCAATCGTCGCAGCCGTAGATCCGGTTTCCCATGAGCCCGCGCAGCGCGCGGGGAATCGGGCCTTTGTGCTCGATCGTCAGGTACGAAATGCATTTGGTGGCGTCGAGCCGGTACGGCGCGATGAAGGCGCGCGTCGGGCAGGCGTCGAGGCAGGCCTGACAGGCGCCGCAGTGATCGCTCTCGGGGGCGTCGGGCTCCAAGGCAAGCGTGGTGAAGACCTCGCCGAGGAAGAGCCATGAGCCGTAGCCGCGCGACACGAGATTGGTGTGTTTGCCTTGCCAGCCGAGTCCGGCGGCGTGCGCGAGCGGCTTTTCCATCACCGGCGCCGTATCGACGAAGACCTTGACGCCGGCCCCGCTGGCCTCGGCGAGCCAGCGCGCAAGCTGCTTGAGTTTGCCTTTCAGCACGTCGTGGTAATCGCGCCCCTGCGCGTAGATGCTGATCGCCGCTTCTTGCGCCGGATCGAGCGCCGGCATCGTCTCGGGGCCATAGTTGAGCCCGACCATGATGACGCTCTTTGCCTCTGGCCAGAGCACTTTGGGATCGCTGCGCCGGTCGGCCTTCTCGCGCAACCAATCCATGTCGCCGTGCAAGCCGGCGGCGAGGAACTGTGTGAACTCGGCGCGGGTGCGCTCCGCGATCGCCGCGGCGGTGATCCGCACGGGATCGAAGCCGAGCCCGCGGGCGTAAGCGACGATGGCAGCCTTGTCAGGCGTCGCCATCGCTGCTGCTCCCGCGCGCTTGATCGGCAGCGAATTTCTGGGCGTACGCCGCGAGGTGGCCGTTTGCGATCGCCTCACGCAGCTCGCGCATCATTTGCTGGTAGAAGGCGACGTTGTGCCAGGTGAGCAGCATCAGCCCCAACACCTCCTCGCAGCGGAAGAGATGATGGAGGTAGGCGCGGCTGTAGGTGCGGCTCGCATCGCAGTCGATGGTTTCGTCGAGGGGGCGCGGGTCGTCGGCGTGCTTGGCGTTGCGCAGGTTGAGCGTGCCGAAGCGGGTGAAGGCCTGCGCCGTGCGCCCCGAACGCGTCGGCAGCACGCAGTCGAACATGTCGCAGCCGCGCATCACCGCCCCGACGATGTCGAGCGGTTTGCCGACACCCATCAGGTAGCGCGGCTTGTCGGCCGGCAGATGCGGCACCGTGTGATCGAGGGTCGAGAACATCAGCTCCTGCCCCTCGCCAACGGCAAGGCCGCCGATCGCGTAACCATCGAAGCCGATGCCCCGGAGTGCTGCGGCCGATTCCGCGCGCAGGTCGGCGTGCACCCCGCCCTGGACGATGCCGAACAGGCCGTAGCCTTCGCGGGCCACATAAGCCTGCTTCGAGCGCGCCGCCCAGCGCATCGACAATCGCATGCTCTCGGCGACAGCGTCCTTCTCGGCCGGAAACGGCGTGCACTCGTCGAATGCCATGGTGATGGTCGCATCGAGCGCGTGCTGGATCTGGATCGAGCGCTCGGGCGTCAGATGGTGGCGCGAGCCGTCGACGTGGGACTGGAACGTCACGCCGTCCTCGTTCATGCGCCGCAGCTTGGCGAGCGACATCACCTGGTAACCGCCGGAATCGGTGAGAATCGGCCCCGGCCAGCGCATGAACGTGTGCAGGCCGCCGAGCGCGGCGATGCGCTCGGCGCCGGGACGCAGCATGAGATGATAGGTGTTTCCGAGAATGATCTGCGCGCCGGTCGCGGCGACGGTCTCCGTGAACATCGCCTTCACCGTCGCCGCCGTGCCGACGGGCATGAAAGCCGGCGTGTCGATCGCTCCGTGCGCCGTCGCGATACGTCCGCGGCGCGCCGCGCCATCGGTCGCGAGCACGGACAACCCAAAACCGGTCATGGGGCGCGCTCGAGCAGGCACGCATCGCCGTAGGAATAGAAGCGGTAGCCCCGAGCAATGGCGTGAGCGTATGCGGCGCGCATGATCTCCGTCCCGGCAAAGGCGCAAACCAGCATATAGAGCGTCGACCGCGGCAGGTGAAAATTGGTGAACATGAGGTCGGCCACTTTGAACTGGTAACCTGGCGTGATGAAGAGCGTGGTATCGCCGCTGAACGGCGCGACACGGCCGCCGGCGCCGGCGGTTTCGAGCAGGCGCAGCGCCGTGGTGCCCACCGCGACGATCCGTCCGCCGGCGGAACGGGCGCGCTCGATCGCCGCCGCGGCGTCGGCGCCGACTTCGCCCCATTCGGCGTGCATGACGTGATCGTCGGTGTCGTCCGCCGTGACCGGCAGGAAAGTGCCCGCGCCGACATGAAGGGTCACCATGGCGCGACCGATGCCGGCGGCGTCGAGCGCCTTGAACAGACCCCCAGTGAAATGAAGCCCCGCGGTCGGCGCTGCCACCGCACCGTCGCGTGCGGCGTAGATCGTCTGATAGTCGGCGCGGTCCTGGGCGTCATCGCCGCGCCGGATGTAGGGCGGCAGCGGCACGTGGCCGATGGTCTTCACCGTTTCAAGCAATTCGGCGCCGCCGCGATTGAAGCGCAAGGTGACCGTGCCGGCGTCCTTGGCCAGAACCTCGGCGGCAAGGCCCTGATCGAAGTCGATGATTTGACCGGGCTTCAACCTTTTTGCCGGCCGGCTCAACCCGGTCCAGGTGTCGGGCGTTTGTGGCCGATGGAGCAGCACCTCGACCGCGACCGCGCCGCGGCGTCCGAACAGACGGGCCGGGATCACCCGGGTGTCGTTGAACACCATGAGATCGCCGGCCCGCAACAAGGTCGGCAGCGCCGCCACGGTGTGATCCGTGAAGGCATCTCCATGCACGTGCAAAAGGCGCGCGCTGTCCCGCGGCTCGACGGGGCGCGCGGCGATGCGCTCGGGGGGCAGCTCGAAATCGAAAGCGTCGACGCGCATCGGGGCTTTGCGGAATATAAGGGGTTAAGGCCGAACGGGCTTGGTGGGCGCAAACGCCGCGCCTTATAGTCAAACAGCCCGCGAAAGCAAGGTTTGGGGAGTTTTGGGGCGTGGAGTGGATCGCACATAAGGTGGATACGTTTCTGGCGGCGGTGGTCATCGCCGTGGCCGCGATCGCGGCCTGGCAGGGCCAGGCGTTCATGAGCGAATACCTGCATCGCCTGGACGGCCAGCTCAGCGAAGCGCGCAGCCAAGTGAGCGCGATCCAGACCGGGCTGCGCTATAAGTTGATGAGCGACACGGTGCGCAAGGAAATCGAAACCAACGCCACCGCGCGCGCCCAGGCCCTGCAGGCTTCCTACGATACGGTGGCGAACACCAATCTGTTCACCCGTCCGATCGCTCTTGCGCGTTACGGCGACCGGGCGCTGCTCGAAGGCACGTGGCGCGGTTTCGCAGCCAACCTGCGGCTTACGCAGGACGCGATCGCCTATGCCGTGATCGGCATGGTGCTCGGCTTCATCGCCTACGAAATCGTCAAACTGCCGGTTCTGCTGTTGCTGCAGCCGAAGAAGCGCCGCTTCCGCAAAAGAGGCTGACGCTATTTAGCGACTGCCGCAGCCGCGACGACCGTCAGATTGCACTTGGCGCTGAGGTCGGAGACGACGCCGGCCGGCTGGTTCTCGACGGCATGCTGCAGATACCCCGCAAGCCGCGTGAGGCTAGCGTTGTACTGGAGCAGGCCGCCGGCGACGAGCGTTTGCAACGCCGGCACTTGCGCTTCCAGCTGCGGGCCGGTGATATCGAGCGTCGCGCCGCTGGCGATGTCCGGGCTGGTCCACTGCCCGATCTGCGCACCGCTGTTGGCGTCGGTGATGACAAGGACCGCGTGATCGGGCAACGCGCCGGTGTTCACGATCCGGACATGCGAGACGTAACCGGAAATCTTGCTGGAATAGACAGCCGTGGCCACAGTCGCATCGTTGCCGATCCCGGTGCCGCAGCTGGTCAAGTTGTTGAGGACACCGGAGCCGTTCGCCCACTGCACGTGCTGGACATAGCCGGCGAAGGTGGACGTCACATCGATATCGTAGAAGGTGCGGCCGATGATCGGCGGGGTCGAACCCGTGGGCGGCACCGCCTCACGCTCGATCTGGCTCATGCCAAATTGCGTCGTCGATCCGGCGGCGACCGCCGGGCTGGTCCAGTTGCCGTAGAGCGTACCCGTGACCGCGTCGCGCAGCGTCAGTGTCACCGTGCCGGGAGTCGAGGACTTGTTGAAGAACCGCAGATAAGACAGACCGACCGAGGTGTTGCCCACGCTCGCGACGCTGTTGAGAATGCCGCGGTTGCGGCCCTTGAGCTGCGCGATGGCCGCGGCAACCTGGATCTTCGGAACGGTGTAGCTCACGCCGGCGCGGCTGAGGGGCAGCCCGGTCTGCTTGAGCGTGGTGTCGAGCAGGTCGAACGATGCTGCCGGAAAAGCCTGGCGCATGATGGCCCAGGCGCCGGCGACGTGCGGCGCGGCCATCGAGGTGCCGGTCCGGGAGACAAGACCCGTGCCGCTGCCGGTGGCGGCGAGCACGTTCACACCCGGCGCCATGAAATCGACCATGGTCGAGAAATTCGAGAATGAGGCGACCGTGCTGCCGTCGTCGGAGGCGCCGACGGTTTCGGCGCTCGAGATGCAGCCCGGCTTCTCGACCTTGTCGGTCGCGCTGTCGTTGCCGGCGGCGATGGTGACGGCTATGCCTTTGGCACGCAGGGCGTCGATGGCGACTTTGCGCGCATCGTCATCGCAATAACCGCCCAACAGTGATCCGCCGCCGCTGTAGTTCACTGCGGCGATGTTGTAATCGGCGCTGTGCGCAAGGACGTAATCGAGGGCGTCGAGGACGGCGAGCGAGTCGGTGACTTCGCACGGCGCCGGATCGGGGCTGCAGTCGCTGGCGTCGGTGTCGGCCGAGAATACGTCGAGGGCGACGAGCTTGGCGCCGCGCGCGACGCCGAAGTTGGTGCCGTCGTTGCCGACCGCGATCGAAGCCACATGCGTGCCGTGGTCGCATCGCGTCGAGCCGGCCGGACAGTTGGAGGCGGCGCCCGGCGCGGTTTGCGGGGTGATGCCCGACGGGCATTCGCTCGTGACCGTGGTGCCGAACGAATGGCTGAAGCAGCCCTCGGCGACGATTTTTCCGGCGAGCAGCGGGTGCGCGAGGTTGAAGCCGCCGTCGATCACGGCGACGGCATAGCCGGTTCCATCGTAGCCCTGCGCCCAGGCGTTCGCAGCATCGACCGAGGCGACGTCGGTCGTCAGCTGCTGCTTTTCGATCGCGCTCACTGCCTGGTGACGCTCGAGGGTGACGAGTTGGATCGATTCAACCGCGGACGATGCCGCGAGGCTCAGGAGCTGCTCTTGAGTCACATCGGCTGCGACGTATGGGAGCATGCGGAAGCGCCGATAGTTGCGCACGTGCGCCGCCTCGAGCGCGGGCGTGGTATCGCTGAGCGCAGCCTCTACGGCGGTTGCCTGGCGTCCCACCGGGGCGTCTTTCATCCATGGGAGCTGGCCGGTGCGCATGCGCATGACCACGCGCGCGTGGCCGTCTTTCTGGATCGCCTTGAGCACATCGCCGACGTCGGCGCGCGCGGCACCGCTGATGAGCGGCAGGGCGAGAATCGAGAGCGCGAGCACAAGCCTGCGTGCAACACACCGCAGTGACAACGACAACAACAGGCGGGGGATGAGACTCAGGGGACCGGCCGGCATGGGTGATCGCGTGCTTAGAAACACAAACGCGCGCAGCGGACTGTCCGTTGCGCGCTCAACCTGCCGAAACCGTGGCCGGTGTGATCCGGCCTTACCCTTGTGTTCGTGGCCATTATGGCGATTCCAGCAGCGCTGTCTACGGCGCCGGGGGAGTGTGGATAAAATCACCTAAGAATTTATAAAAGCATTTCTTTTCAATGGTCTGAGTGGTATTTTCCGGCTGACGTCAGGGGGCTCATGGCAACGGCAGGACAAGCAGGGCGGCGATCGCTGCCGGCGAGTGCGGTCTTTTTAGCCGCCGTCGCCGCGTATGGGGCTTTGACGGCGCTCGCCCTCCAGCACGGCCAGAGCTTCGCCGAGGAAATTGCCGCCCTGATTCGCAGCGCCTGGTACGTCCGCCACCAAGTGGCTCCCTACACCGCAACCGACGCGACCGGCGCCATGCCGCTTTACCCCTATGCGCTCGGTTTCTGGCAACAGTTGACCGGCTTGGGCGATATCACCGGCCGCGCCTTGTCGATCGGGCTGGGCGTGGTCGCGGGCCTGCTCCTGTTCCTGATTTGCCTGCGGATGACCGCCAACAGCGTCGCGGCGGCCGCCGCGGTGCTGGTGTTCCTCGGCACACCGGCCACGGCGTATGCGTTCGCGACCGCGACGCCCGCGGCGCTTCTCACGACGCTGCACCTGGCCGCGTTGTGGCTGATCGTGGCGCACCTGGGCCGGCCGCGGATCTGGGCGAGCGTGGCGCCCGGCCTGGTGTGCACGCTGATGTATTTCATCCGCACCGATGCCTTCCTCGCCGTGATCGTGCTGGCGCCGCTCTACATCGCCGGCGTCGGCCGCAAACGGATCGCGCATGCGGTGGTGGTGCTCGCGGCCATTGCCGTGCTCACGGCCATGGTGCTCGCGGCCTTCCCCGACAAATTGGCCCACGATGCCGCGCGCCTGCCGCTCCTTGCGCCGTGGATCGAGCGGTTCGCCGCGGCAAACTTCTCGCTGATCGACCGGGGTACGACCGGCGCCAGCGGATTCTCGCTGTCGCGGCTGCATGCCAGCGAACTCTTGTATGGGTTCGTGCTGCCCTACGCCGGCACGATCGTGCTCGCGCTGCTGCTGCCGTTCCTCGCCGGCGCAGGATTGCGCGTGTTGTGGATCGCGACGCTGTATTTCCTCTGGCTCGCGGTGACGCATTACATTGCCGGGAACGGCCGCATCGGAACAACCGATGCACCCACATTCATCGCTGCGGGCGCATTGGCCGCGGGGCTCGCGCTGGCGCTGACCGGGCGTTTCGCCCGCGCGCGCGCATTGCCCGCGACACCCGCGATCATCGCCGTTGCAACGGTCGCCCTTGCCATCAACATGTTCGCGCCGGCCGTCGCCAAAGACCGGAGCTACAAGCTGTATCCTTCGGCGCGCATGCGCGAGCCGATGGCGACGCCCGAGCGCAGCGACACGATCGCGCTGGCGCGCTGGATCGCCTCCTACACCAGCGCGCCCGAACCGATTCTCCCGATCTACGGATTGGGGCGTGTCGCCTTGCCCGCCGTTCCCTACGCGGTGTTCCTTGCCGACCACGCCATGCCGGCGCAGAGCCTGGATCTCTCGGGCACGCATCGCGTCATCAATCCGCGGCTGCCCGCAGCCGGCCGCGAGGCGGTACAGGCTGCGATCGAGGATGAATCGCTGTGGAGCGACGACACCATGCGCCGCTGGATCGACAGGGATTACGACGTGATCCTGTACCAGGACGACCGCAGCGTCGACCTGAGCGCGTTGCGCGACATGATCGCCGCCCGTTTCGACGCGGCGGCGTCCACGACCTATCGCGGTCAGCCGATCATCCTCTATAAGCGCAAAGCCTCGCAGTAGGCTCGCGCGACAAAACCTGATAGAGGCTGAGGCCATGACCGCCTCCTCCGCGACCGCTGGCCGCGCGCTTGCTCCGTGGCCGTTTTACGACGATGACGAGATCGCCGCCGTCACGCGCATCTTCCGTTCCGGAAAGGTGAACTACTGGACCGGCGACGAAGGCCGGCTGTTCGAGGCCGAATACGCCAAAGCCTGCAATGTGCGTCATGGCCTCGCTGTCGCGAACGGCACGCTGGCGCTTGAGCTGGCCCTCTACGGCCTCGGCATTGGCCCCGGTGACGACGTGCTCGTGCCGGCGCGCACGTTCGTGGCAACCGCATCGGCCGCGGTCGCGCGCGGCGCGCGGCCGATCGTGTGCGACGTGGACCCGGTGTCGCAGAACATGACCGCCGAGACCGCGCAGGCCGCTTTAACGCCGCGCACCAAAGCGATCATCGTCGTCCATCTCGCCGGCTGGCCGGCCGACATGGAGATGCTGACGGCGTTCGCCCGCCAGTACGGGCTGAAGGTGATCGAGGATTGCGCTCAGGCTCACGGCGCCAAGGACAACGGGGCGCCGGTCGGGAGCCTCGGCGATATCGGCTGCTTCTCGTTCTGTCAGGACAAGATCATCACCACCGGCGGCGAAGGCGGCATGGTGGTCACCAACGACACCGCCGCGTTCAAGCGGATGTGGTCGTATCGCGATCACGGCAAGGATTTCGCCCGCGCGCAGCGCGCCGATCCCACGCCCGGCTTCAAATGGCTGGTGGACAGCTTCGGCACCAACTGGCGGCTGACCGAGCCGCAGTCGGCAGTCGGCAGGATCCAGCTCGGCAAACTCGACGGCTGGGTCGCAGCGCGGCAGAAAAACGCGAAGGCAATCGACGATGCGCTCGCGGGATTGAACGCGGTGAGCGTGGCGCGGCCGCCGGCGCGCTCCACTCACGCTTACTACAAGCACTACAGTTTCATCGTGCCGGAGGCGCTGAAGAGCGGCTGGTCGCGCGACCGCATCTGCGCCGAGCTCGATGCCAAGGGTGTGCCGGCGCGGGTTGGGGCATGCCCGGACATTGCGAAGGAAAAGGCGTTCAGCGGACCTTATGCGGCGCAGCCGGAGCACCCCAACGCCGCGCGCATCGCCGAAGCGACCTTGCTCTTACCGGTGCACCCGACGTTGACGCGCGAGGATGTGGACTTCATCGCGGGCACGACCCGCGACGTCATCGCGCAAGCGACGCGGTAGCGCGAAATCCGGACTAGGCCGCCGCCGCGCGCACCGCTTTGACGCGCTGATCGAGGCGCAGCGTCAGGCACAACGCCGAGCCGCCGCTGCGATGGAACGCCCACAGCGGCGTCTCATGGACGCGATAGCCGAGACCCTCGAGCCGCGTCCTGAGGCCGGCGCTCACGCTCGACACCACGATGTGATCGTCGAAGGCCACGTTGTTGCAGGCGAACACCGTGGCGTCGGCCTCGTCGACCGGGATCAGGTTTTGGGCGCCGGCGCGCGCGACGATCTCGGCATGCGCGCTCGCGCTGAAGGCGGCAGGGAAGTAGACGATCTGGCCTCCGGGCAGCGGCCGCAGGCACGTGTCGAGGTGGTAGAAGCGCGGATCGACCAGCTCGAGCGCAACGACCGGCTTGCCGAAGTAGCCCGACACCAGCGGCGCGGCGCCGGCGCCGGAGCGCTGGCCGTATCCCATCCAGAAGATTTCGCGCGCGCTGTCCCAGAGACAGTCGCCGGCGCCTTCGAAGGCCACGGCGGACGGAAGCCGGTGCACGTCGTCGAGGAGGCCGCGATCCTTGAGCTGTTCGAAGAACGCCTGGAAGTGGGCGGTCTCGCCCTGGCGCTCGGGGCAGCGGAAATTCGGCACGATCACTTTGCGATCGAGCACGAGGCCGCCGTTGGCGGTGAACACCATGTCGGGGAGACCGGCAACCGGCGGGACCAGGTCGAGCGTCACGCCGAGCTGGCGCAAGACCTCGGTCAACCCGCGCCACTGGCTGCGCGCAGTCGCCGCGAAGGTCTCGCTGTCCTTGGCCCAGCTCGCGGGATCCATCCACGGATTGATGCTGTAGCTGACGTCGAAGTGGTCGGGCGCGCACATGAGGATGTGCGTTTGCTCGGTCACCTTCGTCTCACTCGTCATGCCGCACCCCGTTTGGCCACGCGCTCCTGGCTGAGCGCATGCAATACCTTGTCGAATTCGCTGACCGCCCAGTCAATGTCCTCGCGCGCGATGACCAGCGGTGGAGCGAATCTTACCACAGTCTCGTGGGTCTCCTTAGTCAGGATACCGACTTTCATCAACCGTTCACAAACCTCGCGGGCGGTGGCGAGGCTGGGGTCGATCTCGACACCGACCCAGAGACCTTTACCGCGGACATCGGTGATCAGCGGGCTTTTGATCGCGCGGAGCCGCGAAATCAGGTGAGCGCCGAGGCGGGCGCTGCGTCCGACCAGGTCCTCGTCTTCCAGCACCTGGAGAGAGGCAAGGCCGACGGCGGCGGCCAGAGGATTGCCGCCGAAGGTGGACCCGTGGCTGCCCGGATCGAAGACCGCCATGACCGCGGCCGTGCCCAGGAATGCCGAGACCGGGAACAGTGCCCCGCCCAGCGCTTTGCCGACGATGACGCCGTCGGGGCGGATGCCCGCGTGCTCGAAGGCGAACATCTTGCCGGTGCGGCCCAGCCCCGACTGCACCTCATCGAGGATCAGAAGCACATTGTGCCGGTCGCAGATGGCGCGAAGGCGCGGCAGCCAGTCGGCCGGCGGCACCTTGATGCCGGCCTCGCCCTGGATCGGTTCGACCAGCACGGCGGCGGTGTTCGGCGTGATCGCCCGCTCGAGCGCGTCGGCGTCGCCGAACGGAACGGAGACAAAGCCCGGCGTGAACGGGCCGAAGCCATCCTGGTAATCGGGCTCGCTCGAAAAGCCGATGATCGTCGTGGTCCGGCCGTGGAAGTTGCCGTCGGCGACGATGATCTCGGCGCGGCCTTCGGGAATTTTCTTGGCGCGATAGCCCCAGCGCCGCGCCGCCTTGATCGCGGTCTCGACGGCTTCGGCGCCGGTGTTCATCGGCAGCGCCATGTCCATGCCGGCGATGGTGCAAAGCTTCTCGAGGAAGGCGCCCAGCACATCGGTGTGATAGGCGCGCGAGACGACGTCGAGACGCCCAGCCTGATCGGTGAGCGCCTTGACCAGGCGCGGGTGGCAATGGCCGTGGCTCGCGGCCGAGTAGGCGCCCATCATGTCGAGATAGCGCCGCCCCTCGATATCCCACAGCCACACGCCCTCACCGCGGCTGAGCACCACGGGAAGCGGCAGATAATTGCGGGCTCCGTAGCGCTGCTCGCGGGCGATCAGAGCCGCCTCGCGCGAGGGCTGCGGAAACAACGATTTTTGGCCGATTTTTGGGTCATCCAACATGCCTCAAGCATGCCAGAAAAGCCCCCGCAGAGGCCCTTGAAGGCGCCGCGGCGGACCGCAGAATCTGCGGTCTTGCGCCGATCGGACCAAAGATTCTGCGGTCAGCGCTTCTTGCGCGAAGACGGCGCCAGCGCCTGCAAGTCGACGCCGGCGAAGGATTTGAGCGGACGCAGCACCACGTGGCTGTCGATGTGCCGCACGCCGAGATCGTGATCGGCGAGCATGCCTTCGGTGATCTCGTGATAGCGCGCGAGATCGCGGCAGACGAACTTCGCGAGATAGTCGACCACCCCGCTCACGACCCAGCTCTCGACGATTTCGCTCGATGCTTTCAGCTTGGCCTCGAAGCGCGCCTGGTGCTCCTTGCCCTGGTTGTCGAGCGTGATGGCGGCGAGCACCGTGACGCTGGAGCCGAGCTTCTCCATGTCGAGAAGCGCCGCATAGCCGCGAATGTAGCCGCCGGTCTCCAACCGCTTCACCCGCGCGAGGCAGGCGCTTTGCGACAGATTGACCGCGGCCGCGAGCTTGGCGTTGGACATCCGCGCCTGACGCTGCAGCAGACTCAAAATCTTCACGTCGATCTTATCGAGTTCCATCACCCGCCCAGCCCATGATGCGTCGCGTGTCATTCTGACCGCAGGGCTTTCCATTGGCGAGTGGTGATGGCAAGACCGCGCCTGTATAAGAGGGGATCATGGACAAGCCCGCCGCAGCCGAGGGCCGGTTGCATATTTTGCTGCTGGATCCCCGCTTTCGCCTGAGTGACCAGCCGGCCCACACGCGCAGCGCCGATATCGCACGCCGGCTTGATCGCGCCGGACACCGCGTGAGCGTCATCACCACCGATGCCGCGCTCGCCGCCACGTCGATGGAGCGGGTCTCGCTCGACATCATGCGCGCGCCGTCGCGGCCGGAGATCGTGGCGCGGCGCTTCGCGTTCGGCCTCATTTTCAGCATCTGGAGCGCACGCGACGTCGACGCCGTGATCGCGGCCGCCTGCCCCGCGCCGGCGCTCCTGCTGACGATGCTGTTTTGCCTTATCCGCGGCATTCCGTTCGTGATGGACGAGCGCGAAATCCCCGCTCGGCCTCAGCCGGCCGAAGCCTGGTTCGTACACGCGGGGGCGTGGCTGGGCGCCAAAGTGCGCGCGCTTGCCAGCCGCAAGGCCGCGCAGGTGTTCGTCGCCTCGGAAGAACTCAAGGAAGCGTTGGCCGAACGCGGGTGCGACGCCACGCGCATGGCGGTCAGCCCGGCGGGGTGCGATCCCGCGGCCTGGAGCGGCCACGATCCCGCCCCCGGTCCATGGGCGACCCGCACGGTGGTGACCTACGCCGGCCCGATCGAGAACGATCTCGAGCCAATCATCAATGTAGCCGCGGCGTTGCGCGCGAGCGGCGACCATTCGATCGGCATTGTGCTCGTGGGCGACGGCCCGGCGCGCGGGCGGATCGAGACGTTCGCGATCCAGCAAGGCGTGCTCAATCAGAATCTGTGGTTGCTGCCCCCCATGCAGCGTCACGACCTGCCGGAACTGTACGCGGCCGCGAGCGGCATCATCGCCCGCGCCAAGCATACGAACGCCGATGAAGGCACCGGCTTCTACGATGCCTTGGCGGCCGGAAAACCGCTGGTGATGCTCGATACAGGTCCGCTTGCCGATCTCGTCATCGGCCGCGGCGCCGGCATCGCTTTGCCGCAGGACCCGGCCGCCGCGGCGCGCGAGCTGCGCGAGAGTTTGGCCGACGCCGACGGGCTGCGACGCGCGGCGGCGCAGGCGGCGGCGCTCGGCGCCGGACGGTTCATGATCGACCGCATCGCCGGCGAGATCCGTGGCGCGATCGAAGCCCGGGTCGCGGCCGAACCGCGCGCCGTGGTGATGCGCCGGCGCATGCTCGCGGCCAAACGGGCGCTCGACGTCGTGATCTCGGCCCTTGCGCTGATCGCGCTGTCGCCGGTCCTGCTCATCATCGCGATCGCGATCATTGCGAAGATGGGCTGGCCGCCGGTGTTCTCGCAGGAGCGTCCCGGAATTCAGGGGCGCCTTTTCCGCATCTACAAGTTCCGCACCATGACAAACGCGCGCGATCCGGAAGGCGCGCTATTGCCCGATGAGCAGCGCCTGACGCCGCTGGGCAAGTTCCTGCGCCGCGCCTCGCTCGACGAACTGCCGGAGCTCTACAACGTGCTCACCGGCGACATGAGCCTGGTGGGCCCGCGGCCGTTGCTTCCGGAATATCTGGCCCACTACAACGCCGAACAGCGCCGGCGTCACGACCTGCGCCCCGGCATGACCGGCTGGTCGCAGGTCAACGGCCGCAACGCGTTGACGTGGGAAGAGAAGTTCGCGCTCGACGTCTGGTACGTCGATCACGTTTCGCTGTGGCTCGATGCGAAGATCCTGACTAAAACTGCATGGATCGCGCTGCTCGGCCACGGCGTGAACGCGCCCGGCCATGCGACCATGCCGCGCTTCGACGAGATCATGGCGCGGCGCGAGGGCGCGGAGGACGTCTAAATCGACTCGCGCCTCGGCCACACAATCGCTGCGGCCCGCATCGTGCCGACAGCGGCGGCGATAAACATTTGCGGCGCCTGTCTTTCACGAGCCGCGTTGATTCTTTACCAAAGCAGGCCGATAATTTTGCTGTTCTGTCCGGCTGTGAGGCCGAGGATCGGACCCTAACGAGCCGCCTGGACGGAACGAAGTTCCGAGCCGGTTGCCCTCTGGGCATAACCTCTCGGGGCTGGGAACCACGCGCAAGACATGGAGGGTGTTTAAAAGCATGACTCCACCGGATCAGCACCGCTGACATACCAACCCAGTACACGTGTACGCCGTTCGGTGCACACGCGAACGCATTCGCATTGAGCGAACCGAAAGAGGTATTGAACCTCACCCGAAACCTCGCCCTAGGCCACTGCGCCGGGCGAGGTTTCTTTTTGCGGGGTCACAAGAGGCCGGCGCTGGCCATCGCCGCGTCGAGCATGGCGGCGAGCGCCGGCTCGGGCAGCGCGAGGGGAAGACGCACCTCGGCGCTGGCGATCAGGCCCATGCGCGCCGCGATGTACTTCACGCCGATCGGACTGGTCTCGAGCAGCGCCGCCTGATTGAGCGGGCCGATCGTGGCGTGGAGCGCGCGGGCGTCGGTGTTCTGGCCCGCGGCGGCGAAGCGGCAGACGTCGGCGAGCTCGCGCGGCACGACATTGCCGAGCGCCAGCATCAGGCCGCTCGCGCCTTCGCCGATCATGTCCCAGGCGATTGCCGGCGCTCCCATGAACACGCGGAAATCGGCGCCGAAACGGTCGAGCGCCGCGCGCACGAAGTCGCGGTCATCCTCCGCCTGCTTGATCCCGACAAGATGCGGCAACGCGTTCACCATCGCCTCGCAAGTGTCGAGGCTGATCGCCGAGCCCGTGCGGCTCGGGATCTGATAGGCCAGCAGCGGCAGGTTGGCGGCGCGCGCAACCGCGAGGAAATACTCGAGCACGCCGCGTTGCGGCGGTTTGGCGAAGGGCGGCGGCAGCACGAGCAGCGCATCCGCGCCGGCGTCGTTGGCGTGTTCGGTGAGGGCGATCGTATCGGCGAGCGAGCCTGCGCCGGTGGCGGCGACGATCGGCACGCGTTCGCGCGCC
>JADMIO010400409.1_pt1 | contig 38216 bp, 43 predicted proteins | sample 8958161 | NCBI WGS metagenome assembly JADMIO01 (sample SAMN16585339, study PRJNA669376) | soil metagenome | isolation source: Crop rotation soil | place: USA: Cullars Rotation, Alabama | collected 2011 | reverse complement strand
GGCCGCGACTTCAAGTCACGTGAATTCCAAGCTTCGGATCCCACTGTGCTGGAAAAGTGACTGCCTTTCGACTAGTGCACTCACACACAGTGGAACAGTTACCGGCGGCACACTGTGTTCCATTGCCTGTGGAGTGTGTGTGGTCCACTGTGTGGGCACAGGGATGTGTGCATCAATATTATTGTAAGCAAAGACAGACACGCACACAGAGTACAACCACACAGACACACACGCAGACACACACGCAGACACACACACAGCCACACATACCACACACACAGACACACACACAGCAAACACACTCGAACGAGATCATCCTGCCACTGGTAGAATCAACTATGGACACACATCCCGGTCGCGGCTTACCACCACAACCACCACATATACACATCGACGTGGACCTGTCCGTGTGTGCGCGCACACTCCAACAACAACGACGACGTCGCGATCTCTGTGTAATGCTGCAGCCATGTGAGCACTTTGTGTTAGCTGATGACATGATGATGAGGATGTGTGTGCACACACACGATGATTGGGAACAATATGAGGAGGAGGTTGTACTGTGTGGAGGCAGTGTGGCCGCCCGAACGATGCTTGTGATTGTGTGCACACAGATGGAAACCTTTCCAATGCCAGTGATTCACACACACAATAATGAAGACGAAGATGATGAAGAATGTGAAGAATGTGATGAAGAGGACATTTTTGATGATGTATGTGCGCACACACTGACTCTGCTGCCTGGTGTGGTGTATCATGATACCGACACCGACAGTGACAATGACACACACACAAACACTGTGAACACACACACATCACTGTCTCTGAATGTGAATGTGAATGTGTCGCGGCCGCGAATGGAGCTTGCTGCGACATACATGAACAAACAACGAGAACAGGAAGCACAGCAGAGAGTGCATGCTCGATCCATTGACTTGTCTGATGAGGACCTGGTACAAGCAGACACACAGGCACACATAGAGACACACACACAGACACACACACAGACAGGGACACACACGCCGCCTCGCGTACGCACATTCTCCTCAAACACGGGGACACCGACACCGACACCGAGTCCGGCCTACGACACCATCAGCATCCGACGCAGGTCCCTCCACACAACAGCAAACACACACAGCCACACACACACACAGTACAACGAACGAGCAAACACATCGTTTCACAGTCGCCGATGGAAACGTGACACCAACAATGGCAGCAGCAGCAGTAGTGTGTCTGCACACAGTCCTACAGCAGCAGCTGCGAATGCTGTGTACACACTCACACTCAACCTCGATGGTGATAATGATAAGGATAAGGATGGTATCGATGAAGACACACACACAAGAAAGAATACAAGCACACCGAAACACACACAGACACACACACCGAAACGCACACAGACAAACACACAGACACAATCACTGACAAGAACATTGAGTCGGCGACGCAGTGTGTTGATGATGCAAAGTCCCAGTGAGTACCACGTCAGTAGTAACAGTAGCCACAGGAACGGATCTGTGTGTGTACACACACAATCACAATCGCAAACACACACACAGACACTGTCACAGTCCTCATCATCAGGGTTGCTCAAGATGCGTGTGTATCGATGTGTGTGTGCATGGACAGAGACACACTGGCGTGTGTACGCACACACACCGCGCTGTTATGCGGTACAGGCCACGGTGGACGTGTGTCCACTATCATCGCCACCACACTCCGATGTGTGTGCACACACACAGACAATCATAAGTTGTGGGAGTGAGGAGGACGCAGTGTGTGTGCGCACACATCGATACAATCTGGTCGGTGTGCGCAGTGAGTGTGGATTGGAAGTGTTTGCGGCCAGTGGATTGCCACCACAACCACGCAGTGTGTGTGACCCTACAAACACACATAGGGACACACACACAGACGCACACACAGACACACACACAGACACACACACAGACACACACACAGACACACACACAGACACACACACAGATACCGACCTGCAAGTATCACAGTCGACGGTGCGACTCGGTGCCTACAGTGTTCCACGCGAACGACCGATTCTTGTGTTTCCACATCGCAGCGCGAAAGACCCACAACACCAGCCAACAATGCAACGAACACTCAGTGCACAAAAGATGATTGTAGATAGTGAACCCACAACAGGTCCACTCATCACAGCAGACCCACACAATACCGCGATCAATAAGTTGGTGCGCGCGGCCACACAGCGAAATAGCATACAAAGCCAGGGAACTAGGACAAACACACAGACAAACACACAGACAAACACACAGACAAACACCCAGGCAAACACACAGACACTCACACAGACACTCACACAGACAAGTGCAGCAACACCACCAACGCCGAAGCGAAGAAACACAACGGGTAGCGCCAGTGCAAATGTAAATGCTAATTCGACAACGACTCCATCACGGGCCACTACAAACACACCGAATTCCATGTTGCGAGCAGCTGCAAACAGTACACCAACACCATCAGCAGCATCAACGAAACCTTCATCATCATCGTTGACGCCACCAGTGGCAGCTCGTAGAAAGACAACAACAGTATCATCATCATCTAACAGTGCCAGTGCTGGTGGTATTGCGGATACATCAAAGGGAGCTACTGCACCACATTCCCAGCCACACGCAGACACGCAAGAACACACACAGACACACACACACGCACACACACAAGCACACACACAAACACCCACGCAAACGCAAGAGGACATGGTGCCAATACCTGTGCATCCTCTTCCAGCAGCAGCGAATGCAAGTGTTCCGACTGTCCCGTTGAGTGTGGCAGTACATGATGATTGTGTGTCCATGAGTGTGACTGTGAATGTGTCAGACACACACACAGACGCATCATCATCGTCATATGTGTCACTATCATCACCACCGCCGCCTCCTCCACCGCTTTCATCTCCTCCCGCTGAGTCAACCACATCATCATCATCATCATCATCTGTGTACACATTTCCCTCAACAACAACCACAACAGCAAACACACAAGTGTCACATTCGCATTCGCATTCGCGTTCACGGTCATTGGCATCGCCAACACAGTTCATCGATGATGACTTCTACAACAATCACAACAACAACCATATCATAGAAGAGTGTTTGCAGCCAGCAACACGTGAGTATATATTGGATAATATGCGCACACCGTCACCGTCACCTCCTCCTCCTCCGCCCATGTCACCATCCTTTGCAACAACAAACACACACACAACAAACACACACACAACAAACACACATGATGATACTGATGGTGTCACTTCGCCGGTGGAGTCACCACCAGATGAGCAAACACACACAACACACACAACACACACAGCAAACCCACACACAACACAACAAACACACACACGACTGCCGGTACAAGCAAACACAGCGACCGTTCCCTTGCTCAAGCAACTGATTGATGCGAGCACATCAAAGGCCTCCTCGAATGCTAACGCTTCGTCGTCTGCATTCAAGGCGAAGATGTTGAGTATCAAGAAGAAACGACCCAGTCAGTATGCCACGGACACACCCACTGCTCCTGTTGCTGATAATACTGTGGACACACACACTGCTGCTGTTGCTGATGTCGCGGTTGAACATGTGCAGGCAGTTCAATCGGACAAACACACAATAGACAAACACACGATAGACAATGTCTCTAAACGACTGGATTTCGATACTGCTGAAACCGCTGAGTCGCTGTTAGTATTCTCCACACCAACGCGCACACAGACACACACACAGACACACACACGACCACCCACACAACCCCAATCACAACAACGTCCCCACTCCACCTCCTTACAAGAAGCCAAACACATTCTCGAGTTACTACTCGACCAACAGAAGTTCAGTGCCGAGTCACTCACCGAACGCAGTGAAATGGAGAGTTTGGCCGCCTCCTTGGATGGCATTCGCGCTCGTGTCAACTCCTTCTCATTAACAACAACAAACACTAATAGTAGTGTGTTTGGCTCGCGCTCCGCGTCGCCACTGGCTTTAACACTGGAGAAACAACAACAGCAGCAACAACAGTTGTCATCACAATCGCAGTCCGCATCGCCCGTGCCTGTTACTAACAATAATAACAGTGTCAATAGTGTTAATAGTAACAGTAACAGTCCATTGAAGCCAACGCGCATTCCCCGAATGACCCCGAAAAGTGGTATCGCCAATAGTAGCAATAGCAATAGCAATGCATCCGACAGCAGTACCAATTCGGATACACCATCCTCGTCTGTACCTGCATCAGGATCTGGATCGGCTGTGCCTACGAACACACACACACCGAGTCCCACCACATTAGCACCATCATCATCATCGTCGTCGTCGGCGGCGGCGGCGGCGGCGTTGTTGTTTACTGATACCTTTGCAGATGCCATATCTGCTGCGTTAGCAGCAGAGTCTGTACACACACATGAGATACAGACACACACACAGTCGCAGTCACAGGGTCAAACTGCTGTGCAGACAACACTGCGTCGAACATCGACCTTTCGGGGTGCGCCACTGACATTACCGACCTTGTCCCCACGCAGTTCAATGGTCGAAGAAGAGGATATCTACTTCAATACTATCCATAATAATACGACAACAGCAAACACAACAAACACTCAAGCCAGCACACTGAGCACAGTGTTTGGAACGCTGCAGAGTGACGATGAAGAAGCTGTTCATAATGTTGTCCCAGCAGTTGTTATCAAACATGTACCTCTAACTATTGTCACAGCAGTAGACGATGACAATGACAATGATACTGACGATATTGCAGCAAGCAATGCAAAGTCGAAGAAGAATGATAAAGTTACTAAAGATAAAGATATCAAGAAAGCTGGTGCTGGTGCCAAAGCTGGTGCTGGCGGCAATAATAACAATACATTGGTTGCGAATAACAATTGGTCCTATTTCCCCATTCCACACTATGGACAACAAACACAACTAGATACACACACACAAGAGTTCGAGTTGGATGAACACACAGCACCACCATCGGTGTTGGAGATGTACTATGAACCCTTTTTACGGCAGTGGTTGAGTGCGCACAGACAAGTGCATCCGTACTCGCTTACGTTAACGGCGGAGCAGCGGATTGTGTTTGCGTTGTTTCAGTTGTGTGGTAGGCCGGATGGACCTATTGCGAGCTCGATACGGTGAGTCTGTTTGTTTGTCTGTGTGTGTGTGTGCGTGTGTGAGTGTTTGAGTGTGTTTGAGTTTGTAATGTAAACATGTGTGTGTTGTGTGTCTGTGTAGAGTGACTCAAGCTAGCAAGCTCTTGCGTGAGTTCATGGGAATCAGCGTAGGCGACTCCAACAACTCCATCGTCACGCACTTGGACCTTGTCCTACGTCAAATGGCCACCAATTCATCATCAGCTGCCAATGCAATAACAACAACAACTGCAGATTCCAGTGTTACAGTCAGCAAAGCCAGCGGTGGTAAACCTCCTAAAGTGATTGTCAAGAAACCTGTCAAGTCATCTGCAACTGCGAATACTAACAGCAAAGCTGGTAGCAGTAGCAGTAGTAGTAGTAGTAGTAGTAGTAGTAGTAGTAGTAGTAGTACAGCGGCTGCTACTGAGATTCTGTATTTCCATGCGTTTGCATCCATTGTGGATGAATTGCTGAAAAACGCTGATGATGAGAACACATCTAGCAGTAGCAGTGAACACTCGAGTGCAGAAGAATCATCATCCTCGCACCGACGAATCGAGTTACTGAAGCAATTGCGACTGTTCTTAACTGCGTACACTGATAGCAGCAGTAATAGCGGTAACAGTAGCGTGGCGGTGTTAACTAGTGTCAGTAGCAGTAGTATGTGTGGGTTTGATAACGAGAGTGTGTTGGGAGTGTACAAGGTGTGTGTGAGTGGGATTGTGCGCAGACAACCACCACCACAACAACAGCAACAACAGGCTCAATCCATGATCATGTATGACTTGCAGCCAGTGGATGCAGCAAAGATTCTGGCTACTAAGAAGTTATGGGATCTTAATATGGATCAAATCAAGCAACTGTATGCCTTTTATGCATCCAGTGTGTGTGAACATGCCAATCTGGAGCAATATATGCGCACGTATGCATACTACTTGGCATCATCGTCTGGGTCGACCTCCTCAGCATCGTTCTTGTTGGGGAGCAAATTGTTGCTAGACTTTGATAATTGCAAGGATTTCTTGATGGACGCCGGAATTATTCCTCAGTACATTGATATCCAGGTATTTCGAAATAATTCAAATACATTTGCTTTGTTAATATGATATTGATATCATTGGTTATTGCATTGTAGAGTGCTGCTAGAGTCTATCGATCTGTAAAGCTGTGGGAGTGGCATGTGAATGCGTGTTGCCACCGCGCACTGGCGAACACGAATAGAACAGCTGGAGCCGATGAAGAATCAATCAGTAGTGACAATGAATTGGAGACCGTATTGTGTAGCAAGCAGCACATGCAGTATCTGCAGGCCAACTTGGAGATGCATCGAGGATTTACGACGTTATCCCTCACACTTGGGTACGTTTCGAGAACCATTTCAATTAATTGTTTTGACAAGTATTTTGTGTGATCTTTATTTGCAGAGGATTTATTGAATTCTTGACGCGAGTTTCCTGTTATGGTGCCAAGCTGGGCCGCTCCCCGGATGGCTGTGTACGAGGTCTCTTACATCTTATCAATGCATCCAATGCGGTCGCAAAGCGATCCAAAGTCTCACGAAAGTCGACCAACGGAATAAGACACTTTGTGTTTGGTTGATGCCCCAATTATTTCGTAGCTGAATTATTTTCGGTCTTTGACTGATGATGTAAGTTGGGTTGACCAAATCCTCCAAAATAAATCCCCTTGTAGTGCATTTCGGCTTTTTGCAATCCCCGAATCATCATCATTCTTCGAATCTCTTCTTCCTTTTTTCTTCTAGAAGCGAACGAAGACTGTGTGGCCTCCTGTGTATTTTGTTATAATATTGTGACTGTCATGATATTTGAGACATTTAAGCGCAGGCCGGAAAAGCGGAACCGTAGGACATGTAAAGAACGGACGAAATTCAGTAAAACAATTCATTATTAGAGCTCTGTTTCTGTAAAGACGTGAAGACAATGGGCAAACGCCAACCAATCAAGAAATCTTGCCAGAAGAAAAATTGTACGGACCCCAATTGTCCGTTCCCTCACGTCAGGCCTGCCGTGACATGCCCGGCGCCAACGGTACGAGTCGGAGCTGGAGGGATTTCGTTCGATCCAAAATGTGTGCAACTACCAGTGCAACGACCCAGAACGGCTTCTGCATCTACTCCTGCCATTGTGCAGAAACGCTTATGCGACGGTTCTCTGGAGCGCAAATGCCGTCACTGCCACCAGTCATTCAAATTGGATGAGAAGCAACAGAGTTGGTTCAAAGAAAGGGGTTTCAGTTTACCAAGACGATGCCAAGAGTGTCGCACGTTCCTGCGAAAATCCTCCCAGCAAGAAGGGAGGGACGGCTGCATGGAACTCTAGTTAGGAGACAAAGATTTCATTTTGAGTTGCAGTGCACAGGGGAAATTGTGCACTTGTTACATTTGCCATTGTACCGAGTCTATTTATTCAGCTAGTGAAGGTACTGCACTGCAAATTACGTGTTTCTGATACTGTTTCAAGGACCATTATAAATGATATATAACAGCATGAAGTTGTTGACGTTATTATATTCCAAGTTATTATAACACTTCAGACACCACAGCAACAAAATTTCCCCCCTAGGTGACTCCCCGTCCCTTCAAAAATGAAAACCCACAAACTTGAAATCCCGACGATTGATTACAGGGCACATCATACCACCAAAGGAAGAAGATGACTCAGTGTGGAACACAGGATAAAGGATGTAAATGTTGGGAATTTGATAGGGGCTAGTTGGCGCGCGAGAAAATATAATAATGGCAAGTGTGGCGCACAACTTATTGAAAGAGTTTGCATTTGATTGAGCTTGAAAAGCCTCTAAACGTGTGAAGTGACCATGCAATCCATACCGTTGTTGCTGTCGTTGCTGGTAGTAGCTTTCATTCATTCGGTCTGCGGAGCTGGAGTTGATAAATATGCTATTTCTGTTGTTGTTGGCCGATTATCCCCGAAGTTCTTGCGCGCGTCAACTGGCTCTCTTCCCGTCGTCGCGTCCTCCTCCAGCGCCTACGTGACCTTGTCATTCCACATCGGCAAACAATGCAGTCATGCAATCCGTTACAATGCCACCTTTGCCTCGAACATGTGCGTTCAAATGTCTGGATCGCTGGCTGCTGCACGATCAATGCAGTATTACTACACCAACGTCGCCGCGGGCAGCTATCCCGCAGCTGGCTTGTATCAAAATATCTATTCCGACACTGCCTGTACCACGCTCTATGCATTCCAAGGATTGTTTGTGGTTCCCGGACTGAGTGCTGGCGTTTGCAGCAGTGGCCGCTCCTTCACCTTGTCGGATTCACCAGCTGTGATTCAAAACGGAGCTGCCTACTTGAGCTATTACACATCAGAAGACAACTGCAACAACAATGTGCCTCTCCAGACGACCACTTTCTTTCCTGCAGAGGGATACGCGGATGACACGATGGGTGTTGGCGATGATATTCAGATTGTGCACAGCAACGATGACTACGGCGGTGGTCCCGGTGTCGGCGTCGAGTTTCAACAGGAGGGAAGTTTCACGTGTGAGAGCTTCGCTCAAACCAAGTTAGTGAATATCCCCGGTTCTTCCGTCAAAGTGAAGAATGTGTATGTGTCTGCTGCACCGCCAGAGACTTCAAGTCCTGCAGCAACTCCAAGTACTGCTCCTTCCTTTGAACCCACTGCAACCCCGACCACTGCGTTGACAACTTCCTACGGTAACAGCAGAACGGCAGCAATCTCGCCAGCTGGTGAAATTGGCATTGTGCTTGCTGGTGTAGTGTTCGTGATCGTGTTGTCTGGTTGCTTGGGTTATTATTATTGGTTCCACGCAATGAATCGAAAGCAGCAAACGCCAATGATGGTTACAAAGTGTGACGATGAGTTCACGGAAGCAGCGTTCGAGGCGGATATGCTCCATGTATTGAGTACCGATAGCTCAGTTCATGTAGGTGTGGCTTTGGAAATTGCGTCCACAAGCGTCGGTGTGGCACCAGACTGCGTGCTGAGGGAGGATAGTACTTTAACAAAATAGATAGAATAAGACAGATTAATAACAGTGGGATTGTCGGCAGCTGGAATATCATTGTGGAACAGTGATTAGGAATAGACTTAAACAGTCATTTGAATGTAAAGTTTGGTAATTTCATCAAGCAGATTCATCACACTGAGAAGACAGAAATACCATGTACACATATGGATATCCTGATAATATGCCATGACAATATGAAGCCAAAGGAAATGATGAATGAAGACGAACTAGGGCTGTTGTAGGTTGTGTTATGTATGTCACATGCAATCTCGCATTTCATTCCGGAATATCGGAACCAAACAAATTTGTTTTGTTCGCCAAATTTTCGATCAATTTGTGGTGCTCCCCTGTGGGGTCGCATTGAGTATCTGTTTGGCGAGTGTGTGTGTGTGTGTGTGACTGTGTGTGTGTGTGTGACTGTGTGTGTGTGTGCAGACTGTTCGAGCTTTGGTTTCTTTACCATTATTGGGCCGATTATAAATCATCACTGTGTGTAGTATCGATACTCCCATATTCGATTTCGATTCAGTGTATTTTTCACATTCATTTTGGTGAGCCTGTTTGATCTTTCTGATTCTTCAGTTGGTGTAGTCAATTATAACAAACCGAGAGAGAAAATGAGAATGAGAGACCTCAAGGTAGAATCCCTGCTGCTGCTCCCACTGTTGGTGACGATCTTTGTGGTGGTCATGACTGTGGGCAATCGCCGCGCCAGTCTCAGCAGCACCACGGTCACACAACTATTGCAGGACCAATCGTCCTCATCATCGTCTACTCAGCTCCGTTCTGATTTCTCGTTGTCACACGGGCCGCAGCCCGTGGCCACTCCAGACAAATCCTTTTCTGATGTGGCACCTGTTGCTGATTCTTCGGTGACAGCATCTACTCCGCCTGATCCTTCTACTCCGGATTCTTCATCTTCTCTTACTCCGCCGTCTGTTCCGGGTGGCCCTGGCGCAACTATTGTGACAACCCCCGACACCCCTGAAACCACGGATACTACTGATTCTGCTGAAGATTCTACTGATTCGACCGAGGAGGATGATCAATCGTGCAGCTGCCCCACCACCATTTCGGAGACTGTGTGCTCCAAGGCATACGGTGTGGTCATGGGAGGACTGGATTTTGTGCAATACTTCACCACCTTTGCGAATGCGGATGGTACCTACGACGAATCGCAAGTTGGCTACCCGGGTTTGTCGCAGTATTCAACCACCTACCACGGCTTCACGTATTATTTTCTCTCGGAGGCGAATCAAGCGCTGTTTGAGCAGAATCCGACCAAGTATATTCCGCAGTGGGGTGGCTTCTGCTCGTGGGGAATCAGTGGAGAGACCTGCCCTCCCTATGCCTGGGCTGCCGATTGCTTGGGACCCTCTGGTTCGTGGGCTAACTGGGCAGTCTTTGAAGGTTCGTATGTGCTTGAATCTGTTTTTTGTTAAGGTTAACCACATGCTTATCTGCATTATTTTTTATTTATGACAGGAAAGTTGTACTTCTTCAAATCGGACAAGCCAAAGACCGCATTCATGGATGATCCGGCCGTATACAGTGCCGCTGGAAATGCAAGATGGACTGGCTGGTTTCCTGACGATCCTTACTCCAACATGGCTACTGACTGCTACACCTCGACGTAATTGAAATAGAGAGTTTTTTCTGCGTGGAAGTCGATAGCGTTTGTGATATATATGTGATTATGGGGGACAGAAGTTTATGTGTTAAGTGTGTAGGTTGGCACTGTGATGGATTTCAGTGCTTGGGGAATATGTTTATTATTATATTCTGTGCTGTATATAATTATTATATGTTCAATATGATCAAGAATGTGAAGTGTTTTTCAGATGCTTGTTTTTGACTCCGAGATTTGATTAACACTGCGTGACGTTTCTCTGCTTGTCTGGTGAAATGTGGTGTTATTATTTGTTGCTTTGTAGTTGCTGAAAACCGTAAAGAGTAGCTCAGTGAGAAATATTACTTGACTCTTCGCACAAGTAGTTACTTCATTGTTGATGCCTTGGCCCGGAAATATCGTCCATCATCCCAGTCAGCCTCATCAATAGGCAGCAGGATCGTGCCGCTTGGGCCACCGTAACACTAAATCCCCCTGTTATTAATAAACGAATCTGTGGTAACGGCCAAAGATACGGGGATGGAGCACACTGGCTGGTACAGTACCGCTCGAGCCGCGTTCCACCGTGTGAACTGCTTGGGTGTGGAAGAGTGTGGGGTCTGTGTGACTGTGCGTCTGTGTCTGCTTGGTTTCTGTGTTGCTGTTGGCAGTTAGTACTGAGAAAAGTTGAAAAATGTCCACTCCGCATGGCTTCACGAGTGAAGATGATTCCAATGAATTTGTAAACATCCAGTATGAAATGGAGCAAGTGATTGCCAAGGTGAATAAGGCATTCATGCACTTGCTGGACAAGTTGGGTGTGCGTGAGAAGTCCCACGTCGATCGCCTTCTACATGATTTAGAAGTTCCCGAGAAGAGGGCTTATTTGGCCTTCTGTGTGGATGTGTGTGAAGGCAATGAGAAATTCACAAACGACGATGAGTCCATGCTTCGAACTCTAGACAACGACCATACTGTGGATTGCATTCGCATCCTCGCCTTGTCACATCGTATCCAACATGCCGATCATGAGTGGCTCGAGTCGTTTGTTAGTTGTGGAGGCGTATCCGTGTTGGTGGAAACTGTTGACAACTGCCTATCCATGACACCGAAGAATGTACATGCCCTTCTCAAAGTGATTCAATGTATTCGAACTGTTATTTCGAAGCACAGTTTGGAAGTTGTCACATCCACTCGAGGTGCCATTCATGCCTGTGTAATGTCTCTCGACTTCAAGTTTGGACCGCTAGCAGTGGATGTGTTGGAGCTGCTGAACACGTTTTGTGGTGTTTCTGAGATGGCCGATGCGGCTGCGGAGGTGTATTCGGCACTCCAGCTGCTGTCCAAGAAGGTGGATGTGGTGGCTACCGATCGCCCCTTCAGCTTCCTCGTACGCGCAGTTCAATCTGACAATGCGAGCATTCGATTCAGCGCATTGCAGTTTATCAATCGATTGATGATCAAATTGCAGGGCGACATGAATGAGGCCATTCATTTCCGACTGGCCTTGACCAAAGCGGGTTTGCCAGAAGCTATCAATGTGCATCGCAGCGCTGTGGAAGCTCGCATCGATTCTCCTATGGAAAAGTTCACGCAACCTGCAATCAATAAGGATAAATGTTGCAAGAAAGATTTTGGCATGCCCATGAAAGCAGATACGTCTGGAGCCAAGGATTCGAGATTTGAAGGGATGGAAGACACGCTGCTGTATGCTGTTGACTTGAATGGAGACTCCTTGAGCTTTTGGGTAGTAAATGCGGACATGAACGAGGAAGAGTTTCAAGAGCAAACGAACGACTATTCCACCAGCAGAGGGGTTGGAGGCGGCATGGATGGAGATCCTAACTTTGTGGTACCAGTGTCGTCGATCAAGGACATTGTAGAATACAGTGGCGATGTGGAGCTACAGGCCAATTATGATCAAATCTTCCGCGTCGACATGTCTGATGGCACCAAGCTTAACTTTCCATTCGGAAGTTCGGCTGCCGAGCAAAGACGATGGAAAGAATGGATTTCTGCGCTCCAACACGCAGTCCTGAGAAAGAAGCTGGAGCTAGCGGTGTGGCCAACCCATAATGATGATGCGTCTTTGGTACGCAATATATCTGCAGCCAGTAAGCCTGTGTTTGATCAAGCCTCCCTGTGGAAGAAGCAAGTTGAAATGAATGATTTACTGCTGAACAAGGAGAAGATCAACATGATCAATCTTAGAGACAAGCGCCTTTTTCAGCACGCGTATTTCATTCTGGATTACAACTCATGTGTGATCCTTCAAGAGTCTGAAGACAAACAAGACGAAATGATCAAAAGAAGTGTGGACATCTTGGCTCAGTTAGCGCGCGTTAGCTTGGATATAGTTGCTCCGGGCAGTGTGAATACGAAGGATGACGAGCTTATCAAGGCTAAAATTGCAGCAGCAGCCGCTAACGACAAAATCGGTGCTTTGGAGCGCGAAGTCGAACACTTGAAGGAGTCATTGAAGATGGCCGCTGCAGCTGCAAGCGCGGCTGCTGATGAGGGTATGTCTCTAACTTCAGCATCACAAACATTGTCAAACCAGCTGTCCCTGAAGGAGAACCGAATTCAGTTTCTTGAAGAGGAGAACAAACGACTCCTTGACCAGCTGCAAGCAGCAACAGCAGCTGCCACTGCCGCAGCCGTTGCGAATGCCACTGCGCTTACATCGCCGGCTGCAGCTCAGGCAGCAACACCTGGTGTTGAGGACGTGGCTCTACGTCTCAAAGCATCAAATTCAGATGAGCCTCCATCGAAGCCGGCAGCTTCGGCAGGGTTTGGCGCTTTGTTTGATCAAATTCATCAGAAGCGTGCTCCTGCCGTGGACAACGCAGCCAAGTACGATGAACAGAAGGTCCCTCTCAGCGTCTCTGAGGCTTCATCCAGTGCTTCGCTCGGTGCTGCTGTAGTCGATGCTGGGGATGACGCTCCTCTTAGCGAGTTATCAGCAGAAATGCAGGAGAACTACAACAAGTGCATCAAAATGGCGAAGACCGGCATCGCCCCTGGAGCCGTTCGAATCAAGATGGAAGGATTCAAGTTCCCAGCCAAATACATCGAGAAATTATTCAAACAAGCAAACCTTGGTGATGCAGGAATAGTCGTGGCTGCTCCTGTGGATCCCAATGCCGGTGCAGGCGTGGCAAAGTTGTTTGTTCATGAACGCAAAAAGCATGCTCAGGATGCAACTCGCCTGCGCACCAATGTGCCAGTAAAGAAAGTAGGTGCTATGGAAGCCGCGAAATCATCTCTGTGGCGCAATATTGAGGAGACGGATCTTGATTGGGGAGAACTTGACAGCGACTTCTCTACTGTCGTTGAACCAAAACCTGCCGCTGGTACTGCTGCTGTCGCCGGAACTGGTGCTGTTGCTGCTGGAATTGGTGCTGGAGCTGGTGCTGCTGTGGGTGCCAGCAAAGCTAGCATGTTTGCAGAAATGCAACAAAAAGCCAAAGTCAAGCAAACGACAGGCAAGCCGTTTGTTCCGTCTGATGTCACTCCAAGATATGTCACCATCATTGAGGACATCAAGCAATATCAGTTTGCACCTTCCGATGCACTCCGTGAGTTGATCGTCGGCATGGACCCAAAGAATTTGACAGTGGAGAAATGCCCAGTGCTGTTGAGAAGCTTTCCTTCTGAACAGGAAGTTGACAAGCTAGAAAAGTGCAGTGAAGAGGATCTGAAGGACAATCTGGTAGCCGAGTTCTTCACAACATTGTCCAAGATCCCACGTTGCAAGGAGAGAATTGAGTTCCACTTGGCCATTTGCACTCTCCCCGAGAAATTGGAAAGTCTTGCTACTGATTTGGGTGTCGCCATCAGGAACGTAGAGAATGGGGTAAGCTTGTTGCAGAATTGTCGCCCAGATCTCGAGTCCTTTGTCAGCATGGTGTTGTCGATTTGCAATTATTTGAATGCGCGGACACCCAATGCAGCAGCTTTCGCCATTACATTGGAATCAATGACGAAGCTAGGCGCAGTGCGCTCCAAAGCTACTGGAAGGTCGGGCTACACAGTGCTGCACGCAGTGGACGAGCAAATGACGAAACGCAGAAAGCAACTCTTCTGGCAGGATAGTGAATGGGATATCGGGACCTTATCTCTGGCCGCGGCCGGAATTAATTCGGTGAGTTCATCCTTGTTTTGCAGCTATGGCGTAGTTGGTTTGTTCTAATATTAAGCATCACTTGTAGCTGACCGAGTTACAGGAAGTCTGGAAAGGACTGTCGCGGTCGATTGCGATTTGCAAACAAGAAATTAGCGTGTGCGAGTCCTTGAAAAATGCTGGCAATTATCCTCCTGATCTATTCGAAACGATGAATAAACGATTCAGTAGTGTTGAAGCTCTCTTGCTTCGCTTCCATGCGCATGAGAAAGACATGGAGGAAGTCCAAGGAAAGGTGGATGAGCTCCTTGTGGAATATTGCGTCGATGTAAGCGGCGGTTGCAGCAAAGGGACGGTCTTTGAGCTGTTTAGCGATTTAGGAAAGCAGTGCAAACTTGCCTACTTCGATAACAATCCTGCTATAGGCACTACTTCCTCAGTCGTTCGCGTAAGTTCTCTGTCTTTCGTTCTTAGTTTGTCTGCTAATGTGCAATGTTATCAAAATAGCAACGCCAGAAGCGAGTGCAAATTGATGCAAACGAAGAATCGCAAAATCTTTCTACCTTGAGTCCCGCTTCTCAAATGCAAAACTTGCTGATTGAAAAGCTTAAGGGTATTCGAAAACGTACGTAGATGGTTGAAATTGTGAAGAATTGTCAATGTTGTTTGAACTCGACTTGCATAATGACTGCAGATACGAGGCTGTCTGACAGCGAGTAGTGACGATGATGGAGCCTACGGGAAGTGCGACAAATCAGTTCGTTTCCAATCAAATTTATCCCAATGTAGTCGGTTCATTTCAATTTTTTGTGTCATGTTCATTATGGTGTTTGTGTTGTTTTTGGAGCAAAGTTAATTAAACGTCTTGCGGTGTGTACGATTGCTTCATTTTCTGTGATTTCACGGAGCATTTTTGAGTGTATTTTTTCTCGCTGTTTTCTCTAATTCTATTGTTGATGGTATCCATACATATCATTATCTTCCGTCTTCGTCCCGCGTGAATATGCAAACACGGAACTAACAATTGAAAACCCCAACCAAAACCTATTAGCGCTGAGACCTTCTAACATAACGTTATTCATTATCAATCAATTAATAAGACGCCACTATTCTTGTTCTTATATTTCATGTTCTAATCCATGTGTCCTTGTTTCTTTGTTTCCAACCTACTGTTAAAATCTACTTGAACATATGTCCTATGCATCAACTAATGTTTCGTTTTTGGAATATATATAACAACAACTAACTGAGAGAAACCCCAACACACTGAAATGGGACAGTGCGTCGATGTCCCTAGCCCTAGATGCTAATTCTGACACTTCAAAATCATACCATACTAATATACTGTGTCCTACTTCAAGAACCATTCATTCATGATACACGCCTTGCCACCGCATCGAAGTCCTTTGCATTCAGAGAACACACCACCACTAACGCCACCATTGTAGCCACATAGAGCAGCCACATAAAGCCTCTAGTTTTTCATCTTAGAAAGGGTGTGGGCAAGGAGATGTTCACTCCACGCTAATCTGGGCTCTCCTAACTAATGGATATCTTGATTGAATGTGTACATACCTATGCCAAGGACACGATTACGTTTCCACTACCCCACGGAAGATTTGGATACGCAAAGGACACGAACTTTGCAGACGACTTACTATCGTACACTCGCACATTGGAGGTGCTACAAGACAAAGCTGACATTTATTCTGCTGCCTTAGCTATTGTGAGACTGAAGTTTGCAGCGAACAAATTTCAATGTTTCCAGTTGGGGCCACATCCCAAGGAAGATCTATGAATAATAACAATTCACGACGATCAGTGGAATCCAACAAATGTTCCCTGCAAGGCTGAAGGAGCACTGAAATACCTAGGAGCTACGCTAAATTTTGACCTCTCGTCTGTAAGCGAGAAGAAACTTATCAACGAGTGTATTTCAAACACGGTGGGCCCACTTGACACACAAAGCCCACATTGCTGATGCGCAAATTAGATATATCAATGGAGCAATTCTACCGAAGGTAATTTATTACAGCTCATTTGCATCGCTGTTAGCCGAGCTTCAGAAAATGGATGGGAAGCTAAACAATTACCAACGTGCAGAGATCAACAATAGGAATGACTACTCGAATGACATTATGTTTTCAGACAGGTTGTTTGGGGGTCTTGGTCTATGCAGACTCTCCGACGAGACGTCCTATAGGAAACTAGCCACACTTTATAGATCCCTGAGAGGGCCCACACCGGTTAAGGTACTGTAGCGATGGAGGGAATGCTCTACAGACAACACCGAGCAAATCCGTACTCGGAAAATGGGCTCATCAAACTCCAAGAAACACAGTCGAAATCTTGGTTGAACAGTCTTGTGTCCTACCTACGGCAAATTGATGTAGCACAGATAGCCTTATGACTGACAATGGCACTACTCCACCTTCTTGTCGGGATACTATATTTGATCAAGGACATAAATGGTTCAATTCGACTACTAATACATACTTTGAGGTGCTTGGATGGACACAAAAGAAAATTTGGGTGGAAATTCTGCTTCATTCAGACAGATAATAGTGCCCACCCGCGACCGGTTCGGGAACGCGAATTAATGTCACATTAAGAGCAACTGGGAAATTGAGCACCATTCCTTGGAAAGACATTGAAATGGTTATGCTTAAGCATATATCCTACGACCAAGAAGCACAGCCTTCTCTAGTAATACAACAAGTGACTAGTGATTGTTTCCTTGTTCCGAGAGCCCAAGCAACTGCACAAAAGCTGATTGGAATGTTTCCTTGTTCCGAGAGCCCAAGCAACTGCACAAAAGCTGATTGGAATGCCGCCTGAGTTGACAGAAGACTGCATTGTTTGCACGGATGGCTCTTGGAATGAATTGCCATTTGGACCGTTCCCGGGGCAAGAAACAATTACTACTGGTGCTGCTGCTGTTGTTCTGAACAAGGACAAAGACATTCTCTGCCGAATTCGTGTAAGAGACTCCTTGTCTCAATTTGTGGAACGTGCGTTTGCCCAAGAATATTTAGGATTAGCTCTTGTTGCGCTAATTTGCCATGAAAATGGAATCAAGGAAGTACAGTACATACCGATGCCAATTCAGTGCTTCAGTCCATATCTGGCTCACATGTTAATTATCCTGTCCAGTTCTTCAGGAAGATTGTCGAAAATTCAGATGGAACCTTTTCTTTTGTCAAAGCACACTGTGATGCTCAACTGTCCTTACAAGAAATGACGCCACAAGAGATTGGCAATGTCGAAGCAGACAAAGTTGCCAGCAATCACTCGACGGAAACCATTATTGAACTCTCCTTCATTCAAGGAACTAACCGACAGACTGATACAACTATCCGGGTGGTCCATAAACTCAGAAAGTCGTCAATTAATATGGCTAGATATTGTGAAGAGCGACAACTGCGCTATGCAAGCCCGTCTAAGTACAATCTTGATATGCTCCGTATTCTGGGATCTACACGTATGTCGGTGAAACAACATGCTGCAAAGGTCAAGTTATTCCTTGGCCAATATTATGATGACTTCTGCTTTCTCAATTATGGAACACATGCGATTACCCAATGTAGTTGTGGATGTGTTAACGTTGTCTCATCGTGGATTGTTGATTGCAAACGAACAGAAATTCAAAACATTAGAAACCAGACGATGGATCGTGTAGCGAATACTTGGAAGCCATATGATGATGCTTTGGGTTCCTTTTTCCGCTCATTGCTCCGTGATACACAGATGAATGATTATGAACAGTTCTGGCGTGGTAATTGGCAGCCATACCACATTGATCGAATCACTGAAACGATATTAGCTTATGACTGGCGTCGTCATTACAGCAGTTTATCTCTTTGGTTCAAGAATGCTTTTCGTTTAATACGAAAATGCTTATTGACCATCATGGATGGTCTTCTACAGATGCGATCAATCTCTCAAGATAGAATTCTTGATATATATTTGTAAATTTGTTTTATGCAAGGGGGCTTCGCGGCCATTGCAGTTTCTGTACACCTTGAAATTTTCGTTTATTATGGTAACGTAAGTGAAACTGTTGTTGAAAAACACTAACGCCACCATTGTGATCTTTGTCCTCATCAAGAGTGGGATCCTGACTGTGATAACTACTGCCACGTGTGCGCCCCGTGTTATTGTTGGTTGGACTGCCACTTTCGAGGCGACTGCGTGGCGTTGCATTGGAAGATTGCCGCGTTGAAATACCTCGAGAGTAGAGGACTTGTTTCGGTGGATTTGGATCATCACCGAGTGACCTTGTTAAATAATTCGACTGAATGATGTTGAATGCAGCCTTTGTCTGCCCATTCGGTCAACCTTGTCACGATGCGCTGTACTGTGCGGTAACATATTAATAATACGTGCACTTTACTGTGAGCTGAATGAAATATGTGACTCTACAATGCGTGTGCACCATCCAAAGGAAAGTGATCATTACCGTCGTCTAGTCTAGGAATTGGTGGCGGTAAATAAAGGAAACTGACGAATTATAATTCTTTCTGGTCTGGTCGTGCGGTAAATAGGAAAAAGACGTTCGATCGATGAACAGTTGCCTTACGTCAGCACTTGAGTGAGGAGGTTTTGAAAGTACTCCATTGCACCATGTCAAAGACGTAAAGGGGGTTATTGTGTGATAGATTTTCAAAATGCGCAATCACAATTGAACGATGAATCCAAAATTCGATTGTTTCTTTATTTACAACGCTGCCATCAAATAACTACGCGCAATCATCCTTTCAATATTTTACCTAACACATTCGTGACTCTAACTTTGCTCTGGCTTGATTATCGTACCCTCTATTTCGCCCACAATTCTTCATCCTGCATTATTACCACCGCAATTCCAACAAATCATTAATATTTGTTAATTTCTGTTATTATTAACTTTCGGCATGAACATCTCACGACCCGGAATTAGAGGTCGAACCCCTGAACTCACGTACGCTTTGCATATCCTTTGCTGCGAAACAATTGTATTAAAACGGGCATTGAGATTAAGTCTGTTGAGAGTCAGTTCGTCGAGCGCTAATAGCGGAAGCTTGAAAGCTGCCAGAACCACGTTAAACCAGGCAACCAACCAGAAATCATAGCAGCGCCCACATCCATCGACAGCCTCCAATCTCCAACGGCATCCGCGACATTTTTCGTCTTCGTCAAATACATGATTGGTTCGCTGATGAAAGCGGTAGCAAGCACCAGCAACACCACATGTTAGAAAATCCGTCACAAAACACCCGATCGCCACCGGGCCCATCAGCCCGTACAGTACAAGTACTGGCAGGCTAACATACATTCGGACAAAGAAATCCAAAATACCAGAAAAGCAGCTATCTTTGTAACGAATTTCGAAGTCGAGGGGAGTCAGGTAGTCATTGCCTCGGAAACATCCAATAAATATAAAAGCACAGCTAAATAACAGGACAAGAGTGAAAGCAGCGTTGTGGTCGACTTCTTCCGCAACTTCTGCCCGTAAATTTTTGTTTGAGTATTCATTTGCGATCATGAAAATCAGAAAATAAACATGCACAAATATTTTGGACACATTTAAGAACACCGCGTCTGTGCCGTATTGGCAGTTATTGTTAAAGCTTGGAAGACGCGGGCTTGTCTGCCGAAACTCCAAGCATAAAATTGGTCCGCTGATAAAAATCATTTGAACCATATGATTACCGTATGAGGTATATCGGAATGCAGGGGAAGTTAAGATACCACACCATCCAACTGTTGTCCAAAGTCTAATAATTCGAAACAAGTAGATCACTTCGAATGGAAAGAGCAGTATCGACAACAAATAATTAAGATACGACGTCTCAAATATTCTTGCCACATTTGTGATGATCACTAGCAGACTGTAAAGGGCAGACGCAAAATTGAACCAGCCAGTTCTGTTCATCCAGAAATAAAACTGAATCGCTTTGCCAACAAGCCCACTTTTCTGGCCGGACGCCGGAGCAGATACCAAACTACTTAGCGACAAGTCAAATGCCGCTTTGTTTCCTTTGTCTGGACTTTCGGGTGCAGCCATATCAATGATTGGGAACGAATTGCAGCCCTGATGACGATGTGGACAGCTCTTCTGACTGCACTATCCCAAGGTGGTACAGCAGTTTGGCATGGGCCTTCCCATTTAACCCAACTGCCGAGTGGGTTTTGCAAAAAAACCAAACAAAACCTACCGTTATTTTAGCGTTAGTATAAGCGAACCAAGTAAATTGGCGGCTAACAGTGTACCAAAATAGCATCAAAAATCGGTGGTCAGATGTGCCACGTGAGTGTTGTCAACCACTGTATATCGCTATTTATTTACAATGGTAAACAAAACATGAGCGTTGAATTTCTTCAAGGACCAATTGCAATGCAATAGGGAGCCCGATCATGTAAAATAAATAAATTGTGAAGGATATTTACACAAATAATCAGAGCTGCGTAACTCAGAATTCGGTATCAAGTTAATCGGACCTCTAGGGGGATTATGAGAGTGCACAACCACGATTCGGTCCAACGAAACAAGTGCAACAAGTGCAACAAGGGCAACAAGTGCAACAAGTGCAACAAGTGCAAATATATGCATCAATTCCACAGATGGCATTGGGAGAGCTACTTTTCCACATGCTCAGCACGAGCGACAACATATATGGCGACACATATACACTTAAAAATGAGACCAAAATATCATCTAACATTTGCACAGTACCAAACTTGGAGAACCTACATTCTCCAGAGTTGCGCTGTTGCGCTGCATGTTCCTTCATAAACATCGAAACCTATCACATTAGAATTTCCACTCACTACAGAGCAAGATTCAAATGAACATTTAACTCGGTATCAAAACCGAAACCTTTGCTTTGTTAAAGATGGCGCGATCTACGCCACTGTAACTGCAACTGCATTCTCGTTCGCGTCGTTGTCGTCATCGTCATCGTAATCGTAATCGTAATCGTCATCGTCGTCATCGTCGTCATCGTCCTTGTCTCCTTCCTCAGCTTCCTCGCCTTCCTCACGCTATTGAAGTAAGCGATCGTATTAGCACCATGAGCACGCTCATCGATGCTCCCACTCGCCCGCTCGATCGCCATTTGAGTCTGATACAGGTTGGTGGTAATAATTCTCGTATTAGCGATCAGGCTGGCGTTCGTCCCCTGTTGCGGAGTCAGCATGGTTGGGATCATGGTTGGTATCATAGGGTACGAACCCACGCGTTGAGCGACCGAAGCGAACGCAGGGAGTGCGAACGCCGCAGTAATCATCTGCTGGGTGGATTGTACGTACTGATCGAGCTGAGCTTGCGCAGCCATTGCTGCCGCAACGAATGGGTTACCGGAGGCAGGGACACCTGGTGGCACCGCCGCGAACGCATGAACACTAGCGTCATCGATGGCCATCGGGGACGGCGTGTTTGGCTCTGCAGGGGACAATATGTCTTGTGGGGTTGTTGTCAGATGCGTACCGGGAATCTGCGGACTAAAGTCGCTGCGACTCGTGTTGCTGAACAAGGAGCCGCTACGGCTGAAGGAGTTGTTGTTGCTGTGGTTGGTGGTGGTGGAACATTCTGGCCCCTTACTAACGTAGCCTTGATTAAACAGTAACCAACAGAAAGCCCACAGCAGCCAACACACCGCAAGATTGCTTCGTACTGGATACGATATTGTTATTAATTATCGGATAATTGGGGATTGATTTTGTGTGTTGTGGTGTCGCTGTCCCGGTTTGTGCATTTGGTTGTTGTAGATTGGACCTTTGGGATTGGGATTGGACCCCTTTCATCGTTGTTGTACGAGTTCGTTTACTCTGGCTGTATTGGCACAAGGATTTTTGGGGGTTGTGGTTTTCCTTGACGGAATAAAAAAAAAAGAAAGGAAGGAAGAAGAAAATGGACAGTTCTCTACCGGCGCGTCGCTTCACTAGAGGAGATTCCAACAAGTTGGTTAGTATTGAGGATGTCATGGCGAATGAAATGGCTAGCGTGGATGACAGCTTCGTGCGCTTGTTGCACAAGTTTGGTGTCCGTGAGGAGAGCCACATCAGTCGTCTTCTACATGATTTAGAAGCTCCCGAGAAGATGGCCTACCTGGCCTTCTGTGTGGATGTGTATGAAGGGAATGTGAAATTCACAAACAACGACGAGTCTATGCTTCGAACTCTAGACAACGACCATACTGTGGATTGCATTCGCATCCTCGCCTTGTCTCATCGTATCCAGCACGCCGATCATGAGTGGCTCGAGTCGTTTGTTCGTTGTGGAGGCGTATCCGTGTTGGTGGAAACTGTCGACAACTGTTTGTCCATGACTCCGAAGAATGTACATGCCCTTCTCAAAGTGATTCAATGCATTCGAACTGTTATTTCGAAGCACAGTTTGGAAGTTGTCACCTCGACTCGAGGTGCCATTCATGCTTGTGTCATGTCCCTAGACTTCAAGTTCGGACCGCTGGCGGTAGACGTATTGGAGCTGTTGAACACGTTTTGTGGTGTTTCTGAGACGGTGGATGCGGCTGCGGAGGTGTATTCGGCGCTCCAACTGCTATCCAAGAAGGTGGACGCGGCGGCTACCGATCGTCCCTTCAGCTTCCTCGTACGCGCTGTTCAATCTGACAATGCGAGCATTCGATTCAGCGCATTGCAGTTTATCAATCGATTGATGATGCAACTCCAGGGCGACATGAATGAGGCCATTCATTTCCGGCTGGCTTTAACAAAAGCTGGCTTACCGGAGGCTATCAATGCGCATCGTAGCGCTGTAGATGCACACACTGATGCGCCAATGGAAGAATTCACTGAGCCGGCCATCAGCAAGGATAAATGCGTAAAGTATGATTCGTGTATCGACATGAAAGCAGATACGTCTGCAGCGTCCGGGTCGAGGTTTGAAGGGATGGATGACGTGTTGCAATACACCGTCGAGTTGGACGGAGACAACTTGAGCTTTTGGATTGAACACGCAGACAACGACGATGAAGAATTTCAAGAGCAAACAGCCGACAACGCTACTAGCAGAGCGGTTGGAAGCAGCAGAGAAGGTGCTCCTGACTTTGTGGTACCGGTGTCATCGATCAGAAACATTGTGGAGTACAGTGGCGACGCTGAGCTGCAGGCCAATTACGACCAAATCTTTCGCGTCGACATGTCAGACGGCACCAAGCTGAACTTTCCATTCGGTGCCTCGACTGCTAACCAAGAACGATGGGTGGAGTGGATTTCTGCGCTGCAGCATGCAGTTCTGAAGAAGAAGTTGGAGCTGGCGGTGTGGCCGCCGCAGAGCGTGTTTGCTTCATCTACGCGCAGTGTCGCGACGCCGGGTCTACCTGTGTTCGATCAAGCCTCCCTTTGGAAGAAGCAAGTTGAACTGAACGATTTGCTACTGAATAAGGAGAAGATCAATATGAACAACCTCAAGGGCAAGCGACTCTTCCAGTACGCCTATTATGTGCTGGATTACAACATGTGCGCGATTCTGCAGAAACCCGAAGACAAGCAAGCAGAAATGATCGCAAGAAGTATCGAAATCCTGACCCAACTGACACGTGTCAGCTTGGCTACTGCGACCCCTGCCAGCAGTGCTGCTGTGGACGATGGCGAGCTCCGCAAGGCCAAAGCCGAAGCAGCTTCCGCTTGCGCCAAGATCAGTGCTTTGGAGCGCGAAGTTGAACACTTGACAGAGTCATTGAAGATGGCCACCGCAGCTGCTGCGGCTGCTACGGCTTCTGCGGCATCCCCGGCTGTTGCTGCATCGCAAGCATTGTCCAGTGAGCTGGCCCTGAAAGATAACAGAATTGAATTTCTGGAAGAGGAAACCAAACGACTGCTGGACAAGTTGCAAGCGGCCACTGCTGCCGCTGCTTCCAATGCTGCTGCGCTTGCGGCTGCTACAGCTGCTTCTGCTGCGGCGACTCCCACGCAGGCGGCAACGCCTGGTGTTGAGGACTTCGGCAATGATCTGGCCCATCGTCTCAAAGTATCCGAAGGTGCCGATGCGCCTCCAAAGCCTGCATCGAAACCAGCTGCAGCTGCAGGATTTGGTGCCCTGTTCGCTCAAATTCAGCAGAAACGCGCTCCTGGTGCGGACAACGAGGCAGGCAGTACTGCTGATGCCTCCTCCAGTGTTGCACCAGCCGCCACCGCTGTGGCCGATGATGAAGATGGTGCTCCCCTGAGTGAGTTGTCTACAGATATGCAGGAGAAGTACAACAGCTGCCTCAGGATGGCGAAGAACCGTGTCCCTGCCGGAGCTATTCGAATAAAGATGGAAGGATTCCAGTTCCCTGCCAAGTATATCGACAAGTTGTTCAGACAGGCCAATCTTGGTGATGCGGGCGTAAGCAGCGCTGCGGCTGCAGTGGATCCGAATGCTGGCGCTGGCGCTGCAAAGTTGTTTGTTGCTCGCAAACAACACACCGCGGACCCAACTCGTCAACGTCTCAACGTGCCGGTAAAGAAAGTGGTTGCGATGGATGCTGCCAAATCATCGCTGTGGAGAAACATTGAGGAGCAGGACCTCAACTGGGGTGACCTGGATACTGACTTCTCCACCGTTGTTGAACCCCCAGCAGCTGCAGCTGCTGCCGAGGCCCCTGCAGTTGAGGCAAGTGACAAGAAAGCGAAAGCGGTTGTTATTATACCTCCGGCTAGTGATGATGCATCTACATCCAGTCCAGCTGGCAAAGGTGGCATGTTTGCGCAACTGCAGCAGGCGGCCAAGCAACGTGCTTCACTGGGTGGTGCGGGTGGCAAGACCAAACCGTTTACGGCATCGAAGATCACTCCCCGATATGGCACCATCATTGACGACATCAAGCAATACAAGTGGGCACCGGCCGATGCACTCCGCAAGCTGATCAAGGACTTGGACACCGATAAATTGAAAGTAGAGGCATGCCTGGTGTTGCAAAGGAGCTTCCCTACCGAAGAGGAACTTGAAACGCTGGCTACTTGCACGGAGGAGGACCTGAAGGACAACCCTGTAGCCGAGTTTTTCACCACGCTGAACAAGATCCCACGTTGCAAGGAAAGAATTCAGTTCCACGTTGCCGTGTGCAAGCTCTCCGAGAAATTGGAAAGCCTTGCCGCCGATATGGGTGCCGCCATTCGTAATGTGCACAATGGTGTCAAGCTGCTGCAAGACTGTCGTCCTCAGATTGCTTCCTTCTTCAGCATGGTGTTGTCTATTTGTAATTACTTGAATGTAAAGCAGGCCAATGCGGCAGCGTTTGCCATTACATTGGAGTCCATGACAAGGTTGGGCACAGTACGCTCGAAGGTGGCCGGCAGACAGGATTACACAGTGTTGCACGCAGTGGATGAGCAAATGAAGAAGTCCAAGAAGCAACTCTTCTGGCAGGATGGTGAATGGGATATTGGTACTTTATCGCTCGCCGCGGCCGGCAGTAATTCGGTGAGTTCATACTTGTTTTGTAGCCTAATGGTGTGTTCTTATATGAAATTAACTTGCAGCTGGCAGAGTTAGAGGAAGTTTGGAAAGGACTGTCCCAATCGATTGCGTTGTGCAAGCAAGAAATTGATCTCTGCGAGTCCTTGAAAAAGGCTGGCAACTATCCCTCGGACCTGTTGGAGGCATTGAATGATCGATTTACCGATATTGACACTCTCTTGCCCCGCTTCCGTACGTTTGAGCATCAAATGAAGGAGGTCCAAGAAAAAGTGGATGAGCTCCTTGTGGATTATTGCGTTGATGTTAGCGGTGGCAATAAAGGCGCGGTCTTTGAGCTGTTTACTGATTTAGGAAAGCAGTGCAAACTTGCCTACTTCGACAACAATCCAGCCATCAGCACTACTTCCTCAGTTGTTCGCGTAAGTTCTCCGTCTTGTTCATTCAGTGTGTTATTCAACATTCTTAATATCATTGTTTTCTTTGTGCAGCAACGTCAGAAGCGAGTGCAAGTTGATGCCAATAAAGCATCACAAAATCTTTCGAACTTGAGCGCCTCGGCTCAAATCAGTACCATGATGAAGGAAAAGGCTAAGAATATTCGAATACGTATGTTATTGTTATTGGTTAGAATGGTGAAGGAATATTCTAAAACGAATTCTTGTTTGAATGCAGATACGACGTTGTCTGAAAGCGAAGATAGTGACTACGGAGACGATGCAAATGAGTGGGATTAAGCGAGATCGTCATCAAACCCTCCTGGTGGATATATCGTTTGGTACCGCACTTCCTCTTGTCGATTTTATTTTGTTTTTGTGGATCTTTGATTTTTTTTCGTGTTCTAGTCAGTTAGTTTTCCGTTACTGTATTGATGCATGCTGTACAGTAACTAACTTATTTGATTAATTATGTCACAGTTGAAAACATCTGCTGCTCGCATCATAGTTTCGTACTGCATACCAATTGATTATTTTTTCTGTGTGTATGAGTTATTAATTATCGAACATCTGTGCGATCCACTCACTCCTTGGACCGTGTCCCGTTCATTCCTGCTCTTGACACAATATAATTGATTTATATCGGCTTCCAAAGTCGGTGTACAACAGTAAGAAAGAACAAATAGTAAAAGACCAAAAAATGTCGGTAGCAGAGTGTGCCAATTTGCAAGGTTCTATCTTGGGTCTGTGCAACCCGTTGTTGGATATCAGTGCGGAAGTCCCCATGGAGGTGCTTACCAAGTACAGTGTGTCCCTCAACAACGCGATCCTCGCCGAGGACAAGCACTTGCCCCTGTATGAGGAGCTGGTGAAGGATTACCCCGTGCAGTTCATTGCTGGCGGTGCTGGCCAGAACAGTATTCGTGTGGCCCAGTGGATGCTGCAGACGCCAGGTGCCACCAGTTACTTTGGTGCCATCGGCTTGGACCACTTCGGAGAGACGCTAGAGCGCTGTGCCACCCAGGATGGTGTCAACGTGCACTACCAGAAGCATGCGAGCACCCCCACCGGCACCTGTGCTGTGTTGGTGCATGGAGGCGAGCGCTCCTTGATTGCCAACCTGGCCGCTGCCAACACTTTCACCCCGGACCACTTGGAGAACGCCAAGTCTGTGGACATTATCACCGCCACTCGCATCTTCTACGTCACCGGCTTCTTTTTGACTGTTTCCGTGGAGACGATTTTGAAGTTGGCTCGTCACAGTGTTGAGAACAACAAGACCTTTGTGTTCAACTTGTCGGCTCCCTTTTTGATCCAGTTCTTCGCTGACCAGATGGCTGCCGTCATGCCATATGCTGACTTTGTATTCGGCAATGAGGTTGAGGCTGCCACCTACGGAACCGCTAAGGGCTATGGCACTGACTTGAATGAAGTTGCGTTGAAGTTGGCTGCTGAGCCCAAGGCTTCGGGCACTCGTCCTCGTATTGTCGTGTTCACCCAGGGAGCCCAGCACACTATTGTTGCTTGCCAGGGCAAGGTTGAAATCTTCCCTGTCGATGCTCTTCCCCGTGAGCTTCTTGTGGACACGAACGGCGCCGGCGATGCTTTCGTCGGTGGCTTTTTATCTCAGTTGGCTCTTGGCAAGAACATTTCCGAGTGTGTTCGCGCTGGCAACTACGCTGCCCGCATCATCATTCAGCACTCTGGCTGCACATTCCCCAAGGAATGCGGATTCATCTAAGCAAATGAATTTGTAAATATGGTTTTTTTGAAGGGCGTATGTGTGTGTTTTGTGTATTTCTGTTGATGACATAGCAATCTTTGGATTCAGGTGAATTTGATTCTATTTTATCTTAATCTGTACAACTGCTCACCAAAATTACACTATGATAGAACGGTACTTATTCATCGGGGACATCGACACGAGGCATATTCGGATTATTCGCCAACAACCAATTGCCTAACCACTCCGACGCATTCAGACCCACCGGCTTGCATTTACACAACTCAACTAGACCCCGTGATAACAACTCATTCAATGTTTCGGTGCTGTTCTCGGATAAGGGAGACTGTAACAGCTTGTCCAGCAATTCAGGAGACACCTTCCGCTTGGGTCTCGAGATGTTGTCATCGGTGGACTGGAGAACCAAATCGGCGTCCACATAGTCCAAATAGATTGTCTCCAGAAGCGACATCAGGGAGGCAGATGATCGAGTGTATCCAGCCCTTGCCAGCTACAAACAGGACAAACAAAACATAAATAAGTTGTCACAGCTTCTCAAGTCCGTGCAATTCAAATCAAATCAACACTACATACCTCCATTTCAGTGATGGGCAACAGATATTCAGAGGAATCATTCTGATTGTACGCCGAGACCATCACACCGGAAGGCTCCAGGTCATGCACGGACAGCAAATACAACTCATTGCTGGCCCCCAACAATTTGCCGGTCGTTAGTAACGAAGACTTACTCATTTTTTATCCAATCAATTCAAAATGATTATAATATATATATGTATATTAAAACACTGCGACGACACGTCTAAATGTCCACCCAGAGGCCCTTGACACTTCAATAGCTCCACTAATAAAGGGAGAAATATGTGCTTCAAAAGCTCCACACAAGAGTTGCAACGGGCGTTGCAAAAAACTGCGGCGGTTACACACACACACACACACACACACACACACACGACCAATTAGTATTCTGTACGATTGTTGTGGATTTTCATCGATGGATACAGCAGTACTGTACGTAATGTTACAGATATATTTGCATGGATTCGAGCAAGACCAATTGATAGCAACTTCGTGAGCTTTATAATATATTATTGAGTGGTTTTTGTTTTGTTTTTGCTGATCTGCGAATATCGGAACTGTAATGGAATCAGCGAAACCAATCAACCGGCGTTTGGGACTGGCTGCTGTGGTGGTTCGGGATTATGATGATGCCATTCGTTTCTACACAGAGAAGCTTGATTTTGAGTTAGTTGAGGATACCGTGTTGAGCGAAACAAAGCGGTGGGTGGTGGTGAAGCCCAAGGGAGATGGCGTCGCGGGCATTCTCTTGGCCAAAGCCGCCAACGAGGCTCAGTCTGAAGCAATTGGCAACCAAACCGGCGGACGCGTTTTTCTGTTTTTGAATACCAACGATTTTGAGCGAGATTATCAGTTATTCCGGGAAAACGGAGTAGAATTCGTCCGAGAGCCGTCCATTGAATCGTATGGTACAGTGGCTGTATTCAAGGATCTCTATGGAAATATGTGGGATCTGCTAGAGTTGAAAATGTAAAGAAACAAATTTTTATTTATTTTAGCAATCGAATGCCGCTTGATTACTGCATTGCAATAATTCACAACAAGACGATGGCGAAAGAGGGACATAATATTATCAAATGGACAGCAAAACTACAAGATCACTGCTACAACGAAAAAGAGACGAGCACAGTCGACACAATCTTAGGCAACTAATTTCTCATAGACTACAAACATCATTGTTGGCGGATGACTGGCAAGAGTCATGTCTCCAACAAACGTATAGCCAATCTTCTCAAAAACGCTGCGCATCATCGCATTGTCCTTCATAGTATCAACCCGGCAGTACCTGTGCACAACAACAGAACCGACGTGGACTAACGACCTAAACGTCTAATGACGAAATAAAAATCCAATTTACTTGTATCCTTTCTCTCTGGCCACTTGATCACCATACAGCATCAGCTTCTGTGCAACTCCTTTGCCCTGCGATACGTGCAACCGGTTTATTGTCAACATTGCCTAGACAATACGCAACCTACCCTGCAATCAGGATGCACTGCGAGTCTATGAGGGATAATACACTTTTCCTGAACATCGCATCCAGCCATTGCGTATTCCGGAACAGGGTCATCTGTGTGCGATATCATTCCAACAACTACTCCGATGTCATCGTCTTGACTCTTGTCCACCGCCACATACAGGGTACCATCAACTACATCCTTCTCGAAGTGATGTCTAGCAGGGTAGCTCTCCGTCCACTGGAAGTTACCTGCGCTTTGCAGGATGGTCATGCTTAGCCCCACAATTTCCATGACACGATCGATGTCTTCCACTTGGCCTTTGCGAATTAGAATACTACTCATGATGAACGATGAACTATACTGTGAGAAAAATAAGAGAACCAACGTCAGGACGATACAGTATTAACTGATATGTGACAGTGTGTATCCTCTGGAATAGGATGAACCGGATGAACTGAACGCGCCTTCAACCAACCATTCGAACCTTCTTTGTCTTGGGCAGTTTCCCTTTTTTCCGTTATCCCCGTTGAAGGGGATTACGATTTTCTGAGATCTCATATATGACATTCCTGGCATTATTGCACAGTACAGCACACTAACAAGTAGTTATTTATCCTGATCAGTACAACATGGCACATGTTCAAAATACTGTGCCATTTTCCATTTTCTTTTACCACTTCAGCATAACAATTCTGACAAAATTAATCAAAACTTCGCATATAATAACTATATCCTCGGCTCATGGTATCCCTGCCCAAACGAGTAGCCTTTGCTTCTTACTCATATCTCGATCCGTCGCAGTGCGCACAAACTACACAGTAGCAACACGGACAGAAAACAAGACGAATTGGCGTCATCAGCAATCCGCAGAAACCGGCACCATGTTCTCCAAGACGGCAAGGAGCCAGGCAATGCGATGGTGTGAGGCAACAACAGTAATCTAGAGCTTGCGGCTGACAGCAGTCTTCGCAGCAAGGCTTCAGGCACATAACGCTGCGCAAAGTAAACAATATAAGAATTGATTAGCACAGATAATTCGCATTACTCAACAAATACGCACCCAACAAGTGCCAGCATTTCCTTTGCCGTAAGATCATAACGGTGCGGGTCCCAGTAATCTGAAGGTTTTCTGGGACTTGGTTTGGCCTGCTGCATTGCAGCAGGTCCGTTGTCGATAGCGGCTACCAGCGGCCGGTTAAGCGGATTGGCAGTTTGGCTGCCGGTAGCGATCATTCCACGTGTCGTGCTCGAAACTTGACCGCTCGCTAAGTTTAGGACTTGTCTCTGCTCAACGACAGCAGCACCGTTCTCAGTTACCACGAGAGTTCGCAAGGTGCGCGTGATCTCCAATGCAACATGTTCGAAGAGGTTCTCGATGTCCTTGTTGCTCTTCAGCTCTCTGAACTCGATGTCGTTGTCTCCGATCGCACCAAAGTCTCGCATAATTTTGGCCGGACCTGCGGACAGACCAATTCCTGTCAGTACGATTTTGAACCCACGGATCTGGTTCGCCCTTTGTAGAACGTCTTTAACATTGGCAATAGTTGCCTTCGACCCTGTGTCTTCTCCATCTGTTAGGAGCACCATGTAAGTTAGAATATTGCTGACGCCTCTCGAAGCAGCAGCCTTCTTCAGCTCTACATGAAGCGCAAGTGACAACATTCCCGCCTGGATCATTGCGTCATAGAGATTGGTTCCGCCCCCGTCAGCACTGCGCTTGCGAATCTCTTGGATCGGCTTGGTACCGTTCTCTCTGGGACCTGCGTACACCACCTTGACATCACTTGCAAAAGTGAGGATGCCGACGTGGTCACTCGGAGTCAGCTGGTTTATGCAATTCACCACTCCCGACACTGCCATATTCCATTTGTTGCCTGCCATCGAGCCACTGTTGTCAATCACAAACCAACAACTGATCAGATTGACCTGGGCCGTGAATGCGGCCTGCTGGCCAGATACCGCGAACGCCATTGGCGGCTTATATCGTCAACAAAGAGGCTCGAGATACAGATTGATAGTATCGTCACCAAACCGAGAATGACTTTTGTGTGTGCTGTTTTTGTGTGCGAATGAAAGATGTGAACGGCGGAAAGATCCCAAAACTCGCTCATGCTGCATTCAATTCAGTTTAGCATTCGAAATTCCTAATACCCAACCAATATACAAAACCCAAGCTGTTTAGCAATTTTTTAAACTAGCCCATCTAAAGATTAGTGTCACTTCATTTGTATACCCTACATCGTCGAAATCCATGCACTAAAAATCTTCTATCCAGATATTACAGTATTTCCGATTTCCGGATATAATTATCTGAATATATACGACATACCGGATATATGTGTTAGCTCAAAGATGGTTTTTTCATTGTTTACATCATTTGATTGGAAATATATTGGACCAGCTGGTGTTGGTAAGGAGTGATACGTCTATACCTACGTACCTAACAATATACTGTCACTCTGACAGCTTTTGTGCTCGCTTTGACAACACTAATAATACCGACAAAAATGCTCTTCCCGCGTCGTGGCCTCTACTGTTGTTGGTACTCGCTTGTGTGTGTGGGAATGATACTAGTGTGTGTGATGTTGGCGGATTTTGGTGGAAACGGGCAGAACTTGGTGCCCTTTGTGCCCGAGATGGGAGGTAAGCTATTGAATTTGGTGTTTCTTAAGAAAGTTTCTTGTGTGACTAACTTTTATTCAAATCTTCCAGCGACGTTATGTCGTTTTCTGGCGATGAAGACACAGTTGCCTCGTAATTTCTTACGCGATTGTGATCACCCAACGTGTGGTTGGGAAGGATGGACAGCCGCTTTGCAGGAATCTGCACATCTTGCGCACAATGCGAACAACACTGCGACAAACTCTACCCTCGAACAACACAATCACCATCACCACCACAAGAAACCACACAAGCAGAGGATCGTATTGTCATATTCACACAATGGATTTGGCAATCAGCTATGGGAACATACGGTGGCGTTCATGGTTGCAGAAGGGCTGAAGGCTAAGCTATTGATAGGAATCATACCGGAGTCGCTGTGCTTTGATGGAGCGACGCCACCGAATACGTTTGCGGTACGTTCCGGTGTTACTCTTGTGTGCTGGAATATATCGTAGGTGCGTGAAAATGTCATGTTTGCTTGGGGTGCAGGGAATGAGTGCGATGGAACGGTTATTGCCTGATGAGTTTGAGTATGATACGCTGCCTGCCACAGCACCAGAGAAGATATTATGTGAGAAGGAGACATTCTTTGTATCAGATAGACCCCGAGATTGGAGGTTGGACAAGAATTATCCTTCCATTGACTATGTTGACAAATGCTGTGTGCCATTTGATTGCAGAGACAAGAATTATTCGACCACATTCAAGTCCCAGTTGTATGACTTACTTGCAGATCCTCAGCCACGATGTTTGCGCATGATTGGCTACTTCCAAAACTATCCGTTGTGCCATGAAGATGCGAGACAACTGTGGACGCCTCGCATGTTTGCCAACTTTACACATGCTCCAGGACCCAATGATTTGTCTATCTACTTGCGGTGTCTTCCGAGGCATTATTTCTTCAATGACAAACATTACTATGAAACAATCTTGAATCATACCAGGTCCGTGCATGAAATCCTGTACCGATGTGTGCTGGTTGCATTTCATCATGATATTTGGTTTTGTTATAGTTTTGATAGAATTTGGTTATTCCACGCTCCCGAGTGCCCAACAAAATTAGGAAATGATCCTGCCAGAGACGGTGCGGTTGCTGGGGTTATGAGGTTGCTGCTTCACAAATATAATGCGACGAGGTCGGTGCCCTGTGTGCCAAATTTAATTGCTATTTGTTTTCATGGTAATTCAATGTGCAGGTGGCCTGTGTTAGAAGACTTAGATGATACGTCTCTGTTGTTGTACGATCTGGCCGGGCTTGCTCAGTCTAAGAAGGTGCGATGAATGTTTGTGTGTCTGGGTTGCGAACTTCGCATCACATGGAATATTGTTGTGCAGTTGATACTTCCAGTGTCGTCATGGGCCTTCTGGGCTGGGATGCTCTCCAATGCAACGGAGATCCATGTGAATGGACCGCCACATCATCCCATGATGCCCACATTCCCCAACTACATTTATCACGACGAAAAGAAGCGGTTGTTCTTTGGTAGATTCAATGCGAGTTCGTATGATGTTGATTACACCATATCGAATCCTCTTCCACCGTCAACATGAACTGTTGAGACGAGATCTTTATATGTGTTTTGGTTTGTGAGGGCTGTATCTTTGTTTCAATGAAAAATGTAGAGAAGTGACTGCAAACCATCTACAGCGTGACGGAAAATTTAGTCATAGAACAATACATACGTTGAAACGATTGCGTCTCAATAATTGATGCACCAATTCATGTGCCTAACCATCAAATTCGTCCGCATCGAACGCAGGCATATCTGGGAACTTGTCAGGTCGAAGTGCCCACTGGGAAAATCCGGCAGTGCATCCATCTCCTGATCACAACAAAAGTGCCAAAATGGGGCCGCGCAGCTGGCTGTCCACGCAGCAAATATCCTTCAGAAACCCAGTCCCATTCGTTGCTCTTCCCAAAAAAGCCAGGAATCGATTACTTTTTCTGCTTTACTTTTTTCATGTCTTCACAATTGCTAAGATCCTGCAGATTGCAAAGAAGATGGAGATAGAACATAGTGCATTTGATGGTATTATTGGTGGTGGCCTGAGAGGCCGCAATCCGCAGGAAAGCTGTGGGAAACGATTGACGTTTGACGACTTAAATGCAATCTTCCACTGTCAGTCAGGCCACAAACTCAACGAATTGTTGACGGAACTGTATGAGCAAACAAAGAAGCAGCGAAGCAGGCGTTCGATCTGGCCGGTGGTGAATATTGCCTTGCAAAGGGTTGGCAAAGGATCTGACTTCTACGGTACGCGTTCCATTCATCTGTGGTGTGAACCTGTCTAAAACCCATCTATGCAATAGGAGCCTATTGTCGAATTTCTGGTGAAGAGCGCGATAAGTTTCACGACAAGATCACGAGGTTGCAGGCCACAGAGTTTACTATTGTAAAGAGTGAGCTGTTTCGCCTCCTCAGTAGATCGCTGGCTGAAACCAATAACGCCAGTGACGGGCCTTCCACCAATTCACCTCGTAGCGATCGCCCATCAACAAAGAGAAGCTTGGATTTGCATGCACAAGGACCAGTTGGAGAACATATCGACTTGCCAATTGACGAGCCTCCTGTCTCTACACATCCTGGGGCGCACACAAGCGGAACGAAGAGGTTGAAACTGAGAAATGTCGAATCGGAGGCATCGCATGGGCCCAATACTTCCACTCAGCACACTAGTAGCATACACGCCAGTGGTGATAGTCGTCAGTCACGAATATCAAGAGAGGACGTTCGCCGATTGGATGACTGTCGTTCTGGAAGACATCTCAACGAGGTTCTTACCATGTTCTATGAAAAAACAAGATCAAACCGCTGCTCAGTTTGGACCACAGTCAATTTATCGCTTGAAGCAACGGGGAAAAGCATTCAGTTTCCAGGTTCGTTAGACATATGAGCCAGCAAGGCCTTCTTCATCCATTGCTAACAATCCATAATTTCTCGTGTAGGCGGATACTCGAAGTTGAATGAGATTGGCCGCACAGCATTCCACGCTGCAATCATCAACTTAGAGGGCGAAATGCTTGAATTCGTGAAGAAAGATCTTATCGAAAGGTTCAACAGGCACGATATTGCAGATGCTGACCACGAACCTATTATTGCAGATGATGATGATGAGAGGCGCCAGCTGACAGCGCAGGCTGTCCCAGCAATGAGTGAACAATCAATTCCAACTCCTACCGGCAATTACAACAACGCTGATTTGGAGATCGTCAAGAAAATGGCTGCACGCTCGACAAGCTTTGAGAGTTCCATGAAACGCTACTGTGCGCAAAGCCAACAAATCGGAAGCTTGCGTAGAATTTTGGGCTCAGACACTTTACACACCAAGTTCACTGCACAACAACTCACTGCAATCGAGAATAAGTACAAAGCTCTGGTGATGGAGCTGGCACATAGCATGTAATAAGCGTGTGGGACCTTGGAGATCTTGTGAAACAAATGATTTTCATTTCATGCGAGCACTCGTCTACCATTGACACTGCTAATTACAGTTTAAATTCAACATTTTACTGTATATATTACATAACATATTAATTTTAAACACCATTTTCAATCCAATAACTACGAGATTCAACCCAGGTATTGAGATATTGTCCAATATAGTGCCATTTCTGATAATTGATAACGATTTGGTGGCTGTTGGCATTTGAAAAATGGGGCACATGCTGACACACACACACAAGTACCTTTCATTTATTATTTCATCATAAAATAACAGAGTGTTATTATTACTGTATAGTATTCATTTTTGTTGTTGTTGGTGTAGAGAGTATAGTGTGGTAGTATATAGTGTTTTTACTGTGAATTGTTTGTTTGCAAAATTGTTGTTTGTGTGCGACACTATATACCCCTACAAATCAAAAGCACAAGATGGCACGAGGTGAAGCAGTGGAGAACAAGAAGAAGGAGACCAGCGAGCCTCATCAAGAGAAGGAGTTTGGTGGACCCATCGGTGTGGGTGCCTTGATGATTTGGTCGCATTACATTCTGCTGTACTTTTGGTATTGTCTGGAGTCCAACAATGGAAAGTTCGTGTTCCCCACCTCGGTGGACAATTTGAGTGAACACTTGCATCGATTCGGAGGTATTTTCATGGAGAAGGGCATCCCATCGCCATTCACTTGGGCCTGCTACTTTAGCTTCTTTGTGGTTCAACTAGGTAGGTTCTGTTGTTGTTGTGGTGTTGCAATTGATTCTCCGATGCAGACGGTCGTGGCTCTTTTAGTACATAAAACTGCACACAACATTATCAATATGCGTCGAATATTACAACAAACTGTGTTGATTGTACTGGCGAACGATAGTAAAATGCTATTCTGTCTTTTATTTAAGTGGCCGTTTGCCGTTGGAAATCCTCACACATTATGGAATTGTATTTGTTTTATTTGTTGTTCACCTTCTTCGTATGTTGTTGTCTGACTCTCTCATGTTTCTGTTTGCTTCTTTTCAGTTCTTGCTGCATATATGCCCGGCCTGACCATGTTTGGTGTCCCGAATGCACCCAACGGCGAGCGCTTGCCCTACCACTGCAACGGCTATGCAGCCTACTACTTCTGCATGTTTGGTGCCTGTCTGGTGCACTTTACGGGTGTCTTCGACTTGACATACATCGCGGATCATTTCGGCGAGTTCTTGATCGCGGCCATGATCATTGGCGATGTCACCGCCGTGATGTGGTATATCTATGGACTTAACACCAAGTGCGAATTTGAGCAGCCGAACAAGCCTACTGGCAATTTTGTGTACGATCTGTTCATGGGCACCTGTCTGTATCCCCGTCTGAGCTTCTTCCCCAATGGATATGTGATTGATATCAAGATGGTTGCCGAGTGCCGATGGTCCTGGACGACACTCATGTTGCTCACTCTCTCCTGCGGACTCAAGCAATACAGAGAGGCCGGTCACTTGACGAAAGAAATGGCCTTCATGTTGTATGCTCACTGGCTCTATTCCAATGCCACTTTCCAGCACATTGGGATCCTAAGCTTAGAATTCCACGTGGACAAGTTGTCG
>JADMIO010830189.1_pt1 | contig 38218 bp, 26 predicted proteins | sample 8958161 | NCBI WGS metagenome assembly JADMIO01 (sample SAMN16585339, study PRJNA669376) | soil metagenome | isolation source: Crop rotation soil | place: USA: Cullars Rotation, Alabama | collected 2011 | reverse complement strand
CTTTCCCGGCCCCCGCTCCGGCCCCGGCCCCGGCCCCGGCCCCAACACCCGGACCGGGAGCGGCGACTCCTGCCCAGGGCTTCCTGCCGACGAATCGCACCATCGACTGGACGCAGTCCGGGATTCCGGGCGGCATCCCAAGCCGCACGACGATATGCGCAACGATCCCAGCGGGTGCTTCACAGGCGACAATCCAGTCGGCATTGAACGGGTGTGCCGCAAATCAGGTCGTCAGCCTTGCCGCGGGCACCTACAACATTGGCTCGCTGACGATCCCGAGCAATGTCGTGCTGCGCGGCGCCGGTCCGCGGCAGACGATCCTCAACGCGACGGGTTCGGGCTCGGGCTTTATTCGATTCGGTTCAGGCGCGACGCCAGCCATCAGCAACTCGACGGCGATAACCGGTGGCAGTACGGCCAATTCGAGCAGCCTGACTCTGCAAAGCACCTCGGGCGTGGCCGTCGGCTCATACCTCATGGTGACCCAGCAAAACGATCCGAGCTATGTGACCATCTCTACCTCCAACGGCAGTTGCACGTGGTGTGACGGCGGGATCGGCTGGAACGGTACGCGTGTACAGGGTCAGATTGTCGAAGTGACTGGGGTCAGCGGCAACACCGTGAGCATTTCACCATCCCTGTATGTCGATTACGCCCGTGTTCCGTTGGCCACCCGTGTGAGCATGGGAGCTAAGAACGCCGGTGTCGAAGACCTCCAGGTCTATATGAACAACACCGGTTATACGGCCAACTTCCGCATGGAAGGTGCCGCGTACTCCTGGATCAAGAATGTCGAGAGCAACTACACCGACGGTGACCATGCCCAGTTGATGTGGAGCTTCCGCAACGAGATCCGCGACAGCTACTTCCACGACGCGTATACGCACAGTCCTGGTTCGACGGACGCGGACATCTTCATCGCTAACAAGACGAGCGCGACTTTGGTAGAGAACAACGTACTGCGCCGGCTGCACCAATCCATCATGCTCAATTGGGGCGCGGCAGGCAACGTCGTCGCCTACAACTACATCGACAACAACTTCGACTCGAACGGGTACAACACACTGTTTGGGGGCCTGAATGTCCACGGTGCGCACCCGATGTTTAACCTGTGGGAGGGAAACATCGCGCCGAAATTGGACGCCGACTACTTCTGGGGATCCTCGAGCCACAACGTCGCCTTCAGAAATTGGTTCAAAGGCAGTGCCATGATTTATGGGCCGCTGACCGGAAGAGGACCGGAACAGACCTCCAGTGGGTATTGGGCTATGCAGGCGCTAGCTGCGGTCGACATCGCCCAAACGGCCCGCTACTACAGCCTCGTCGGCAACGTCATCGGTTCAGACTGGCAGAAGTCATTGGGTCGCTGGACGCCCATACTTGTCGCGCGACAAAGCCGTTCGTACTACACGAGCTATAACCCCTACGGCTACACGTTCGGCTATGCCAACCTCAGCGACGGCGGTGGGGACGTAGGAGACAACAATGCCCCGTATACGACTGCCGTCATTCATGGTGACTATGACTACGTGACCGGCGCATTCCGGTGGGACCCCAGCATGACGAGCAAGAATGTGCCGAGCTCGTTCTATCGGATCGCGAAGCCTGCTTGGTTTGGTGCATTGGCCTGGCCCGCGTTCGGCCCCGGGCCGAGCGATCCGACAACGCCGCTCGTCGGCAACATCCCCGCCAAAGCCTGCTACGACCAAGGCAAGATGCCGAATTGCATGGGGGGCTGACGCGTCGCGAGGCCGCAGCGGGGCCCCGAATCGGCGCTATGAGAATCGGCACCGGACGTCCTCGTCTGGTGTCGCAAATCCACCGCTTCGGGTCCCTTAAGTCTTCAAGTAATTCCGCCAGGTGCCGGCTTCCGGCGTCGGCGCAATTGCAGTGACCGACGCCCGCTTATCACGGTATTGCGTCACCATCATGAGGAAGGCGAACCACAGAGGACTCGGCTTGTTGAACGAGCCCTCAGTCAGGTTGTAGATAGCCGTAATGAAAATTAGGGTGAAGGCGAGACTCGCGTATTCCCCGCCGTCGCCCTCGGTCAACTTCCCATTGGTATTGCGCAAGGCGGAGACAAGCACCAGCACCAGCAGGACGAGCCCTAATAGGCCTCCGTTGAGGTACGTCTCAAGATAACCGTTGTGTGCCTGGATGATGTGCAGTTGCTCGTACAGTTCACGGAGCCGCTCGCCGGTCCAGTAGCCGCTGAAACCGGAGCCGAAAAGGACGCTGTCGGCCTTGCTCAGCAGCACCGGCCATACGTCGGTTCGGGATGTCAGGGTCACATCGCGGTCGAGAACGTCGACAATCAGGTAGTCCATGAGGCGTTGCGTGCCTCCTGCCGCCCAGATGCTCGCCCCGCCTACGACCGCCAAGACCTCAATGTAGCGAACTCGCAGTCTCAGGGGTTGCCAGCTCGCTGCGGCGAGCAGGACCAAGCCGAGAATAAGGCAACCTGTCGCCGTGGCGCTGCCGGCACTCGCCAGCAGCCAGAGCCCTATGGCGACGAGCGAGAAAAGGGCGAGCCTCGACGAGGGCCGATGCAGCGTTTCGGTAGCAGGACCGCGACCCATGAGGTCCCAGACCAGGAATATCAGACTGACCATGACCAGCGCGCCAAGGCTGTTCTTGTGGGTCGTGACCCCGGTGTACATCATTTCGCCGGACCAGACGTGATAAGTCCGCCCCAGCTCCGGGATGAAGCGTATGAAGAGAACCGACATTGGCAGGAGGAGACAGGCGCTGCGAACGAATACGGCCTTCATCGCATCGAGGGGTCTCCCATCGGTCAAGACCACTAAGACCATCACGATGTTGCCGATATCCTTGATCCAACGCTTGAAGGCAACGAAGGACGCGTCGGCCCAGAAGACGCTAAAACCCCAATACAGGAAGAAGACGAACAGCCAGCCGTTCGAGGCCATCACGTCACGCACTCGAACTCCGCGCCGCACAAGCACCCACAGACCCTGCAGGATGAGAATGAAATAGACCATCCTCTCGAGGGGATTTCCTTCGTCGTAGGCCTCCGTGCTGCTCATGGAGCCGCCGAAGTCGAACCAGGTCGACACTGGCCGAGACCCGAGCATGGCCACCCAAGCGACCACAATCCACACGGCAGGCGAAAGGCCCTCCCGGCGCCTCGCTTCGTTCACGAGAAGCCACAGGATATAGACGACGGTGACCAGTAGGGCAACCCTCGACATGACTTATCTGATCCCGCTCATGCGAACACGAGTCTGTAAGTGCTTTCGACGAATCTCGAGCGTCGCCGCAGCGACGCGATCAGCATGCAACTGCCCAGGAGGAAGGCGCATGTGGCGAAGAAAGCAAGCACCAGCTTGAGCTCAGGCGGAACACCGAGGTTGTGCGACGCCCCACGCAGCAAATACAAGAAACCGATCTGCCCGATGTAGCACACGAGCGAATACTTGCCGAGAAGCACCGTCGCTTCCACCGGCCGACTGTCCTTGGGCAGCATCCGCGCGCCGTCATAGACGAGCTTCAACAACAAGGCGATACCCACGCCATACGCAAGGACGTTGCCGCTGAGATCGTTCATCACGCTGGAAAGGGCAAGGAATCCGACGACGATCATTGGCCAGCTCGTTACTTGACCGTCGGAGATTGCGCTCTTCAGCAGGCCGAACGACAGGCCGACGAGGCCGGTCAGCAGAAAGAAGACGTTCGGGGTCACATGGTCGGTAACGAACGAATACAGGAACGCGGTGACGACGGTCAGGGCGATGAGGATCGTCCGGGATCGCCTGGAAATAAGATACAGCCCGCTCAACAACAACACATAGGAAATCGGCACCAGGATTCGGAAGGCGCTAGGAGCATCTCCGCTGCCGTAGATGCTCGCGGCGTTAGCCAGGTAGTCCGACACCCTGAACGTCACGTGGCGGTAGTTCGTCATCCCGAGCCCGCTGATCGCGAGGTTGAGCGCAGTGAACAAGCAAAGAAGCTTGGCTCCTCGCGAGGCCAGCCGTCGCAACCCGAAAAATTTCGCTCGTCCGAGTTGTTCGGAATAGAACTCCGCTACGACGTACCCAGCGACAAAGACGAAGGAGCCGTTCACGAACCGAAGGTACCCGTAGTACTCGGCCGGCAACTCGCCGAAGTAATTCATTGCGTGATAGAGCACCATCACGATGACGAGAAATCCTTTCACGAAGTCGAGTTCAAGATCTCGACTCTTCGCGGCGACGTGGACATTCTCGGCCACTCTCATCCTTGGGTGATGTACTTTTCGCCGAGCGGCCGGAAGCCCAAGACACCGGCTAGCTTTCCAACGTGATCGCACAATCGGATCAACACCCGCATGAACCAGTGCTGCCCTGCGAGTAGCCCCAGTGGCAGCAAGACGACGTAGATTGGAACGGCGGCGAGTGACTTGCCGACGGAGGCAAGATCGGCCATTTCGTGCTCGTTCTGCCCCCGGAGGAGTGCACGCTTCAGGAGATAGCGGCGGCAGCATCGCTCGGCGGGAACGAGTTCGTGGACCGGTGCTTCATTGCACCAGACGAAGGACGCGCCCGTATCCATCAAGCGCTTGAAGAAATCGAGATCCTCGCCACCGTTGCCATAAATTGGATTGAACGGTTCGGTGACCCCTTCGATGAGCATGCGACGAAAGAGTACGTTACCGGTTCGCGTCTCGCGCCACGTGAGTGCGTAGCCGGTCTGATGCTCAGGTCGATCGCAGAAGCCGCCCTTCACGAGCCATTTCGGCGGCTCGCATTCGAATACCGGCCGCACCGGCGCCAGAACCCCATCAGCACCGTGTGATAGGCAGGCGTGCAGTGCCGTGCGTAGCCAGTCACCCGGAGGAAGCTCGTCATCGTCGATAAACGCAACGAAGTCCCCGGTGCTGTTGCGCACCGCCTTGTTGCGCGCCTTGGCGATGTTCTGGTCCGGCTCCACACAATAGGTCAAGCCGAAGGGCAAGCTTTGCCCGACTTCGCTCACGGCCGCACGGGCCGACTCCGCCCGGTCGTTGTCGACCACCACAACAGACATGGTGAATTCGCCCGCAGCGTCTTGCCGGCCTAGCGCGAGCAACAGCTCCTTGACGAGCCGAGGTCGCTTGTAAGTGCACACGCAGACACAGATATGCATGGGATCTCGCGGTGCAGCAGAGTCACGTTAAAGGTGGCAGCACTTGGCGGAGAGGGAAAGGATTCGAACCTCCGATGCGGCTTTCGCCGCATAGCGACCGTTTCCGGTTGCTGCCTTAGACCTCTCGGCCACCTCTCCAGGCACTGTCACTAAATGATTGCTATTCCTACGACCACGTCCTTTCTATCAATTGTCTATGCACCAGCTCGATCGTCAGCGCCTGATGCAAGGCTGTCGTGTGGTTACGTGTGCCGGCCAGATGTTCGGAGAGGACGGACTGCAACCGCCCGCGTGCCAGGTGTGGTCTTGCCCACGTTCTCGGATCAAGTAGTACGTCCTTCAGGTAAGAGGACAACCTGTCGCGATACCAGGTGCGAAAGTGATAGAACTTGTGGCGGCCCAAGAACATTCGCTCAGGACGCAGCACCCTCAGCGCGCCATCAACGCGGGCGAGCCATTGAGGCATGCCATAGTCATACGCGTATTCGGCACGGAAGGTAAATTCCTGGTAGAGGTGGTGCAAGGTTGTCAGCCCCGGCGTCGGTCGGTACAGCAAGCCGCGGTCGGTCGGGATCGCGGCCAGGCTGCTGCTTTCCTCGGCGACGAAGCGCAGCGCGGGTGCTTTGGAAAACTCGTGACCTTTCGGCGCCTGATAGGCGAGCCGGACGACGTCGTTGTCCAAGTACGGCGAACGCATGGTCACCTGAGACTGTTCCAAGGAAAGCCGTGAGTGGTGATGCCAAGGCACCTGCTTCATGGTGATGAGCGACAGCCGTCGACCCTCCGTTTCGCGCTGGTAGGTAGCAGCCGCCTCGCGACCCGCCTGGACGAACTCCGGGCTAAAAAGACCGGCATCGAGTGGCTCGGCCCGAAAGGCGACATTGCTCCGAAGGATTTCCGAGCCGTAGTTTCCGGTCATTCGAACGGGCGCTATCTCGCGGGCCCGTGAATTGGCGAATAATTCGACCGCACCCGTGACGTCCATCGCGCCGTCGGACACATACACGGCCTTCTCCGCAAGAGGACCGAACCGACTGATGAACTGGTCATCCACCGCGATCACTCGGTGTGGCTGGCCACACTCCCGTGCGACGAGCCGCGCCAAGGAGACGTCCGTGCAATCGCGGTAAGTGCTGCCGAAGGTGTAACAGGGCAGGGCTCCTTCCTCGTGCCCGCTGGAGGCCATGATCATTCGACCGTCGAGTCCGCCAGTGAGCGACATGGCGATCGGCTCGCGCCCTCGGAAGTACCTTCGGACGACGTCCGGGAACGTTCCCTTCAAGCGCTCGTAGAACTCTACCTCGCTGAGCGCAGGCAGTTCTTCCCACGTTCGGGATTCGAAGTAGGTTTCCTTGCGAACGGGCTGACCGCGGAGAAACGTCCAGCGCGAGGCTGGTGGAAGAAGCGCTATTCCTGCAAAGAGCGTTCGACCTTGCAACGCGCAGCCGCAGGAGGCGAACTCTGCCAACCCTACAGGGTCGAGCCCGCGCGTAGCGGGCACGGCATGCAAGATGGACTTGGCTTCGCTGGAGAAATGCAGGGCACTCGTCCCCTCATGGATGTAGATCCTGCTCAAGCCGTATCGGTCGTTAAATAGCATGACCAGATCGCGGCGGCGGTCGATGAGCAGGCCGCTGAAGATGCCGTTCATCTCCTGGATGAACTTCGGTCCTAAAGCTTCATACCAGCGGACGAGATAGCTGGCGTCATGGTCTATCGACCGAGGGCCCCTCCCGAACAAGGCGTCGACGCTCGAGGGCTCGGAATACTCCTCGCCGGCCAGAACAAGGCAGATGTCGCGCGCGTCGTTCCAAACGGGGTTGCAGTCGGAAAACGAATTCTCGTGCACGGCCCAACCTGCGGCCACGCCGAGCCGATCGTCGCACAGGCTTCCGCAGGCATAGAACGGCTCGTGGCGCATGACATCGACCATGCCGCGCACCCGCGCGATCGTCGCGACCGACGCATCGGCGCTGATAATTCCTGTGATTCCCGGCATGAACAGGCGTTGGGTTGCGACGAGCCTCGCGGCTAGCTCAGCGCTCGCCCGGACTCGAAGGGCCCGCCTCAGCCGGGCGTACTCGAACCGGCCGCAAGGGAGATAAGCTGCCATACCTCCAAGTGTTCCACCGACCGCGCGTGTCCGCGAGTTTGACGATCCATGCCTCGGGCATCCGCTCCTTCAGCCCGCGATGCAGGTTCAGCTTCAATGCGATGGCTCCCTCGAAGGTCAACGGCACGTAGTACCGCGGGACTTCCATGCATTCGAATGCGTTGGCGACTTTGAAATCGTTGAGGCCGCGTCTTCCCCAAACACCGTAATTTAGCAACGGAATCTTTCTGCCGGCGACGAGCTCCACGGTTTTCGCGATCAACGCGTTCATCGGCGCTCTTTCTCGCTGCGACACCTTAGCGACGATGTTCATGAGGATTGAATACTTCTCACCATGCGTGATCTTCGCGAAGCCGATGAGTTCGTCTTCGATGTAGGCGCCGATGAACTCGCTGCGCTCGAGGAAGGTCGAGTGCTCCCGCTTCACTGTGTCGAAATCCTTGCCGTAGTGCCAGTTGCGCTTGCCTTGGCGAAGCGGTGTCTCGTTGTAGATCTCCCTGATCCCGCGAACCAATTCGTCGGTCAGCCCCTGGACACGGGTTTCTACGCCGCTCTTCCAGGCCTTGCGCAACTTGTTCCGAGGCTTGAACTTGATCTGTTTGTCGAACCAGTTAGCGTACGTCGTCAGTGGCAGGACGGCCATCTTGTCCCACTCGAGGTGGTATCCGAAGTGCACGTCCCGATCGTGCAGTTCTTGGACGAACGTGAAGATGTCGGCGCCGGCGTGGAGATCTCGCAGGCCGGAGATCAACGACGGCGGATCTGCCGCCGCAACGTAGTACTCGTCGCGGAGGCGAGCGGTCTTCAGAAGGTGCCCGTCTATCCTGAGCTCAGTCGCGCCCAGTTTGAGGATCTCGCGTGACGCCATGTGCGGAAAGTGGAAGGATCTTGAGGACGAGGAAATCAGATCGAGGAATAGGTCCCGCGTTCGAGCTGAGTCAGCTGACTGACATATTGCTCGCTCATGAGGCAGTCCCTTTCGCGCGGGCTAACTGGATGCGTCATTAGCTCCACGACGTGCGTCCTAGCTAGTTCAAGCACCTTCGCCAGGCGATCGCCGTGCAGGCACTGCGAAAGGGCGAAGAAATAATCCGGCAACCGGTATCTGCGCGCGAGCAGACGGTCTGCCAGTCGCCGATACGCCCGGTTCAACGGCCCCTTCTCGTCGGGCCAGAAAAAGAAGTTGCGCCGAAGCTTCTGGCCCCTCGGGATGACGTTGTCTAGCAAGACGTTACCGCATAGATGCTTATGGTGATGCCCGTCCACGTGCGATGGGGGCTTGCCGTACAGGCGCAGAAATTCCTCGCTCTGCGCCTCATAGGTGGCGATGAAATCCTTGCGAAGTCCGAGGCTGTACAGCAGGAACGAATATCGGCTCGAATTGATGAACGCGCACACGCGCTCTTGGGAAGCCGATAGAGCCCTGTTTCGAAGGGTCCCGGCGTATGGCTGCGAGAAGTTCAGGTGCAAGCCCACGTCGAGGCCATGCTCAAGTGCGAGTTCGGCAGCCCGTTCGGAGTCTTGCATGAAGACCATCGCCGTCACGGAGGTGATGCGGTGCCCGGCGTGACAACACAGCGCCGCGTTGGTCTCGTCCATGGATCGGCCCCAGTCGTCGGCATTGACGATGATCATGGTCGCGGTTTTAGATGAACGACCTGAAGACATCGGTACGCCACTGGATGCCAAGCGCTGCACGCAGTCGATTCAACTGCTCTTGTCGATGAAACCGTATTAGCTCCGCGCTTGCCACTCGGTCTGCGCGCGTCATCCAGGCCCAGAAATAGCCGCAGAGGAGGCACAAGCCGCTAAGGAGAAACGGCCTGGACCGCATCTGATAGAAGCTCCGGCACACCTCCCACAATGGATGTCCGCCCAGGACGTAATCCTTCCTTCCGAGTCGGAACCGAGCCGCCAAATGCGAGCTCTGCGCCGTTCCGATGGGACGGTGGTGATGGCAGACCATGTCGCAGAAAGTGCGGGTCCGCCAGCCTTTCATGCGAGCACTCGTGACCGCGATCCAGTCGATGCCCCCTCCCTCGACTGGCTGGTAGCCGCCGATCTGCTCGAAACACGCTCTCTTGAACATCTGGCACGCGCCCGAAACGTGCTCGATGTTGGTGAATCGATAGTCGTACTGGTTTGACCCCTCGCGAAACGGTGTGCCCGCCACGCCAAGCCCGGGATCCTGCTCGAACTTGTCGAGGAGGAACGCAAAATACGCTGGATCGAAGGTGATGTCCGCATCGAGGTTGCCAACCACGTCGTAGGAAAGTCCTTGATTCCTCGCCAGGCCGGCATTGAACGCCCGGACCTTTCCCGCGAAGTCGCGCTCTGCGCGCTCGGGCATTCGCACAAGCTCGATCCATTCGTGCCTTCGCGCGTACCGGCTGACGATCTCGTCTGTTCGGTCAGTGGAGCCATCGCTGACGATCACCCATTTGAGCGGCCGTTCGGTCTGCGCGATGACCGCCTGGACCGTCTGCTCGATCACCTGTTCCTCGTTCCGCGCAGGCGTGATGAGCAGGTATCGCGGGCGAGCACGTGCCCCGACGGGAACCGACGCGCTCACCAAATCGGAAACCTTGTGCATCTGACACCTGTGGTGCGCTATCGACCCGTAGCCGGACTGAGTTGCCTGATCGCCCTGCGGCCATTGCGGTAGGCGCGCCTGAGCGAACTCGCCATATTCACAACCATACGGCTGGGGGTCGCGTCGCTCGACTCGTAGCTGCCGAGATAGTGCAGATCTCGACCCGCGCGACCGCACAAACCGGCCTTGAACCGGTACGTGCCGGGATTTGTTGCCGGATTGATTCCGTGAAGGTTGTAGCTCGTTGCGCCGCTGTCTTTCAGCCACCCCACTGCTCGCCACTGCAGCAGATGCGACGCGCTGGTATGCATCCCGCCATCGCTCGTCGCGCCATGAAGGAAGACGCCGAAGTCGCCGATCCTGCTGCACACCACGCCGGCCGCCAGCTCGCCTCCGGTTGAGGCTAGGAAGAGGCGCATCTTGTGTCGCTCCGGCAAATTACGCTGGATGGTGCGGAACTCGTTGACATCCGAGGTCGCAGCGAACGACTTCCTGGCGCGCATTTCCGCGTGGATGGCTGTAAAGCGTTCGAACAAGCCGTCGTCGGTTCCCTCTTCGATCACAAGGCCGCCGTTTCTCTCCGCCCGATTGAGGCAGTTGCGCCACTTCTGGTCCAACTTGGCACGTAGCTCCGGCAACGAACACTCGAGCGACATGATGAGCGTGCGCTGAGGCACCTCGGCGCCCAGACGAGCGAAATGACCTGCCGCTAGGAGAGATTGATACGAGTCGCGCTCGTCCTCGAAAAGATACGGGAGAACGCGCACAGACAGGCCACGGCCCGTCGCGTATTCGCACCGAATGCAGCGGAGCGTCGTGGCCAGCACTTCGGAGTCGGCCGGGCGGCCCCAGGGTCGCCACATTGGACCCCAGCGCACGTAGGCGACCCCGACATTGACGAGCGGTAGCTTGACGATCCTGAGCTGAGCCGCCGCGACCAGCTCGCTGTCGCGCGTCAGGAGAAGATGACTCGTGCTTCCGGGGCCGGCGCGCTCCGACTCATACGACCATGACTGGTAGATGTTGGCATCGGCGAAATGGTCGAGAGCGTCATGCCACCGTTCTTTGTCGACGGTATCCACGTGCACGGCATATCCGGCAGGCAGCGCAAATTTTCGCGGCGCGATCATCATCTGCATCGTCAGCTCTCGTTCGGCCGATTCAGCCTTCCGGTCGCAGCTTCAACCTTGCTGCTCGGACTCGCGCGGAGTCCCTCGGCATAGGCGCGGAGCAGTTCCGGAATCGAGTGTTCCCACGCAAGGCTGCTGGCAACGCGTTCGCGTCCAAGCGTGCCGAGCCTCTTGGCCTCTTCGGGATGGTCGAGGAGCCAGCAGACCTTGTTAGCGAAGTCAAGCTCGTCGTTTGGCTTGGCGAACAGACCTGCGTCGGCAGCGGAATACCTCGTTTCCGCGAGGTCGAAGGCGACCAGCGGCTTGCTGAGCGCCATGTATTCCATCACCTTGTTCATCGTCGACTTGTCGTTGAGCGGGCTCAACGGATCGGGCTGCACGCATACCGAGACGGTGGACAGGTAAGTCCGTGCCTCGACGTCGGGAATCCGCCCGGTAAACCAGACGTATTTCTCGATGTCGAGCTGCTTGGCCAGCACGTGCAGGCTGGCAGCGGCATCGCCGCTGCCAACGATCACAGCGAGGAAGTCAGTCCGGCCGAGGGTGAACACTATCTCGCGCACGGAGCGCAACCAGTAGTCGACCCCGTCTTGCGGACCCATGGTGCCGATGTAGCCTACGAGGTGTCGGGCGCGCTTCATCAGCGCCAAGTCGGGCTCGAGCGCCTGAAAGGACTGCGGCGGTCCGTTGCGGACCACGAATACCTGATGAGGGCGCTTCCCGCCGCGCGTCAAGGCGACCTTGCGGTATGACTCGTTGGTGGCGATGACGATGTCCGCCACGGCGAAAGTGCACTTCTCGAGCAGCCGAAGCGTTCGAAACACCAGATTCGGGCGCGGTGTCCTGAAGCGGGACAGATAGGTCTCCGGGGACAGGTCGTGATGGTCGAAGACGAACTTCTTGCCGAAGTGCTTGAACACCCAGCCGATCACGAACAGCGTGTCGGGAGGGTTTGCGGCGTGGATGATGTCGAAGCCCCTGCGCAGCGCCACCCACACTGACAGCAACAGTATGGCGAGGGTGGCGTAGGCGAACTCGAAGGCGTAGCCGATCACCCCATTGCCGCCGGGAGGCGCCGGGAAGCGGAAGACTTCCACGCCGTCGAGGCACTCGCGCCATAGCTGGCCAGCGGCCCGGGGAGCGATGACCGTCACGTCATAGCCGGCGTCGCGCAGGGCCCACGCCTCGCGTCGCACGCGCACGTCGAACGGGTACGCGTTGTTCTCGACAAGCATCAACACCCTAGCCGACAAGCGCATGGTAGCGTTCTCCAGTGGACGGTCGAACACTGCAGAGACGAACGAGGTCGATCAGTGTCTGGTCCGGGCGGAGTCGCTGCACCGCTTCGAGGTAGCGCGGTGAGCGCGTGGTGGCCACGAGGATCTCGGACTCGCTGAGCAGGGTGTCAAGATCGTTCACCAGCAGCGAGGCGATGTGAGGTAGCTCGCGATCAATGTGGGCCTTGTTCGCCCCCATGAGTTGGGTCAGTCGGACATTCGGGTCGTAGACACGGACCTGGTAGCCCTTGCCGACGAGTTGCTCCACGAGTTCAACGGTTGGGCTCTCTCGCAGGTCATCGGTGCCGTCCTTGAAGCTCAGCCCGAGAACGCCGATCCGTTTCCTGCCATGCGCTGTCACTAGCGAGAGGGCGCGCTGCTTGTGCACGGCGTTGCTCGTGAGCGTCGCCTCGAGCACCGGAGTCTGGATGTCTAGGGTCCTGGCCAGCTGGGTCAGCGCGCGCAGATCCTTTGGCAGGCATGAACCGCCGAAGGCGTAGCCGGGCTTGAGGTACGTGGGCGACAGGTTGAGCTTGGTATCGAGGCAGAAGATGCTCATGAGTTCCTGGCTGTCCACTTCGGTCGCGCGGCAGATGGTTCCGATCTCGTTGGCGAACACGACCTTGAGAGCGTGGAATGCGTTGTCTGCATATTTGACGAGTTCCGCCGTGCGCAAGCTGCAGTTGACGACCGGCGCGCTAAGCTGCACGTACAACGATGCGACCAGAGCCGCGCTGCGCTCATCGCTCGAGCCGATGACGGTGCGCGGCGGCTGTGCGTAGTCGGCAATGGCCGTACCCTCACGCAGGAACTCGGGGTGATACACGACGCCGAAGTCCGCCCCGGCCTTCTTGCCGGAGCTCTGCTCAAGCACGGGTATGACCATCTTCTCCATCGTCGTCGGTAGCATCGTGCTCCGAAACACCACCACATGGAATTCCGACTTGCTGCGCAGGGCAGTTCCTATCTCCGTCGCAACGATTATGACGAACCGCAGGTCGAGGCTACCGTTCGCTGCGCTCGGCGTCTGGATGCAGACAAACGACATCTGCGTTGCCTCAACGGCGGACGCGGCGTCACTGTGTGCGCGGAGGCGGCGGTTACGGTGCCCTTGGCCAATGAGATCGACCAAGCCGGGCTCGACGATCGGGCTCAATCCCTCTTCGACCATGGCCACCTTGGCCACATTGATGTCGACACCCACGATCTCGTGGCCATCACGCGCCAGGCATGCCGCCGATACGCAGCCGACGTAGCCGAGCCCGAAGACGCTAATCTTCATTGGGACGCTCCTCGAGCAGCAGGCTGGAAAGGGCATCGAGCATCGTGGCCTGACCCCAGTGGAGCGTCGGAGTGCGATTGACCATGAACGGTAGTCTCCGGAAATAGAAATAGCCGCTGCGGTCCTGCATGCGCGCGACGGTCCAGCTCGCGACCCTGCGGGCGAGGGCGCGAACGGAAGGGTCGTCCCAGACGCGACCGAGCATCGTCAGCGTCTCGATTGACTGAGATGCGCACTGGATGTCGACCGGCCACGTCTTGTCCGCGTAGTACTTGGGCGTGCCATCGGGTAGGAAGAAGTTGTCGATGAAGTAGCGTGCGCCTCGGTCAAATGCGTCGCGGTGGGTGAAGTCGCCAGTCGCCTCTGCGTAGCACCACAGCGAGTCGAGGACGTAGCCCGTGTGGAAGTTATCGATCCAGTGGAGGTTCTCGGACTCGCCGTACCACCACGCTCCGCTAGACAACTGGGCGCCTACCGTGTAGTCCATCGCCTCGCGGGCGATAGCACGCATCGCAGCGTCGCCGGTGTGCCTGGCGACGCGGGCCAAGAGGGCCCCTCCGAGCGCATTGGCGTTATGCACGCTCCGGTACTGGCCCGGGATGTAGCTGATGCACACCCCTTTTCCATCACGACGTCGCTCCAGGCCGGTGATGAAATCGCAGGCTTCGCGGGCGACCTGCAGGTACTCGTTCTGACCGGTTGTTTGCCAGCCATCGACAAACGCCTGGCCGATCAACGACACCCAGACGATCGTCGGCGTTCCCTTCGGAAGGTAAAACACCCTCGACTGGTAGTCGAAGTGGTTGCCCCAGCTCAGCCCGCCGTACTTGCGAGAGGCGTTCGCGTGGAGCCAATCGAGGCAGGCGACGGCTTTGTCGAGATACTCCTGTTCGCCGGTATGGCGGTACAGCTTCAGATATGCGCGGGCGAGGAAGCCGTGACCCTTGGAGCTGCGCGATGGACGGATTCCCAACAGTGGCCGCAGGTTGAGCGGGAAGCGCCGGACGCCTTGCTGCAGCAGCTGCTTGCCGAGCGCGCCCACGGCAAGCGGGCGCAGCCAGGCGTTAAGACCGTCGAAGGGGTCGTACCCACGGTAATCGTTGCGTACAAGCCAGGAATCGAGGCGAAGAATCGGCTCAAGCAAGGTTGCCATTTGATTCATCCGAGTTCCGCGCCTCGCGGCAGCCGTTCCATCGCTCGTCCGATGCTCAGGCGCGTATTGTTCAGCGCCCCCCTGAGCCGCTTGGCAGCCTTCCAGCCCAAAAGGCTGCGCGCCAGCTTGAAGCGAGCAACCTCGCGCGGCAATACAAGGTCCCCGCCGAGGCGGCGGGCGAGCTCGCTCGATCGTTCGACCAGATCGGGCCGTTCCGGATAGAAGTGCGACAGGTTGTCCTGCAAGAGACGAATGCATGCGGTTCGCGTCTTATCGCTGTCCTCGAGCGCGCGCAGGTGCTCGATGCAGAGGCATAGGGATTTGTGGCTGGAATCCAGCGCGCGATCAGATCTCTGCGAGCTCATCGAGCTCGCATTGCCAATCCGGTAGTAGGACCTCGCCGATGGCACGAAACGGACGTGCTCGCTCGCCGCGACGAGCCGGCACATGTACTCGCCATCGTCGTCGAACGACAGCGCCTCGTCCCAGGGCCCTGCGGCCTCGACCAAGCACCTGCTCACGAGCCAAGTGGCCGGAAACATGAACTTGTTGTCCATAAATTTCCGGACCAGCCAGTCGACCGGAGACAGGTCCTGCCATAGCGAGTCCGGAGCGAACCGGGCATGGTTGGCGCGGTCGAAAAACCGGCCCCAGGCGCTCGTCAACAGGGTTCGCGATCGATACCCGTCTTCAGACTTACAAAGCTGGGCGGACACCTTGTCCGGGTGGAGCAGGTCGTCAGCATCGAGGAACTGGATATACGACCCATGCGCCGCACGCAACGCCGAATTGCGTGCGGCCGCGGCGCCCCGGTTGGTTTGGGCGATCGCATTCACGCCCTGGTCCGCGAAGCTGTGCGCGATTTGCAGTGTGTGGTCCGTCGACCCGTCGTCGACAACAATGATCTCCTTCGCTTTCCAGGTTTGCGCGAGTGCGGTCGCAATGGCGTCGCGTATCCAGCGCTCGGCATTGAAGGCCGGGATGAGGATCGATACCAGCTGTTCCATCTGGGCCATCAAGTAGCGAAGGTCGAGGGCCCGATGGCTCGAGTAGAGCCCGCTGTGCAAGACAAGCGCTGAGCGTCGGAACCTTCTGTATGCGCGGCACCTCCCGCGGAGGCGGCGTCGAGTCGAAGAAGAACCGCGTAACCGTCTGCGGCCTCGCCGGATGCGACCAATTGGAATCCACCGCCCCGCAAGAGCGCTGACTGCATGAGGAATCCGAGCCTTCCGCCGTTGCCGGCGATGATCAGCGTCCTGGCATGGCGAGCGACTCCCACCAAGGATTCTGCGACGCCCACCGCCGGCCCAAACGAGGCGGCATCAACGAGTGCGACGTCAAGCGGGCCGACGGAGCGCGCCCTCGTGCCCAAGGAGGGCCCTTCACGGCCAGCCAGGTCGTCTTCGAATGGCAACCATCGCACCCGAGCGTCGCGACGTCGAGCGAGTTGCCATGAAATCGGCCGCCTGTGGATGCAGAGCACGCGGACGTTGCTTGCGTTCGTCTTCGCCTCGGTTAACGCAGTCTCGGTGGCCGGAGACCCCGGCCTGGCGCCGATGATGGCCACGACACGAGACTCGTCCGAGGAGAAGTGTTTCGCGATCACGCTGAGAGCGTCGTCGCTTCTACGACGATCCGTGCCGGCGACAAGGCGACCGATGCCGTCGCCCATGCCGCGAAAGACAGCCGCGGCCGCTTTGCGAACCTTGGAGCCTCGAAATTTCGTCTTCGCGTGCCGCAACAGCTGCGAGCAGCGATAGGCGTGCAAGCTCAATTCACTCCAAGACCAACGCGATTCTCGTACGGCACCGGCGGATTCTGTATTCGGTCGATCGGCGACCGTCTGCTGTCTCAAGTGGCGAACCATGTTGTGCTGCCCGCAGGCGCGGAGCATCAGACAGAAGTCTTCCAGCCACTCGTCGTCGTTCCGACTTTTGAGGATATGCAAACTGGCGCGACATTCCCCTTCGGAGGGAGAACGTAGTGGGGTCGCTGCGCCCTGCAGGGTCGCGCAAAGCCATCGCGCTCTTGCAAGCTCGAGATGCTCGAGTTGGGGATACTGTCGCGCTGCCAGGATGGCAGAGCGGGGTGCTCCGAAGCAGAGGAGTGCGACGATCCTGACGGCCCACTCCACTGGATCGGGATCGATTGCGCCATAGTCGCGCAGTGCGAAGTTAGTGATTTCATCCAACCAGCGCAAGGCTGCCCCCGGATCGCCGCCGTATAGACTGCACAGAGCCATGCGCAGCCGGGGCTCCGGCATCCATCGCATCAAGCCGATACATCCGCGATACGCGCGCTCCGCCGCTGCGAAGTCCCGTTGCGCAAGGTGACGATCGCCCTCATGCAGAAGCTGCAAGTGCCATCCGTTGGAGTGAACGTGACACGTGCCCTTTGAAGCAGCTTTGGCAATAGCTATCGGCAGTTCGAAGGGATTCAACTGAACGATGCGCTGCGAATCGCGCACGATCTTGTGCAAGCGATACCACTCCAGGATCTGCCCGCGTGCCCGATAGGTATGCCGCGAATGGACAAGATGGTGCCCGGCGTCGGTGATCGCAGCGAGCGCGTCGCGGTTGCGAAGCAACCAATCGACCTTGTCGACCACATCATGACTGTCGGCAAAGACGCAATTGACCATGTCCTTGAATCCCGCGGCCTCAACCGCTGGCGATTTCTCCGTTATCAGAGCCGCCTTGCAGCCCGGAATCTCGAAGTGCTTGCGTACCGCGTCTTTCGCAACCGTCCCGCATGACGCGATGCATGCTGTCGCGTTCAGCGTGCGTGCATAGGTTTCTCCCATCAGCACGTGGGCGAAGTTGTCGGCGGGGTCATAACCAGGGTGAGGGCAGATCAAGGAAGGGAAATGCGAGGAAAGGAGAGGAAATACCTCGCGCCGCCATGGATAGAGCGAGAAGTTACTGTTGCCGGTGATCAGGACTGGCATGCTTTTATAGAGTCCGTGGTCGCGGTAGACCTTCGGATCGATGAACACCGGCCAATAGAGCAGCCTGTCTGAAATTTCGGGTGTGTGTTCCGCGGCTGTTGTCGCGATTGCGAAGAATGTCTCAATCCCCCAATGATCCATGTCCGAAAGAAACCCGGCCCTCGCGTTGCAGAACGCGTCCGCGTTATGAAGCCCGAGCTTGGGTATTTCTGAGTTTCGTCGTGTGTTTGCGACGCGCGGTCGTCTGCAGGCTAGATGATTGACACCGGACTCCACCAGTACCAAGTCCGGCTGGTAGCGATCGCACACCTCTACATAGTCGCAGTCGTGCCGGACGACCGTTACGTCGAAGAACTCGCGGAGGCAGTGCACGTGCTCCTGGATATGAGTCAGGAGAAACGGAGGAAGGCGGGCGTCGTACCTGTTTTGAAAAAACAGGAGCCGAGGCTTCCGATCGGAACTCAAAGCCGCAATATCCACAATAACCGCTTCGGAACTTGCTCTGGTGCGACCAGTGAGCGCAACACGTGCATCGAATAGAGCGCGCTCGCCACTGTCGCGACCGCACCCAGCGCCATCGCGGCGGGCGGACTCAGGAGCCGAAAGCCCACGAACACCGCGGCGATGGCCATGACGAATAGCGCTCCTGTGCGCAGGTTGGAAGTCGACCAACGGAAGCCGGCGAGCCGCCGGGAGATCGAGTAGACAACCAGCGCGTGTACCACATAGGAGCCGAGGAACGCGACGCCAGCACCAGCCAGGCCGAACACGTGCACGCAAAGGCACGTGAGGCCGACGTTGACGATCGCCCACGCAAGGTCAGCCGCCACGAACAGGGTTCTTTCGCCCTTGGCCACTAGGATGTAGCCCACCGGCCACGTGATCACGCGCATGGCCATGCCGAGCGTTACCCAGCGCAGCACGTCAGTGCCGGCTTCGAAGTCGTTGCTGTAGAGCAGCGTGACGATCCATGGCGCGAAGGTTAGGGTCGCCAACACGCCACAGCCCGCGAGCAGCAGGCTGACCTGCGCCTGCTCGTTGACCAGCCGAGTGCATTGCAAGTTGTCCTTCGACACCGCGACCAGCCGCGGATAGAAGTCTGCGCCCATGGCCTGCAGCACGAAGCCGACATACATACTACCGATGGTCCAGGCGGCTTGGTAGAGGCCAGCCGCATCCAGCCCCTCTTGCCGGATCAGTACCAAGCGCACCGCATAGGCGGCGCCCATCATGAGAAAGCCGCTGGCCATGAATGCCAACCCGAGCGCGAGCAGCGATGAAACTTCTTTTCGGAGCTCGAAGTTGGTCAATACCGGCAGTTGTGCCGGGAGGGGGATCTTGCGAATGTAGAACAACGACACCAGCCACGAGGCGGCGGCGACCGCCACCAGTGCCGGGACGACGCCATCCCGGCCGAGCCCGTAAACAATCGGGATGCTCAGTATCGTCCCGAGCAACGCGCCCAGCACCCCAGTTTTGGCCATGTCGCCGATACGGCGCATGCCCTGCATGAGTGCACCCTGTCCGTCCGTGACCAAACGCAGGAACACGGCCACCGAGAGGAACGCCACCGCGTCTGCGTGCTCGCCGGTTCCGAAGGTCAGACTAGAGATCGGCTGCGAGAACAGGATTAGAAGCAGCGCACCGAGGAGCCCGAGCACGATGGCGACGCGGCGCAGCACCACCACCGTGCGCACGATGCGAGCATGGTTGCCGGAGCCGACCGCTTCAGCGATCTGCCGAACGCCGCTGCTGTTGATGCCCATCCCGGCCGCATTGCGCGCCAGGTCGGCGATGGACGTGAAGACCCCCATCAGGCCGAAACCCGCCGGCCCCAGCAGCACCGCCATGGCTTTGGTGCGCACGATGCCAATGGCCAGGTTCAGTATGGTCGACCCCCCGATCAGCGTGGTTGACTTGAGAATTTCGACGTAGCTGCTGCTGTGGGGAGGCCCCTGCACCCCAACGTCGCGCGCAGGGGCCAGCAAGGTTTCGACAGGCGTTGACAGGTCTGCAGCCATGTTCGGTGACTCGAGTCGAGCCGCTCTGCTCAGCCGGGCGGATAGGTGGCGGCGCGCAGGCGAAGCTCGCAGGGCGCCGCCAGCGCCGCCACGACGTGCTCCTGCTCCGCCGGCGTCATCCCAGGGTACAGCGGCAGCAGGATGGAGCGGTCTTGTGCGTGTTCGGAGTGCCGCAGCGGGTGCCGCAGCGGAAAGTCACGATACGCAGGTTCACGGTGGCTGCACATAATCCCGCGACGAGTGCTGACGCCGCTATCGAGCATGACCTGCATGATGCTTCGCTGGTCGCACGACGACGGCAGTCGCACACAGTAGCTTTGCCAATTGGAGCGAGCCCATGCAGGCTCCTGCGGAGCTGACAGACCCCCCATACCGTCCAGCAGCTTGGTGTAACGCTCGGCCAAGCGGCGCCGCTGTGCCACGATATCGATTAACCGCTTGAGCTGTTCGCGACCGACGGCCGCCTGGATATCGGTCATCCGGTAGTTGAATCCGACGACCGGGTACGACTCGAAAATCACCTCGTTGGCAGAGTGGCGGACCGTGTCGGGAACGCTCATGGCGTGTTGGCGAAGGAGTCGGAAGCGGCGATCCATCTCCGCGTCACGCGTCGTCAACATTCCACCGTCGCCGGTGCTGATGACCTTGCGGGGGTGGAACGAGAAGCACGCGACGTCACCATGCGGCTTGCCGATCCTCTCCCAATTGCTGTCCCACAGGATCTCGCTTCCGATGGCGCAAGCCGCATCCTCGATCAGTGGCAACCCGCGCCGTTGCGCGATCGGCACGATGCGCGCGAGGTCGCACGGCATCCCAATCTGGTGGACGACGAGGATGGCCCGCGTGCGATCGGTGATCGCCGGCTCGATCAGCTGAGGGTCGATGTTGAAGGTGTCTGGGTCGATGTCGACGAAGACTGGCGACGCGCCGACATAGCGAATGCTGTTGGCGGTTGCGATGTACGAGTGGCTGACGGTAATGACCTCGTCCCCTGCCTCGACCCCCGCAGCGAGCAATGCCAGGTGCAACGCCGTCGTGCAGTTCGAGACAGCGCAGGCGAACGGTGCGCCGACGAACGCCGCAAACTCGCGCTCGAAGGCGGCCACTTCCGGCCCCTGAGTGATCCAGCCGCTCAGGATGGCGCGCCGGGCCGCGTCGGCTTCCGGTTCCCCCATGACGGGTTTGGCGATGGGGATCATGCGATAACCGTCGTGTCGCGAGCCGATTGCCACCATTCGACCAGCCTGCTCAGACCTTCCTCGAGCCCGACCTGCGCCCGAAAGCTAAGAAACTCCTCCGCCTTGCGCGTGGATGCGAGCCGCCGGGGCACCGGGTTGACAGCGCGCTCGGGACCGAATTCAGGTGCCAGGTGCTCGGCATCCATGACCTTGAGCAGTGCGGTGGCGAGCTCGCGCAGGGAGGTCTCGGTGCCGCTAGCAACGTTGAACACGTCGTCGTCGACTCCCGACTCGAGCGCAAGAACGTTGGCGCGCGCGACGTCGTCGATATAGACGAAGTCCATCGTTTGATGGCCATCGCCGAGGATCAGGGGCGGTTGCCCAGCGGCGATGCGCTCCATCCAGCGGATCAGCACTTCGGTGTATTTGCCGTGGATGTCCATTCGCGGCCCATACACGTTGAAGTAGCGCAGGGCGGCGTAGGGCAGGCCGTGCATCGTCCGGTATGAACGCAGCAGGCCCTCGAGCATCGCCTTGCTCGCGCCGTACAGGGTCCGGTTGTTGTACGGGTGATGGTTCTCGGCGGTCGGGAACGTGTCGGCGAGGCCGTAGACCGACGCCGACGAGGCGGCGAGAACCTTGCGCACACCGGCAAGATGGGCAGCCTCGACCACGTTGAAGCTGCCGTCGCACATCACCGCCATCGCCTCTCGTGGATCAGCGGCGCATGCGGTGATGCGCAGGGCGGCGAAGTGGATGACGGCATCCATGCCGCGCACCGCCTCTTGCACAACGGCCGTGTCACGAATATCGCCGCGCACCAGCCGAACTCGCGGATCCGCAAGCGCGCCCTTAAGATTGGCGAGCGAGCCTCGGGAGAGGTTGTCCAGGATGACGATCTTCGCCGGTGAGTGCGTGCGAAGAAGGAGGTCGATCGTGGCCGAGCCGATCAGGCCTGCGCCTCCAGTGACAAGAATGCTAGCGTCGTCGATTTCCATCGGCTGCGTGCTCGGTTGCGCGAGAAGTCGAAACCCAGCTTACGCTGCGCCCTGGCAGCGAAGCACGACTTTGACGGTCTTCAATAGGATGCGCAGATCCATCTCGAGAGAGCAGTCTCGGATGTAGCGCAGGTCCATTCGCACCATCTCGTCGAAGCTCACCCTGCTCCTGCCTTCGACCTGCCACAGGCCGGTGATCCCCGGCTTGGCAGAGAGCAGGCGGCGCACGTGCCATGCTTGGTAGCGAGCCGCCTCGTACGGGACGGGCGGGCGAGGGCCGACCAGGCTCATCTCGCCCTTGAGAACGTTGTAGAACTGGGGCAATTCGTCAATGCTCGTCTTGCGGAGGAAGCGGCCGACCGGCGTGATGCGCGAATCGGAGCGAAGCTTGTAGAGCCGCTGCCCGGCCTCGCCGGTCTCCCGCTGATCTGCCTTGCCGTCGATCAGATCGGCGACATAGGCGCGGTGGACGCCATCATCGCTCCCGGTAAACATAGACCTGAACTTGTAGAAGGTGAACGGCTTTCCGCCTTGCCCTAGCCTTGTCTGCTTGAAGATGATCGGGCCGTGCGAGGTCATTGCCACCGCGAGTGCGGCCAAAAGCATCAGCGGCGAGAGCAGGACGATTCCCGCAATCGCGCCGACCAGGTCGATGATCCGCTTCAGCGCGTAGCTTTGCCCGTTCCGCTCCAGACGGTCGGAGACGAAGGCGGGTGTGAGCCGCAGCGCCTCGACAGGTCCGTCGCCTGGCTTCGTCGTATCGCCGGTCAGTTTGCCGGCGCTGATCTCGTCGAACAGGATGGCCGGGTGTGTGACCACGGCCGTCGTCTGCGCCCCGAGTCCCTCCGCGCTCGCCTCGATCTTGCGCAGGGCCGCCCGAATCCCGCTCGAATCGGTGTCGGGGCACAACAGAGCGATCAGGTCGTTGCCGACATAGCCGACGACATCGGTCTCGCGCGTGACGCGGTGCAGAGCGTCCAAGAAGGAAACCGTATGTCGCGCGACCCCGTCGAGTTGGAAAAGCGCCAGCGAAAGCGGCGCCTTGGAGCGGTCGGAGCGCCGCTTCTCGCGCTCTAGATCCTTCCGAAAATCCTGCAACGGCAAGGCATCGCCGAATGGGGAGTTCTCGTCTGCGATCGGCAGGGTGCGCTGGCCCCCGCGGCGTCCACGCTGCTCCTCGGCCGGGCGGGCTCGGACATGATGCAGCCCCCAGTGAGGGGGTTGCGGCAAGATCGCGGGCATCTCCGCAGCGCGATTTCTCTCGAAGCTTGGCGCGGTCGCCGACAGGTTCTCACTGTTCATAGAAGTCCCGCAAAGCGCCACGAAGCGCAGTCAAGGGGCCTTGTGCTCGGCGTCACCACTTTGATCGTCACCGTCCCGACAGGCGTCGTTGTCGACGCACTCTTGAATCGCCCGCACTATCTGCGATATGTAACGAGCAGGGAAGTAGCTAAACCGGGGGCTCCCCGTGAGTAAGGGGGGGGAGAACGAGCAAGGGAGTCTTAATATCTTCGCAGCCAGCACGCGCAACGAGCGGTCCGTCGATCGGCGTTGGCGAGCACAAGAGCACGGGGGCAGGGTGGCGAACCAAGTCGAGGTCTTGCTGAGCAGAACCCGGTGGGTGATGCGCGCCGTGACAAGGCACCGCGCGCTGGCGTTTGGGGTTGCGCTTTCGGTTGCGCTGCTGTCCGCCGCCCTGATCACGATCCGGCCCGACCGCTACGAAGCGCGAGCGCGCGTCTACGTCGACACCCAGACGGTGTTGAAGCCGTTGATGGCAGGCCTGACCTTCCAGCCTGACGTCGACCAGCAGGTTCGCATCCTCGCCCGTACGCTGATTTCGCGTCCCAATGTTGAGCGCCTGGTTGCCATGCCTGAGCTGCAGCTGTCCTCCGGCGCTGGCGAGCGGGAGCAGCTCGTGACGTACTTGATGGAGCAGATCAAGCTCGACAGCGCGGCGGCAGGAGGGAACGTTTACGACATCAGCTTTCGCGGCACCAGTCCTGAACGCGCGGAGCGCCTGGTTGCCGCCACGCTCGAGATGTTCGTCAACGCCGGTATCGGATCCAAGAAGCGCGACTCGGCAGATGCTGGCAAGTTCATCGAGGGGGAGATAAAGGCCTATGAGGCGAAGCTGGTCGAAGCCGAGAACCGCGTCAAGGACTTCAAGATGCGCAATTTCGGCGTGTCGGGGGTATCGGATCGCGACTACTTTTCCCGGGTCTCGACGCTGAGCCAAGGCGTCGACAAGCTTAGGACGGAGCTGGCGGCGGCGGAGCGCTCGCGCGACGCCTACCGCAGGGAGCTCGCGTTCGAGGATCCGCAGTTGCCGGCAGAGCCAGCAGCGAATACGCCGGGGCCGGTTCCCGAAGTCGAGACGCGCCTCACGGCACAGAAGAAGCAGCTTGACGAATTGCTGGGGCGCTACACGGAGGGCCATCCCGACGTGATCGCGACGCGAAGGATCATCGGCCAACTTGAAGCCGAGGTCGCAGATCACCGACGATCCCAAGACCGAGCGCAGGCCGGCAGATCGGGCAAGCCGGGTACGGCGGCGACCAGTCCGGTCTATCAGCAGTTGCGCATCTCACTCGCCGAAGCCGAGGCCCGGGTGGCTTCGCTGCGGTCCCAGCTCTCAGCCCAGCAGGCCCAGCTGGAGCAGACGCGCGCTCTCGCCAACCGCGCTCCGCAGGTCGAGGCGGAGTTGGCCCAGCTGAACCGCGACTACGACGTGATCCGCAAGAACTACGATCAAATGGTCGGGCGGCGGGAATCCGCGCTGCTCGGTGCCAAGCTCGATGAGTCGGCCCAGCTGGCCGAATTTCGGGTGGTCGAGCCGCCGCGTGTCTCCCCGAATCCAGTACGTCCGGCGCGCTGGCACCTGGCGCTTGCCGCGATCGTTCTCTCGTTCGCAGGCGGCATCGGCGTTGCAGCGATGGTCGAGGGAATGCGGCCGACGTTTGACGAAGCTCGAGCCCTGCGCGAATTTTCGGGTCGTCCCATCGTCGGCACGGTTTCGCTGAGGCTGTCCCCCGCCGCCGCACGGCAGCGACGCGCAAGCTCGCTCGCGTTCACGGCCGCAGTGGCAACCCTGCTGCTGCTACAGATCGCATGGGTGACATGGATGGCGGTGCACCCGCGCGTGGGATGAACCAGCGATGAACATCGTCGAAGAAGCAACCCGGCGCCTCGAGCAGTTGGCCCGTGCCGGAGTGGCAGTGCCCTGGGCGGCCGCGGGTCTCGAGAGCCGTGAGTCGCGGGCTCGAGCCGAGCCCCCGGTCGCGACTCCAGCGGGCCCTGGCGCGACGGTGCACAGGCTCACGCCCGACGAGCTCGCCGAATCCGCACTCGCCAGGAAACATGTCCGTCGATCGCCGCCTGCCGCGGCGCGGTCCGCGATCACGGTGACGCTCGACCTGCACGCGCTGGAGTCGTCGGGGTACCTGATTCCGAGCCAACGGCGGACTCCGCTGGCCGAGGAGTTCCGCCTTGTCAAGCGTCCTCTCCTCACAGCTGTCCGCGACCAGGACGCATCAGAACGGCGGTCGCTCATCATGGTTACGAGCGCGTTATCGGCTGAAGGCAAGACGTTCTGCGCGATCAATTTGGCGATGAGCATGGCCGCCGAGATCGACCGCTCGGTGCTGCTGGTCGACGCCGACGTCGTTCAGCCGAACCTGCTGCGGCGGTTGGGGGTATCGCCGATGCCCGGACTCCTTGATCTCCTCGCCGATCCAAACGTCGAGCCATCACAGGTTATCGCCGCCACCAACGTGCCCAAGTTGTCGATCCTCTCCGCCGGGACGCCGAACGCCATGTCGACGGAGCTTCTCGCGAGCCAGTCGATGGAGCGTCTTCTGGCGTCGCTAGCCGAGGGCCATCCCGATCGCATCGTCATCTTCGACGCGCCACCCTTGCTCCTCACGAACGAAGCCCAGGTGCTCGCCTCACGGGTCGGCCAAGTCGTCATGGTGGTGGAGGCGGGAAGGACACCGCGTCAGGCGCTCGCGCAGGCATTCGCGCTGCTCGAAGCGTGTCCGGTCGTGATGCCGCTGCTGAACAAGGCGGAGCACTCGTCGTTGCCGCTCGGATATGGCTATGCCCTCGAGGCAGAACAGAATCGACTTCAACGCGAAGCCTGAAGGCCGCGGAGAGCAACATGCACATCCAGGTGACGAATTCGGTTCGGCAGCATTGGTTGGCTGCCCTGTGCCTCACGGCTTCTGCGGTGTTGGCTGCATGCGGCGGCTCGGACGACAGTCGATCCGAACCGCAGGCGGGAGCCTTCGAGCAGGCCGCGAGCGGGGCTCAGATTCGCGCGGCAGCTTCCGATAAAGACAGCGACAACGCTCCGGCGCAACGCCGCAAAGCGCGAGCACACGACAAGAAGGGGATCACGGCGCTGATCGTCGCGCCGAGCGGAAACTCCATGGCACTGGCGACCGGAGAGGGGAAACTGAGCATCCTCGATCCCGGCAGTAGCCAGGAAACACGGGTACTGAAGAGGGCGGACGGCTCGCCGGCGGCGGGGCTGGTGTTCAGCGCTGACAGCGAAAACCTCGTGAGCATTGGCCGCGACACCGTGGCGCAGGTCTGGCGTGTGCAAACAGGCGAGCGGCGGTTCTCCTTGCGGGGCCATGAGCACCCGTTGCGTGGCCTCGCCGCAAGCGCCGACGGCTTGGTCATCGCCACTGGTGGCGAAGAGACGCGCGTGATGGTCTGGAACGGTGCCAGCGGGCGCTTGCAAGGGGTCCTGCGCGGCTCTTCCGATTTCATCAACGCCCTGGCCATGACGCCGGATGGTCGACTTGTCGCCGCGGCAACCGCAGACGCGCGAGTGCTGGTATGGGATGTCGCCAGCGGGCGCCTGCTCAACGTTCTTCTTGGCCATGCTGACGAGGTCAACGCGGTCGCCTTCGGCGCTGACGGCAAGCTTCTCGCCAGCGCCGGGCGTGATGGGAAGGTGCTGCTTTGGGACGTTGCTGCCGGACGCCAGCTGAAGGCACTCGAGGGCCAGGGCGCGCCGGTACGCACCCTCGTCTTCAGTCGCGATGGCGGCTTGATTGCGGGCGGTGCGGAAAACGGCAGCGTGTTGCTCTGGAACGCGAGCACATTCGCGGTCGCGCTGCAACTCGACGGAGCGGGCAGCGCGATCAACGTGATCGCATTCGACTCCAGGAACAAGAACAGGCTGTGGGCAGGCGATCAGGAGGGCCAGCTGTTCTCGTGGATCGTCCCGGCGAGTGTCAGCAAATGACGACGTCCTCCCTTGATTCAACAGAGCCGAGCGAGGCAGCAGCGAGTTGGGCCGTGGCGCAAACACATCGAATCAGAAGGCTCACCTTTCTTGTGTGGTTGGCATTCGTCGCCTTGTTGCTCTTGTTCCCGGGACCAACAAGGGCGGCCGCCGATCCGGCCCAGGGGCCGGGCGGTCCCATCCTCGTCGTCACCTCGTCGCAAGCCACGTACGGGACGTACTACGCAGAGATCCTGAGGACCGAGGGCTTCAACGCGTTCGCAGTTGCCGACATCGCCAGCGTCTCGGCAAGCACCCTCGCTGCATACGACGTCGTGCTCCTGGCCAAGATGCCACTTACCGGCGCGCAAGTCACGATGCTCACCAACTGGGTCACAGGGGGTGGAAATCTGATCGCGATGTCCCCCGATCCGAACCTCGCCAGCCTGCTCGGGCTAACCACAACGGGAAGTACGCTCGCTGATCGCTACTTGCTCGTCGATACCTCGGTCAACCCCGGCAACGGCATCGTCGGCGAAACGATCCAGTTCCATGGGACGGCCAACCTGTACACGTTGAACGGCGCGAACGCCATTGCGACGCTGTACAGCGACGCAACTACGGCGACCGGCAACCCAGCCGTTACCTTGCGAGGCGTGGGCGCTGGACAGGCCGCCGCCTTCGCTTACGACCTCGCGACTTCGATCGTCTATACGCGCCAAGGCAACCCTGCGTGGTCGGCACAAGAGCGCGACGGCCAGGCCCCGATCCGTTCGGACGACAAATTCTTCGGCAATGCTGCGGCCGATCCCAAGCCCGACTGGGTCGACTTGTCGAAAGTCCATATTCCCCAGGCCGACGAACAGCAGCGGTTGCTCGGCAACCTGATCCTCTGGATGAATTCCAGCCGCAAGCCGTTGCCGCGCTTCTGGTACCTCCCGAACGCCAAGAAGGCGGTCGTGATCATGACAGGCGACGACCATGGCAACGGCGGAACCGCAGGCCGCTTCGACCTCTACAAGTCTCTAAGCCCGGCAGGGTGCTCGGTCGTCAACTGGGAATGCATCAGATCGACGTCCTATATCTATCCCTCGACCCCCGTGACGGATGCACAAGCGGCTCAATACACCCTCGATGGTTTTGAGGTCGGATTGCACGTCAACACAGGCTGCAGCGACTTTACGTTGTCATCACTGCAAGCGACGTACGAGCAGCAGGTGGCGGAGTGGCTAGCGGCGTACCCGAGCGCAGGCCCGCTTCGGACCGAGCGCCACCACTGCATCGTCTGGAGCGATTGGAGCAGTGGCGCCGAAGTGCAACTGAGCAAGGGCATGCGCCTAGACACGTCCTACTACTTCTGGCCGCCGAGCTGGGTCGGCGACGTGCCTGGGCTGTTCACAGGCTCGGCAATGCCGATGCGATTCACTCGCCTGAACGGCACCTTCATCGACGTCTATCTCGCCGCAACGCAGATGACGGACGAATCGGGCCAGACCTACCCGATGACGATCGACCGTCTGCTCGACCGTGCGCTGGGAGTGCAAGGCTACTACGGCGCTTACACGATCAATGCGCACACCGATACCGTCGATTCGCCCGAGTCGACGGCGGTCGTCAATTCCGCCCTCGCCAGAAGCGTTCCCATCGTCTCGGCGCGCCAGATGCTGACGTGGCTGGACGCGCGCGGCAATTCGTCTTTCGGCGCCTTGAACTTTGCCTCGGGATCGCTTGCTTTCACGATCACGAAGGACCCGGCGGCGAACGGCTTGCAGGGCATGCTGCCCGTACGCTCCGGGACACGGGTGCTCGGCACCCTCACGCGGAGCGGTGCTCCGGTGAGCTTCACGGTCACGACGATCAAGGGCGTCGAGTACGCGTTCTTCGTTGCCGATGGCGGCAGCTACGTCGCGACGTACGGTGTCGACAGCAGCGGCCCGGTCGTGTCGTCGACGACCCCGGCCGCCGGCGCGACAGGTGTCGATGTCAGCGCGGCCGTCAGCGTGACCTTCGGCGAGGCGATGTTGCCGTCGACCGTCAACACTTCGACGTTCGAGCTGCGGACGTCCACCAACGCGGTCGTGAGCGCATCGGTCTCCTACGACAGCACGACGCGAACCGCCAGTCTCAAGCCGCTTGCTCCTTTGGCTGCAAACGCCACTTACACGGCAACCGTGCGCGGCGGGAGCGCCGATCCGCGGGTCAAAGACGCTGCGGGCAACGCGTTGGCGTCGAACTTCAGCTGGAGTTTCACCACCGCGTCGGCGCCGGTCGGGCCGAACTGCCCGTGCGCGGCGTGGGCGGCTTCGGCAGTACCGAGCAATCCGCAAGTTGCAGACCCCACTTCCGTTGAGCTCGGCGTCAAGTTCCGCGTCGACGTCGACGGGTTCATCACCGGCATTCGGTTCTACAAGGGCGCCGGCAATACCGGCACCCATACGGGCAGCCTTTGGTCTGTCGGCGGGGCCCTGCTCGCGACGGCGACCTTCACCTCCGAAACCGGATCGGGATGGCAACAGGTGAACTTCACGACGCCCGTCGCGGTCATTGCCGGTACGGTCTACGTTGCGTCCTACTTTGCGCCCAACGGGAACTACGCGGGGGACAACGGCTTCTTCGCGAGCACAGGCGTGAACAACGGCCCCGTGCATCTGCTCCAGAACGGTGTCAGCGGCGGCAACGGCGTCTATCGCTACGGAGCATCGAGCGGCTTTCCTTCGCAGACATACAACTCCTCCAACTACTGGGTCGACGTGGTGTTTGCCACCGCCACCGGGGGCCCGGGCGACACGACGCCGCCGACGGTCACTGGCAATGTTCCGGCGCAGGGCGCAACCGGGGTGGCAGCGAACTCCGCTGAAAGCGCGACGTTCAGTGAAGCCATGGACGCGTCGACCGTGAATGCAACGACGGTCGAGCTGCGCAACAGCGCCAATGCCCTGGTCACGTCCACCGTCTCCTACAGCGCAACCACCCGGACCGTGACGCTGACGCCGGCTGCGGCCTTGACCGCGGGCGCGACGTACACCGCGACAGTACGGGGAGGGACGACCGACCCGAGGGTGAAGGATGCTGCCGGAAACGCCTTGGCGGCGTCGTTCTCCTGGAGCTTCACGGTGGCCTCTGGCACCAGCGGGTGCACCGGTGCCAATCCGATCGTTGTCGAGAACTGTCTGGCCGGCAACCCGCCGAGCGAATGGGACATCTCCGGCGTGGGAGATACCAGCATCGAGGGATTCGCGACCGACATCAGCGTCAATCGCGGCAGCACGGTGTTCTTCAAGGTGAATACCAACGCGGCGAACTACCGTTTCGATATCTACCGCATGGGCTACTACGGCGGCCAAGGCGCACGCAAAGTGGCGACCGTTTCGCCGTCGGCCAGCCTGCCGCAGAGTCAGCCGGCCTGCCTGAACGACGCGACCACGGGCCTGATCGATTGCGGCAACTGGGCTGTGTCCGGCTCATGGGCGGTGCCGGCAACCGCGACTTCGGGCATCTACATCGCCAAGGTCGTTCGGGCCGATACCGGCGGCGCGAGCCACATCGTCTTCGTCGTGCGTGACGACGCGAGCGCTTCGCCGCTGCTTTTCCAGACGTCCGACACCACTTGGCAGGCGTACAACAGCTGGGGCGGCAACAGTCTCTACAGCGGGTCGCCGGCCGGGCGCGCGTACAAGGTCAGCTACAACCGACCCTTCAACACGCGCATCGTCGACAACGGTCAGGACTGGGTCTTCAACGCCGAGTACCCGATGGTGCGATGGCTCGAGGCCAACGGCTACGACGTGAGCTACATGACCGGCGTCGACAGCGAACGGCGCGGCGCGCTGATCCGCAATCACCGGACTTTCCTGTCCGTCGGCCATGACGAGTACTGGTCCGGCACGCAGCGCGACAACGTCACTGCGGCGCGCAACGCGGGCGTTCATCTGGCGTTCTTCAGCGGCAACGAGATGTTCTGGAAGACGCGCTGGGAAAACAGCATCGACGTCTCCAATACCAGCTACCGCACGCTCGTCACCTACAAGGAGACGCACGCCAACGCGAAGATCGATCCGACGCCTGTCTGGACGGGCACCTGGCGCGACCCGCGGTTCAGCCCGCCCGCAGACGGTGGCCGGCCGGAAAACGCGCTGACCGGGACCATCTTCGTCAGCAACGGTGCGACCAGCTCCATCGTCGTGCCATCTGCCGACGGGAAGATGCGCTTCTGGCGCAATACCGCTGTCGCTTCCCTTGGAGCGGGCGCGTCCGCGACCCTTCCGAACGGCACCCTGGGCTACGAGTGGGACACCGATGCCGACAACGGTTTCCGCCCGCCCGGGCTGATCGCCTTGTCGACGACGACGGTCTCCGATGCGCCCGTGCTGCAGGACTTCGGTTCGACCTACGCATCCGGACCGGCAACCCACTCGCTGACGCTGTACCGGCACGCCAGCGGGGCGCTCGTCTTCAGCGCCGGCTCGATCCAGTGGGCCTGGGGCCTCGACGCCACGCACGACCGATCGGGCACCCCGGTCGATCCAAGCATGCAGCAAGCCACCGTCAACGTGCTGGCCGACATGGGAGTGCAGCCAGCGACGCTGCGGCCGGGCCTCGTTGCCGCGACGGCGTCCAGCGATGCCACCTCGCCGACTTCCACGGTGACCTCGCCCGCCACGGGCGCGACGGTCTCGGCCGGACAGTCGATGACCATCAGCGGGACCGCGTCGGATGCCGGCGGCGGCGTGGTGGGTGGGGTCGAAGTGTCCGTCGATGGCGGCACGAGCTGGCGCCGCGCGAGTGGGCGGGCGAACTGGACCTACGCGTGGACTCCGGCAGCGTCGGGTTCGGTGACCATCAAGAGCCGCGCGACCGACGACAGCGGCAACATCGAGGTGCCCGGCTCCGGCAACACGGTGACGGTTGCCCCGAAGACCTGCCCCTGCACCATCTGGGCGTCCTCCGTCACCCCGGCGGTGGCGAGTGACGGCGACACCTCGTCGGTGAATCTGGGCGTGAAATTCCGCTCCGACCAGGACGGCTTCATCACCGGGATCCGCTTCTACAAGGGCAGCGCGAACACCGGTACGCATATCGGGGCGCTCTGGACGAGTGGCGGGGCGCAACTCGCGGCCGCAACGTTCAACTCCGAAACGGCCAGCGGCTGGCAGCAGGTCAATTTCGCCTCGCCGGTGCCGATCACGGCGAACACGGTCTATGTCGCCTCGTATCTGGCGCCCGTCGGCCGATACGCCGCCGATACCGCCTACTTCGCGACCAGTGGTACCGACAGCCCGCCGCTGCACGCACTGCAGGATGGGGTCAATGGTGGCGACGGCGTCTACGTCTACGCGTCGGGGCTCGCATTCCCGTCATCGACCTACCAGTCGGCCAACTACTGGGTCGACGTCGTCTTCACGACCAGCGCACCCGCGGACAGCACGCCGCCGACGGTCAGTGGCGTCACGCCCTCGAACAATGCCACCAACGTCAGTATCGCCTCGACCGTGACGGCGACGTTCAGCGAGGCGGTGGATGCGCAGACCGTCAATGCGAACACGTTCTCGTTGAAGACCGCGGCCGGGTCAGCCGTCGCATCGACGCTGAACTACAACGCCACCAACCGGGTCGCGACGCTGACGCCCAGCGCGCCGCTGACACCGTCGACGGTCTACACGGCGACGGTGCGCGGTGGAACGACGGATCCGCGGGTCAAGGATCTGGCGGGTAACGCGCTGGCCGCGAGCTCGACGTGGTCCTTCACGACCGCGGCCCCCGATACCACGCCGCCGACGGTGACCGCGGTGTCGCCTGCGGCCGGCGCTACCGGTGTGGCGCGAACCGTCAGCGTCACTGCCACGTTCAGCGAGAACATGGCGGCGGCGACGATCAATGGCAGCACCGTCTTCCTGCGCGGCCCGTCCGGCGCAACCGTAGCTGCCGTGGTGAGTTACAACGCGACCACCCGGCAGGTCACGCTGAACCCGAACGCGAACCTCGCGGCGCTGACGACCTACACGATGACGGTGAAGGGCGGAGCGACCGACCCGCGCGTCAAGGACGTCGCTGGCAATGCGCTCGCCGCCGACCGGACCTGGACGTTCAGGACCCGCTGAGAAGGCATGACCGCCCTCACACCGACACTGAGTCGGGTGGAGGATTACGATTCAGATCGGCCGCGCCGGGTTGCCGGCGATTCGGCTGCGCGCAGCGGCGCTGCGGATCACCGTGCTGCCGAGGCCGACGAGCGTGCCCGCCCCGATCGTCAGGCCGTCCATGATCGTGCTGCCGCTGGCGACGTAGCAGTTCTCGCCGATCGACGTATTGCCGGCCACCGTGACGTTGGAGCCGATCAGGCTCCAATCGCCGATGCGGGTGTCGTGGTGGATGACAGTGTTGGGCAAGACGACGACATGGTCGCCGATCGACGCATTGCTGGTGACGACGACCCCCGCCATCAAGAGCACGTTGCGGCCGATCGTCGCGAGCGGAGAGATCCGGGCGGTCGGATGGATGACGCGTGCCCATCGGTCGGCTCCGACGGCAAGGCCTTCGATCAGCTCGCGACGCCGCAGGTAAGACTGCGGACTGCCGGGCACGGCAAGCACCCGCGCCTTCGGCCATTGGATGAAGGCCGAGCGAGCGTGGACCGCGTGGCCACACGCGGTGCTTGCCTGCTTCTGCGGCGTGTCGTCGACGAATCCGATCAGGCGATAGGCAGCCGCGACGCAATCAAGCGCCTCGATCGCGTTCCCGTTGCAAGGGAAAATCAGCAGTTCAGGGGGCCCGTCCGCAGCTGCGACGTCGGCACCGGTCATGCGACTTCCTGCATCAGACGGCGCGCGCCACGTCGACCGCTTGCCGCGGCGGTGCAACGAGGTCGATCACCGCCCGCGCGACTTCTGCCCCTTGCTGGGCAGTCAATTCGGGGAACATCGGCAGGGAAAGGACCTCGTTCGCCGCACGCTCGGAGTGCGGAAACTGTCCTTCGCGATAGCCGAGGTCGGCGAATGCCGGCAGCAGGTGAACCGGCGTCGGATAGTGGATTCCCGTCTGGATCCCTTGCGCCGTCAGGAGGTCTTGCCACGCTTGGCGGTTGCGGGTGCGCACGACGTAAAGGTGGTAGACGTGCCGCGAGTCAGGCGCAACCCACGGCGTCGCGACGCCGCTATCGGCAAAGAGGGCGTCGTAGCGTGCGGCGGCACTGCGGCGCGCCTCGGTCCAGCGCTCGAGGTGGCGCAGCTTCACGCGCAGCACGGCGCCCTGCATGCCCTCGAGCCGGAAGTTGTAGCCCTTCAGCAGGTGGTGGTACTTCTTCTCCGCCCCCCAGTCGCGCAGCATGCGGATCGTGCGGGCATGCTCGGGGCTCGCCGTGACGACCATGCCGCCTTCGCCATAGGCGCCAAGGTTCTTGCCGGGATAGAAGCTGAAGCAGCCGAGGTCGCCGATGCTGCCCACGCGTCGGCCCTTGTATTCGGCGCCATGCGCCTGGCAGGCGTCCTCGATCACGACCAGGCCGTGCCGCCTGGCGATCTCCATGATGGGATCCATGTCGGCCGGTTGCCCGTAGAGGTGCACGGGAATGATGGCCTTCGTGCGCGGGGTAATGGCCGCCTCGATCGCCTTCGGATCCATCGTGAAGCGCAGCGGGTCGATGTCGACGAACACCGGCGTCGCCCCGGTGTAGTCGATGGCCGAGACCGTCGCCATGAAGGTGAACGGCACCGTGATGACCTCGTCGCCGGCGCCCACGCCGGCGGCGAGCAAAGCCAGGTGCAGGGCGCTTGTCCCCGTGTTGACTCCAACCCCCTGCGGCGACTGGCAGTAGCCGGCAAACTCGCGCTCGAACGCGGCTACCTCGGGACCGAGCGTGAACTGGCAGCTGTCCAGCACGCCCTGGATGGCGGCATCGATCTCGCTCTTGAGGGAGAGATATTGGCTCTTGAGGTCGACAAACGGGATCACGCGGCTTTCCTTTCGTCCTGCGTGTAGACGGTCACCCCCTTGCACCGCATCGAACGGCAGGCCGCCTCGATGAGCTCGACGACGCGCAGCCCGAGGTGGCCGTCGGTCAGCGGCACCTTCTTGTTGACGATGCAGTCGACAAAGTGAGCGCTCTCGACGCCGAGCGCCTCTGCGACGGCGAGCTTGGGCGCCCACATGTCGCCGGTTCGGTAGCCGACGCGCATCTCCAGGATCTTTTCCGGGTCGTCGGTCAAGCTGATTCCCTTGTCGTAGATCTTGATCTTCTCGCTCGGCTCGAGGTCGTCGTAGGTGATCATCTTCTTGCTTCCGCCCACCAGCACCTGGCGCACCTTGACCGGGGCGAGCCAGCTCACGTTGGCGTGGGCGATGAATCCGGAGTCGTAGAACAGGGTCACGTAGGCGAGGTTCTCCGGCGTTCCCGGGAAATGGTTGGTGCCGCTCGCGGAGACGGCCGAAGGCTGCTCGCCCAGCAAGAAGTCGAGGATCGAGAAGTCGTGTACGGCCAGGTCGGAAATGACGCTGACGTCGCGCTGGAACAGGCCGAGATTGACGCGAATCGAGTCGTAGTAGTAGAGCTTGCCGAGCTCGCCGGCGTGGATCAGCTCGGCCATCTTCTGCACCGCGCCGGTGTACACGAAGGTGTGATCGACGAGCAGGACGAGCCCTCGGCGCTCGGCCTCCTCGATCAGGTGCCGGGCCTGGTGCGCGTGCTCCGTCATCGGCTTTTCCACCCAGACGTGCTTGCCGGCGCGCAGTGCGGCGAGCGCCAGCTCGTAATGGGTATGCACCGGCGTCGCGATGGCGATCGCGTCGATCGAAGGGTCGCGAAGCAGGTCGTTGCAGTCCGTCGAGACCTTGACGCCGGGGAACCGGCGCGCAACGAGGGCGAGCTTGGCGCTATCCAGGTCGGCGACTCCGCCGATCGCCGCTTCGGGCGTCTCGGCGAAGTTGCGGACCAGGTTCGGCCCCCAATAGCCGTAGCCGATGATTCCGATGTTGATCACGTCGATCTCCCTTTCTTGGTATTTCCCACAATCTTGGCCGGAACCCCCGCGACGATGGCGTGGTCCGGGACGTCCTTGGTGACCACGGCGCCTGCACCGACCAGGGCGCCGACCCCGACGGTGATGCCGCAGACGATGGTCGCGTGGGTGCCGATCGAGGCGCTCCGCCGCACACGGGTGCGCTCGAGCACCCAGTCGGCTTCGGTCTGGGCGCTGCCGTCGTCGTTCGTGGCTCGTGGGTGACGGTCGTTGATGAACATCACACCGTGGCCGACGAACACCTCGTCTTCGATCACGACCCCTTCGCAGATGAACGTGTGCGAAGAAATCTTGCAGCGCGCGCCCACGGTGGCGTTCTTCTGGATCTCGACGAACGTGCCGATCCGGGTCCCCTCGCCGACACTGCAGCCGTAGAGATTGACAAGGTCCGGGTGCGGGATCGACACCTGCGGTCCCAACGTCACGTTGTCGGCAATCGGCATGGAAGGTGGCTCTTCAGGGACTGGGAACTGTTGGCCTCACAGGCGCCAGACATGAACGCCAGCGGCCTCTAGCGGGCTTGCGTCGTACGCGGACTTGACGTCGACGAAACAGCCGCCCCGGACCAGCTTGCGGCAGATGTCTTCGGTCGTCAGTTCCCGGTACTCGCGATGGGCGACCGCTGCCACCACGGCGTCGGCGCGCGGCAGTGCGTCCCACGTACAGAGCTCGACGCCGAGATCAGCCATCGCGTCGTGAGGATCCACTTGCGGGTCGTGGACGAAGACCTCGGCGCCGAAACTCTTCAGCTCGTGGATGATGTCGATCACCTTGCTGTTGCGGAGATCGGCGCAGTTTTCCTTGAAGGTGAGGCCGAGCACGTTGACCCGCGCACCCTTCACGTAGCTGCCGCTGGCGATCATCTGCTTGATCGTCTGCTCGGCGATGTACTTGCCCATGCCGTCATTGATGCGACGACCCGCGAGGATCACCTGGGGGTGGTAACCCAGCATCTCCGCCTTGTGCGTCAGGTAGTACGGGTCGACGCCGATGCAATGGCCGCCGACGAGTCCTGGCCGGAAGCCGAGGAAGTTCCACTTCGTTCCTGCCGCCGTGAGAACTTCCTGGGTGTCGAGCCCGACTCGATCGAAGATGATCGCCAGCTCGTTCATCAGCGCGATGTTCAGGTCGCGCTGCGTGTTCTCGATGACCTTGCACGCCTCCGCGGCCATGATGCTGCTGCAGCGGTGCACGCCGGGCTCGACGATCGTCGCGTAGAGATCGGCGACCTTGTCGAGCGTCGACGGGGTGTCGCCGGCGACCACCTTGACGACATTCGTCAGCCGGTGCTGCCGGTCACCCGGGTTGATGCGTTCCGGGCTGTAGCCGACGAAGAAGTCTTTCTTCCAGGTGAGCCCCGACGAACGCTCAAGCGCGGGAATGCAGACCTCCTCGGTAGCTCCGGGGTAGACGGTCGATTCGTAGACCACCGTCGTCCCGGCCGAAAGGTGGGGGCCGATCGTTTCGCTGGCGCCGATCAGCGGACCGAAATCCGGGATGTGCGCGTTGTCGACCGGCGTCGGCACCGCCACCAGAATGAAATCTGCCGCGCCCAGGGCGGACGGGTCGCTGGTGTACTCGGCATGGGTCGCCAGCCGCATCTCGCTGGTCGACAGTTCTCGCGATGGATCGATGCCCCGACGGCACTTGTCGACCTTGTCCGCCTGGATGTCGAAGCCGATCGCACGGATCCGCTTGCCGAACTCGACCACCAACGGCAGTCCGACGTAGCCCAACCCGACGACGGCAACGACCGGCGAGTTGCCCGTTGCTCTCATCCCATCTGCCATCGACCCCCCAAACTCCTCTGCAACGTCTCTTGCGTTGCGTAAGGACCAAGGTAACAAGGGTCGCGCGTCGGTCGACCTTGCGCCATCCCGCATTTGCGGGGCGAGGTTTCGCAACCAGTCGAAGCCTGTGCAGGTTTTCGGAGGCGCCTTGCAGCTCGGTCCGTGAGGCGCTGATCTGAGCAGCGTCTACACGACGGTGGCTGCGATCAGCTCGCACGTCCGGGCACGGTCGCCGGCTTGCACGACAAAGCAGGCGGCGCGTCCCGCTACCCGGAGCACGGCGTCGAGACCCCGGGCGTCATGCCTTTCCAGCACAGTGGGATCCGAAGCTTGGAATTCACGTGACTTGAAGTCGCGGC